>JAABUR0100006826.1_pt1 | contig 13759 bp, 14 predicted proteins | sample 5560091 | NCBI WGS metagenome assembly JAABUR01 (sample SAMN10711879, study PRJNA513375) | rock metagenome | isolation source: Antarctica rocks | place: Antarctica: Victoria Land, University Valley sud
CGTGGTCGTCCGCTTGCTCGTCGGCGATGCGGCGGACCACACGTTCCAGTCCGTCCTCGACGTCGGGCTGCAGCCGGCGGCCGTCCTGCTGCCGGTCCTCGGCATCCTGCTCGTCACCTCCGAGTGGTCCCAGCGCACCGGGCTGATCACGTTCGCGCTCGTCCCGGTGCGCTCGCGCGTCCTCGGCGCCAAGCTCATCGCGAGCCTCCTGCGCGCCGTCGCGGTGCTGGCGATGTCCGTCGCCGTCGTCGCCGCTGGGGTGCTCGTCTCGTCGCCCGGCGTCGAAGGGACCTGGTCCGACGCCGCGCCGCTGATCGGCCAGTCGGCCGTCTACCTGACGACCGGGATGGTCGTTGGCGTCGCGTTCGGCGCAATCCTGCTCGCCTCCACGCCCGCCATCGTCCTCCTCTTCGCGCTGCCGATGTCGTGGATGGCGGTGGTCTCGCTGCCCGTGTTCTCCGGCGTCGCCCCGTGGGTGGACAACGCGCGCGCCCTCGGCCAGATGACCGAGGAGGTCATGAGCGCCACCCAATGGGCGCACGCCGGCACCTCGCTCGCCATCTGGATGGTGCTCCCGCCCTGATCGGCGCCTGGCGGATCACCCGACGCGAGGTCACCGCCTGACCGCTCGCCCCGCATGACAACCCCGCGACCTCAGTAGCTGCTCGTTCGGGCAACCACGACCGTTCCCCGCTTCCCGCAGGGAAGGGCCCATTCCCCGCGAAGTCGACCGGCCGAGCTCGACGGATCTCGACGCGGGGCGGGGCCGAGAGCGCCTGCGCGCCGCGTTGCTTGTGCGCGAAGACGACACGTTTCCTGCGAAGTCGCCCGGCGCGGGGCCTGGTGAGCGAGGAGATCGAGCTGTAGAACAGCGCTCGTGACATCCACCAGCAGCCGGCCAGCGCTCCGCCTCGCCGCCGCAGCAGGGGTCGACCTCGCCGCGGCGATCGACGCGTTCCTGTCGCAGCCCGACCTCGCGCCTACGACGCGCGCGAAGTACCGCCAAACGCTCGCCGTCGTCGAGGACGAGCTCGGCGACGCGCCGGTCACCGGCACCGGCCTCGCCGGCGTCGTCGAGCAGCGCTGGCATCACGCGTCGCCGGCGACGTGGAACCGCCACGTCGCGACCGTCAGATCGTTCGCGCACTACTGCACGCGCACCCGGATCCTCGAGATCGACGGCGACATCGATCTGCAGCGCCGCGCCGAGAAGCACGACCACACCCGCAGCATCCCGCTCGCGAGCCTCGAGCGGCTGTGGGAGCGCCGCGACATCGACCTGCGCGAACGCACCCTGTGGCGGCTGCTCTACGAGACCGCCGCCCGCGCCGACGAGGTCCTGCGCCTCGACGTCGAGGACCTCGACATCCCCGCCAAGCGCGCCCGCACGCGCTCGAAGGGCGGCGATGTCGACCGGCTGTTCTTCGGCTCGGGCAGCGCGCGGCTGCTGCCACGCCTGATCGCCGGCCGCCGCGCCGGTCCGGTGTTCCTATCCAGCCTTCGCCCGAGCCCGGCCCACGCGCCGGCCGCCGGCGACATCTGCCCGCTGACCGGCCGCGCGCGACTGTCATACCGCCGGGCCGCGGAGCTGCTCGTCGCGCAGACGGGCTGGACGCTGCATCAGTTCCGTCACTCCGCGCTCACGCACCTGGCCGAGGACAACGTGCAGCTGCCCCTCCTCATGGCCAAGAGCCGGCACCGCAGCCTGCGCACCCTGCAGCGCTACGCCCGCCCGGGCCCCGACGCGGTCGCCGCGCTGACGCCGCGCACGACCCAGCCCGCCGCCGCTGACGAGCGCCACCGCCGGTGCCTCGCCTGACGGCGAGCCGCTTACCGCCGGATTCCGTTCCGATGTTCCTCACGGGCCGTGTAGTCCGAGTCGACCAGAGCTCAGGCGGGCTGAGCGGCGTCCCGGGCCAAGCCCCCGGCGTCCAACAAGGCGGCCACGCCGAGCGCTAGGCCGGCGTGTCGCGCGGGGTCCAGGGCCGGCGCGAGGAGGCGCTGCACGAGGCGGTCGGGATCGTCGCTGGCAACGGCGAGACGCCGGGTGAGCAGCGGTTCGCGCAGCGGTCGCTGGACCGGCACCGGCTCGGACAACTCGAGCCACACGTCGACCCGGCCGCGCACGGGCAGCAACACCGCGCCATCGCGCTGCACGATGCCGTGTTCGGAGGAGCTGACCCGTTCCCGGCCGACGCCGGCGGCCACGATCGCCGGACGCGGGACGAGCACCCGGTAGAGCGGGCCGGCACGCAGCACCACCGTGCGCGCACCGACACGGTGCGGGAAGGCGCGCGGACCGAGCGCGAAGCCCCACAGCCAGAGCAGCATGTAGACGTGCGCGGCGGTGAGGACCCACGCGACCCAGCCGCCACCGAGGAGCAGGTGCAGCACCCCGCCCTCGGCGGCGATCACGGGCGTGAACGCAAGGGCCAGCGCCAGCCCGAAGGTGCCGCGCTCGTAGGTCGCGCCCGGCGTGCGCAGGCCGCTGATGCCGCCCAGGACCAGGCGGGGCAGCGCGGTGAGCACATCGAGCTCCGCGCGGCAGAAGGCGCGCACTCGTGGATGCATGACGAGGTCGCGCACCGCCTCTCCGCGCGCGCCGCCGAGCCGCCAGGCCACGACGGCCACCGCGCCCCAGAGCAAGGTGCGTCCGGCCAGGACCGCTGCTCCCTGATGGACGCCGTAGACGTGGGCGACGAGGAGCAAGACGGGGAAGGTGACCAGGAACGACCAGCGTCGCACCCGCCGCACCGACGGTCGCATGAGCCACGCGATGAGGCCATCGAGCTGTCGATGCATGGAGCGCATCATCCCAGGCTCCGCCGGCCGAGTGCCGCCCGCGCGCGCTCACGACTGCCCGAGGCTGGTGACGAGGTTGACCGCGACGGCGAGCACTCCGGTGCCGAAGACGTACGACAGCAGCGCGTGGCCCGAACGCGACCTTGCGGACTGCCGCGCCGGCGGGTTCGGTCTCCGCGCCCGCGAAGGCCATGCCGACCGTGAACGCGGAGGTACGCGAAGTCGCTGTAGGCCGGCGGCTCCTCCTGCTTGAAGTCGATTCCGCCGTCCTCGTCGACGTAGTAGAGGCGCGCGTACTTCAGCGCGAAGACGCTGTTCACGACGCACCACGAGAGGATCACCGCGACGATGCTCAGCACGACCGCCGCGGTCCCCACCGCGTCCTGTTGGTTGCTGGAGAGGACGAGCGCCAGCACGACCGCGCAGAGGCTGACCACGGCCGCGATCAGGACGCCGGCGTCCGTGCTCCGCGATCGGCTCTCCTCTTCGGCCAGCCGCTCGGTCCCGTACGCATCGTGCGGCCAGCTGATGCGCCAGACCCATGTCAGCACGACGGTTGCCGCGACGGACCAGGCGACCACCGGCCACAGCTCCGGCGCGCCGAGGAGCGCGACGACCGCACCGACGAGGACGCCGACGCCGAGGGAGATCAGTGCCCGTCTGGCCGAGAGGATGCGGCGAGACGGAGGGCGCACCCGCGCACGGCTCATGGGCTTCGCCTGTCCAGGAGCATCGTCTACCGCCTCTCGTCGCTGTCGTGCTCGGTCTGCTGGTCTGAGCGGTACCCGTACGCCGCGGCGCGGACGCTCTCCAGGCCAGAGCCGAGCGCGCCGCCGACCGTGCGTCCACAGGATCGGCGGTAGGACACGGCCACGGCGGCTCAAGCGCCGGCGCGAGGCGGCGGACGGTCACCACGTCGAGTCGGGCCGTCCCACGGCGCGCGCGACGTCGCGGGCGATCTGCTGCTCGCGCTGCTTGAGTAGCGGGCAGCGAAGCTTCCGTTTGGGGCGTAGCATCGTCTCGAAGGGAGACCATCGAGTTGAGACGACTCGTCACGCTCATCGCTCTCGTCCTCTGCGCCGGCGCGCCCGCCGCAGAGGCGAAGGGAACCGCCCAGGTGTGCGGTGCCGGCGGCTGCGCGACCGTGACCGACCCCGGACTGGTGGGCCCACTGCGATCGACGTTCGGCACGGCGCCAGCGCCCAAGCCGGCGGCGTTCTACGTTGTGCGCTTCTGCTCCAGGGCGGACTGTCGAGGGCCGATCGACTGGTCCTATCTCTACGTCCCTTCGGCGAGAGCGATGCGGGCGAACAACATCGGCTCTGGACCCGTCCACTGGATGCAGGCGTCGCTGTTGACCCCACTTCTCGCGCAGCTGACGAAGGGCCTTGACCCATACCGCGCTTCGCCAACTTGGATGCCCGCCTCGCCGAAGCCCGCGCCGACGCCGACCCAGGACACGGGATTCCCGATCGCCTGGGTGGTGCTGGCCGCGCTCGCGGCCATCATCGCCCTGACGGTCGCCTCCCCGAGGAAGCCGGCCACGTCGTAGAGGCTCCCCGGCCCCCGATGTGCACGGCGCTCCCTGGTCAGCGCGGCCTGCATCCGCCGGAGGTCCCCGAGGCTGCAGACAGCGCTTGGCGTTGGCGTCCGCGCGACGGCGCTCGATCCCGCCGCGTGCATCGTCCTCCAATGCGTCCAAGGCCGGCGGGAAGGGCCGCGCGTAGCATGGGCTGGTGCCCGATGATGCAGCCGCTTCGATCCGGCCTCAACCGCTCCTCGCGGTCGTCGACATGGGCAGGGCCCGCCGCTGGTACGAGCAGGTGCTGGGCGCGGAGAGCGGTCACGGTGGCGATGAGTACGGCCAGCTGCTAGTTGATGGCGTGCTGGTGCTGCAACTGCACCGTCTCGACATCGGACACCACCATGGATCCATCGGCGATCCATCCAAGCCGGTCGGCAACGGCGTCGCAATGTGGTTCGAGGTCGACGATTTCGACGCGGCGGTCCGTCGCAGCCGCGAGGCGGAGGTCCGGGTCGTCACCGACGTCCACGTCAACCCGGACGCCGGCCACCGCGAGCTCTGGATCTTCGATCCCGATGGCTACCTCGTAGTCCTTGCCGGGGCGGCTCCGCGGACGGCCAAGACGTCCTGACGGCCGCTGACCCGGCCACGGGGACCAGTGACGGCAGCAGCCGCGCTGCGGCGTCATCCTCGGCAGTCGACCGCGACTTCGAGGGCCCCGCAGATCTCCCGCATGCGGGCATCGGCCAGCCGGCCGAGTCGGCTGACGAGCGCAGCGATCGGGACGCTCTCGACCGAATCGAGGTTGACCGCCGGCCGCTGAGGGATCGGGTCGTCGGCGGGTTCCAGGACGACCTCGCCGGGCAGTGCTCGGATCGTCGTCGTGCACGGTGTGACGAGCGCTCGTCGAAGCCGCGGGATCGCGGCGTCACGGGACAGGACGACGACGGGACGCCGGCCGACCTCGGCAAGCTCGCACCACCACAGCTCTCCGCGAGCCGGCAGCGCGCTCACGAGGCGGCTGCCGCTTGACACCGCCGTCAATCCGGGTACTCGTCCTTGCGCCAGACGCGGAACTCGTCGGACTGCTCCTTCGGGGTGCGCTTGAGCAGCGACGAGTGGTACGGCGCGACGTACGGATCGGGTGCCGACACCGTGTAGGTGTGGAACACACGCCCGTCCTCGCGGGCGAACGCGATGAAGCTCGGGTTCTCCCGGATGCCGTCCTCGAGCTTGGCTCCGACCTGCCGGCCCCAGTCCTCGAGCCAGTCGGGAGGGTTCTCGAGGATCTCCCTGATCTCGGGGATCTCCTGCGCCTGCTCGGGCGTGAGGGCGAGCCCGAAGTCGAACGGGAACTCCGTCGCGTGGGTCGAGACCCAGGGGAACCTCCACCCCATCCGCTCCTTGTAGGCGATCAGCCGGTCGATCGGCGCACGCGAGAAGCAGATCAGCGTCACGTCGCGATGGCTCAGATGGACGCGCGTTGCGTCGAGCTCGTCCCCCAGGTTCGAGCACCCGGGGCAGGCACCGAGCTCGTAGTCGGGCCCGAACATGATGTTGTAGGCCAGCAGCTGGGAGCGCCCGTCGAAGAGCTCGGCGAGCGTCTTCTTCCCGCCCTCGGCGTCGAACCGGTACTCCTTCTCCACCGGCACCCAGGGAAGCTGACGCCGCCGCTCGGTCACCTTCCGCTCGAGCTCGGCCTGCTCGGACTCGAGCTTCGCGAGCTCGTCGCGAGCCGCCCGCCACTCCTCGCGGGTTCCGATCCTGTGGTCGGGCATCGTCCACGTCCCCTTCGGCCGTTGGTCCCGCGTCAGCGTACGCCGCAAGCGGGCGACCTGGTCGAGCAGGCGCTACTTGGCCCCGCGGTCGATGACCGACGTCAGCTCGTTCTGCAGGTCCTCGGCGATCTGGTCCGCCGGCTTGCGGCCGAGGACGTTGGCGTTGAACTGCTTGGCCATCGCCGCAGACAGGTCGGAGTAGTACGGCGACACGGGCGGTGTGGTGGTCTGCGCGACGGCGGCCTTGCCGAGCTTGATGGCCGGCAGCTTTGCGGCGATCTCGGCGTCGTCGTAGAGCGCGGTTCGAGTGGGCAGATAGGCGCCCTCGATCGCCATCGTCTTCTGCTGCTTCGCGGCGGCCAGGAACTGCGCGAGATCCCAAGCAGCGTCCTGCTGCTTGGACTCCTTGTTGATGTAGAAGCTCCAACCGCCGCCCACGTTCAAGGGCGAGGCGTCGGCGGAGGCGACCGGCACGGGCGCCAGGCCCACCTGCTGTGGCGTGATGTCCGAGGCCTCCTTGTCCGTGAGCATGTCGTAGGCGAACGGCCACATGCGCATGAACACCGAGTCGCCGCGCAGGAAGGCGGCAGCCGCCTCGTCCTCCTTGAAGTTGGCCACCGCCTTCGGGGCGATCCCGTCGGCCACGAGCGACTGCTGGATCTTCAGCCCTTCGACGGCCTGCGGACTCGTGACGACGGCCGTATCGCCGTCGAGCACGTCCCCGCCGGCGCTGCGGATGAACTCGGTGCCGAGCACGGTTCCGCCCTCGTAGACCGCTCCCGTGAACACGAAGCCGTTGGGGACCTTCGCGTCGCGCTGGACCTTGGCCGCCATCTCCCTCAGCTCGTCCCAGGTCGTGGGCGGATCGGAGAAGCCGCTCTTCTCGAGCAGGTCCTTGCGGAAGAAGAGGAAGCCCGAGTCGGTGAACCACGGCACCCCCCAGACCTTCTCCTGGTAGGTGTCGCCCTCGATCGCGCCCGCGATGAACTGGCGTCGCTCGGCCTCGGGGAAGCGCTTCGAGAGGTCTGCGATCCAGCCGTTGGTCGCGAACTGCGCCGGCCAGGAGACGTCACCGGCGAACAGGTCCAGGTCCGCGTCCCCGGCCTGGAACTGCGTACGGAGGCGGTCGAAGTACTGGCCGGTGTCAGCGGGGTACATGCGCACCCCGACGTCCGGCCCGCCGCTCTTCTGCTTGTTGTAGGCGCTGACCATGGGCTTGATGATCGACTCGTAATCCGGGGTCGCGCCCAGGATCAGCCGGCCCTCGCTCGCGGACTCGCCGCAGCCGGAGAGGCCGAGGACGGCCACGCCCGCCACGGTCGTCCCGCCGAGCCTCAGGAACTCGCGGCGGTTGCTGGTCCACGGGTCAGTTTCGCGAGGGTCGCTCACGATGCCTCCTCTGGGCGGTCGGGACAGTCATCCCTTGACGGCCCCTGCGGTGAGGCCGGACACGATCCGGCGCTGGGACACGAGCACAAGCAGCGCGAGCGGGATCGTCACCACGATGGTGGCGGCGGCCTGCGCTCCGAAGTCGACCGTGTACCGGTTCGCGAAGTTCGGAATCGCGACCGTGGCCGGCCAATGCGCTTCGTCGAACAGGAACGTGTTCGCGAACAGGAACTCGTTCCAGGCGAAGATGAACGTCAGGATGCTCGCGGACGCGACTCCGGGCGCCGCGAGCGGCAGGATCACCAGGCGGAAGGCTTGGAAGGTGCTCGCGCCGTCCAGCTTGGCCGCCTCCTCGAGGTCGCGTGGCAGCTGCCGGAAGAACGCGGTGAGGATCCACACGGCGAGCGGCAGCGCGAACACCGTGTCGACGAGGATCACCGCCGCGTAGGAGTTCAGGAGTCCGAAGCTCCGGAACTCCACGAACAGCGGCGCGATGATCGCCACCGTCGGGAAGAACGCCAGCGCCAGGATCCCGGTCATCAGGAACGAGCGGAAGCGGAAGCGCAGCCGCGCGAGCGGATACGCCGCCAGCGAGCCGAGCACCAGGGCGATCACCGTCGCCGACCCGGCGATGATCAGGCTGTTCAGCAGGCCCCGTCGAAACGAGGTGTCGCCGAAGATCGCCTCGTAGTGCGAGAGCGTGATCTGCTCGGGCACGATCGTCGGTGGCGTCGCGAACAGCTCGCCCCGCGTGATCAGGCTCGTCTTCAGCACCCAGAGGATCGGGAGCAGGACGAACACGACGATCGCCACGACGAACAGGAAGAAGCCGAGGCGCTTCACGTCAGTCCGCCTCCATCGTCCGCGTGCCGAAGCCCTTGATGAAGACCAGCGCGATGACGATCGCCCCGAGGAACACCATCACCGCCGCCGCCGTGCCGGTGGAGAACTGGAGCTGGCTCACGCGCACCCCCTCGAACACGTACGTCGAGAGGGACTCGAGCCGGCGGTCGCTCATCACCCAGAACAGGTCGTAGACGCTCCAAGCCTCGAGGGTGCGGAAGAGCAGCGCGACGAGGATCGCCGGCTTGAGCAGGGGAAGCGTGATGCGGAAGAGGCGCTGGACGGGGGTCGCGCCATCCACCAGCGCAGCCTCGGCGAGCTCACGCGGAACGGTCTGGAGCCCCGCCAGGAGCAGGAGCGCCATGAACGGCGTCGTCTTCCAGACGTCGACGCCGATCGCGGCGATCATGAGCGAGCTGCGGTCGGAGAGGATCGGCTGGTCAGTCAGCCCGAGCTGCCCGACGAGGTACGTCACGATCCCCACCTGGTCCTGCAGCATCAACCGCCACATCAGCGCGGAGACGACGACGGGGAACGCCCACGGCAGGAGCACCGCGGTGCGGACGAACCCGCGCGCGCGGAACCTGCGGTTGATCGCGAGCGCGATCGCCAGGCCGATCACCAGCTCGAGCGTCACGCTCACGACGGTGAAGACCCCCGTGTTGGCGAGCGCCTCACGGAACACGGCGTCGTCGAAGGCGTCCGCGTAGTTGCGCAGCCCGACGAACCCGCCCGTGCTGCTGACCGTCGCATCGTGAAGGCTCAGGTAGATGGTGTAGAGAACCGGCAGGAAGGCGACCGCGAGGATCAGCAGCACCGCCGGCGAGACCATCGCGATCGCCGTGCGCCGCTCCTCGCGGCGGAGCGTGGCGGGTCTGCCGCGTCGCCGGCCACGGACTCCTCGAACGCCCGGCTCGGCGGTGCCCGCCCGGCCGACCCAGGGGGTCATCCGAGATCCACCACCACGGCCTCGTCCGGACGCAGCCGGAGCTGGTCCCGCACGGCCTCGCCATCACGCTCCGGATCGGTCGACACCGCCACCGTGCCGCGCTCGCCAAGCGCGACGGCGCGCTCCTCCCCGGTGAGGTTGAGAGCGACGAGCTTGCGGTCGGCGCCGGCCTCGCGCACGTAGCTGAGGCAGCCACCGTCCGCCCGCGGCGGGCGCGCGTAGTCGCCGGCGCGCAGGGCGGGGCTGCCGGCGCGCAGCGCGAGCAGCCGCCGATACAGACGGAGGCTCGACCGGGCGTCGGCGAGCTGCGTCTCCACGTTGATCGTCGCAAGCTCGCTGGAGACGGGCAGCCACAGCTCCGGCGCATCGGCCGGAGCGAAGCCACCGTTGGGCCCGGCGTTCCACGGCATCGGCGTGCGCGTCGGATCGCGGGAGACGCCGCCCTCCATGAGGCCGAAGCAGTCGCGCTGGCGCTCGCGGGGGACCTCCTGGTCGAGCAGGCCGAGCTCGTCGCCGTAGAGCAGCGTCGGCGTGCCGCGGAGCGTGAGGAGGAGCACCGCAGCGACCCGCGCCTGGGCGCGGCCGAGGCGGGTGGCCAGACGCGGCCGGTCGTGGTTGCCGAGTGCGAGGATCGGCCATGCGCCGTCGGGCAGTGCGGCGTCGAGCCCCGCCGTGACCTCGGCCAGTGCGCCGGCCTCCCACGGGGTCTCGATCAGCTTGAACGCGAACGGAAGGTGGATCTGGTCGAGCTCGGGGCCGAAGAACTCTGCCCAGCGGGCCCAGTCCATCGCCTCCACCTCCCCGATCGACACCCGATCGCCGGGATACTCGTCGAGCACCTTGCGGATCTCGCGCAGCACGCCGTGGAGGTCGGGATGCATGCGATCGTTGACGTGCAGCTGCGATGCGAAGTCCGCGTGCTGGAGGTCGTACGGGTTCGACTCGCCACCGGTGTCGGGTGGGTTGTCGCGCAGCAGCGGGTCCTTCATCAGCATGTGCGCGACGTCGATCCGGAAGCCGTCGACGCCGCGCTCGAGCCAGAAGCGCAGCACGTCGAGCATCGCCGCGCGCAGCTCCGGCTGGCGCCAGTTCAGGTCGGGCTGCTCCTTGAGGTGCGAGTGCAGGTAGTACTGCTCGGTTCGCTCGTCCCACTCCCACACCGAGCCGCCCGCCTCGCTCGTCCAGTTGTTGGGGGCGTCGGCCCACACGTACCAATCGCGCTTGGGGCTCTCGCGCGCGGACCTCGACTGAAGGAACCATGGGTGCTGGTCGGAGGTGTGGTTGGGGACGTAGTCGACGATCACCTTCAGACCGCGCGCGTGGGCGGCCTCGAGCAGCCGATCGACCGTGGCCAGCGTGCCGAACACGGGCTCGACGCCCGTGTGGTCGCTGATGTCGAAGCCCTGGTCGAGCAGCGGCGAGCGGAAGAACGGGCCGACCCACACCGCGTCGACGCCGAGCGTGCCGGACAGGTAGTCCAGCGACGCGATCAGCCCGTCGAGGTCGCCGACGCCGTCGCCGTTGCCGTCGCGGAAGCTCGGCAGGTGGTTCTCGTAGATGACGGCGCGGCGCCACCAGCCACGGTCGGCGCGGTCGCTGGCAGGCATGGGCAGCAGCTGGGTCATCGAACGGCTAGAAGGTGTTGGCGCCCTTGGCCAGGAGGCCGCCGTCGCAGACGAGGTGCGAGCCGGTGACGTAGGAGGCCTCGTCGGAGAGCAGCCAGAGCACGGCCTGCGCGATCTCCTCGGGCCGCGCCAGGCGTTGCAACGGCACCTGCTCGCGGGCGTCGCGCTCGAGCCCCGCCCAGGCCGCATCGCGGTCGTCCGCGGGCACGCCGGTCACCAGCAGCGGGGTCGCGGTCGCGCCGGGCACGACCGCGTTGACACGGATGCCATGCGCTGCGTAGTCGAGCGCGAGGCTCCGCACCAGCGCGGAGATGCCGCCCTTGGACGCCGCGTAGGCGGCGTTGCCGCCACCCGCGAAGCCGACGAACGCCGCCGGTGAGGAGGTGCAGACCAGCGCGCCGACCCGGTCGCTCCGCAGCAGTGCGGCGATCGCATGGCGGGCGGTCAGGAAGGTGCCGGTGAGGTTGACGTCGATCACCTGCTGCCACTGCTCGAGGGTCAGCTCGTGTGCGGGTGCGTTGATCTCGATGCCGGCGTTGGCGAGCACCGCGTCGGCGACGCCGAGCTCGCGCTCGCAGCGCTCGAGCGCCTGCCGGAGCTGGCCCTCTCGACCGACGTCGCAGCCGAGGCCGAGGGCGCCCGCCGCGCCGCGTCCGGCCGCCTCGCCCGCCACCTGCTCGGCGCGGTCGCGGTCGACGTCGACGACGGCAACGCGCGCTCCGCGCTCGGCCGCCAGCAGCGCGACCGCGCGGCCGATGCCCGAACCGCCGCCGGTGATGAAGGCGACGCGGTCCTTCATGCCGGCTCGGGGTCGTCGAGGTGGGGCGCGAAGTTGAGGATGTGGCGCTCGAGCGTGTCGAGCACGAGCTTCTCGTCGCGCGTCAGCAGGGCGTCGAGCAGGAGCTGATGCTCGCCGGCCACCCCCTCAGGTGAGGCGTGCTCAGGCGCGTCGCGCAGGAAGTAGGCCCGCACGCGCGCCTGGACGCTGCGCCACACCTGCAGGCAGTGGGGTTGGCCGGAGCGCACGAGGACCCGCTCGTGGAAGCGCACGTCGGCTTCGACCAGCGCGTCGAGATCGCCGGCGGACGCAGCGGCGCGCATCGTCTGCACCAGTGATCGAAGCGCCGCGAAGTCGGCGTCGGTGAGCAGGCTGAGCGCTTCGGCGAACGCGAAGCGCTCGATCGTCAGGCGGATCGGGACGAGGATCTGCTCGATCTCGCGCTGCGACACCCCGAGCACCTCGGCGCCCCGGAACGGCGAGTGCGTCACGAGGCCCTCCTGCTCGAGCTGACGCAGCGCCTCGCGGACCGGGCCGCGGCTGATGCCCAGCTGGTTCGACAGCTCCGCCTCGATCAGGCGGTCGCCGGGCTGCATGCGTCCGCTCACGATCGCCGCGCGCAGTGCGTTCGCGGCTCGCTCCCGCAGCGGCTCAGGGGCGAGGCGCGGGAGCGCGGCGGGGATGTTCGAGTCGGCTTGCATTGGTCGATTGTTGACAATAGTCTACCAACCGCCGGTGCTGGCAAGCCCCGGGTGGCGAGAACGCGGTGGACAGGAGTCCCGGCAGTGCGGATCGAGCGCATCGAAGTGGCGGGTTTGCAGGGAGCCACCCCGGCCGGCGGGTGGGCGTCCGAGCTATGTCCCGACGACGTGGTGCATTCGCTCGTCTGCGTGCACACCGACGAGGGCGTCGTCGGCGTCGGCAGCGCGTTCACCAGCGACACGCTGGCCACCGCGGCCGTCGAGCTGCTCGAGCCGCTGTGGCGCGGCGAGAGCGCGATCGAGCCCGAGCGGGTCTCGGAGAAGCTCCATCAGCACACGTTCTGGCTCGGGCGCGGCGGAAGCGTCACGCACGCGATCAGCGGCATCGATCTCGCGCTGTGGGACATCTTCGGCAAGGTCTGCGCCCAGCCGGTGGGGCGGTTGCTCGGCGGTCGCTACCGCGACCGCGTCCGCCCCTACGCGTCGCTGCTGATGCAGCATCCCGAGCTGATGGCCGAGCAGCTGACGGCGCTGGGCGAGCAGGGGTTTCGCGCGTTCAAGATCGGCTGGGGGCCGTTCGGGCGGGGCTCCGCGGCCGTGGACGAGGCGATCGTGCGTGCCGCGCGCGAGACGGTCGGCCCGGATGCGCTGCTGATGGTCGACGCCGGCGCCAGCGACGCCTATTGGCCCCACGGCTACAAGTGGGCGCTGCGCACCGCGAGCATGCTGGCCGCCTATGACGTCAGCTGGTTCGAGGAGCCGCTCTCGCCCGACGCCATCGAGGACTACGTGGAGCTGCGCCGGCGGGCGCCGGTGGCGATCGCCGGCGGAGAGGTGCTCACCCGCCGCCAGGCGTTCCGCCCGTGGCTCGAGCGCCGCGCGCTCGACATCGTCCAGCCCGACGTGACGAAGGTCGGTGGGCTCAGCGAGCAGCGGCGGATCGCCTGGGCCGCTCAGGAGCACGACATCGACTATGTCGGGCACGGGTGGAACACCGCGATCGGCTTGGCGGCGGACCTGCAGCTGGCGGCCGCGCTGCCCACCACCGAGCTCGTCGAGTACAAGACCGGCTCGCCGTACATAGACGCACTCAGGCTCGGCGGCTTCGGGCTCGACGCCGACGGCATGCTGGCGATCCCCGAGGGCCCCGGACTCGGGATCGAGCTCGACCCCGAGGCCGTGGAGCGCTACACCGGCAAGCGCGACATGCTCATCGCCTGATCGATCATGATCGGCACAACGACCTGGGTCATCGCCGACGGTTTCATCCCGCCCGCCAGCACCGGCCCGGCGCCCGACATGACCAGCCACGACAGCGCCTGCATGCTCAACGCCGGCGAGCACGACGCGCACGTCGAGCTGACGCTCT
>JAABUR0100006827.1_pt1 | contig 13759 bp, 13 predicted proteins | sample 5560091 | NCBI WGS metagenome assembly JAABUR01 (sample SAMN10711879, study PRJNA513375) | rock metagenome | isolation source: Antarctica rocks | place: Antarctica: Victoria Land, University Valley sud
ACAGCATCGCCGAGGCTGTCCAGCTGGCCGACCGGGTCGTCGTGATGTCGCCCCGTCCCGGCCGGATCGTCGCCGACCTCGCCGTGTCGTTGCCACGTCCGCGCCCACCGGCCGGGGAGGACCCGGCGGCGATCGCGATCTCCCGCTCGATCCGGGCGGCGCTCCAGCAATCCGCCGTAACCCGAACCTGAACGGTCCGGTGGCTCAGACCGACCGACTCACTGTCCGTATCGTCCGATCGCAACGACGGGATGCATGATGCTGACACCACCGACCGACCTCGACCCGAAGGCCGTCCGCCAGACAATCATCGACCACTGGGGGGTGGACGGGATCGAGCTGACCTGGCTGCCGGTCGGTTTCGGCAGCCAGCACTGGTCGGCGACGCAGCCCGACGGCCGGCGCTGGTTCGTCATCGTCGACGATCACCGGGGCGGCCGGATGGGCCACGCCGAGCCGGACTCGGTCGACGGGTTGGACCGCGCCTTCCGCGTCGCCGCCTGGTTACAGGACGCGTGCGGCCTGTCGTTCGTGGTCGGTGCCGTGATGAGCCAAGCTGGGCGTGCCGTCCGTCGGATCGGTGACACGCCGTGGTCGGTCGCCCTGTTTCGTCACCTCGACGCCAAGCCCCTCGGCGTGGGTGGCGACAGCCCACGGGCCGACCGGACCGCCGTGCTGCGCCTGCTTGCCCAGTTGCACTCGGTTCCGGTCTCGCAGGTGAGCGGGCTGGCGCGGGTGGATGATCTCGCTATCGGCCGGCGGGCAGTTCTGGACGCCGCCCTCGCCGACCTGGAGACGCCGTGGGTAACCGGACCCTTCGCCGAGTCGACCCGTCAGCTCCTGTCAACTCATTCCAGCGACCTCCGGCCGGCACTGGCCGCCCACGATGTCCGGGCCGACGCCCTGCGCCGCGAGCGGGCGTCCTGGGTCGTGACGCACGGGGAGCCGCACTCGGCCAACATCCTCCGTGACGCGACCGGCGACCTGTTCCTGATCGACTGGGATACCGTCGCGATCGGCCCCCGTGAGCGCGACCTCTGGATGCTCGACGTACCGCCCGGATCTGGCGACTGGTCCAGCTACCTCGCGGAGTCCCGCACGGAATCGGTCTCAACGGAGGCGATCCGCACCTACCGGACGTGGTGGGACCTGACGGAGATCTCCGAGTTCGTCGCCGGGTTCCGACGGCCGCACGATGACTCGGAGGATATGCGTGCCAGTTGGGGCTACCTACAAGATTACCTGCCCCTGAAACGGGACTAGCTGATCTGCCCCGACGTGGTCGCGTCCCCCATCGTGACCGGCGATCGCTCGTCGGTTCGTTCGATGATGGAGACGGCTGGACGGCCCTCCCAAGTCTCGGTCAGGCAGTAGACCCCGGGGTAGACGTTGCGGCAGACCTCGTAGTGGTAGAGCGACAGCAGTTCGACCTGCCAGCTCTCCGGCCCGTAGCGCGCCGTCATCTGGTCGAGGTACCGGGCATTGGTCTCGGTTCGGCTCATCTGGATCCTCCCTGGCTCGCGAGGCACCACATCCCTGTCATACAGCATGTGAAGGCCGCAATCCGTGAGGAAACGTTGAGGAATCGACGAACCGGACTGGAGTACCACGATGTGTCCGCAATGCGCACCAGCGGGTGCTGCGCCAAAGCGATCAGCCCGGTCGTCAAGACGTTCGGCATGGTCAGGAAGTGACGCGCTTGCCGTCCACTTCGACCTCGACCTTGTCGGCGTAGAAGCAGACATGCTCGGCGGCCCCAAACCCCTCGGGGAGCGGGTGCGGCAGGCTCCAGGCGGCGTCCTCGGTCCGCTGACCGTCGACGGTCAGGTGCCAATGCTGCCCCTCGCCCTTGTACGGGCACTCGGAGACGGTCTCGCTGAGGAAGAGCAGTTCCAGACGGACATCCGCGAAGGGCAGGTAGTACCGCGTCGGCAGTCCGGTCTCGAACAGCAGCGCCGGCCGGTGACTCTCGGCGATCGTCTGGCCGTTGGAGCGAACGGTGACGTGCCGCGACGACGAGCGGACATCGACCCGGTGGTACGGGTCCTTGAGGTGGGCGTAGACGGGATCGTCCTCGTCGAACCAGCGGTCCAACGCGCCGAAGGTGAACGTCAGGTAGTCACCCAGATCCAGGTCCGCCGCGTCGCGCTGGCGGTACGCCTTGACCGCCCGCTTCGCCGTTCGGTCGCCAACGACGACGTCCCAAGCCGAGGGATGGTCCGGATCGGAGCCCATCGCCCGGAGCAGGTCCGCCCGGACATCCTCCCGGGGGACCCAGTGGACCGGCAGCTTCCCGGTCTCGTGCAGGACCATCGCCCGCTCCGTGTCGAAGACGGTCTCACCGCCGAAGACCGCCCGGAGACGGCGCCCCCACGGTTCGGCGAAGGTCGCCCGCTCAGGGACGGCGAGGTTCGTCTGGCCGTGGGTCTTCGAGAGCGGTCCGGAACCAAAGGTCAGGCTCATCGTCATCACCTCCCAGCGGGATCGGTCGGTCTGGACGCCCCGGCCTCGGTGTCGAAGCCGGGACGATCCGACCGGTGAACAATCTCCGTGCCGGGAGTCAACGCGGCGGCAGGGCGGTCGTGGTGACAGCAGACGAGCGGGAGCATGGACCGATGCCCCCGCTCGCCCGGACACTGTTCGCTCATTCGATCGCCGCTACCTCGAGACTAGATCCCGAGTGCCGCCTTGATGCTGGTGAGGTGGATGTAGGGATGGGCGACGGGGTGGTGTTCGACGAAGAATTGGACCGTCAGCGGTGCGTCCCAGTGCAGCCCGTTCGGCGCGACGCGGTCGAGCTGCTCGTCGGTCAGCGCTCCGACGGCCTCGACGGCCAGCGGGTTGTTCTGCCGGACCAGCGCGATCGCCGTCGCCTTGTCGACATCGGCATTGGCGGCGGCGTGCTCGGCGTTGATGGAATCGACCGCGGCCACATCAACGCCCGGAATGCCGCCCTGCGTGGCCAGCATCGTGACCGCACCGGCTTCGAGGGCGTAGGCCGTGCCGACGTGATGGACGAGGACGCCGACCGATCGCTTCTCGTTGGGACACATGGTCCGCCACTGCTCGTCGGTGAGATCCTGCACTGCTTCGATGAAGTGCTGCGCACCCTGTGCGACACGCTCCGCGAGCTGCTCCGCCCGGCTGGTCATGGGGAGTCCCTCTGGTTCGCGCTCGCTGGCGCCTGGTTGTTGAAGACGGCAGGCAGGCCCTGTGACAAGGGTAGCGGCCCTCGTCAAGACCGGGCCAGCGTTGGCAGACGGCTTGGCGCCGGCTGACGATGGCGGATCCAGGTCAGTCGAGCAACCCGTTGATCGCGTCGTCGTAGACCTGCCAGGCGGCGTCGGTCGGGCAGACGAAGACGACCTCCTCGATCGACGGGGCCGCGAACAGAGCCGAGTGGACCGTGCCTACGGCGATGGCCGCTGCCTGGTCGACGGGGAAGCCCGGACCGATCGGACTGAACGCGACCCGCGTGATCTGACTCCGGACGGCCGCGACCAGCACCCGCTCCACCGTCAGGGCCAGCCGCCGATCCTCGTCCTGCCCGCCGCCGCGCCAGACGGGCGCCGCGACATGGATGATGGCTTGAGCCGGAAGCCGGTACGAATCCGTGACGACCGGCCGGGCCTCAGTCAGGGGCCCATAGCGTTGGACAGCGGCCCAGAGGGCGTCGCCGCCAGCGAGCAGGATCGGGTCGGCCGCAGGATCGGACAGGACACCGACTGGAACGCACCGGACGATCGCCCCGGCCGCGAACCGTCTGATGTCGCCCCGCACGACAAGCAGCCCGGCGCTCATCAACCTGCCCTTTCCTGACCCATGCAAGGGGAAAACGATTCAGCGCCCCGCCGGAGGGCGAGGCGCTGATCGTATTGGGAATTTCGCCACCCGGAGCCCCTCCCCATCCGCAGATGGGGAGGGGTTGGGGAGGGGGCACTATTCGGCGTTGACCCGGAAGCCCGGCTGATTCTGCTGGTCGATAGCGGTCTGCGGCTGGCGCGGGACCATGCCGGCATTCGGGTCTTCTGGCGTCGCCGGGCCGAAGATCGCGGTGACCTCCTTGCCGTCGATCGTCTCCTTCTCGAGGAGCGCCGCGACGAGCAGGTCCAGTTGCGGCCGGAAGCGGGTGTTGACCTCCAGCGCCCGGTCCAGCGCCGTCTCGACCATGTCGCGGATGGCGGTGTCGAGCCGCTGGGCGGTGCTGTCGGAGAACGACTTGTCCTGGGTGATCTCGCGGCCGAGGAAGACGTGCTCCTCACCGGCGCCCAGGTAGATCGGGCCGACGTCCGAGCTCATGCCCCAGAGGCCGACCATCCGGCGAGCCAGTGAGGTGGCTTCCTTGAGGTCGCTCTCGGCGCCCGTCGTGACCTCGTCATAGACGACCATCTCGGCGGCGCGACCACCCAGCAGCATGGCGAGCCGGCCAAGCAGGTAGGTGCGGCTGAAGTTGTGACGATCCTCTTCCGGCATCTGGACGGTCACGCCTAGGGCGCGGCCGCGGGGGACGATGCTGACTTTGCGGAGCGGGTCGGAGCCCGGCGTGAAGTGAGCGACGATCGCGTGGCCGGCCTCGTGGTAGGCGACGACCTCGCGCTCCTTCGGGTTCATCAACCCGTTGCGGGTCGTACCGAGAAGGATCTTGTCGAGGGCTTCCTCGAAGTCGCTCGGCGTGATCTCGCGCCGGTTGCGTCGGGCGGCGGTCAGGGCCGCCTCGTTGACGAGATTGGCCAGGTCTGCCCCGGAGAAGCCGGTCGTGCCACGGGCCAGGGACGGCAGGTCGATGTCGCTAGCGAGCGGGATGCCACGGGAGTGGATGTTAAGGATGGCCTCACGACCACGCCGATCGGGCAGACCGATCGTCACCTGGCGGTCGAAGCGGCCCGGCCGGAGCAGGGCGGGGTCGAGCACGTCCGGGCGGTTGGTGGCCGCCATGACGATGACTTCCTGGTTGGTATCGAAGCCGTCCATCTCGACGAGCATCTGGTTGAGCGTCTGCTCGCGCTCGTCGTTGGAGCCGCCCAGACCGGCGAACCGCTGACGACCGACGGCATCGAGCTCGTCGACGAAGATGATCGCGGGGGCCGAGGCCTTGGCCTTCTCGAAGAGGTCGCGGACGCGGCTGGCGCCGACGCCGACGAACATCTCGACGAACTCGGAGGCGGAGACGCTGTAGAACGGTGTTCCGGCCTCACCGGCGACGGCACGGGCCAGGAGGGTCTTGCCGGTACCCGGAGGGCCGACGAGCAGCACACCGCGCGGCAGGCGGGCGCCGAGGGCGTGGTACTTGGCCGGGTTGCGGAGGAAGTCGACGACCTCGGTTAGCTCCTGCTTGGCCTCGTCCTCGCCGGCGACGTCGGCGAAGGTGACCTGCGGGCGCTCCGGGTCGTGCTGCCGGGCCTTGCTCCGGCCGAAGCCGAAGACGTTCTGCTGGCCTCGGCCCATCGAGCGGGCCATGAACAGGATCAGGCCGAGGAACAGGAGGAAGGGCAGGAAGCTGAGCAGGATCGTCAGGAAGCCGGACCCGCTGGGCTGGCGTCCCTCGACGGTGATGGCCGTGTTGTTGGCCGTCAGCGCCTGGACCAGCTGCTGATCGTCGAAGTTCGGCGGACGCTCGGCCGTAATCTGGTTTGTGCTGGTAATGCCGTCACCGGCCGCCGAGACAAGGGCGCCCTCGCTGTTGACGAAGATATCGGAGGTGAGATCGGCGTCGATCTCACCCGTCCCGATCGTGACGTGGGTCGCGTTGTCGGCGCCGATGACCTGACCGGTCAGGATCGAATAGGGAACATCAGTCCGGCCGCCGTTGTTGTCCCGCCCGAAGGCGTTCCAGGCCCAGAAGCCGAGGATGACGACGACGACCGCCGCGATCGCCCAGGAGGGGATCCGGGATCGCGGGGAGGGGGTATCGCCGCCCTGGTTGTTCTGGCCGTTCTTGTTTGGCCCCTGCGGCCGGCCGTTGCCGTTCTGTGGTGGACGCGGCGGCTGGTTACCGTCTCGCTGTTGCATCAACGCTTCCATTTCTGATCATGATGGGCCGGGAAGGGCGCCCGGACCGGCTGAACCACGGGAAAGCACCGCAGGGTCTGAACCCGTGGCGTGACCTGATGGCGCAGATGCACGGGGCGGGCCAGATCGAGTGTCCGCGGCGGCGACTTGCGTCACCGGGTGACCGACTCGCCGCGTGGGCGACGGCTGATGAGGCACCAGACGTATGGCTCCCACCTATTGTACGACGTTTAACCTGACCATTCGGCAACGTGGGGTCACGAACATGTCACGTTCTGTGCGGCCCTGCGGCCGTTTCAGGGTCCCGGACTGATTTGGCATCACGGCACACCTGCCTGTTCGTGGGGGTCTGGTCACCGACCCGTCCCTTGCACCTCGGCCACCGCGCGTCGCCAGTCGGCCGCCGCGCGTCACCAGCGCGATCACGGCGGTCGACCCGTCATCAACCGCCGGCGGAGGAGTTCGGCATGAGCACTGTTCAGATCACCTTGTCCCAACCGACATTGGGATCGTCTCCAGCGGCTCGCCGCTGATCGCCATCAGCCCATCGACACGACCGTGGAACAGGCGATCGATCACGAAGACGACGCCATGTTCTGGTCCGCGGCCCATGAGCGACTCGCGGCCCTGTGAGCAGACCCGGCCGTCCGGGAGGGGGTCAACACCAGCCAGCTTCGTCGGTTGCCAACCCGCATCCGGGTTCCGGCCGGTGACGGTGGCCTCGATCTCGATCTCGATCTCGATCTCGATTAGGACATCTTCTGTGAGCAGAATCGCGCCGTCGATCTCCGTCGCCCGCGGGCTTGTCTAGGCAGCGTCGACCGGGCAACCCACCGGGCAGCCAGTGAGATGGTTCAGAGGCTGATCACCGTCTGATTCCCTCGCATGGCTCGGCCCCATGCGGCACTAGTGGGCAGGGCGCCGGTGAAGACCGCTCCCCGAACGCCGTCGTCCCGGTTGCCGGCGGTCAGGTCGCCTCCATGAGCGAGCAGGATGCCGCGGGCAATCGTCAGCCCGAGACCCGCTCCACCGGTCTGGCGGTTGCGTGACGTGTCCCCACGATAGAGCGGCGCGAAGAGCCGGAGAAGATCTTCCGGCGCGATCCCCGGCCCGCTGTCCGTGACGGAGAAGACCGTGCCGTCTGGCCCGGCATGGCACTCCAGGCGGACAGTCCCGCCGGACGGTGTGTGGCGCAGGGCGTTATCGAGCAGGTTCTGCAGCACCCGCATCAACAGATGCTCGTCCCCGTCGACCAGACATGACGTGGACGCCGGTTCGACGACGAGCCTAACCCTACCGTCCTCCGCTTCGCGACGGAGACCATCGGCGGCCTGCCCCAGGAGCGCACCAAGGTCGAGCGGTTCGCGGCTGGGCGCCTGGTCGAGGTATTCAAGGCGGGAGTAGTCGAAGAGATCGGTAATGAGACGCTCCAGCGCGGTCGCCTTCTCCTGGGCGACGGCGAGGTAATGCGCCCGCTTGTCCGGACTGTTGGCGATCCCCTGCTGGAGCCCTTCCAGGTACCCGCGCAGGGAGAAGAGCGGCGTCCTCAGATCGTGGGCGATGGCGGCAATGAAGAACCGGCGGTCCTGCTCCAGGGCGGCCTGCCGCTCCAGCGATGTCCGCAACTCGGCGCTCATCCTCGTCAGGGCCGTATTGACGTCGGCGACCTCACGGACGCGCGACGGTGCCAGGCTGACATCGAGTTGACCGGCGGCGATCCGGCGGGCGGCGTCGCTGGCGGCGGCCAGTGGCCGGACGACCGTCCGGCCCAGGAACCAGGCGATACCGGCCAGCGTCACGAGCAGAGCGACCAGGGCGGCCCCCGGCACCAGGAAGTACCGCCGGTCAACCGGTGGGCCAGTCCCGAGACTGTCGTCCGCATAGACATAGGCCGTGGGAGACGAGGCATCGCCGGCAACGGTCACCACCCGGACCTGCCGTGGTCCGGCCTCGCCATCCCGACCCAGGATCGGGTCGGCGACGGTGCGGTAGATCTCCTGGCCGTCGTCGACCAGCACGAAATCCACCCCGAGGTCCGCCAGTTCACTGGTCATTCTGGCCTGCCAGCCTGGATCCTCCCATTGTGTGACGTCCCCCTGGAGACGAGCGGCGGCGATCTCGCCGGCCTCGGCGGGTGCACCACCCAGCGAGAGGCCGACGGCCACGGCCGCCACGAGCGGTACGACGAGGATGGCGCCGAGGGCTAGCAGAAGCCAGCGCCGGATCGGCAGTGAGCGATGACTAGGCTGATCCGTCATCGCTCAGTGTCTCCTTCGAAACGATAGCCGACGCCCCAGACGGTCACGAGATGGCGCGGATGGGCCGGATCGACCTCGATCTTCTCCCGCAGCCGGCCGATATGCACCGTGAGCGTGTGCCGGTCACCGAACTCGCCCCAGAACCGCTCGAAGAGCTGCTCACGGGTGAAGACCTGCCGCGGGTTCTCCGCGAGCAGGTGCAGCAGGTCGAACTCCCGCGCCGTGAACGGGACCACCTCGCCATCGACCCGCACTTCTCGGGCTCGGACGTCCAGGACGAGCCGACCGAAACCGAGTTCCGCCGGTGGCGGAGCTTCCTGCCGCCGCGAACGGCGCAGGACAGCCTTGATCCGGGCGACCACTTCGCCCGCGGTGGCGGACTTGACGATGTAGTCATCGGCGCCGAGCCCGAGCCCACGGATCTTGTCACTGTCCTCCTGCCGGGCGCTGAGGAAGAGGACCGGCACGTCGCTGTGCCGGCGGATCTGGCGGAGGACGTCGAAGCCGGACTGGCCGGGCATCATCACGTCCAGCAGCACGCAATCCACCGCCTGGGACTCCAGCAGCGCCTGCCCGGCCGGACCGTCGGCCGCGGTCAGGACGGTGTAGCCCTCGGCCTCCAGGAAGTCGCGCATCAGGGAGACGATGTCGCGCTCGTCGTCGATCACCAGAACCGTCACTGTCGTCGTCCGCTCCACGCTCGGCCACCGTCCATCCATGAGACGTTCGTCGAGACGTTCGTTCCAGTCGCTACCGGCAGTATTGTGCGGCGCTTCCTCGCGGCGCCATCCATTTCACCCCATCGGACAAAGGTCTTACGACCTGTTCAGCCTCTGTTGAGATCTGCCCGCACCGGACGTTGAGGGACCGCGCCTACCATCGAACAGGTCCGGACACACCGGAGAACATACGACGGACCGGTCGCCGGTGAGTCCGAGAGGGAGAACCCCCGTGATTCGTCAGGACATGCGACCGGTAGTCGAGAGGAAAGGACACGTAGTGACACGACAACGATCATCGTCCACGTTCTGGGGCAGGCTGACCATCGGCGCCCTTGGTGCCGCGGTGGTCGGCATCCTCCTGCAGATCAGCGCCGGGGTCGACTTCCCGACGATCCCGCCGGGACTCGTCATCCTGCTCGTGGCGGCCGGCTTCGTGGCCGTGGCCCCCTGGCGCTGGGCACCCCTGGTCGGCGCAGCCGTCGGTCTCTCGCAGTTCGCCGGCCTCTTCCTGGCTGACCAGGGCGGACGCCTGGTCGACTCGTCCCCACTCGGCGGGTTCGCCGGGATCTGGATCCAGCTCGTGGCCGTTGCCCTGGCGATGATCGCCGGGGTCGTTGCCGGGATCCGGAGCTACCGTGGACGATCCCAAACCCGGTAATGAGGCTGCCCAGCCGGTGATCATCGGCTGGGCGTCATACAACTGGCCTACCGAGAGGATATTGCCCATGGACAACCAGTTCGTTATCGAGACCTACGACCTTACCAAGCGCTACGACCCCCGCAACGTCGCGGTCGACCGGCTGAACCTCCGAGTCCGGCGGGGCGAGGTCTATGGGTTCCTCGGCCCGAACGGGTCGGGCAAGACGACGACCCTGCGGATGCTGATGGGACTCATCCGGCCCACGAGCGGGAGCGCCACGCTCCTCGGCGCCGCGCCCGGCTCGTCGGCCACACTCCACAAGACCGGAGCGATGATCGAGACACCCGCCTTCTACCCCTTCCTCTCCGGCCGCGACAACCTCCTGGTGCTGGCGCGGTACGCGGGTGTCACGGTATCGCGGATCGGTGGAGTGCTCGACGAAGTCGAACTCGGCTCACGGGCCGGGGACCGGTTCGGGACGTACTCTCTGGGGATGAAGCAGCGGCTGGGAATCGCCGCCGCGATTCTCAAGGACCCGGAACTCCTGATCCTGGACGAGCCGACCAACGGGCTTGATCCGGCCGGCACGGCGGAGATGCGGGTCCTGATCCGCCGCCTTGGCCATGGTCAGCGCACCGTCCTCGTCTCCAGCCATCTGATGACCGAGGTCGAGCAGGTCTGCGATCGGGTCGGGGTGATGCGTGCGGGCACCCTCGTGGCCGAAGGGACGATCGCGGAACTGCGCGGTCGGGACCGGACCAGGCTGCGGCTCCGCGCCGAGCCGCTCGAAGAAGCCCTGCGGCTCGTCCTGGCGTTCCCGGGGGTCGAGCAGGTCGATGTCGTCGATGGCGGCCTCCGGATCACCGGCGACCCGGACCAGGCCGCGCGGATCAACCGCACCCTGGTCGAAGCCGATATCGCCGTCAGTGAGATTCGCCTCGAACAGGCCTCACTGGAGACGGTCTCCCTCGAATTGACCCGGAGCGAAGGAGATGCGGCATGATCAGGATCGTTGCGGCCGACCTGTTGATCCTCCGGAAGCGAGCCGCCACCTGGACGCTGCTGGCAATCTGGACGGCACTGGCCGCCTTCTTCGCCTACGGGCTGCCCTACCTGACCTACCGGAACAGCGCGGGGACGGGCGCCCCTGTACCGCCCGACCTCCTGCCCGGAGCACTGGTCGGCAATGTCGTCGGCGGGTTCCCCTTCTTCGGGGGTGCGATCGCGCTGCTGCTCGGCGTGCTCGTCTTCGGGAGCGACTACGGCTGGGGTACGCTCAAGACGCTCTTCACCCAGGGTCCCGGCCGACTCCGCGTGTTCGGCGCGCGCATCATCGCGCTGGGGATCGTCCTGACTGCCTTCGTGGTTACTGTCTTCGCCGCTGGTAGCGTGTCGAGCCTCGTCATCGCTCAGATCGAAGGAGCTTCGATCGTCTGGCCATCGGTCTGGCTGGTCGGCCGGCCGGTGCTCGCTGGCTGGTTCCTCCTCGCGGTCTGGGCGGGTCTCGGGGTCATGCTGGCCGTCCTCTCCCGCGGGACGTCCCTCGCGATCGGTGTCGGCATCCTGTACGCCCTCGTCATCGAGGGCCTGATCAGCGCGTTCCTGGGCCAGATCAGCGTGCTCGAACCCCTGGTGAAGTTCTTCCTCCGGGCCAACGCCTACTCGCTGATCGATCCGCTGGGACTCTCCCGCGACGGAGCGGCGGACAACGGGCCGGGCTCGTTCACCGGCCCATTCGTCAGCAGTTCCCAGTCGTTCCTGGTCCTGACCGCCTATCTCGTCGTCTTCCTCGGTGCGGCGGCCATCCTCCTTCGGCGACGGGACGTAGTCTGACCGGACGATACTGACGACGCGCCTCGTCAGGTTCCCCGACGGCCCACCTCAACGCGCGGCCCCGTTCCCTCTGGACGGGGCCGCGCACTCGTCATTGCCGCAACCGGTACCATGGCGCTCGACGCTGGCGGGCCGGTCAGCAGATCGACCGGTCATGCATGGAAAGGTCGGACGTGTCAGACCTCGGGACGCACCGGATCGCCCGGATCGAGCAGGGCGACCTCGTCAGCCACTACCCGCGCCTGATCGGCCGGAACTCGCACCTCGGCAGCCATGGCACCGGCAACACGAGCGCCTACGCCGTCGTCCACACCGACCAGGGCGCCACCGGCTGGGGTCTGCTCCGCGGGCCTCTCGACATTGAATGGGTGGTCGGACGAAGCGTCACGGACCTGTTCGACCCTGCCACCGGGGTAATCGACGAGGCCGCCGCCGCGCTGGACTTCGCCCTGCACGACCTCGCCGGCGTGATCCTCGGGCAGCCGGTCTACGAGGTGCTCGGCAACCATGGGGAGCGGGCCGTCCCCTGCTACAGCGGCGCGATCTACATGGACGATCTCGACCCCGAGGACGACCCGGAGGGGATCGCCGCCGTCCTGCGGAACTGCGCCCAGGACTACGACGCCGGATACCGGGCGCTCAAGCTCAAGATCGGCCGCGGGTACCGGTGGATGCCGGCGGCCGAGGGTCAGGCGCGGGACATCGCGGTCACTCGCGCCGTCCGTGAGGCCTACCCGGACTGCCGGATCCTCGTCGACGGCAACAACGGCTTCAGCGGCCCCGGCGTCCTTGATTACCTCGACGGTGTCGGCGACTGCGACCTGTTCTGGGTGGAGGAGCCGTTCCAGGAGGACCGTGACGACCTCGCGGCGCTGAGCGACCACCTCACCCGGAGTAGTCCGGCAACCCTGATCGCCGATGGCGAGCTGGCTCCAGACCTGCCGTTCCTGCTCGACCTGGCCCGGGAGGGGCTGCTGGACGTGCTGCTGATGGACATCGTCTCATTTGGCCTGACCGCCTGGCGCCAGATCATGCCGGAGGTCCGGGAGATCGGTGTCCAGACGTCTCCGCACGCCTGGGGTGTTCCGCTCAAGTCGCTCTACACCGCGCAGATGGCGGCCGGGCTCGGCGGCGTCCTTACCGTCGAGGCCGTACCCGGCCATGCGGACGGGATCGACACCAGCGGCTACCAGCTCCGCGACGGCCTTCTCCACGTCCCCGACCGGCCGGGCTTCGGCATCGTCCCGCCGTCGATCTGAGACCCCCCAGCGGTATCCAGCGCAGTCCTGCCAGGTCGAGCACGGCCGTGCTCCGAGCGTATATTGGGGCTGGAGGTCGGGCAGGCCCCGACCACCTCTCGACCGGCTAGCTCTTCCACTTGATGTGCGGGATGACTTCCTTGCCGTACCGCTCGATGAACTCCTCCTGGTTGCGGCCGACGTTGTGGACGTAGACCTCGTCGAAGCCCAGGTCGACGTAGTGCTGGATCAGCTCGACGTGCTTGTCCAGGTCCGGCGTCATCGTGACGCGATTGCGGAAGTTCTCCGGCCGGACCAGCTTCGCCATCTCCCGGAAGTCCTCCGGGTTGCGGATGTCGCCCTTCGGGAACGGCATCCCGCCGTTGGGCCATTCCTTCAGGGCCTGCTCGCCGGCGGCCTCCTCGGTCGCGGCCAGCGAGATCTTGATGAGCAGGATCTTCGGCATCCCGGCCGGGTCCTTGCCGGCCTTCCGGGCGCCCTCCTCGAACTTCTCGATCAGCCCGGTCAGCTTCTCGTCGGCCGCGCCGACCAGCATCACGCCGTCGGTGTACTGCCCGGTCTTGCCGGCGTTGAGCGGCCCGGCCGTCGCGACGTAGAGTGGCGGCGGCGTCTCCGGCCGGGTGTAGATCCGGGCGCTCTCGAGGTTGAAGTACTTGCCGCTGTGCTTCGTCACCTTGCCGGTGAGCAGCTTGTTCATGATCTCGATCGCCTCCCAGAGGCGAGCGGAGCGGACACCGGCCTCCGGCCAGTACTCCCCGACGATGTGCTCGTTGAGTGCCTCGCCGGCCCCGAGGCCGAGGAAGAAGCGGTTCGGGAACATCGCCTCCAGCGTCGCGGCGGCCTGGGCGAGGATCGCCGGGTGGTAGCGCCAGCCCGGCGGGGTGACGGCCGTGCCGAAGCGCAGGTTCGTGGCGGCGCCGAGAGCGCCCATCCACGACCAGACGAAGGCGCTCTGGCCCTGCTCGGGCGTCCAGGGGTGGAAGTGGTCCGAGGCGGCGACGGCCTCGAAGCCGGCCTGCTCGGCCTGCTGGCTCCAGC
>JAABUR0100006828.1_pt1 | contig 13758 bp, 15 predicted proteins | sample 5560091 | NCBI WGS metagenome assembly JAABUR01 (sample SAMN10711879, study PRJNA513375) | rock metagenome | isolation source: Antarctica rocks | place: Antarctica: Victoria Land, University Valley sud
ATACCGAACTGCCGCCAGCCCCACAGGGCATCCACGGCACGCCGGAAAGCTACCTCCCCCTCACCGAGCTTCACCCGGTAGAGGTCAGCCACGTATCCTTTGGGTGTCGCGTCCGTCCGGGTAGCTCCGACTTCCCCATACGAGAACGGAAGATCTCGCTCCAACGCGATGAACTTCGCGATGGCCTGATCATCCGGCCTGCGGAGCAGAAACATCAGCGATTTGTCCGTGGTTCGATCCGGCACATTGGACTATCAGACCGTGCCCGATGAACCGAAGCCGCCCTCTCCACGGCCGTCGGCGCTAGCATCCAGGAGATCCACCTCTACAAACAAAGCGTCTCCTGCGCGGACGAGAACGAGCTGCGCGATCCTCATCCCCCGCTCGACGCGGAAGGTTTCCGTGAGATCGTGGTTGATGAGGGGAATCCGGATCTCCCCGCGATACCCTGAGTCTATGAGGCCTGGTGTGTTGACGAGCGATACGCCGTGCCTGACCGCGAGCCCGCTCCGGGGCAGCACGAGTCCCGCGTACCCTCTCGGGATGGCGACCGATACGCCGGTCCCAACCAATACCCTCTCACCCGGCGCAATCACCGTCTCGTCCACGGATCGCAGGTCGTAGCCGGCATCTCCCGAATGTGCCCGTTCTGGCGTCCTTGCCTCGGGATGGAGTCGCCGGAATGGGACTTCTAGCAGGGAATCTGAGACCATAAGAATAGCCATCTTAACATGCGACTGTTCTGGGAAATAAAGAGGACCGGAGCGTGGCGCCCCGGTCCTGCGTGAATGATCTTTGGGCCGCGGATCACGAACGCTCGCGGCCAACGAAACACGGAACACAACTGCGACCCGCAAAAGCCGAACCACTGATGACAAACGCCACTACCAGCCACGTCCCGACGTTACCGATGGGACCGCCGTTGATCCAGGCCAGCCCGCCAAAGGCGAGCACGCCCGCCACAAGCAACATCAACCGGAATATCGAACTCCTCTGAAACATCCGACCACCTCCTCTCATCGAATCCATGGTTTGCAAATTCAGGCCCACGCTACGAACGGAAGCGGTGCCAGATCAGGGCTCCTATGTAGCTGGCGCCGCCAACGAGGCAGAGCAGCCCGTACGGCTGGGCGTCCTGCCCGCGCGCTATCTCGTAGAACGCCATGCCGATCAAAACGAGAACAAGCACGTAGAACGAGAACAGGCTCGCCCTCATACTGAAAGATCCCCACATCTCGTCGGAAGGCTGGCCGCGTAGCGTGCGGATTACCTCGCTGCGCCCGCCAAGCAGCAGCACCATGCCGTATCCAACCATGATGGCGAATGGCCCCACCCCCCACACGGGATTCCCGTCGATCCAGAACGTCGCCAGGTACGCGACGCCCAGAACCAGGCACAACAGCGGCACTGCCCACTTCCTATTGCTCGTCGTCTGCACGAAATACCTCCTCAACCGGTAGCCCGAAGAACCGCGACAGCGAGATCGCCAGCGGCAAAGACGGCGTGTATCGCCCGGTCTCTATGGCGTTGATGGTCTGCCGAGAGACACCCATCTTCTCAGCCAATCGCCCCTGGGATAACCCCTTGCTAGTCCTCAGATCCCGCACGTCGTTTTCCATACCTGTAAAGTTAACTTGACAGCGGTTGTTTGTCAAGTTAACTTTACATTTTTCTATTCGACTAATGGTTCGGTATTGTTTGGCGGAGGCTGTGCAGAGTTTGGCCGGGGGGTGGACGCGGATGCTATTCTTTTCGTATGGAAGAGAGAAGACAGCGTTACCTTGTGACTTCTGCGTTGCCTTATGCGAACGGACCGTTGCACGTGGGGCAGATCGTTGGCGCTTATCTGCCTGCCGACGCCTTTGTCCGGTATCTGCGGGCGCGGGGCGAGGATGTGATCTACATCTGCGGAACCGACGACCACGGTGTTCCCATCACGCTAAGGGCGGAGCGGGAAGTCAAGGAACCCCAGGAGGTAGTTGACTACTGGTGGACGCACATGGACGAGACGTTCAGGCGCTTCGGTATTTCCTTCGATAACTTCTCGCAGACATCGCGGCCGCTGCACGCAGGCGTGACCCAGCTCTTCTACCGCAAGCTCAAGGAGGGCGGCTACATCTCGGAGGCCGAGTCAAAGCAGATGTACAGCCCTTCCGAGGGACGTTTCCTTCCGGATCGCTACGTCGAAGGGACGTGTCCCGTCTGCGGATACAAAGAGGCGAGGGGCGACCAGTGCGACAACTGCGGCTCGTGGTATGAGGCGTATGAGCTGATAGAACCGCACTCCAAGGTCACGGGCGGCCCCGCCGAGGTGCGCGAGACCACGCACCTGTACCTGGATCTCCCGAAGTTCTCAGACCGCTTGAGGGAGTACATAGCGGGCCAGAATCACTGGCGCACGTCCGTCAAAAACTTCATCCTCGGCATCATCGACGGCGGGCTGGAGAAACGGCCCATCACCCGTGATATCCGGTGGGGCGTCCCTGTGCCGGAGCCTGGCTTCGAGGACAAGCGTTTCTACGTGTGGTTCGACGCCTGCATCGGCTACGTCTCTTCCACCGCAGAGTGGGCCGAGAGGATAGGAGAGCCGGATCTCTGGCGCGAGTACTGGCAGGAGCCTGACACGAAGCTCTACCACTTCATCGGCAAGGACAACACCGTCTTCCACACGACGATGTGGCCGGCCCAGCTCATGGGCTGCGGAGAGGACGGCGAGGAGCAGTTCGTGCTCCCATTCGACGTACCGGCCAACGAGTTCATGAACCTCGAAGTAATAGTGGACGGCGAGCGGCGGGCAATGCAGATGTCAACCAGCCGAAACCTGGCGGTGTGGCTGCACGAAGCCCTCGAACGTTTCCCCGCCGATCCGCTGCGGTTCTATCTTTCTTCGACCCTGCCCGAGACCGGCGACGTGGTGTTCTCGTGGCGCGACTTCCAGAGCCGGGTGAATAACGACCTGATCGGCACCCTCGGAAACTACGTAAACCGCGTCCTCTCCTTCACCGAGAAATACTTCGACGGCGAGCTTCCACGCCCGGAGAATCCCTCAGAAGAGATAAACGAGGTCTTCGCGGACTTCAAAGCCCTCGAAACCCGCTTCGATGAGCGGATGATGGCCCCACGCCCGCGCGACGCGCTGGGAGAGCTTCTGGCGATGGGGAGAAGGGCAAACCGCTTCTTCGACGCCGCAGCCCCGTGGAAGAGTCGCAAGGAGAACCAGGAGAAGGCGAGGGAGGATCTCTACGCCTGCTGCGTCCTGCTCGGCTCCATCGCCTACCATATGGCCCCGTACGTCCCTGACGCCGTGGAGCGGCTGCAAGGCTTCTTCAATGGCCCCGTGGAGAGGATCTCAGACCTCGAAGGAATGCCCGAAGAATACCGGGTAACCGGCGCGAAGCCGCTCTTCAAGCGCATCGAAGACCCTGAGATCGCCGACGCCGAGGAGCGCCTCGCGCGGGCCGCCGCCGGCTGAACGGAGTCGGATTCCTCGGCTGAGGGGTATCCAAATTGAGCTTCGTGGTTCAGATCATATCTGTCTCCACCGGGATACTCGCCCTCGTCTCTCTGCTTGTTTTCGCGGTGGGCGTCTGCGGCCTCCTTCTGAGAAGCTCCAGGCACAAACCGATGAAAACCTTTGGCGTGATCTCCGTAGCCGCCCTGGCGCTCACGCTGGTATTCGGTTCGATCTCAGCGTCCCTGAACGATGCTCCTTCCGAGACTGCCACAGTGAATTCACACGGGCAGACCTCCGGGAACGTTGCCGAAGCTGGCGACCAGGATACGACCGTGACCCGCGCCGTGGATGGGGATACAGTGGACATCTCGCCCTCCGTGGAAGGTTTCTCGCGGGTGCGCCTGATCGGGGTGGACACCCCGGAAACCCATTTCGGGACGCAGCCATACGGTCCTGAGGCTTCGGAGTTCACGAAGAGGCACCTGGAAGGCAAGAACGTGGTCCTCGAACTGGACGTGCAGAAACGAGATCCTTACGGAAGGCTTCTGGCTTACGTCCACCTGCCTGACGCCCGGATGTTCAACGAAGTCCTCGTCGAAGAAGGATACGCGCAAGTAGCGACTTTCCCGCCGAACGTCAGGTACGTGGACAGGTTCCAGAAGGCGCAAAGAGAAGCCAGGGAAAACGAAAGGGGACTGTGGGGACTCTCCGATGAGGCGCTCTGCCAGCAGACGGACAGGGGAAACGGGATCGGCGGCGGATGCTCCGGGTCAGAGAATACGCCTTCGGGGGAAGCGCAGTCGAATGGGGGCTACGGCGAACAGGCTGATCTCGACTGCGCGGACTTCGCAACCCAGAAACAAGCCCAGAGGGTTCTCGAGAACGACCCTTCTGACCCGAATTATCTGGACGGCGACGATGACGGCGTAGCCTGCGAAACGTAGCTGCGGCTAGCCGGTTCGTGAAGCTTTCACGCGCAACGAGAGGATAAAGATCGAGACCCCCGCCACGGCTATCGTGCCAAGCGCCAGCCGCAACCCGAAGACTTCTGCCAGGCCACCCACGATCACCGGCCCGAACAAGAAGCCGCCGTACGCCAGGGTGGTGACGGCGGAGATAGCGGCCCCAGCCTGTCCAGGCGCGAGATCCCCGGCCAGCGAGAATGCTATAGGCACCACGGCGGAGAGCGCCAGCCCCACCAGCAGGAAACCGGCGACGACGAGCAAAGGCTCGCTGGTGACTAGCGCCAGCGCCATCCCCGCAGCCGTCAGCATACCGGCGCCGATGAGGGTCCGGCGATCCCCGAAACGGGATATGGTTCCTGCGGCTCCCAGCCGTCCCGCAGCCATCGCGCCGTAAAACACGGCCACGCCAGAACCGCCGAGCAAAGCGGGCATCTCCAACGTCTGCCTCAGGTAGACGCCGGACCAGTGCTCCATCTCCCCCTCGGCCAGGAGGCCCAGCGTGGCGATCACAGCCACCAGCATGAGGGATGCGTTCCGGTACAACGCCATTGTCCCCGTCTTCTCCCCATCCGCAGGCTGCTCTATGCGAGGAAACCTGATATTCAGAAACGCAACTACCACGGCCACGAGCGGAACCAGCACCCCCAAATAAACGAGCCGGTAATCCACCCCAATCTGCAACAGTGCGCCAGCGGAGATGGCGCCGATCGCGCCGCCGCTGGAGAATGCCGCGTGCAGGTACGACATGATACGGCGTCCCATCGCCCTTTCGAGGTCAACGGCCGCAGCGTTTATCCCAACGTCGTACAGACCGCCAGCCGCGTACAGGATCACCAGAACTATCAGAAAAACGGCGTAGCCACCGGACAGGGCCAGGCTGACGATCCCGGTCCCGAAGACGCACGCGCAGATCACGAGGTACGTCCGCCGCCCGATGCGGTCGGATGTTCGGCCGAGGACGGCCATCGCCAGGATCGAAGCCGCAGCCCCGACGAAGAGCGCGAACCCGAGTGGACCGGGAGACAGATCCAGCGCGCGGCTCAGGTCGGCCAGCAGAACGGCGAAGTTTCCCCAGAAGAACCCGAAGAACCCGAACGCCCCCAGCTCCACGGCCAGGAGGGCGCGGTTCGATGAGACCACGGGCGTCAACCGCCAGCCTGCGGCGGTTGGATCCCGAACCGCTTGATCGACTTCGTGGTCTTCCCCCTCCAGACGCTCATGCCGCCCGTATGTTGGCGGCGTCGGTATATCCTAATCTCTCTAAATAACCTTGCAGCCAGGATAGCCTATGCCGACGTTCTCATTTCAGCAGATTCTCCGCAAAGTGAGCAAGAATCTGTTCAAAAGAGCAAGATTCTGTTCGCCTGTCGGCCCCATGCTCCCTTATCATTTGTTTCGACGGGTTGCGCCATGAGCGCGCGAGTAAAGTCCACAAAGGTAAAGGAGTTCTGTGGCGTCTATTGATACGAAGGTCAGGGGGGAGGCTTGGCGGGACGAAGAGGGCTGTGCTGCAAACCTTGACTCGTCACCAGGAGACGATCTGCTTGTGTGCGCTTCTTGCCAGGCCGTGTTAAACATGCAGGGGTTGAATTGAATCATGCTGACGACTAACGAAATCCAGAAAATTCCGCTGTTCTCGAACCTCGCGGATACCGAACTCGAGATGCTCGCGCAGACATCCGCCGACCTGACTCTAGAAGCAGGAGAGTTCGCCGTTCACGAGGGTGGAGATCGGGCGCTCTACGCGGTTCTCACGGGTAAGATCCAGGTAGTCAAGCAAATAGATGGCATCGAACGAACGCTGGGCTGGCGCTCACCCGGCCAGATTTTCGGTGAGGTGCCCATCGCCTTCGGCACGGAGTTCGTTGGCGGCTATCGGGCTTCAGAGCCATCGCGGGTCATGCGGGTTGAGCCGAAAGTGTATTACTCCGTTGCGTCGGCGTTACCTGAGATCGCCGTAAATGTCGGCTCGCTCGCCCGCGAGCGAATCGGAGGGCTTCAGGGCATCGCCGCCAAAGCGCCCAAGCCGCGCGTAACGATGGTTGGCGGTCGCTGGGACACCGCGTTCAGCGAGTTGCGCCAGTTCCTGGAGCGCAACCAGATCAGCTACGACTGGATGACGCCGGACGCGCCTGATCTGCCATCGCGCTGGCCCGGTCCTCCCCCGACTGAGGAACAGTGCCCCGTAGTGAATCTGGACGACGGGAAGATCCTCATCCAGCCCACGAAGCGCGACCTTGCAAAGGCTCTCGGTCTTCAAACCAGCGCAAGCCTCGCTGAATACGACACGGTCATCATCGGTGGCGGGCCGGCTGGCCTCGCGGCGGCGGTGTACGGCGCATCCGAGGGGCTGAGCACCGTGGTTGTCGAGCGCGAAGCGCCAGGGGGTCAGGCCGGAACTTCATCGCGGATCGAAAATTACCTGGGCTTTCCGAGCGGCGTCTCGGGCGACGAACTGGCGAGCCGCGCGCTCAAACAGGCAAAGCGGCTCGGGGCTGAGATCCTGGTGACGCGCTCTGTCACGAGGATAGACCCGGATACACACCAGGTTTTCCTCGATGGCGGCGAAGCCGTCCGGGCGCGGACGATCATCCTCGCCACCGGCGTGACCTGGCGCCGCCTCACGAGCAATGGCTTCGACAGGCTCATCGGCAAGGGCATCTACTATGGGGCGGCCCGCAGCGAAGCGAGCGCCACCCACGGGCTCGACGTACACCTGATCGGGGCCGGAAACTCGGCCGGCCAGGCAGCCCTGTACTTTGCCAACCACGCGCGCATGGTGACGCTCGTCGTCAGAGGAGATTCCCTGGAAAAAGGTATGTCCCGCTACCTGATCGAACAGCTAGACAGAAAATCCAACGTGAATGTCCAACTGCGCTCTGAGGTGGTCGCCGCGCACGGTGAAACCCATCTAACAGAGATCGATGTACGAGATAACGGGAGCGCGAAGATGCGCCGACACGACTGCGGCGGCCTCTTCGTCTTCATCGGGGCTGATGCGGAGACCGGGTGGCTGCCAGCGGGCATAGCACGCGATGCGCGGGGATACGTCCTGACTGGTGACGACGTGGTGAAGGCAGGGAGCTGGTCGCACAACCGGGATCCCTACCTCCTAGAATCTAGTTTCCCAGGCATATTCGCCTGTGGGGACGTGAGGTTCAGCCCGGTCAAACGCGTTGCCTCTGCGGTCGGCGAGGGCAGCATGGCGATAGCCTTCGTCCACAAATATCTGCAGCAGGACGGGCGATAGCCCAAAGTAAAGACCACCTCGTTAAGATGCGCTTGCGGCCATCTCTATGCCTTGCGGTGCTCGGTCGATATGGTGTGGGTGCCGTCCGGGAGCGTATCCAGAACGTAATCCCCGAAGAGGATCGGATCGGTCGTAACGAGGCAGAGGAAGAGACGGACGGCGAGGTTCCGGATTTCGCTCTCCGCGTGCGCGTCGGCCCGCATCTCGATTATGTGCCTGAGCGCCCGCACGTTCCCCGTGAACACCATCGGCGCCTCGGTCTCGTTGGGCAGCAGCGAACGCGCAGTCTGCTGCACCTTCTTGCGCGCATCGGTCTTGTAATCAGCGGAGAGCATGGCGTTCCCGCCCTCCTGATACTCGAGCAGACGACCGGCCATCGACTCGTACTCGGCGGCGGCCCTGTCGGCCCGCTCCTCGAAGAGCCGGTGGAGTTCGGGGTCTTCCTGGTACTCCGGCCGCTCCACGAAGCGCAGCACCGATCCGGAAACGTAGCGCTGAGAGATCTGGGAGATTCCGACGCCGGCGCGATGTCGGACCAACTCATGCGTCACGCTGCGGCTGATGCCGTAGAGCAGAAAGCTGAAGTTCGAGTGTTCCAGCACGGACCCATGCCCCGCCGAAGTGAGCCGTTCGATGTACGCTGCTGCGTTCTCGTTGGTAGTTCGCCTGGGGCCGAAGCTCGCGTAGCAGAGCTGCCCCGCAGTCTTGCAGAGTTGGGTTGAGTCAGGGAGTGGCGTGGGATCGTTGACATAATCCGGGAAATTCAGCTCAGGGTCGAAGCCTTCCAGAAATCCGGCTAGCCCAGCGACGTTGGTCCGGGGCCTGGCCAGCATGACCACGCCAGGCGCCCGCAGATATGTTGTGCCGACTTCCGTGTGGCTCACGGGAGAATGGATCACAGGGAAACCGTCCGTCACGGTTCCGCCCATCTCACCGAATAGTTGCTGCGTGATGCGCTCGGTATTTCGCTGGGACGTCTCCAAAGATCTTCCTCCTCATCCGCTCTGGCGACAGGTTAGCTCATCGCTAATGGAATATCTCCTGCCGTTCGTTCCGCTTTCTGACCGAGATCCGTCAGGGGTTTCCGGCGTGCAAGCCCGGCTGGCGGGACTTCGTGCTCACAGCAAACCGGAAAGCCACCACAGACTAAAACTTACGAGAATTGCACCCCATATCATATAGAGAATATGCTGAGACCAAAGCGAGTGAAAAGCATCCCACTTTGCGTTGTGGGGATCTGTGGGATCGTAGAGGACCGAAACTTCGGTGCCTACTTTTTGCCTTCTTCGTACGATAAAGGTTTCGGCGACTCTCGTATCTTCGAACTCCACAACCAGGCCATTCCTTGCCTGAAATTCGATCCTAGAATACCTTACGATGTCGCCCCCATCTGCTCCCTCCAACTCCCTCCTGTTGTGGACTATAACGCCGCGAACTGAGTAAGCAGATTGGATAAACAGTACAGTCTGATAGATGCGAGTGCTTCCCACAACTATTGAGCCGATACCCCATACCGCAAAGAAGACTAGTGGACCGTCAATCGTCGAATGAAGGGTAGAGGCGCTTGAGCTTGATGCGGGCATCCGCCATCGTAAAGCGCCAGTCGATCTTGCTGCCCCGCTCGTTGCGCTCCAGCTCCCAGCCCTCGACCTCCCGCGCGAGAGTGGCTTTGTCTTCCAGGCGCCGGTCGAGGCACTGGGAGGCCAGCACGCTCAACTCAATCTCGGCCATGTTCAACCAACTGCCGTGCTTGGGCGTGTAGTGGATCTCCAGGCGATCCGCCAGCCGCTTGGCCTCCTCGGGCGCGAATGCCTCGTAGAGGGACGCGGGCGTGTGAGTGTTGAGATTGTCCATCACCAACACGATCTTCTCAGCCTCGGGGTAATGCACGTCGACCAACTCCTTGACGCAGTGGGCGAACTCGACGCGGGCGCGCCGCTCGCTGACCACGACGTGCCGCCAGCCGGCCAATGGCTCGGTAAGCATGAACAGGTTGCACACGCCCCCTCTCACGTACTCGTGGTCCTCGCGCGCCACCGGGCGGTGGCCGGGCACTATCGGTTCGGGCGGTGTCGCATCGGCCAGAAGTTGGCGGCTGGTCTCGTCCAGGCACACCTGCGGGAAGCGCTCGTCGTAGGGACGGGTGTAGACGTCGAGGACGTCCTCCATGCGCCAGACGAATTCGGCATTAGCCTCTGGCGGGATGCACCATTGCTCCTTCAGGTGAGGCTTGAGTTCGTTTGCTTTAAGGTTTGGCGCACCGTCTCGTACGAGACGCCGTCCACCACTTCCAGGGCCACCAGCCTATCCGCGAGCATCCTGAGCGTCCAACGCTTGCGTCCTCTCGGAGGCTCGGAGCAGGCCAGGGCGATCAAGCGCGCCTCCTGCTCGCCGTCGAGCTTTCGCCGGTACTCGCGCTCGGGGGCCTTGCGGGTCAAGGCCGCCTCCAACCCCTCGCTCGCGTGCCGCTTGCGAACGCGCGCCACGGTGGAGAGCCCCACCTCCAGAGCTCCAGCGATGGCCGCGTCGGACCAGGCCGCCCCGCCTTCGCCCTGGTCAGTCTTCAAGAGTATGCGCGCCCGGCTCAACATCCTAGCCGGGGCCGTTCCACGACCGATGAGGGTACGCAAATACGCCCTTTCGTCCTCGGCGAGGCGCACCACGCACTTTTCCTTGCGTCTCTTCTCGCGCTCGCCCATCTCGTCACCCTCCTCGTGGACTTCATCCCGGCATCGACCGCTGGCGGAAGGATAAAGGTGATCGAGACCATGTTCAACTCACGGCTGACGAGGCACTAGTAGTGCTATTAGTTCAAGCGAACTCAATCTTATCCTCGGACGCGTACCTGAGAGTGTATTTGCCTGTCTCTGGTGTTCTTATCTGGCGACAGGTTAGCTCATTCATCACCAGCGTATTATCTCCCAACTCCGCTCCATACAAGATAGGGAGCCTCGAGTGAGGGTCCCTATCTACAGAATCTATTCGTCTCGTATTCGACGAGTCTGATCTCAGGACATGCTAAACGGCTTCGTCGAGGGCGCGGCGGAGGGTGCTGGCGAAGCGTCCGGTTCGGATGGTCCTGAGGGCTTTGATCTCGACCTGACGCGCCCGCTCCTGGGAGATACCGAGTTCTTCAGAGACCTCGCGCAGTGTGCGGGTCGTGCCGCCGTCGAGGCCGTGACGCATCTGGATGACCTTCGCCTCGCGCTCGGGGAGCGACCTGACCGCCTCGACGAGCGTTCCCTCCCACTGGCCGACCTCGACCCTGACGTAATCTTCCCTGGACCTCTCGTCCGGCAGCAGATCCCCCATCTCTGAGCCCTCCTCATCGGACCCGCTCATCCTGGCGTTGATGCTGGATATCGGCTGGCTGACCTCGTGCAGCCGCCTGACCTCATCTATCTTCACGCCGAGCCGCCCGGCTGTCTCCTCCTCGGTCGGCTCGCGCCCTAGTTCGATGCTCAGGACATTCTCCGCCCGCCGCATCCGAAACAGCGAGTCAACCACGTGGGCAGGAAGGCGCACGGTGCGCGCTTGATCCGCGACGGAACGGGTGACGGCCTGACGGATCCACCACGTCGCATAGGTGGAGAACCGGTTGCCCATCTCGGGGTCGAATTTCTCGACGGCCCGGATGAGACCGGTGTTGCCGTCCTGGATGAGATCCTCGAACGGTATCCCGCGACCGCGATACTTCTTGGCGATGGAGATGACGAGCCGCAGATTAGACTCGATCAGGCGCCGCCGCGCCCCGATATCCCCCTGCCTGGCCCTGCGGCTGAGCGTGCGCTCCTCGTGCGCTTCGAGCAGCCGTCCCTCGCGGACCCGTCCCAGATACTGTGTGAGTGTGTCTCGTGCGCCTTCCATCCGGTTCCCCTTCCTCTCGATTCCGCAGAACCCGTCTGCCGGTTTCCCCTACGCCGCCGACGGCCCGTGGCCGCTCCCGACTCGCGGTCCGCCGTGCGTCACGAACCTTTCGAGCACGCGCCCGTCCAGGCTGGAGGTGATCCACCAGTTCCTTCCACACCCGCACTCCAGAGAGAGCTGTCTCCTGTCCCCCGCATTCGCCAGGGCCGCCGCCTTGAACGACCGCAGGCAACACGTGGGGAGAGCCTGAACGTAGATCTCGCGCTCCACCTCGTCCGCCGGGGCGAGCGTCGTATCCGCCCGAAGCGCGCTCCTCTTCTTCACGCCGCACCCTTTCGCTCCCGTGGACCCTCCATGAAGGCGTCCTCTTCGGCCCACATGGGCTGTGGCTCGTCCCAGACCGCCCCGCAGGACGGGCACTCGAATGAGCCTTCAGCCCCGTTGGCGCTGCGCTGGCAGCAACCCGGGAGATCCGCCTCGTAGAGCGTCTCGTCACCGAGGGCGGCCATCCAGAGTCGCACTACGCGGCCCTCCCGGAGAGACGCCCGATCCACTCGCTAGCCTCTTCGCGCGTGAGCTCGGAGACCTGCTTGCCGACCATATCCTCGAACTTGGCGATGCCGTCCTCGACCACGTCCGAGATGAGGGACTCAAGGTAGTTGAGCTGCTTGCGCGTCGCTGGCAACTCGCCCCTGCCCTCTTCCTTCGCCTGGGCTTCCTCCCTCGTACCGTTGGCCACAGCTTTAGCCGGCGCCTTGGCGGCGCTCTGCGGAACCGCTGCCTCTTCGTCGCCACCAAGCTCCTCGAATGCCGTAACGCCGACGTTGATGGCGTCCCTGAGGGCCCGAGCCTTCGCCCGCGTCTCGGCCATGCGGATGACGTGGGGTGCGATCGCCCGGTTCACGTTCGCCGGGCTCGCGTCCCCGATGCCGCTGAACTTGCCGTCCTCGGTCCTGACGACGGCCCGCGCTATCGCGACGTCGCCGTTCTCCACGCCAGGAACCTGAAGAAGCTCGGTCTCGATGCTCCTCAAACCCCTCTCGTGCGCCTCTTCCAGCAAGCCCGCGTAAAGCACGAAACGCTTGCCCTGCCGCTCGATCATGTACTCTTCCCGCATCACCGAACCTCCTTCGCCACACTGTTCCCGTTATCTTCACTGATGTTAGTGAGACTAGAGATAAAAATAAACATCAGGCGATCCTCTCGTACGTATACTGCCTGCCGCCGGGCGCGGCTGTCTCTATACGGCGGTGGATCAGGCCGAGCTTCACCAGCCGGGTCGCCCGGTTGTTCATCGCCGTGTGGTTGAGGCCGAGCTTCTTGGCCAGATCCGCGTTGGTGATGGACCCGGCGTCCATGATCGTGCGCAGGGTATCGGACAGATGCTCCGGGATGCTCCCGACGATCTCGGGCTCCCCACCCACCTCGTCCACCCGCATCATCGCGAGCGACCGCTGCTTGAGCGAAGCCTCGATGTTCTCCAGAAGATCCCGATCCTCCTCGACCAGCATCAAATGCTTCTCGCCGTACTCTCCCCCCGCAACACGCGACACGAGAACCCCGAGCGCCTCGTCAGCGAAAGAGTAGTCCATCAGATCGACGCCCCGCGTGTCCACGTAGAGCACGCCGCCCTTCGGCAAAGCCTCCAAAGCGTCCCCGAGAGCCTCCCGAACCGCGCGGCCCGTCCGGCGGGTCACCATCAGCTTGCCCCCGAAATCACCCCCGGCGACCTCGAAGATCCGTGGCGCCTCAGCCACTGATTCCATCCTCACTGTATTCAGTGAAATCATATAAGAGGATTGTACCCGCCTTTGTCGTGGAAATCAACCTTATATCTGACCATATTTCGACTTTATCCAAGGGATCTCTCAGCCTGGCCGTTTTCGAGCTTTCTGGGCAGGGAGACGCGGACGAACGTGCCTGGAAAATTCGGGACCGTGCGGCTGTTTTTGCGGTCGTGGTAGGCGGTGACGCGGCCCGAGCCGGATCGCAGGGAGAGTGAGCCTCCCGCTCGCCCGGAGATCTGGGCTACGAGCGCGAGGCCACCGCCGCGCCCGAGCTCGCCGGTGCCCGAGACGCCCATCATCATCGCGCAGCGGATGGCGTCGTTGTCCGTGGTAGTTTGCTCGGCGTACCTGTCGTTCTTAGACAGGGTTTCGCGCACGCCGACGCCGCCGTCAGCGATGGCGACGAGGACTTCCTCCCCGCGTCTCCTGGCCCCG
>JAABUR0100006829.1_pt1 | contig 13753 bp, 12 predicted proteins | sample 5560091 | NCBI WGS metagenome assembly JAABUR01 (sample SAMN10711879, study PRJNA513375) | rock metagenome | isolation source: Antarctica rocks | place: Antarctica: Victoria Land, University Valley sud
AGTCGAGTGGCCACGCCGCGACTGGTGCTCGACTTGCCCGATCCGGCTGTACCGTCGATCGCGATCACCATTCGCTGCAGGTCCTCGGTCACCACGAGGCGTGTCTCCTTCTCGATGTCGGCCCCCGCGCGAACAGGCGAGGCGCCACGAGGCTATCGGTGTACCGACCAGTTCCGGGCGCGCAGCGCATCGATCAGGGACTCGGCCCGTCGTTCGGCCACATCGATCTCCACCAGTCCGAAGGCTCGTCCGGGGTCGTGGTCGATCCGCAGGTCCTCGATGTTGACACCGGCCTCGCCCGCATCGGCGAACAGCCGCGCCAGTGCGCCAGGCTCGTCGGGGATGGAGACGTTGACCGTTGCGAATAACCGGGTCGCACCACCATGTTTGCCCGGAATGGCTTCGGTACCGGCCACCCCGGCACGAAGAATCTTCTCCAGACGCTCCCCGTCACCGGTGCCAAGCGACTCCACCAAGTCGTCGATCCCGTCGCGCACCTGGGTGAGCAGCAGCGTCAACGCCTCAGCGTTCGCCAGCACGATCTGCCGCCACAGCTCCGGGTCACCGGCCGCCACCCGTGTCACGTCACGAACCCCCTGCCCGCTGAGGGCAAGGTGGTTGCGCGGCGCATCTGCCAGCGACCCGGCCGCCAGTACCGCCACGAGGTGCGGCAGGTGCGAGACACGGGCGACGGCGGTGTCGTGGTCGTCGGCGGCCATCTCGACGACGGTGGCACCACAGGCTTCGACCAGCGCCCGCACCGACCCCACGGCGTCGGCGTTGCAGTCATCTCGGCGTACGACGGCCCAGGCGCGACCCTCGAAGAGGTCGGGTGCCGACGCCATCGGGCCGGACCGTTCGCTGCCGGCCATCGGATGGCCGCCGACATACCGCCGGGCATCGGCTCGGGAGCCTGCGACCTCCGCCCAGGCCTGCGCCTTGACGCTCCCGACGTCGGTCACGACAGCTCGGGGATAAGTCTCGAGCGCCGCGATGATCTCACTCCCGAGGTGGTCCGGCGGCGTCGCAACCACTACGAGGCGAACCCGGTCGGGGTCCGGTGCCTCCTCCGATCCGGCCCCACGGGAGGAGGCCACATGCGCGGCCCGTCGATCGACGTCGGTGATGAACACCTCGATGCCCGCCCGCGACAACGCCATCGCCACCGAACCACCGATCAGACCTGCGCCTACGACCAGCACTGGTCCGTCCAACGCGGGTCGCTCCGAGACAGCACGGCTCATGGGCCGAAGCGTAGTGGTCGCCAGCCGAGACATCGCGACGTCTCGCCCGCCGCGCCTCACAGCCCGACCGCGTCGAGCAGCGTGCCCAGCTCACCGGTGTTGAGCTGCCGCACTCGACCGGTGCTGAGGTCGCCGAGCCGGATCGGGCCGATGGCCGTGCGGGATAGCCGGACAACCGGGTGACCAACCTCCGTGAGCAGCCGCCTAACGATCCGGTTGCGCCCCTCGTGCAGGGCAAGCTCGACGATGGACTTGCCGCCCTGGGTGGACACCACCTTGAAGCCGTCTGGCTGGACCGGCCCGTCCTCGAGCGTGATCCCGGCCAGCAACCGTCGGCGGAGGTGCGGGGAGACCGCCCCCTCGACGTGGGCGACGTACGTCTTGGTCAGCTCGAACGACGGATGTGCCAGCCGGTGCGCGAACTCGCCGTGGTTCGTGAGCATGATCAGGCCCGAGGTGTCGGTGTCGAGGCGGCCGACGTGGAACAGCCGCTCGGGCCGGTCGCCGACCAGGCTGCTCAGGTCGCGCCGTCCCTGCTCGTCGGACATCGAGCTGACCATCCCCCGCGGTTTGTTGCCGACCAGGTAGACATACGCCTGCGCGACCGGGATCCGCGCGCCGTCGACACGGATGACCGCCGTCTCAGGGTCGACTTTCGCACCCAGCTGGGTGACCACCGCACCGTTCACCTCGACCCGTCCGGCGGCCATCATGGTCTCGCTGGTGCGACGGCTCGCCACGCCCGACTGGGCGAGCGCCTTCTGCAGCCGCATCAGCCGTTCGGGCTCGCCGTCGGTCACTCCACACCCGTCCCCGTCACCTCGTCGGCGAACTCTAGCTCGCCTTCGATCTCGGCCATCTCCGGCAGGTACGGCGCGATCTCCGGCAGCTGATCCGGACTGGTCAACCCCATCCGCTCCAGAAAGTACGACGTCGTGCGGAACAAGTGCGCACCTGTCTCGCGGTCGGTGCCGGACTCCTCCACCAGCCCGCGCGTCACCAGCGTGCGGATGACACCGTCGACGTTCACGCCGCGAATCGCCGACACCCGGGCACGGCTGACAGGCTGGCGGTACGCCACCACAGCCAACGTCTCGAGCGCCGCCTGGGTCAGCCGGGCTTGTTGTCCCTCGCGGACGAACTGCTCGACCACCGGCGCGTACTCCTCGCGCGTGTAGTACCGCCAACCCCGGCCGACCTGCCGCAGCTCGAACCCTCTCCCCTGCTCGTCGTACTCCGTGGCCAGTCGCTCCAGAGCCCGAGAGACCTGGTCCGGCGGGAAACCGACGGCCTGCGCGAGGCTGAGGTGGTCGAGCGGCTGGTCTGCCACCATCAGCACCGCTTCCAGGGCCGGGGCGAGCTCGACCTCCCCGACGTCGAAAGAGTGCTGTACGCCGGTGACCTCACCGGCTGTCTCGGCGGCTGGACTGTGCTCGCGCTGGGTCACATGGCTCCCTCAGGGTGCGTGTCGGGCGGGACGTCGCCGCCCGCCGGCTGGGCCAGCAGGGCGATGTCGGTGTCGGTGACGGACGCTGCCGGTCGCTCGTCGGTGGCGCGGGTGTCGTCATACTCGTCGCGCACCTGGATCTCGCCGTCATCGCGGCCTGTCCAGCGGACACTCAGCTCGCCGAGTGCGGCTGCCTGGTCGAACGCCACCACACCCTCGCGGAACAGCTCCAGCAGGGCGAGGAACCGGGCGACCGTGGTGACGATGTCCGGCGAGTCCGACGTCAGCGAACGGAACGTCGCGGTGCGCTGCCGACGCAGCCGATCGACGATGACCGCCGCCTGCTCCCGCACGCTGACCGTCGGAGCGTGCAGGTGCGCCAGCCCGAGCTGCGGCTCCTCCTTGGGCGCCAACACCCGGGCGGCCAGCGCCGCGAACTCCTCGGGTCCGATCGCGATGAGCACCTCGGGCAGCAGGGCACTGAACCGCTCCTCGAGGGAAACCGTCCGCGGCACCCGCCGGGACTCGGCCGCCAACCGGGCATCGATGATGCCTCCCACCTGCTTGAAGGCGCGGTACTGCAGCAGCCGGGCGAACAGCAGGTCGCGCGCCTCGAGAAGAGCGAGGTCTTCTTCGTCCTCGACCTGTGCCGAGGGCAGCAGCCGGACGATCTTCAGATCCAGCAGGGTGGCTGCGATGACAAGGAAGCCGGTGGTCTGGTCCAGGTCCCACGCCCCCCCGAGCTTCTTGATGTGCTCGATGAAGTCATCAGTGACTCGCGACAGGGAGACCTCGGTGATGTCCAGCCTGTGTTTGGAGATCAGTTGCAACAACAGGTCGAAGGGCCCTTCGAAGTTGTCGAGCTGGACGGCGAAGCCGCTCGCAGTGGGTGGCAGCTCAGGGCCGGCCGGCCCGTCCGAGCCGAGGCCGGCGGCGGTAGCGTTCACTGCTCGCGCAACCGCCGCACCAACGGACTCCCCTCACCCTCGGCTTCGACGCCCTCGAGCGCGAGGTGAATGGCCTCCCGGACGATCCGCCCCCGGTCGACTGCCAACCGGTGCTGTCCACGCAGCTTCAGTCGGGTGTGCTCGAGGTCGAGCAGCTCGTCCGCAGTGACGTAGACCGTGATCTTCTCGTCGTGGCGGACCCGGCGGCTGGCCTCACGCCGGCTTTCGGACGTCGCTTCGCCGTCGTCGTGGACAACCCCGTCGGCGAGACGGGGGTCGGCCGCCGGTGCGCCAGGGTCGACGTCGGCGGGCCTGCCCTTCGTGGAACGGAACAGCTCATCCGCTCCGGGCAGGCTTACACGTCGCGACACCGCGCCACCACCTCCCTAGCGAGCGCCCGGTATGCGTCTGCTCCCGCCGAGCCGCTGGCGTACGCCGTCAACGGCTCACCTGCCACCGTTGCCTCGGAGAACTTCACCGTCCGGCGAATGACGGTGTGGAAGACCGCATCGCCCCAACCGGCGACCAGCGTCTGCAGCACCTCACGATCGTGCAGAGTGCGGCCGTCGAACATGGTGCCGAGCAGCCCGACGATGCGTAGCCTCGGGTTGAGACGGTCCTGTACCCTGTCGATCGTGCCCGTGAGCAAGGCAACTCCGCGCAGCGCGAAGTACTCGCACTCGAGCGGGACGATGACGCCGTCAGCCGCGGCGAGCGCGTTGACCGTGAGAAGCCCCAACGACGGCTGGCAGTCGATCAAGATCACGTCGTAGCGGCTCAGCGCAGGTGCGAGCGCCCTGGCGAGCACCTGCTCGCGGGCCACCTCGTTGATCAGCTGCATCTCGGCGCCGGCAAAGTCGATGTTTGACGGGATCAGGTCGACCCCGTCGACGCCGGTCTGCATGATCACCTCGTCGAGCGGGACGTCTCGCTCGAGCATGAGGTGGTAGATCGTGGTGTTCATCTCGTGCGGGTTCATACCGAGCCCCACAGTCAAGGAGGCCTGCGGGTCGAAGTCGACGACCAGGACCTTGTTGCCGTGCTCGGCCAGAGCAGCTCCGAGGTTGATGACCGTGGTGGTCTTGCCCACGCCACCCTTTTGGTTACACAAGGCGATGACCAGAGCGCTGGTGCGGTCCCGCAGGGGCGTCGGGTCGGGAAGATCCGGGACCGGCCGACCAGTGGGTCCAAGCGGGGCCCCGTCGGGAGTCCCCGGACCCTCGACGCTTCCGAACGGTGAGACGGGGTCGGCGTCGCTATCGGACCGTAGCGTCACCCCCTCGTCGGCAGTCCCCGGACCCTCGACGCTTCCGAACGGTGAGACGGGGTCGGCGTTGCTATCGGACCGTAGCGTCACCCCCTCATCGGCAGTCCCCGGACCCTCGACGCTTCCGAACGGTGAGACGGGGTCGGCGTCGCTATCGGACCGTAGCGTCACGCCCTCACCGACCTCTTGTGTCGGGCTCTTGGGCGGAGGGACGAAGGTCGGCTCACTCACGTCTCGGGCCTCTCATCGGTTTGTCTACACGTCGGCATATGGCCGGGCGCTGCGACTCTAAGCCGTGGTTCGACCGCACGACAAGCGGCGCGCGACATCTGTTGACGACCTTGCGGTGGACATCCACATGCCGTCCACCGCCTGTTGACAACCCTGTGCACGAGCTAGGGTCCCAGCGGCCGTTCCCGCTCCGGCTCCGTCGCAGTCAGCGCCGCCGGTGAGGCGCCCGATTCAGCTCAACGCTCGCGGATGAGAGGTCGCGTACACCTCACGAAGCCGGTCGACGGTGACCAGCGTGTAGACCTGGGTGGTGGTCACTGAAGCATGCCCGAGCAGCTCCTGCACCACCCGTACGTCGGCTCCGCCGTCGAGTAGGTGGGTGGCAAACGAGTGCCGCAACGTGTGCGGAGAGACGTCGACCGCCAGTCCGGCCCGGCGCGCCGCCTTGCCGAGCACGGTCCACGCCGACTGCCGCGAGAGCCGACCGCCACGGGCGTTGAGGAAGACCGCGGGACTGCCCCTACCGGCGGTCACCAGCTCCGTCCGGGCGGTCGTCAGGTAGCGGGCGCAGGCATCACGCGCGTACGACCCGATCGGGACCACCCGCTCCTTGCCGCCCTTCCCGAACAGCCGCACCACGTCGTCGTCGAAGTCCACCTCATCGACGTCGAGCCCCACCGCCTCCGAGATGCGGGCGCCGGTGCCGTACAAGAACTCCAGCAGCGCCCGGTCCCGCAATGCCAGCGCCGTGCCCGCCTTCCCCGCGGCGTCCAGGATGGCCTCGATATCGGCGAGCGGCAGCGCCTTGGGCAACCGTCGAGGGGGGGCGGGCGGTTTCACCGACTGCGCCGGGTCGAGTGCGGTCAAGCCCTCGGTCTGCGTGAACGCATGGAAGCCCCGGACTGCTACCAGCGTGCGGGCTGCACTGCTCGCGCTCAGCGGTGGGTGGCCGGCGCTGCCTTCGCGGAGCACCATCAAGAACTCGGTCACCTCCGTCGACGTCACCGACTCGACCTTGTCGACGTCGCAGGCACCGAGGAACTCGACGTAGCGACGCAGGTCACGCCGGTACGACGTGAGCGTGTTGGCGGCAAGACCGCGCTCGACCGTGAGGTGGTCGAGATAGGTGCGGACGGCGGGAACGAGCGGTCCCCCTTGCTGGCTCAGGCGAGGACCTTGTCGAGGGCGCGGCAGCTGAGCTCATGTGCCTGCGCCACCGGAGCGTAGGTGAGCTCACCGGCGTGGGTGTTGAGCCCCAACGCAAGCGAGTGGTCGTCGCGCAGCGCCTGCTGCCACCCCTTGTCGGCCAGCGCCACGGCGTACGGGAGCGTCACGTTGGTGAGCGCGTACGTCGACGTGTGCGGCACGGCGCCAGGCATGTTCGCCACGCAGTAGAACACCGAGTTGTGCACGAGGTACGTCGGGTCGTCGTGCGTGGTCGGACGGGAGTCCTCGAAACAACCGCCCTGGTCGATCGAGATATCGACGAGCACCGAGCCTGGCTTCATTCGCGACACCAGCTCGTTCGAGACCAGCGTCGGCGCCTTCGCACCGGGAACCAGCACGGCGCCGATCACCAGATCGGCGTCGAGCACCGCACGCTCCACCTCGTAGGTGTTGGACGCAACCGTTTGCAGGTGTCCCTGGTAGATCCGGTCAGCCTGCCGTAGCCGCTCGATATTGCGGTCGAGGAGGAGCACCTCCGCCTGCATGCCGAGGGCGATAGCGGCCGCGTTCATGCCGGAGACGCCGGCGCCGATGACGACGGTCTTGGCGGCGTACACGCCGGATACGCCGCCCATCAGCACCCCCCGGCCGCCACCTTGGCGCATCAGATGATAGGCACCCGCCTGCGGTGCCAGCCGGCCGGCGACCTCGCTCATCGGCGCCAGCAGCGGCAGGGCGCCGTCAGGGGTCTGAACGGTCTCGTAGGCGATCGAGGTGACCCCCCGCTCGAGTAGCGCGTCGGTGCACTCTCGGGACGCGGCCAGGTGCAGGTAGGTGAAGAGCGTCTGCCCCTCGCGCATGCGGGGGTACTCCTCGGCGATCGGCTCCTTGACCTTGAGGATCAGCTCAGCCTTCTCCCAGACGTCATCCGCCGTGTCGAGGATGGCCGCGCCGGCGGCAACGAAGTCCTCGTCGGGGATGGACGACCCACTTCCGGCGCTCGCCTGCACGTACACCTCGTGCCCACGGGCAGCGAGCTCGTGCACACCGGCAGGGGTGATCGCCACCCGGTACTCATGGTTCTTTACTTCCTTCGGTACGCCGACCAACATGTTCTCACTCTTCCACGAGCCAGCTGGCTCCTCGTCGTCAGTCCTGCGCGGACCGGCAGGGGCAAGGGCTGTGCAACCTCGCTCACCGGGGCCCTCGTCATGCAGTCGACGCAACCCGGACTTCTGCCTGGCAACCTACTGCATCAGTCGCTGACGCGAAACTGCCAGACAACGAATTACCGCACTTCGAGGTTGCAAACGCACGGTATCCGTGGTGGCAACGGTCAGCCGCGAGTGATCCCGCCGGTGAGAGGACGCGTCGACCTCACACCTCGTCCTCATCGTGCGGGCGACGGAGCCCGGACTCGTCCACGGGCAGCCGCAGCTCGCCCTGACGCTCGAGGGCGGCCGCGATCAGCCCGCTGAACAGCGGATGCGGCCGGGTGGGACGCGAACGCAGCTCCGGGTGTGCCTGCGTGGAGACGTAGTAGGGATGGACGTCGGGCGGCAGCTCGACATATTCGACGAGCTCACGGTCAGGTGACAGCCCGCTGAAGACGAGCCCGGCGGCCTCCAGGTCGCCGCGAAACTTGTTGTTCACCTCGTAGCGGTGCCGGTGGCGCTCCTCGACCCGCTCCGAGCCGTAGGCTTTGGCGACCAGCGAACCTGGCTGGAGGTCAGCCGGGTAGAGCCCGAGACGCATGGTGCCGCCCAGGTCGCCCACGCCTTGCACGATGTCGCGCTGCTCCTCCATGGTTGCGATCACCGGCTGCGCAGCCGACGGCTCGAACTCGGTCGAGCCCGCGTCGACCAGCTGAGCCACGTGGCGGGCGAACTCGATCACCATGCACTGCAGTCCAAGGCACAACCCGAGCGTTGGAACCTTCTGCTCGCGGGCATACCGCAGGGCGCCGACCTTGCCCTCGATGCCACGCACTCCGAAACCCCCGGGCACGCAGACGGCGTCGACGTCGTGAAGCTTCGCGGCCGCACCTTCGGGCGTCTGGCAGTCGTCGGATGCCACCCAGCGAAGATTGACCCGCGCCGCGTGGTCGAACCCACCGGCGCGCAACGCCTCGACAGTCGACAGGTATGCGTCCGGCAGGCCGACGTACTTGCCGACCAGGGCCACCTCGACCGCCTCGTCAGGATGGTGCACGCGTTGCAGCAGCTGATCCCACCGGGTCCAGTCAACGTCATGGAACGGCAGGTTGAGCCGGCGTACGACGTAGGCGTCCAGACCCTCGGAGTGCAGCACCTTCGGGATGTCGTAGATGGACGGTGCGTCGACCGCGGCCACCACGGCCTCGTCGTCGACGTCGCACATCAGCGAGATCTTGCGCTTGATGCTGTCGGGGATCTCACGGTCAGCCCGGCACACTACGGCGTCCGGTGCGATCCCGATGGAACGCAGCGCGGCGACGGAGTGCTGGGTCGGCTTGGTCTTGAGCTCGCCGGACGGGCCGATGTAGGGCACCAACGACACGTGCAGGAAGAAGCAGTTGTCACGGCCGATGTCATGGCGCACCTGACGGGCGGCCTCGAGGAACGGCAGTGACTCGATGTCTCCGACGGTGCCGCCAATCTCGGTGATGACGACGTCGACGTCATCGTCGGCCATCGCCCGAATGCGTTCCTTGATCTCGTTGGTGATGTGCGGAATCACCTGGACGGTGTCGCCGAGGTAGTCGCCGCGGCGCTCCTTGGCAATCACCGTCGAGTAGACCTGGCCGGTCGTGACGTTGGCTCGCTGGCCGAGGTCGACGTCGAGGAAACGTTCGTAGTGGCCGATGTCGAGATCGGTCTCTGCACCGTCGTTGGTGACGAAGACCTCGCCGTGCTGGAACGGGTTCATCGTCCCAGGGTCGACGTTGAGGTAGGGGTCGAGCTTTTGCATCGTGACCCTGAGCCCGCGCGACTTCAGCAGTCGGCCAAGAGACGAGGCTGTCAGCCCCTTGCCCAGCGACGAGGCAACTCCACCTGTGACGAACAGATGCCTGGTCGGCGACGCGACTGCCAAAATCATGCTCCCGTGGTAGCTCTGACGGGCGGCGGGGCAACCCACCCCTCCACGGGGTTCCAATCTATCAACACCCCACCCGGCCGCGCGACGCCACGCCCACTGGCCGGCGCTTACAGCCCTCAGTCCGCCGCCACACCGACCCCGGGTGGCAGCACGGGTTTGCCGTCGACGACCCCATAGTCGCCCGGCCGCCCTGCGAGTGCGGTCGCGAGGCCGTACACGGTGGTGACGAGACCGGCCGGTGAGGTGCCGGCGTTGGCCGTCGAGACGCGCATTCGGGCGAAGTCGCCGTTGTCGGCGATGGCGGCCAGCACGCCACCGGTGTCTCGCCCGGTGGGAGGGGTGGTCACGATGACTGCGTCGCCGGCTCGGGCGAAGGCCGCCACAAGTTCGGAAGCGATCAGGTTGGCGGCGACTGTCACCTCGTCGGCGCCGTGGGCACCCGAGGCCAGCACGACCACCAGCGAGCCGCGACGCAGCGGATCCTTGTCGAGCTCGACCAGCTTCGCGCCTTGTAACTCCGAGTCGATCTTGACGGCTGTGCTGTCGTAGCGGGTGTTGTCGCCCATGCCGACGTACGCCCGGGCGAGGACGGCGCCGAAGCGCGGGTAGACATCGTCGGCTGGGGGTGCGACGAGATCGCTGGCCCCGGCCAGCGAACTGTCCGCGACGGAACCAACATAGGTCTTCTTCGCCGAGTCGAGTACGTCGGCGTCAACGGTCACCACCAGGGCTGTGCTGCCGTGGGCATCCTGGATCGCCTGAACGGTGTCGTCGACGGACGTCGTCGAGATGCCTGGGAGGGCGACGATCGTGACCTGAGCACCAGTCAGCCGATCTCGGAGCAGTCGTGGAGCGAGCGCGCCGCTCCAGGCCCCGTCAAAGATGTGGGCGTCTCTGCTCGCCGCGATCTGGTCGCGAAGCTTCTGGTTGGCGGCCTTCAGGGAACCCGAGTCGTGGCTGCCCTCCGCCTGCTGCAGGGGGCCCGCGCCGAGCGCGATCCCGACGGCCAACGTGATCAACGCGGCGAAGATGGGCAGCAGGTGGCGCCGCAACGTGCTCACCTCGTGCGCTCCCGGGCCCAGCTGGCGGCGTCGTCGAACCAAGCCCTGACCTGAACCCACCAGTCCTGTCCCACCGGTGTGGTGGCGACCGCCGCGACGACGGCTGCGACCCCCAGCAGCACCAAGCAGAAGACGAGCCAGCCCCTGATGCGGTGGTGGTACAGCCGCGCCACCGCCTTGGCGTCGACAAGCCGTGACCCCACGGTGGAGCGGGTGAGGAACGAGCTCGCCATGCCGGACCGGCCCTTGTCGAGCAGCTCCACCAAGGTGGCGTGCGACCCGACCATGACGATGAGAGCGGCGTTGTTGGCGCTCGCCAGCAGCAAGGCGGCGTCCTCGCTGCTGCCGCTGGCGACCAGCTTCTGGTGGGTCACTGCAAGCCGCTCGAGCCGCTCGAGGCCGCCGGACCGGCTGGCGTTGCTCGTGTGCCCGATCACCTCGCTCCCGCCGCGCAGCGCGGCCTCAGAGATGTCGTCGCCAGAAGTGACGACGACATCGGGGCGGTAGCCGGCCTCGATCAGAGCATCAGCGCCCGCGTCGACCCCTACCAGAACCGGTCTGTTCTCACGGATGAACATCCGCAGCCCACGAAGGTCACTCGTGTAGTCGAACGTGCGCAGCACCACGACGACGTGCCGGCCGTCGAACGACGTCTTGGTGGTCGGAAGCCCCTCTCCGTCGAGCAGCAGCCGCTGGTCGCGGTGCAGGTGCTCGACGGCGTTGGCGCTGAAAGCCTCAAGCTGGCTGGCCATGCTGTCGCGCGAGGACTTCATGGCGGCCGCGACGGAGTCCGCGTCTTGGCGTACGCCGGTCGCGGCCGAGCGGTCGTCGACGTAGACCGTGTCGCCGTCGACGCGGATCAGGTCGCCGTCGTTGACGGCGCCGAACAGCTTGGCGCCGACGTCGTCCAGCAGCGGGATGCCCGCTTCGACCAGGACCTCGGGTCCGAGGTTGGGGTAGCGACCGGAGATGGACGGGGCGACGTTGACCACGGCCGCGACCTGCGCCTCAACCAGGGCGACCGCAGCCGACCTGTCCATGTCGACGTGGTCGATCAGAGCGATGTCACCAGGACGCAGGCGCCTGGCCAGCACGCGGGTACGCCGACCGAGGCGGGCCGGGCCGGTGACGCCCGCGCCGTTGGCGCGCCGCGAACGGCGCCGGGAGGTGAGCTTCATGATGGGCCCATCCTGTCAAACCGGTGCACCGGGCCCCCGCATCTACAGGTCGCGCGTGGCGGTCGCCCGGGCAGGTCGTCGGGCAGAAAGGCGAGACTGACGGCGCGGCCACAGGGCAGCGCGCCACCCAGCCGCAGCCTCAGGCCGGGCGATCGGCGCGGACGATCTCGACGAGCTCGTCAGCATGCGCAAGCCCGGTGTCGGAATCCTCGAGCCCTGCCAGCATCCGGGACAGCTCCCGGCGGCGTCCGTCGTCGTCCAGTCTGCTCACCCCACTCGTCGTGACAGTGCCGTCGCTGCTCTTGACCACGACGTAGTGCTGGTCGGCGAAGGCAGCCACCTGAGGGAGATGCGTAACGACGATGACCTGGACGGAGCGCGCCAGCCGCGCCAGCCGGCGGCCGACCTCCACAGCGGCCTTGCCGCCGACCCCTGCATCGACCTCGTCGAAGATCATCGTCGGCACCGGCCGGGTGCCGGCGAGGCAGACCTCCAGGGCCAACATCACCCGAGAGAGCTCACCACCGGACGCGCCGCGTTGCAGCGGTCGGAGCTGACCACCCGCGTGCGCCGAGAAGAGGAATACGACCTCGTCCAAACCGTCACTCGTCGGGTTGTCGAGGCGGGCCAGGTCGACGCTGAACGAGGCTTCGGGCATGGCGAGCCCGGCCAGCTCCGCCTCGACACGGCCGCCGAGCTCGTCCGCCAGCGCCAGCCGGCTTCGGCTCAGTGCGTCTGCGAATGCGGTGACCTCTGCCCGCAACGTGTCACGACGCTCGCGTAGCTGCTGAACCCGCGCGTCGTCGTCTCCCAGGGCGTCCAGCCGGCGAGCCGCGTCGCTGGACCAAGCCAGCACCTCGTCGATCGTCTCGCCGTACCTTCGGGTAAGGGTGGCCAGGTCTGCCCGCCGCTCCTGCACCCAGGCCAGTCGCACGGGGTCGCTGTCGAGGGAGCCGACGTACGACGCCAGGTCGGTGGCGACGTCGACGAGGCCGTAGGAGACCGTGGCGAGCCCGTCGGCCAGTTCAGCCATGCGCGGGTCGTGTCCACGCTCGGTGTCAAGGAGCTTGCGCGCCGCCGCGACCAGCCCGAGCGCGTCACGCACATCCGGATCGGGCTCGTCCGCGCTCAGCGCGCTGCGCGCCTCCTCTGCTGCGAGCCGCAGTCCGTCGGTGTGCGCGAGCCGGGTCTCCTCAGCCACCAGCGCGGCGTCCTCCCCCGGCTGCGGTTCGAGCGCCTCGACCGCGGACAGTCCGAGCCTGAGCAGGTCTGCCTGCTGGGCTCGTTCGCGGGAACGAGAGACGACCTCGTCGTACTCTGCTCCGACCGCGCGTAGCTCTGCGAACGCCCCGCGATAGTCGCTCAGCCTCTGCTGGTGTCGGCTGTCTCCGAAACCGTCGAGCGTCCGACGCTGCCGGGCGGGCTGGAGCAGCTCGTGCTGCTCGGACTGGCCATGCACGACGACGAACTGCGACGACAAGGACGCGAGCACACCGACCGGGATGCTCGCCCCGCCGGCGGTTGCTCGTGACCTGCCCTCGGCTTGGACAACACGTCCGAGGATGAGTGTCGCGTCGTCGTCGAGGTCGGCACCGATCTCGGCCGCACGCTCGGCCACCTCGGGATGGTCGGACAGCCGGACCGTGCCGTGGACACGTGCGCGGGCGGAGTGTTCGCGCACCACGGCGGAGTCGGCCCGCGCGCCGAGCAACAGGCCGAGCGCAGTCACCACCATCGTCTTTCCGGCGCCTGTCTCCCCTGTGACCACGTTGAGGCCGGGACCGAGCTCGAGGGTGGCATCGGCGATGATGCCGAGCGAGCTGATCGAGAGCGTTTCGAGCATCAGGGCGCCCTGTCGCTCACGGCGCGACGGCGCTCCGCTGCCCCACGCCAGCCACTGACCGGCAGGTCGAACTTGACCACCAGCCGGTCGGTGAACGGTCCGGCGCGGAGCCGCGCCAGCCGGATCGCGTGCTTGCCGCGGCGTACTTCAACCCGCGCACCGGGCAGCAGCTCGACCGGTCGCCGCCCGTCGCACCAGAGCACGCCTCCGCCTGCCGTCTGGGCGAGAATCTCGATCGCGAGGGTGGAGTCGACGGACGCGACCATGGGCCGGGCGAAGAGGGCGTGGGC
>JAABUR0100006835.1_pt1 | contig 13746 bp, 16 predicted proteins | sample 5560091 | NCBI WGS metagenome assembly JAABUR01 (sample SAMN10711879, study PRJNA513375) | rock metagenome | isolation source: Antarctica rocks | place: Antarctica: Victoria Land, University Valley sud
TGCACGATCTGGCCGACCCGGGCGCGTGGGGGACCGGAGCGGCCGGTGAAGACGTTGCGGTTCGCGTCGGGACCGTCGAGCAGCTTGTAGCTCATCCACGTCGGTCCGAACGCACCCATCGACTGGATACGCAGTATGCGAGACCGGCCGATCGCCAGGATCGGCTTGCCGACACCGGCAGCCCCCGTCTCGAGGTCCCAGCCCATGTCGGTACGGGCGCTCGACCACGGGACGTTCTTCGGGATCGGGAACGTGTACCCCTGCTGCCCGAGCGACGGCCCCTTACGCCTACCGCCAGCGGCGTAGTAGTGCGGGGTCGTCACCCCGCCAAACAACGAATCCAGCGAGCCGTACTGGGTGGCGCCCATCATCCTCGCCAACCCGAGCGCCTGCTCGATAAGGTCGTCAGGTTGGCGAGGTTGGCGTACTCGTCGGCGGCGATGAGCCACGTTGCGCGGTTGCGGTAGGCGGCGGGTAGCGCCTTGTAGATGGCGGTGATGTCGGCGGCTGTGTAGAGCGCCGCGCTTCCGGTCGTGGCGGTGACGGTCGCGATGCCGGTGCCGGTGGCGAACACGCCCTGCGGTTGGCCGCTTCCGGTGCCGGCGACGTAGGCCGACTCTTCGAGCTGGCCTATGCGGCCGCCGAGTTCGTCGGCGAGGTACTGGTCGAACGCGAGGGTCGCGTCGGTCGCGAGCTCTTCGCTGGCGATCGTCGCGGTCTGCGCCTTGAGGGCTCCGAGCGTTGCCTGGGCGAACGCGTCGTCGCTGGGGGCCACGGTGGCGTTCTCCGCGGTCCATGAAGAGGCGCCGTGCGCGGTGCCGGCGGGGAGCGGGAGGTCGTGTCCGTTGTCGGTCACGACCTCCCGGCAGAGGTCGGGCATGACGTTGACGGCACGGGCGGCGGTGGTTATCTGCGTGTCGAAGTCGCTCGGCGCGAGGTACCCGCCGGCCGGTCCGGTGGCGCGGGAGAGCGTGCGCCATTCGTCGCGGTCGAGGGCCTCGGCGGGGTTGGGGTTGCCGATGGTGAGGTAGCGCCAGAAGGCGGCCGACGCGCGGATGCCGTGAAGGCCTTCCTGCTGGTCGTTGCGGAACTCCTGGTACACGGCGCTGCGGGATGCGGGAGTCAACTGCTTGAGCCCGCGCGTCTGCCGATGCTGCGGGTGGGTGTTCCCGCCTTCGCGGAAGCGCACCGCGCAGTTCTGCTCTCGGTGCGGCGATCGCGGCAAGCGTCCCCCGCTGCCCCCCGCGGTGGCTTCCCCCCTGTTCGGCGGGGAGTCGAGGCAGGTCGAGCGCGTCATCTACGGCCCAGGGGTGGCGCCACGCCCGGATGACGAGCCGTCGAGCTACTGGCACTCCACGCGCGAGATCGTGGACTGGGTGCGCGTCGAGCGTGTGGAGTGCTCGTGCGGCCGGGTGTTCGACGACGTGCGCGAGATGAGCCGGCGAGGCCGACGACGCCGGACGTGCCGTAACTGCCAGCACGATCGACGCGGGCCCCACGAATACGTAGCCGCGAGCGGAGCGCCCCTACACGCGGTGAGGCTCACGCTCCCCAAGCGAGTCACGCTCCCGGCCGATGCCGACGGCGTCCTCCGCACGGAGGACCCCGAGCTCGCGGAGATCCTGAACCGGATGACCGAGCTGAAGCGCGTGGCACCGTAGCGGGCCTGGCGGTCGTCTAGGACGGGGCGTCGGGCTCAACGCCCGCGGCGAGTTCCTCTTCGCGGCTCACGCCCTCCCACGCCCTGGTCAGTGCGTCGTTGAACGCTGCGGTCGCCCTTCAGGGGTTGCGGCTAGGGAAGTCGTGGTTGCAGTTGTGCCGGAGGACAATCACGGGGCCATCCCAATGGAAAGTCACGCGGTTCGCCCCATCGACATAGGCCTGCCACACGCCCTGCTGACCCTGGATCTTGTGCACGTGGAGCCCGCTGGCATGAACGTCGACCCGTAGCTTCCTGACGCAGCCAAGTATGCGGTCCTGCTGCTGCTTGCTCTTCTTCTGGAACTCCTTCTTGAACGCCTTCGGCGTCCGAACCGTGTGCACCTCAGGCGTCGTCGGTGAGCCAACGCACGATGTCGTCAGGATCATCAGAGTCGAACTCTCGGTAGTCCCCGTCGAGCAGCCCCTGCTCGGAGCGGGCCTCCCCCGCCTGCCACTCGTTCGTCCAGTAGAACAGGTCCGCGGAAGGGATGAACGCGGGGATGCGACGAGGCATCAAGGGATAGCTCCCCCCGGCGAAGAGGTTCTCGACCATCGCAGTCTCGGGACGACCGGAGACCACGGTGGCGTTGTAAGCGAGGGTGACAGTCATCGTCTTGGCTTCTTCGGCGCTGGCCTCCTCGGAGGCTGTGAGGCGTCTGCCGCCTGCTTGTCGGCGCGATTCAATGTCTGCTGGAGGATGCCAACAAGCTCACGGAGACGCGCTGGCGTCAAGCCCAGCCTCGCAACCGACCGCACCGGCACGAACGGAAGCTGTGCCGCCTGAGCCTTCTGTTCCTCGACGGTTCCGAGGAGCATGGGCGCGGAGGCCTGACCGAACGTGAGAGTGACCTCGCCGGCGTTGACCTGGGCGGCGAACTGGTTGACGAAGACGATCGGGGCATCGTCGACACCGACCCAGACGGCCGGTAGCTGAATCTCGAGGTCGTTCTCGTCGGGCATAGCAGGATGCTCGGGGAGCCTTCCCAGCTATCGCCAGCCACCCTGTCGCGCTTGAGCGGCGACCGCGATGGCCCTCAGGGTAACCGGTCCACGGGTACTTCGTTGCTACCTCATGCTACCACGCGGCCCTTCAGAAGCGCCGAAACCCCCGCGGGGACGGGGCTTCCTGCCAATCGGGGCGCCCGGATTTGAACCGGGGACCTCACCGACCCGAACGGTGCGCGCTACCAGGCTGCGCCACGCCCCGAAGGAACGGCGAGTCTAGCCGTCGGCGCCGAGCGCATGGTCGATGACGCCCTTGACCGTGCGGCCGGCGCCGCCCACCACGCCGCCCAGGTCGGGCAGCTTCACCGGCGGGAGCGTCACCGGCGGCACCGTCAGCGGCGGCAGGCCGGGCACCACCACCGGCGGCACCTTCAATGTGGGGACCCTGACGGTCGGCCCGCTCACGGGCGGGGGCTGCGGGGTGGAGGGCGTCGTGGGTGAGCCCGACGGCGGGGTCGGTGCACCGCCGCCGCCACCGTCGCCACGGGCCGACCCGGACGATCCGCCACCGGCCTGAGCGCGCCCGCCGGTACCCGGGCGGGTGGGAGCCCGCGCCGCGGACGTCGACGAGCCCAGCGCGCGACGCCGCGCGACCGTGCGCGGGTTGTCGCGGCGTGCGCGCTGGGCGACCTTCTCCGCCGCCGCGCCGCCGCCGCCGGTGACCGAACCGCCCGCGGGCCGCGCTGCCCGCGGGGCTGCGGGGGCAGCGCGGGGCGCGGGCGTCCGCGCCGGGGTGCCGGGCGCTGAGGAGACCTCGTGGACCGCGCCCGCGCCCGCGGTGGCCAGCGCGGCGACCACCACCGCCGCCTTCGACCAGCCCGCGGTCATCGCGTCCATGCTCTGCGCCGCTGACGCCGCTGACGCCGCCGCGCCGCCGACGCCACCACCGCCACCAAGCACCCGCCGCACCAGGTCGACCACCGGCAGCGGCAGGAAGGCGGCGATCTTCGCGGCGGCGCCGGCGGGCACGAGGCCCTCGACGCCCGCCATCCGGGCCTCGCGGCGACAGGGACGGCACCACGCCACGTGCCGGGCCAGCCGCCGGTGCTCGCGGATGCCGAGCGCGCCCTGCTCCGCGGCGACCAGCACGGTCGCCATCCGCGCGCAGGAGCGCCCCGTCGACAGATCGCCGTACTCCTCGGTCAGCCGACGCCGCGCGCGGAAGAGCGTGGACTCCACCCCCGGGCGCGAGAGCCCCATACGGTCGCCGATCTCCCGGTAGGACAGCCCATCGAGCTCGCGCAGGACGAGGATCTCGTGATGGGACTGCGACAGCGCACCGAACGCGCCGCGCAGGTGCTCGAGCTGCTCGGAGGACTCGGCCGCGCTCTCCGGGGTCCGGGGCGTCGCACCGGTCTCACCGCCGTTGAGAGCCTGGACGCCCTCGCCGTCATCGGTCTCCCACGGCACCTCCTCGGTGCGCTTGGAGCGGCGGAACTGGTCGATGCACGCGTTCTTCGCGATCTCGAAGATCCAGGGGCGGAAGGCGATCGGCCGATCGGTCTCGCGCATGCGACGCAGCGCGGAGATGAACACCTCCTGGGTGACATCCTCGGCGCGGGCCCAGTCGCCGACCATCCCCTGGACGTAGCCGTTGATCCGGGAGCGGTAGCGGCCGTAGAGGACCTCGAACGCACGCTCGTCCCCCGAGCGCACGGCGGCGACGAGGGTGGGATCATCTGGATTGTCGGCTCTCGCGGCGTCCACCGCTGACACGTTCGGGCTCCTCCCCAGGGCGGATCGAACATACCCACGCGCGCGAGACGGAGCAAGCGCGCCGGTAGCGTCGGCGGATCCTCATGGTCGCCGCACTCCGGCATATCGGCCTCCCCGACGCATGCCTTGAGGCCCGGATTGGTCGATGAGTGGCTCGATATCCCCGATCCCGTCCGGCGGCGTTGAGCCCGTCTTCCCGCTCCGATATAACCCCCCCAGGATCAAACGAAGAAGGGACGTCTCTGCCGATGCCTATTCACCTGACGCCCACCGAGCTCGCCCGCGAGACCGGACTCGACCGCCGCGACGTGATCGAGAAGTGCGTGGAGCTCGGTGTGCCGATCTTCGAGGGGCGCATCGACAAGACCCTCTTCCTCTCCTCCCTCGAGACCGCGCCCGCCGCGGCGACCCCCCAGCCGGCCCCCGCCTAGCGGAGCTCTACCGCACGTAGGTGAACAGCGCGCGCACGAAGGCGTCCTGCCCGAGGTGCGCGTAATAGACCACGGTCCGGTTCATGAGGACCGCGAAGGCGAGCCGCCGCCCCGAGCGGGCCGTGCAGTAGCCGACGAGGGCGGAGACGTCGGTCAGCGTGCCCGTCTTGCCCCGGCAGCGGCCGTCGGCCACGGTGCCGCGCAGGCGATGCACGAGGGTGCCCGAGCGCCCGAGGACGGCCAGGGACGACGTGAAGGACGGGTGGGCGCGCTCGGCGCGCAGGAGCGCGACGATCTGGGCCGGGGAGGAGCGGTCGGCGCGAGAGAGCCCCGAGCCGTCGTAGAGCCGCGGGTGCAGGCCGATCGACGCCGCGCTCGCGCGCACCACCCGCGCCCCCGCGGCGGTGCTGCCCGTCCCGCCGAGCTCCGCGCCGAGGTTCTTCAGGAGCATCTCCGCGTAGAAGTTGTCCGACGGAGCGTTCGTCGCCGCGATGATGGCGGCGAGCGAGGGCGAGGACGCCGAGGCGAGCACCCGCGTGCGGGCGGGGGCCCTCCCCGCGCCGTAGCCGCCCACCCGCACCCTCCGGCGGGCCAGCGCGTCCACGAGCGCGGAGGCCGCGTAGGCGGCGGGCTGGAGCACGTAGCGCCCGCGCAGCAGGTCGCGCTGGTAGGCGAGGCCCGAGAGCGGCTCGACGTAGAGGCTCGCCGCGTAGCCCGAGGACGGCACCCCGCGCCGGAAGTCGAAGCGCGACTCGTCGCCGAGCACCCGGCCAGTCACCTGCCTGACCCCGGCGCCCGAGAGCCGGCGCGCCAGCAGGTCGATGTCGTCGGCGCGCAGCGTCGGGTCGCCGCCGCCGCGCAGCCAGAGCCCGCCGTGGAGCACGCCGCGGCCGTCCAGCCGCCCCGTGGCCACGACGTCGGTGACGAGTCGGGCGCGCGGTCCGAGCTCGCGCAGCGCGGCCGTCGTCGTCCACAGCTTCTCGACCGAGGCGGGGATGCGTCCCGTCGTCGCGCGGCGCGAGTAGAGCGTCCGGCCCGTGTCGGCGTCGACCACGAGCGCGCCGGAGGCTGTCCCGCCCCGCCGCAGGGCGGCGTCGAGCGAGCGCGACAGCGGACCCGCCGCCGCGGGGGCGACGGGCACGAGGGCGAGCAGCAGCGCGAGCAGAGCGACGCAGGGCACCGCCCGGCGGAGGCGGGTGGTCTCTGAGCGGGTCATCGACCCCCACCCTAGAATCCCTCGCGCAGTGGGCAACGTCGTCGACCTCACGGCGGAGGGCGCCCCGCGTCGGCGCCGCCGGCGGCGCTCCAAGACCGCGCTCGTCCTCGGCGGGGGCGGATTCACCGGAGGCGTCTACGAGATCGGCGCGCTGCGCGCGATCGACCTCCTCTCCGTCAACCGCACGGTCAACGACTTCGACATCTACGTGGGCACGAGCGCCGGTTCCTTCGTCGCCGCGCTGACCGCCAACGGCATCACCCCCGAGGAGATGATGCGGGTCGTCTCCGGGCAGGTCCCCACCCCGTTCCGCGACGTCGAGGTCGGCACGCTGCTGCGCCCCAACCTCGGCGAGGCCGCGCAGAAGGTCGCCACCCTCCCCCTCCACCTCCTGCGCGTGGCGCGCACCCTCGCCGGGCAGCTCGGTCAGCTCCACCAGATCACGGCGATGGACCTCGTCCTCGGCCTCGCCGAGGCGCTGCCCTCCGGCCTCTACTCGGGCTCGGGCATCGAGTCCTACGTACACCGGGTGCTCTCCGACCCCGCGCGCACCGACGACTTCCGGCTGGTCGGGCCGGAGCTCTACCTCGCGGCGACCGACCTCGACACCTGCGAGCGGATCGTCTTCGGCGCCGAGGGCTGGGAGGACGTGCCGATCTCGAGCGCGGTGCGCGCCTCCACCGCGCTGCCCATGGTCTACCAGCCCGTCCGGATCCGGGACCGCGAGCTCGTCGACGGCGGGATCGTCTCCACCACGAACCTCGACATCGCCGTGCAGGCGGGCGCCAAGTTCATCGTGGTCGTCAACCCGCTCGTCCCCTACGTCAACGACTTCGCCGACCAGCGCCGCGTCTCGGACATGGGCTTCCCGCAGATCGGCTACCAGACCTTCAAGCTCCTGGCCTATCAGCGCCTCCACGAGATGGCCCGCCAGTGGGAGGAGCGCTACCCCGGCGTGGACATCATCCTCATCGAGCCCGGTCCCAAGGACGAGCTCATGTTCAAGACCTCGGTGATGAACTTCGCCTCCCGGGTGGACATCGCCCGCCACGGGTTCGAGTCGGTCACCCTGCATCTCGCCGAGGACTACGAGCACTTCAAGGAGATCTGCGCCCGCCACGGGATCGAGATCTCCGCCACCCGGGTGCGCAAGGTCGTCGAGCACTTCTCCGCCGAGCGCGAGCACACGCGCGCCTGGCGGAAGATCCTCGAGCAGACGACGTCGACGCTGCTGCGCCAGAGCGCCCAGTCGTCGTCGTAGCGTGAGTGGTGCCACCGAACTCAAACGTCCGTTCCCGCTCGCCTTGGTCCTCTTCGGTTGCAGCGATCGGCTGCGAGTCAACCGCAGAGGAGACGACGGCGAGGAGCAGATCGGAGCCCACGGCCCACGGTCCTATCCATGCCCGCGCGCGTCGTGACGGGCGGACACAGGATCTTCACAGGTGCCTCCGCCGAGCAGCGCGTGCAGGCCCGCCTCGTCGACCACGGCGACCCCCAGGCGCTCCGCCTTCTCCAGCTTCGACCCGGGCGACTCGCCGGCCACCAGGTAGTCCGTCTTCTTCGACACCGACGTGGTCACCTTGCCCCCGGCGGAGAGGACGAGCGCGGTGGCCTCCTCGCGGGTCAGCGACGGGAGCGTCCCCGTGAGGACGAGGGTCTTCTGACTCAGCGGACCGTCGGCGGGCGGGGGCCCCTCCTCCTCCATGACCACGCCCTGGTCGCGCAGATCGGCGATGAGAGCGCGCATGGCCGGGTCGGCGAGCTGGCCGGCGATGAGCTCGCCGAGCTTGGGCCCGATCCCCGGCGTCTCGGCGATCACCTCCGGAGTGGCGTCGAGGAGGGAGTCCACCGTCCGGAAGCGCCGGGCCAGGGCGGCGCCGGTCACCGCGCCCACCCCCTCGAGCGCGATCCCGAACAGCACCCGCCCGAATCCGCGGTCGCGGGAGGCGGCGATCGCGTCGAGCAACCCCCGGGCGCTCACCTCTCCGAAGCGCTCTATCGACGTGAGCTGCTCGAGCTCGAGGCGGTAGAGGTCGGGCGGCACCCGCACGAGGTCGTGGGCCATGAGCTGGGCCACGCGCTCCTCGCCGAGCCCGTCGATGTCCATCGCCCCCCGGGAGGCGTAGTGCTTGAGGCGCTGCCACTGCTGGTCGGGACAACCCGTGCGGTTCGGGCACTTCGTGAACACGGAGTCCTCGGGCTTGACCGTCGGCGTGCCGCACTTCGGGCAGCGCTCCGGGGGGCGCGGGGGCGGCTGGCGATCGTCGCGCTCGGCCGCGTGGGGGGCGGGAGAGAGGACCTGGGGGATCACGTCCCCGGCGCGCAGGACGATCACCTCGTCGCCCGGGCGGACGTCCTTGCGCGCGAGGTCCTCCTCGTTGTGCAGCGTGGCGAGCTTCACGGTCACCCCCCCGACCCCCACGGGCTCGAGCACCGCGAAGGGATGGAGATCCCCGAACTTCCCGACGTTCCACTCCACGCGCAGCAGCCGGGTCACCTTTGTCGTCGGCGGGAACTTCCAGGCGATCGCCCAGCGCGGGTCGCGGCCCACGACCCCAAGCCGGCGCTGGAGCTCGGCGTCGTCCACCTTGACCACGACGCCGTCGATCTCGAAGTCCAGCGCGCCGCGGCGCTCCTGCCAGGCGAGGCACTGGGCGACGACCGCGTCCTCGGACTCCAGGCGCACGACGTCTGCGTTGACGCGGAAGCCGTGCGCGCGCAGCCAGGTGAGCGCCTCCGAATGCGAGGTGAGCTCGAGCGCCTCCCGCGCGCCGATCCCGTAGCACCACATCGACAGGGGGCGCTCGCGGGCCAGGCGCGGGTCGAGCTGCCGGATGGTCCCCGCCGCGGCGTTGCGCGGGTTCATGAAGGTGGACTGCCCGGCGGCGGCGCGGCGTTCGTTGAGCGCGGCGAAGTCCGCTAGCGACATGTAGGCCTCTCCGCGGACCTCGAGCAGCGGGGGGGCGCCGTCGACGCGCAGCGGGATCGAGGGGATCGTGCGGAGGTTGTGGGTGACGTCCTCGCCCACGAGACCGTCGCCGCGGGTCGCGCCGCGCACGAACTGCCCGTCGCGGTAGAGCAGCGAGATCGCCAGCCCGTCGATCTTCGGCTCGCACACCCAGGCGAAGTCCGGGTCCTCGATGCCCTCCCGCGCCAGATGGGCGCGCATCCGCTGCACCCACGCGCGCATCTCCTCCTCCGTCCGCGCGTTGGCGAGCGAGAGCATCGGCTGGAGGTGCTCGACCTTGGTGAGCGAGTCGATCGGTGCGCCGCCCACGCGCTGGGTCGGGGAGTCCGGAGTGACGAGCTCGGGGCGCTCGGCCTCGAGGCCCCGGAGCTCGTCGAGCAGCACGTCGTACTCGTCGTCGCCGATCTCGGGGTCGTCGAGGACGTAGTAGCGATGGCCGTGGTACTTGAGCTGACGGCGGAGCTCGGCCGCCCGCTCGGCAGAGGCGGGCGGGCTCAGTCGACCTCCTCCGCGGCAGGCGCTATAAGGCGGGCGAGGTCAAAACCGCCCAGGGCCTCCATCCCGGCGCGGTCGGTGAGGTCGAAGTGGATCGGGGTGACCGAGATGCGTCCCGCGGCGACCGCGGCGAGGTCCGTGCCGTCCTCCTCCTCGAAGCCCGGGTCGTCGCCGTAGATCCGGTACTGGCGCCGGCCGTCCTCGGCCTCGTGCTCGAGCGCGAGCTCGTCGCGGTAGATCCGCTTGCCCAGCCGGCACACCTCGACGCCGTCGGGCTCGCCGGCGGGGACGTTGACGTTGAGCAGCGTGCCCGCGGGCAACGGGATCTGGGCGAGCTCCTCGACGACGCGGGCGGCGAAGCGCGCGCCGGGCTCGAAGTCGAAGCGCCCGCCGACCCGGAAGTCGAGCTCACGGGAGCGCGACTGCTGGGAGACGGCGACGGCGGGCAGGCCGAGGACGATCCCCTCGAGCGCCGCGGCGACCGTCCCGGAGTAGGTGATGTCGTCGCCGAGGTTGGCCCCGTGGTTGATCCCCGAGACGATGAGCTCGGCGGCGAAGCCCTCGATGAGCCCGAGCGTGGCGAAGCGCACGCAGTCGACGGGCGTGCCGTCGGTGGCGTAGCCGCTGGTGCCGTCCCCGAAGTCGACCTCCTCGACCCAGAGGGGGCGGCGCGTGGTGATCCCGCGGCCGATCGCCGAGCGGTTTCCGTCGGGGGCGATGACCGCGAGCTCGACGTCCGGCACCTCGAGCAGCGCCCGCCGGAGCGCTTGGAGCCCCTCGGCCCCGATGCCGTCGTCGTTGGTGAGCAGGACCCGCACCCGAGCACCGTACCCCGCAGGCGGGCCACGAGGAGCTCTACTTCGTCCACGCGGAGCGGGCGCGCTTCACGCTCGACGGAGAGGAGGTCGACGCGCCGGAGGCCGCGCTGGCGCGAGCGCGCGAGGCGCTCGAGCTCGTGGGCGACGCGCAGCGCGAGGAGCTGCGGGCCGACATGCGGAACGATGCCGCGCTGGTCGAGCTCCGCGAGGATCTGTGGACCGGCGTGGGCCCGGGCGCCGCGCCGGGTCCTTCATCTGGAGAAGGGCGAAAGAAGCGGGGCTGGGGTTCCAGCAGCCGCAAGTGTCCGGCCTTGTGGTTGCAGGACAACCATTAGTCCGGACACTCCAGCCTGAGGGGGGAGTGCGGGGCGCTGTGGGCGTTACTTCCGCCTTCCCCAGCCATGAGATCCGCCGCGTCCAGCAGGACTGACCGAAGGCGCTCCCCCTACACCCACACCAGCCGTCGCAGGAACGCGCCCGCGCCCTCCACCTCGGCGCCGGCGGCCCGCACCCGCGCCGCCAGCCCGGCATCCGAGGTGACTACCCGCAATCCGTGCGGATCCGCCGCCGCCCGGGCGGCGATCACGTCGTCCGCCGCGTCGCGCCCCCGTCGCGCGGCCCACGCCACGTCCACCCCGCCGCCCTCGACCTCCTGCGCTGCGCCGTCGAACACCACCGCGACATCGGCGCCCTCGGCCTCGGCCCAGAGCTCGATCCGCGCGAGCAGCCGCCGCTGCGCTCCCGGGCGGTCACGCCACCAGCCGTCGGGCCGCGAGCCCATCACGTTGTTGCCGTCCACGAGCCAGCGAACCATCTCCCCTAGCCTGCCGCGCCGTGGCCAAGGAATACCGCCAGAACCGATTCGAAGTCCCGCCGGGCGCCTGTGAGGTCATCCTCGTCCGCCACGGTGAGTCCGAGGCCGCGCGGGCGGGCGAAAAGCACGAGCTGTGGGAGGGCCAGGGGGATCCGGACCTCGCCCCCACCGGGCACGAGCAGGCCGAGCGGGTCGCCGCGACTCTGTCCGGCGAGAACCTCGCCGCGGTCTACGTCACCGCTCTGCGGCGCACGCACCAGACCGCCGCGCCGCTCCTGGCCCGCCTCGGGATGGAGGCGCGCGTCGAGCCCGGCCTCGAGGAGGTCTCCCTCGGCGACTGGGAGGGCGGTGAGTTCCGCATCCGCGTCGCCGAGGGCGATCCGCTGATCGCGCGCATGCTCGCCGAGGAGGAGTGGGCGGTGATCCCCGGCGCCGAGTCCGTCGCCACCTTCACCGCCCGCACCACCGCCGCCCTGTCCCGGATCGCCGACCGCCACCCCGACGAGACCGTCGCCGTCGTGGTCCACGGCGGCGTCATCGGCGCGCTGCTGGCCCGCGCCTCCGGGTCGCGCCCCTTCGCGTTCGTCGACGCCGACAACGGCTCGATCTCCCTCCTCGTCGTGGCGGGCGACGCCTGGAGCGTCCGCTCGTTCAACGAGATCTCGCGCGCAGGCTGAGCACGACCGCGCCGGCCACGGCCGCGCCGGCGAAGACGAGCGCACCGGGCGGGCTCGTGAGCTGCGCGACTCCGCCCGTGAGCGGCCCGCCCGCCCCCACCCCGGCGTCGAACCAGGCGAAGAAGGCGCCGGCGGCGGCGCCCTGCTCGGCCGCGGGCACCCCGGCCAGCGCGAGCAGGCCGAGACCGGGGACCGCCAGCGACTGCCCGGCCGACAGCACGAGCAGCGCGCCGAGCGATGGCCCGATCACTTCGTCCATTCCCGAAGCCCCGATGAGGCACCATGGGGTCGTGCCCGCGGCCGAGCACCTCACGGGGGACGCCGACCTCGCCGCCCTCGGCGCGGTCCTCGCCGAGCCCGCACGCGCCCGCATCCTGCTCGCCCTGGGGGACGGGCGCGCGCTCCCGGCCAGCGTCCTCGCCGCCGAGGCGGGGGTCGCGCCCTCGACCGCGAGCGCCCACCTCGGCCGGCTCCTCGACGCCGGCCTGCTCACCGTCCGCCCGCAGGGCCGCCACCGCTACTACGCGCTCGCGGGCCCGGAGGTGGGGGCGCTCATCGAGACCCTCGCGCGGCTCGCGCCCGCGACGCCGGTGCGCTCGCTGCGCGAGGGCACCCGCGCCCACGCGCTGCGCCGGGGGCGCACCTGCTACGACCACCTCGCCGGCCGCCTCGGCGTGGCCGTCTTCCGCGCCCTGATCGACCGCGGCCTCGTCGCCGGGGGAGACGGACGCCACCACCACGCCTCCTCCCGCCGTGACCGTCTGTCGGCGCCCGGGCGAGACGTCCATTACCGGCTCACCGCGCCCGGGCACGATCACCTCGCCGCCCTCGGCGTCGCGCTCCCCGCCCCGGACGGCGACGGCGAGCTGCCGCTGGGCTACTGCGTCGACTGGACCGAGCAGGCCCACCACCTGTCGGGCGGCGTCGGTCGTGCCCTATCCGACCGGCTGCTCGCGCTCGGCTGGCTCGAGCGCCTTCCGCGCGGGCGGGCCGTACTCGTCACCGAGCACGGGCGACGGGCGCTCCCGTCCGAGCTCGGCGTCTCGGTGCCCTGACTCAGAGCACGGGCGCCCCGTAGCCCGCGCCCATGAGGAACAGCCCGTGGGCGGGCGCGGTGACGCCGGCGGCAGAGCGGGGAGCGCCCGCGAGCAGCGCGACGAAGTCCTCCACTGACCGCGCACCGCGCCCACACTCGAGCATCGTCCCCACGAGGACGCGGATCATGCGCCTGAGAAAGGCGTCGGCCTCGATGGAGAACTCGAGCCGCCCGCCCTCCCGCTCCTCCCAGCGCGCCACGAGCACCGTGCGTGCGAAGAAGACGTGCGCGGTGTCCGTCGGAGTGAAGGCGGTGAAGTCGTGCTGGCCGGGCAGGACCGCCGCGCAGGCGTGCAGGGCGTCCCGATCGAGCGGCCGCGGGTGCCAGAGCGCGCGGCCCTGCTCCCACGCCGAGCGCTCCGCGCGCGTGAGCAGCCGGTAACGGTAGGCCCGCGAGGTCGCCGCCCGCCGCGCGTTCCAGCCGTCCATGACCGCCGAGGACGAGAGCACCGCAACGTCGGCCGGCAGCAGCGCGTTGAGCGCGCGTACCGGAAGCGGCGCACCCGCGTGCGACGCGGTCTGACGCCAGGCGTGGACGCCGGCGTCCGTACGCCCGGCGCAGGTCACCGTCAGCGGCCGGCGCGCGAGCGCCCCCACCGCCTCCTCGACCACCCCCTGCACCGTCCGCTTCCCGGGCTGGCGCGCCCAGCCCGAGAAGCGCGTCCCGTCGTACTCGAGGTCGAGCCGGGCGGTCACGCCGATGTGCGAGAAGTCAGCCCTCGGGGATGCGGGGCGCGTAGCGGTGGTGGAGCATCAGCGCGTTCCCGTCCGGGTCCGAGAAGAACGCCATGTGGCAGACCCCGGTGTCGA
>JAABUR0100006836.1_pt1 | contig 13744 bp, 18 predicted proteins | sample 5560091 | NCBI WGS metagenome assembly JAABUR01 (sample SAMN10711879, study PRJNA513375) | rock metagenome | isolation source: Antarctica rocks | place: Antarctica: Victoria Land, University Valley sud
CCGGCCTGCATGTTCTGGCCCGCACCGTGCCCGCCGCCCGCCTCGCCCTCGCATCCGAAAACCGGTCGAACCGCGTGGCAGGCACGCTCGCCCGCAGCCTCACGCTGCTCGCCACAGTGGTCGTCGCCGCAATCGCCGCTGTCATCATCCTCCGGTTGTCCGGTTCTTGGACCCGGTGGTGACCTCCACCACTTCCACCACCGGCAGAGCGCAGACATGCTGCGATGACTCCCTGGACGAGGCCGCCGAACGGATGGCGTTCGGCACGTGCATCGCCAACATCTGGGTTCGCCCAGCCCAGACCGCGTACGGCGCCGCTGCCCTGCTCTCGGGCGCCTACCCCGGCCGGTTCGTCCTCGGGCTCGGGGTCGGCTACCCCAACAGGCAAGCGCCGTAGGCAGGGAGTTCGGCAGGCACTGGTCACCATGCGCGAATACCTCACGGCCATGGACGCCACCGCCCCACCCGACGTGCCACCCCCGACCTACGCAACCATCCTCGGCGCGAACAGCCCGAAGATGCTCGGCCTCGCCGCAACGCTGACCGACGGTGCGCTTCCAGCCGGATCACCCCCGACCGACACCGCGGACACCCGCGGTCGCCTGGGCCCGGACAAGCTCCTGGTCATCTATCTCGACGCAAGCCATGCAGACATCGGACAGGTCACCGCCACGGTTCAGGCGCACCTTGGCCGCAGGCGCGGACCACGTAATCGCAGGCGCCCCACTCGGCGCCGACTTCCGAACGAGCATCACCCGCCTCGAACAGCTCGCGCCTGCACTCATTGCGCTGACCTGACCGCCCGATCGGCCGAACGGTCAGCGGCACATCGACCGTCCGGCTCCGGCCGACTCGAGCCTGTGTCACAGAGGATCCTTGAGTGGCACGTGTCGGTTCGTGGTGATGTCCGGGTTCTTGGAGTGGGTCGCTGCGCACCGCCCGGCAGCTCAGGAGTTGATGGTTACCACCGGATTGTTCACGCTACGTGTAGCGACGGCGTCTAGGACGGGGTGCAAGACTGTCGAGATGCAGAAGTTTCGATTCGAGGGGTTGAGCCTGACGGTCGGGGACGTGAGGCGCTCCGTGGAGTTCTACGCCGGCACGCTCGGGTTGGAGGTCGCCTACGACGCCGCCCCGGCTTTCGCCATGGTTCGTAGTGCCGACGGCGGGACCATCGGTCTGCTCTCGCGGGAGGAGGCCTCAAAGGACGGCGTCGTGGCCGGAATGGCCGAGCAACGTCGCGGCCTGCATGTCGAGTTTACGACAGACGACCTTGACAGTCTGTATGCCGACCTCACGGCGGCAGGTGTCCGGTTCGCAGCCCCGCCGCATGAAGAGCCGTGGGAGCGGTCGATGACGGCTTACGACCCTGACGGACACAGCGTCGAGTTCGCAGAAGGTCACCGAGGCGACATCAACTCGGGTGATGCAGCGGCCCGCACCTAACCCCGAGACTTCATGGCGGGGGCTAGAGGCCGATGCTGAGCGGGACGTCTCCAGGGTGCTCGCTGAGACGCGCCCGGTCGAGATCCGCGGCTGAGATGCACGGGCGCCGATTCGTGTGCGGAACGGCATACGTGGCGACTTCGACGTCAAGGAGAACGTGCGTGGTTTCGCTTGGTTCGGCGGCATGCTGTGAGGATCACTCCGATGCCGCGAGGCCAACGAGCCCTCCAAGGATGGCGGCCGGCATACCTAGCTCAACGACGGTAAAGGGAGCTGCCGGTGCATAGGTCCGAAGACCAATGACCAGTCCAGCGATCGCCCCGATCATGCCGGTCGCCGCCGCGCCAACAATTGCCCATCGCCCGGGCGGCGGCAAGCCATGTAGCCATAGCTCAATCGAGGTCTCCGCTTCATCCTCACCGACGCCGCAATACCTGGCCTGTTTGGTGGATGCCGAGGCCACACGCGACCCGGTGATCATGTCGGCTGTCTCGCGAAAGGATCGCTACTGCGACAGTCGTCGATCTTCGCGTCCGGCGGATGGCGGGCCGGGCGCCTCGCGGCAGTCAGGCTGCGATGAGTCAGTACCCAGGAGTACGACAAGAGGGTCGCCCGGCCCTGACCGAGTGTCCTCGTCGTTGCGGCGACAATCAAGGACACCGCCAGGTGTTGACCGCCGCATCGTGCTCCGCAGAGCGTTCCGGCTACGGATCTGATGTGGGCCAGTTGGTGCCGGTCAGATTCGTCGGTAGACCTCGCTGCGATGGGCGATCCGCAATGCGAGCACGATCAATTCGGTGTCCTTGATCGTGTAGATGACCCGGTAGTCGCCGACGCGGATTCGCCACAGCTCGTCGTAGCCAACCAGGCGACGGCACCCCGCGGGTCGCGGGCTGGCGCCAAGTGCGGTGATCGCCAGCGCGATTCGTCTGGCGACCTGCCGGTCGAGCTTGCCGAGTTCCTTTCGTGCCGTGGGCTCGTAACCGACGCTGTACTGAGCGTCGTCAGTCACAGACCGAGGTCCCGTGCGACTTCGTCCGCTGGGATGACCTGGCTGCGCCCGGCATCGATATCGACAAGCCGTCGGGCGGCGATCGCACCGTCTTCCCGATCGATCAGCGACTCGTATGCTTCGACCAAGTCCGCCGGAACGATCGCGGCCGCCCGCGAATGTCCACGGCCGCGGGTCACATAGGTGATCTCACCGCCGAACGCGGCGCGGTTCACGGCGTCAGAGAATTGATCGCGCGCCTGGCTCACCGACAACTCAATGGGATCGACCGTCATGGACCCAGTATGCGCCAACTACGCCAACATCGCCACAGACGGTCTCGATAGGCGATCGTTGTGCGGCGACGTTGAAGGTCATCGAATAGCGTGGGCGTTGCACGGCCGAGCCGCGTGAATCTGGCTTCCTTCTGCGGACGTGGTCGTGGCAGCCGGATGCGTCGTCAGCCCAGTCGTGTGGTCGAGATGCCGCCGTCGACGGGGAGCGTGATGCCGTGGATGAGGGCGGCGGCGTCGGAGGCGAGCCAGGCAACGGCGTGGGCGACGTCCTCGGGGTGGACGGTCCGGCCGGCGGGGGTTCCTGCGGCGATCTGGTCGAGGAGGTCTCCCTGCGTGTCGTTGATCGGGGTGCGGGTGACGCCGGGAGAGACGACGTTGAACCGGACGCCGCGGGGCCCGAACTCGGCGGCCCAGCTGCGGCTGAGTTGTTCCTCGGCGGCTTTGGTGGCGCTGTAGAGCCCGACTATCGGGCTGCCGACCGAGGCCATCCATGATCCGATCGTGACCACGGCACCGGTGCCGCGCTCGGCCATCGGCGGTGCGAGCGCGGCGACCAGGACGTGTGGGGCGCGGATGTTCACCGCGAGCGTGGACTCGAGGTCGGCGTCGGTCAGTCCGACCGTGTTCGTCGGCGGGCAGAGGGCGGCGTTGTTGACAAGGATGTCGATTCGCCCGTTGAGGGCGTCGGTGGCGACCGCGGCGAAGGCGCGGATCTCGGCGGGGGTGGCCGCGAGGTCGGAGGGGATGAAGGTGGCCGCGTCGCCGATAGTGGCGACGACGGCCTCGCCGCGCTTTCGGTCGCGGCCGGTGACGACAACCCGCGCGCCCTGGGCGGCAAGCGCGCGGGCGGTGGCGGCGCCGATGCCGCTGGTGGATCCGGTGACGACCGCGTGGCGGCCGGCGAGGCGGAACGGGGACGACGGTGCGGTGCTCGATGTCATGAACACAGCTTTACTGCCCGCCGGGGTTTCGGCCCAGGTCGAGCCGAGCCTGGGCACGGCGTGACCGGTCTGATACCTGCACGCTTGGCTTAGGCTCGGCGGATGACCCGTGACCACAGCGCTTTCGGCGAGTTTCTGCGGTCGCGGCGAGACCGCCTCACTCCAGCGCAGGCCGGAATGACCGCCTTCCCGGGCCAGCGCCGGGTGCCCGGGTTGCGTAAAGAGGAACTCGCCGTCCTGGCCGGGCTCAGCCCGGACCATTACAGCCGCCTGGAGCAGGGCCGCCAGTCGTCGGTCTCGGACTCGATGATCGATGCCCTGGCCCGCGCGCTGCGGCTCGATGAGGTTGAACACGCCCACCTGCGTGACCTGGCGGCACCGACATCGCGACGCCGTACCACCGGGTGGGAGGCACCGCAGCAGCCCGACCCGGGCCTGCTGCGGCTGATGACCGCGCTTGATCACGTCCCGGTGCTGCTGCTCGGGCGTCGGGCCGAGGTGCTGGCCCGTAACGCGCTGCTGCCCGCAGTGCTCGGCCGTCCGCTGGCACCGGGGTCCTCGTTCGTCCGGTACTTGTTCACCGACCCGTCGGCGCGTGAGCGCATCGTGAACTGGGCGCACTTCGCCGCCTCCGCGGTCGGCGCCCTGCGTCTTGAGGTCGGCCGCCGGCCCGAGGATGGCAGGCTCACCGCGCTGGTCAGCGAGCTGCGGGCCGCCGACGCCGACGTCGCTCGCTGGTGGGATGACCGCGGCGTCCGTGACCACACCTCGGTCGCGAAACGCATCGCCCACCCCACGGCCGGGCCTCTGGCCTTCGATATCGAGGCGGTGTCGGCGCCGCACGAGCCCGATCAGCGGCTCGTCGTATACACGGTCGAGCCCGACTCGCCGACCGCTCGCGTCCTGCCGATCCTCGCCGGGTGGGGCACCGACGTCCATGCGGACCCGAGATTGCGCTCTGCGCGCCACTCAGCAACGGACCAAGGACGTGACGGTGCCCTTGACGTCTGACCGGCAGCTCACGGACCCAACGCCGCGCAACTGGCCACCGCCCGGACACCCGACCGGGCCGTCACGCTCGCAGGGCTGATCGGGCTGGTCGTCGGCTGCGTACCGCTGTTCTCGCCGTCGCCTCCATCTCGCTGGGCCTGCTGGTGCTCGCCGCGATCACCCTCAGCGCCAAGTTGGGTGTCGCGCAACGCGGCAGCCTGGCCCTGTTCACTGCAGTCACCCGGCCCGAACGCCGGGCCGCGGTCAGCGCCAGCTACTTCCTCGCCTGCTACCTCGGCATGGCCATACCAGTTCTCGGACATCAAAATCACACCACCCGCCACGACCCATTCATCGGCCTCCTTGACTAATTGCTGGACGCCCGGGGATCGCCGCGGTCCGCTGACCCAGTCGCCCATCCTCAAGCAGGTGGGTGGTACTCATCACTGTCTCCCGTCCACCCGGGAGAGCCACGCGAAGCTCGATGCCGTGGAGGACCTGGCCCTGCTCGCCGAGGACACCGGGATCACCCTCGTGCACCTCGCGCTGGCGTTCGTGATGCAGCACCCGGGGGTGACCGCGCCGATCGTCGGCCCCCCACCATGGAGCAGCTCGACACCCAGATCGGGGCGGTCGATGTGGCGCTGGGCACCGACGTGCTCGACCGGATCGACGAGATCGTGGCGCCCGGAAAGAACGTGGGGGGCGACGACGCCTACGCCACCGACGCGCTGACCGACCCGTTCCTGCGCCGCCGGCGCACAGCCTGATCCTGTCCGCGGGCCTCTCAGCTCGGTCGCTCGACCCCTGAACCCGGAGGGCACGGCACGGGTGCGTCACACCACGCCATTCAACCCGGGGGTCTAACTATCCGACGACCCGTGCACTGAGAGGTGATCTTGGTCGCTGCAGGGTTGAGCAACGACGACATCGCCAGCCAACTGAACCTCAGTTCCCACACCGCGAAGACCCACGTCAACCCTGCCATGACCAAGCTCGTAGGCCACGACTGCGCGCAGCTCGTGGTCATAGCCCAGGAGAGAAAACTGGTCGAGCCACGCCGCTGAGCCGGTAGCCTGGTCCGGGTCAAGGTCCGTCACCAGGCGGCGGGAGTGGCCGACTCACTGGCCTGTCCACTTCCTTTCGGGTGTCCCCTCTCGACTGTTACATGGTCCTGTCACGGGCTATGCCGTGGAAGGTTTTCCCATGACTGACTCCGAGCTTGACCGCCGCGACGTCATCGCGCCTGAGACCCGACCGGTGGGTGAGCATGATGATGCTTTGCACCACTCCCGGCGCTGGTGGATCCTCGGCGTCGTCGCCCTCGCCCAGCTCATGGTGGTCCTCGACGCGACCATCGTGAATATTGCGCTGCCCTCGGCGCAGTGGGCGCTGGGCTTCGCCGACACCGACCGGCAGTGGGTGATCACCGCTTATGCGCTGGCCTTCGGCAGCCTGCTCCTGCTCGGCGGCAAGCTGGGTGATCTGTTTGGCCGCAAGAACACCTTCATCGTCGGCCTCATCGGGTTCGCACTGGCCTCTGCGCTTGGGGGCGCGGCCGAGTCCTTCGGGGTGCTCGTCGGTGCCCGGGCCCTGCAAGGCGTCTTCGGTGCACTGCTCGCCCCCGCAGCCCTCGCCACGCTGACCACCACGTTCACCGACCCGAAGGAGCGCTCCAAGGCGTTCGGGGTGTTCGGTGCGGTGGCCGGCGGTGGCAGTGCCGTCGGCCTGGTGCTCGGCGGGTTCCTCACCGAGTGGCTGTCTTGGCGTTGGTGCCTTTACGTGAACCTGGTCTTCGCCACCGTCTCCGTCGTCGGCGCCGTCCTGCTGCTGCAGAACTCCCGCGGCCACCAGCGCCCGAAGCTGGATATCCCCGGCACCCTGCTCGCCTCGGCGGCCCTATTCTGCCTGGTATTCGGCTTCTCCCGCGCCTCGACCAGCGGCTGGAGCGACCCGCTGACGATCGGCGTGCTTGTCCTGGGGGCCGCCCTGCTCGTCGGCTTTGTGCTGGCCCAGCAACGCGTCGCGGCACCGCTGCTGCCGCTGCGCATCGTGCTCGACCGCGTCAGGGGCGCGTCCTATCTGGCCGTCGGCATGTCGGCCATCGCCGTCTTCGCCGTCTTCCTGTTCTTGACCTACTACCTGCAGCTGGTCAAAGGCTTTAGCCCCATCATCACCGGCGTCAGCTTCCTACCGTTGACCGCCGGCATCGTCGCCGCGTCCACCTCCGCGAACATCGTGTTGCTCCCCCGTACCGGACCCCGACCGCTGGTGGCCACCGGGATGACGTTCGGCGCGATCGGCATGTTCCTGCTCGCCCGGCTCACCCCCGGATCGAGCTACGCCGCAGGCGTGTTGCCCTCGCTGCTCATCCTCGGACTGGGCTTCGGCCTGATCTTCGCGCCCGCGATCAGCAGCGCCACTTACGGGGTGGCCGGTCAGGACGCCGGGGTGGCCTCAGCAATGGTGAACACGATGCAGCAGGTCGGCGGCTCCGTCGGTACCGCCCTGCTGTCCACGGTCGCCGCGAGCTCCACCCTCAGCTTCGCTCGGACGCACACCGGCGCCGGGGTGCAGGTCCTCGCCGCTGTGCACGGCTACACCACCGCGTTCATCGTGTCCGGGTCCATCTTCGTCGTCGGCGCTGTCCTCACCGGAGTGCTGCTGCCCTCCGGAGTGCTACACCAACCGGACAGCGAACAGCAAAGCGCCCCGCCCAGGAGGCCATAACGAGAATTAGCGCCGGCACCGTCGCGCCAGCGATCCAGCAGGGGTGTGGACTCTCCGACAGGGACGGTGAACGCGTTGATCAGCGCGACGGCGTGGTCGGATGATGTCATCGCTGGGCGTCCATTTTCAGTGGGTGGTGTTGGCGACGTCGCGGTCGTGCGGCGGGGCAAAGGGATCGGTGTTCAAGTCCCAGGCCAGGACACGGGCGGCTGATGCGGATGAGATGAGGCGGCAGTGAACCCACCCAGTTTCCCGGTGAGGGCCCCATACGCGGCGATGAAAGTTGGGAACGAGCTGGTGTGGTCCGGGCAGGACACCAACACTGGTCGCGTAACGGCCCGAGCGGCTTATCTGGCCCGGGCGGTGGTCAGGGCCCGGGCCACTGTCGGCCACGAGACGCCCAGCTCGGCCGCGGCTTGGCTGACCGCGTGGACCTCCCCGGACAGGGCGGCCACGACCTTCTTGCACCGGGTCGTCAACCGCGCACGGGGCGGTCCTGTTCAGTCGGGGGTGCTGTTGTGGGTCGGTACCGTGATGCCAGCTCCGGGCTTTGGTTGTGAAACGCGGCCAGATCAGCTGCGAAAACGGTTTCTAACAACGTCGGGTCTTCCACGCCGGGGGCGATGACGACTTCGCCGAGGGTGATGCCGGTCAGGGCGGCGGTCACTACGTCGGAAGGGCTCATCCGAGGGATCGCTGATAGGTCCATGCCTTGAACTTCGTGGAATTCGGTGGCCACGATGCCGGGACAGATCACGTGCGCGCTGACGCCGGTGGCGACCAGCTCTGCGTTCAAGGTTTGCGACATGGCCAATGCCCCGGCCAGGGTGCCGGTGTAGACCGCACGCTGCCCTGGTGCTGGCGCGGCAGGCGCGGGCCCGGAGAAGGCGATCATCCCCGCGACGGTGAGGATGGTGCCCGCCTGGCGCGCCAGCATGCCGCCCAACGCGGCACGCGTCAGCAGGATTGGTGCGAGCGTTTTGACATGCACCAGCTCACTGGCCTGTGCAGCCAAGAGGTCGGTCATCGGCATGTAGTGGGCAAGGCCGGCATTGTTAACCAGCATCGTGAGCGGCCTACTCGCGCACAGGTTGGCCACCGCGTCAATGCCCTCACGGGTGGCCAGGTCGGCCACGACCACGTCTACGGACACATTGCTGGTGGCCGCGGCCAGTGACCTCAGCCGCTCTTCGCGTCGTCCAACGATGATCAGGTCATACCCATCGGCGGCTAGTCGTTGGGCGAATGCATAACCGATACCTGAGGATGCCCCGGTGATGAGTGCCAGACCGGACAGCACGCCGCCACCACTCGGGCGTGGAACGGGCCGGGCGTGCTGGAGGCAGTGATGACCCGCCCCTGCCGCACAGGTGTCATGTCATCGCACATCATGGTTCCTTCCGTAGTGGTTGACTTCAGCTAATGACTGGCCCTGCGTGTGCCGGCTGATAGCCCAGATCAGACTCGGTGTGAGGGGGACGCCGCATCGAGGTCTGCGACTCGTACCAGGATTTTGCCGCGTAGGTGTCCGGTCTCGCTCATTGTCTGGGCTGCCGGCAGGTCCTCCAACCCGAACTCGGCAGCGATCTGGGTAGCGAAGCGGCCTTCGGCGGCGAGGGTGATTTCTGCCCGGAACGAGTCGGCGTAGAGGTCCACCGGATCGCCAGTGGCGAGCTGCACACCCTTCTCGACGGCTGCGAAGTCGGCGATCGTGACGATCCGGTCGGGCGGCAGGAGCGTCAGTGCCTGATCGACGAAACCGCGGGCACCGCCGTCGAGGGCTTTGTCGATCCCTTGCGGGGCGACCTCGGCGACCTGCTCGAGCAGGCGGGGCCCGTACTCGACCGGTGTTGCGCCGAGGGAGCGCAGGTAGTCGTGGTTGTTCGGGCTGGCGGTGCCGATCACGGTCGCTCCCATGCCGACGAGCATCTGCACGGCCGCGCTGCCCACCGACCCCGCGGCAGCGTTGACGAGCACCGTCTCACCCGGCTTCACCTGGAGCAGATCGAGCGAACGGCGCGCGGTCTCCGCACCCTGCGGGATGGTCGCGGCCCGGCGAAGAGACAGCGCGTCGGGCACTGCGGCCAGCCGGTCGGGTGTGGTCACCAAGTATTCGGCGTCCCCGCGGCCGCGGACGAAGCCCGCGACGCGGTCACCGACGCTGAATTCGTCCACGTCTGCGCCGACCTGGTGCACGACGCCGGAGACCTCGTTACCGAGAATCACTGGGAAGGTCATGGGCAGCATCGCCGCGAACGCCCCTGACCGGATCTTCCACTCGATGGGGTTCACCGACACGAACGCGACGCGCACGAGCACCTCGCCCGCCCCTGGGACGGGTGCGTCCACTTCCCTGAGGTCCAAGACGTCCAGACCGCCGTACTGATCGAATACCTGAGCTCGCATGTTGTGCCCTCCTAGGTCACTGGTCTCAGCCACGAGGTGAGCACCGTGCTCACGCACATCGGTCGCTGTGGACGCGCCGACGCGCCAGCCACGGCCGTCCGGAGATGACGTGTTCCGAACGATGCCCGTGGGTGGTGCTGGCGTCCGCGGAACTGAGGTGGCCGAACAACAATCACGCTACTATCATTGAGATAGTGGTTACCTACAGGTAAGTGACTGCTCACCGCTCGAATGTGTGCGGGATCACAATGATGAGCGGCTCGCGTCCCGGCGGGCCACGAAGGACTGGCGACAGGTGGGGTCGCCTGCCGAGGATGGGAGCAACCGATGGATGTTGTCGAGGTAGAACCAGAGAACGCGTGTCCGATCGCGCCGGTGGTCGATGTGCTGTTCAGTCGGTGGACCACGCCGATCCTGTGGACATTGAACACGTTCGGTCGGCAGCGTTTTTCTGAACTCGAGCGCAGAATCTCCACGATCAGCCCGAAGGTTCTCACTCAGCGTCTGCGACAGCTCGAACGCGACGGGCTCGTCGTGCGTACCTACCACGCTGAGGTGCCTCCGCGGGTTGAGTACGAGATCAGCGAACTCGGCAATGGTCTGGCGGACTTGTTCGCGAACCTCACACAGTGGGGCTTGGACAACCTCCCAGAGGTCGAAGCCGCCCGTGGTCGCTTCGATTCGGCGTAACCGTCAATCACGCCACAGCCTTCGGAGTAGGAACGCCCGTTGGCCCGCAAGATTTGCGATCTACTCAGCGGGAACGGTCACGAAGCCCTCGCCGGCGACCGTGGCGTCCGCCCACTGATCAGGTGAGAGGTGCCTCACCGCGCAGGCCGTCCAGTGCGGCGCGCAGGATCGGCTCAACGTAGGAGCGATCGGCCGACACTGTGATGACTGCGAGCACGAGGTCGAGCACCTGCTCGATGGTGAGGTCGGTGCGTGCGTCTTGGGTCCGCTGCGCTGCGAGGAGGAGCGGCCGCCCTGCGGTGATCACCCGGTCACGGCTGCTCCCGAACACCGGGTCCGCCGTGTCCATGTGCCGGAGCAGCTCAGCGGCAATCGGGTGCTTGTTCTCATGGAAGACGACGAAGCGGTGCAGCCAGGTATGCAGTGCCTCACCCGCGGGTCCGCAGGCCTCCTGCGCCGCGCGGCACAGGTCATCGACCTCCTTCGCGTAGAGGCCCTCGAGCAGCTCGCGGCGCCCGGAGTAGTTCCGATAGAGCGTCGCCATGCTGACGCCCGCCTGACGCGCGACCTGTGCCATCGAGACGTCGCCGCAGTGATCTGCCAGCAGTCCGCGGGCCGCCGCGAGGATCCGCTCGCGATTGCGCTCCGCGTCTGAGCGACGACGTGGTGGCCCATCCGGCGTTGGCACCACAGTGGACAGCCCCTCCGATCAACGTATACCTTCGAAACGTACAGTCTATTCGTTTATTCGTGGACCCGATCATACCGCCGCTAGCGGCGAAAGAAGGAGCTTCCGATGGAGTACCGACCGCTTGGCCGTACGGGGATCACCGTCAGCCATCTCACCCTGGGCGCAATGATGTTCGGGGCACTGGGCAACCCCGACCACAAGGAGTGCGTGGGAATCATCCACCGCGCTCTGGACGCAGGGATCACGACCGTTAACACCGCGGACGGCTACTCGGCAGGGGAGTCGGAGGAGATTCTCGGTGAGGCCCTTTCCGGCGGCCGGCGGGAGGAGGTCGTGCTGACCGTGAAGTTCGGGGTGAAGCTGGACGGAAACCCCAACCACGGCGGCGGATCACGTCGGTGGATCCCACAAGCAGTCGAGGGCTCTCTACGGCGCCTGCGGACCGACCGGATCGACGTCTACGAACTCGGCGCCCCGGACCCGGACACCGACATCGACGAAACCCTCGACGCCCTCACCGATTTGGTTCGCGCCGGCAAGATCCGATCATTTGGCACCTCGAAGATGCCACCGTCGCAGATCGCCGAGGCCCGCACACTCGCCGCGCGACGCGGACACGGCGTGTTCCGCACGGAGGAGACGCCGTACTCGCTCCTGAACCGCGCCGTCGAGTATGACCTTCTGCCCACATGTCACCGTCTCGGGATCGGGGTCCTCGCGTTCGGACCGCTCGCCGGCGGCTGGCTGTCGGGCCGGTACCGGAAAGGGTCAGACGTGGGCGCGCCCGGCTCGAGCCTTCGCACCCGAGGGGGGCGCATGGACCCAACAACCCCTGCCAACGCGGCGAAGCTGGTGGCCGCCGATGCACTCGGCGAGCTCGCCGACGGGGCGGGCCTCACCCTCCCGCAGCTCGCCACGGCGTTCGTCGCCCGGCACCCGGCAGTCAGTACCGTGCTCATCGGGCCGCGGACCATGGAGCAGCTGGAGGGGTCCCTGATCGCCGACGGCGTCGAGCTGTCCGAGGACGTACTCAACCGTATCGACGAGATCGTCCCACCCGGGTCGACCGTCAACATCGCCGACGCGATGTGGGAATACGGCACCCGTGCTCTGGACGCGGCTCAGCGCCGACGCTGAGAGCGACTCCCACGCCGGCAGCGGCAGGACGAACACAAGGTTGCCGACACCCTACGGTGTTGAACGGCCCTGTTGCTGTTACAACAACTACTACCAGAGGGACACCGATGACCAAGTCCAGTGCTATTCAAACTGAGCCCCATCCCGGGGGGACCGCGACCTTTGCAGGACGCACCGTGTCGCGAATCGGCTTCGGCGCGATGCAACTCGATCGACTCAAAGACGACCGTGACAGCGCCATCCGCGTGGTCCGCCGCACAGTTGAACTCGGTGTCGATCACATCGACACCGCCCAGTTCTATGGTTACGGCTTCGTCAACGGCGTCATCCACGATGCGCTTCGAGCCGAGGACGACATCATGGTGGTGACCAAAATCGGTGCCGACCCCGATCCGGACGGGCCCATGCCGATGCGCTCCGCGCAACGTCCGCAAGAGCTGCGAGCCAGTGTTGAGGAGAATTTGCGCACCCTGGGTCTGGAGCAGATCCCGGTCGTGAACCTGCGTCGGATGGACACCGCCCATACCGTTCCTGGAGGGCCCGAGCAGACGGTCAATATCGACGACCAACTAGCTGAGATGACCGCCATGCGCGACGAAGGACTCATCGGCGGTATCGGATTAAGCAGCACCACGCTGGACATTCTTCGTCAGGCCCTGCCTGCAGGCATCGCCTGCGTACAGAACGCTTACAGCCTTGTCAACCGCAGCGACGAGCCGATGGCAGAACTCTGCGCTACCGAGAGCATCGCCTGGGTGCCGTATTTCCCACTGGGTAGTGCCTTCCCCGGTCTTCCTAAAGTCACGAGCGAACCTGAGGTCCAGGCCATCGCCACGACACTCGGATTTACGCCGTCACAGATCGGCCTGGCCTGGCTGCTGCAGCACTCATCGAACACACTGCTCATCCCGGGCACCGCGTCCGTCGACCACCTCGAAGCCAACCTTGCCATCGGCGACATTCACCTCGACGCGACAATGATTGCCCAGCTCGACCGCATCCCGACCCGCACACCCGAACACCACAGCTGACAACTGACAACTGACGGCCCAACACGAGTCGCACGGCAAGCACAGGTACCCCACCTGGGTCGTGAGCGTGTCACGGGTCATTAAAAGTTGCAGTAATACCAGGCCGGCGATGGTGCAGGATCATTTTGGTCTGGACCCCGCTCGGTGCGCCGTCGATGAAGTCGCCGATCGCCTCGTGACGTTGGCCGCCAGCTGGAACTCCCACCCGTAACGGGATCGGCAAGCGTTTCGCGGTCAGGCCCTCTGCAGTGACCCGAGTCCAGGCTTTCAGACCGGACTTCCGGAGATGATGAGCACACGATCGGGCGAGTATGGCCTGTGACCTAAGGAAATGCGGAATTGGCGTGTTGGGCTCGTGTTACTACGGCCCCGCTGGCGGGGGGACGGCCGGGTCA
>JAABUR0100006837.1_pt1 | contig 13744 bp, 8 predicted proteins | sample 5560091 | NCBI WGS metagenome assembly JAABUR01 (sample SAMN10711879, study PRJNA513375) | rock metagenome | isolation source: Antarctica rocks | place: Antarctica: Victoria Land, University Valley sud
GGCACAACCTCGAGTCCCGCCTGGCCGGTACCGGAGTGGTCGGCAACAACCTGGCCGCAGCCCTGGGGGCTGCCCGGTCAGACGCGCTCTACGCCCAGGTGCTGTTCGTCTTCCTGGGCCTGCCCGGCGCGATCCTTGCCGGGCTGCTGACAGCCGCCCTCGCCGGCGCCGGCGCCGACCGGCGCCGCCGCGAGCAGGGCCTGCTGCGGGCGCGGGGCGCCACAAGCGGCACACTGCTGCGCCTGGCAGCCGCGGAAGCTGCCCTGGTCGGCGTCATGGGCGCCCTGCTCGGCCTCGGCGTCGCCGCGGTGATCGGCCGGTGGGCGTTCGGCTCGGCAGCGTTCGGGGCCAGTGCCGCCCAAGGGGCTGGCTGGGCAGCCGGCGCCGCGGCCGCGGGGCTGCTGATCGCCGGGCTCACCGTGCTGCTCCCGACCCGGCGGGACCTGCGAGAGTCCACCGTCGCGGCCTCCCGCAACTCGACGGCCCAAGCCGGGCGGCCGGTGTGGTTGCGCTACCCGCTAGACTTGCTGGTCTTGGGCGGTGCCGGCGCCGTGTTTGCGGTGACCAGCCGCGCCGGCTACACCCTGGTGCTTGCCCCCGAGGGCTCGGCGAGCATCTCGGTGAGCTACTGGGCCTTCGCCGGGCCGGCGCTGCTGTGGCTCGGCTCCGGGCTGCTGGCCTGGCGGCTGTCGGACCTGCTGCTGGGCCGTGGACGGCGGCTGCTGGCTGCTGGGCTGCGGCCGGTCGCGGGCAACCTGGCCGGCACGGTTGCGGCCAGCATGGGACGCCAGCGCCGGGTCATCGCCCGCTCGGTCGTCCTGCTCGCGCTGGCGGTCTCGTTCGCCGCCTCGACGGCGACGTTCAACGCCACCTACCGCCAGCAGGCCGAGGTCGACGCCCGGCTGTCCAACGGTGGTGACGTTACCGCCACTTACCCCGTGGGCGCCCCGGTCAGCCCGCAGGTCGCGGCGTCGCTGGCAGCGGTGCCGGGGGTTCGCCGGGTGGAGCCGCTGGTGCACCGCTTCGCCTACATCGGGACCGACCTGCAAGACCTGTACGGGGTGCGGCCAACCACCGTGCGCGCTGCGGTGTCGCTGCAGGACGCCTACTTCGCCGGCGGCAGCGCCGCGCAGCTCATGTCGACGCTGGCTCGCCAGCCAGACTCGATCCTGGTCTCGGCCGAGACAGTCAAGGACTACCAGCTGCGCCTCGGTGACCCGCTCACCCTGCGGCTGCAGGACAGCCGCACCAGGAGGCTGACCCCGGTGCGCTTCCGCTACGCCGGGATCGTCAAAGAGTTCCCCACCGCCCCCAAAGACAGCTTTTTCGTCACCAACGCCGGCTACGTCGCGGCCCGCACCGGCGCCGACACCGTCAGCGCCTTCGTCCTGGACACCTCCGGCAGCGACCCGGCAGCGGTCGCCGGCCGGGTACGCGCCGTCACCGGACCAGCAGCCGCCGTCACCGACATCACCAGCACCAGGACAGCTGTCGGCTCGAGCCTGACCGCCGTCGACCTCGCCGGCCTGACCCGCGTCGAGCTCGCCTTCGCCCTTGTGCTCGCCGTCGCCGCCGGCGGCCTGCTGCTCGGCCTCGGCCTCGCCGAACGCCGCCGCACGTTCGCATTGGCAGCGGCGCTCGGCGCCCGGCCCCGTCAGCTCGCCGGCTTCGTCTACAGCGAAGCGTCCCTGATCCTGCTCGGCGGCCTGGCAGCCGGCGCGGTGACCGGCACACTGCTCAGCCGAATGCTGGTCACCGTGCTGACCGGCGTCTTCGACCCTGCCCCGGCTCACCTAGCCGTTCCATGGGGCTACCTGGCAGCCGTCGTCGCGCTCACCGTCGCGGCTGTGCTCGGCGCTGTCGCTGCCCTCGGCAGACTGCTGCGCCGCCCCGTGCTCACCGAGTTGCGGGACCTGTGACGCCCGGAACCGGCCGGCGACGCCTGATCGCCGGAGTCGCGTTGGGAACTGCATTCGCGGCGCTGACGGGCTGCGTCGCGGCCGGGCAGCCGTTCGGCGCCCTAGACGCCGCGGTCAACACCGCGGCGCACCACGCAACCGTCGCGCATCCGGCGCTGCTGGCAGCCGCTCGTACCGTGACACTGCTCGGCGGCGCAGCCGTGCTGACGACACTCGTCGTCATCGCTGTCGCGCTGCTCGCCCGGACCGACCGGCGCCGGGCAGTAGCGGTTCTGGCGCTCACAGCCGGCGCCGCCCTGGTGCACTCGCTGCTCAAGGTGCTCGTCGGCCGAGCCCGGCCCACCTTCACCGACCCGCTCGTGCACCTCGCGTCGCAGGCCTTGCCGTCCGGGCACGCCACCACCAGCACCGTTGTCTACGGGACGCTGCTGCTGGTCACCGTGCCCCGCATTGGTCCGGCTGCCGGCCGCCGCCTGCTGACACTCGGCGTCGCGGTGCTGGTAGCGGGCGTCGCGGCCAGCAGGGTGCTGCTCGGCGCGCACTGGCTCACCGACGTCGTCGGCGGCCTGCTGCTCGGTCTGACCTGGCTGGCCGTGTTCTTCCCGACAGCCACCCGTTGCGCCGGCTCGACCGCCGCTGACCGCGCAAAGGCAAGCCTGGCGCTGCAGCACACAGCGCCGTCCCCGTTCGCCGTCACAGCTCGTCCCGACCCCGGCGCGCCCGGCGCGGTCATCCGCCGGGTCCGCCTCGGGTGGCACCAAGCGGGACAGGACTGGCGCTATGAGGACGTCAGCCGCGACCAGTGGGAAATCGCCTGCCGTGACTGCGGAGACGACGAAGGGCCGCCGCAGCGGCAGACCTCGAACGTCAGCCTGCTGCGCAGGCCCATCGTCGGACCCACCCGCGCCCGGACGGCCTTGCAGCACCACCTGGACGCGCACCCACAGACCGACCCCGGACGCTCCGGGCGCAGCCAGGTCGGACAGCACCAGACAGGGTGAAACACCCCGTTCCGGCGCCCGGCAGCTCGCCTGTGTGTCGACAGCTGCCGGCTACCACAGCCCGTTGACTGGGGGCAGCCGCTACCGTGCGGCAGCGACCGGCGACCCGGGGTGGCCGCTTGGTCACGGGGTAGGCCGAGCACTGGCCCTGCCCGTCGATGGCAGGGGCTATGCGTGCCTCAGTACACGTGACGGCCGGTCAGGCAGGCGCCGACCTGAACGATTCGCTTGAATGCCGGGAGACACCCTCGACCAACGCGGTTCCCAACAGAGCGCTGATTCGCGGTCGTCTAACAACCCCGCCGGCTAGAGCGCAGTCGGCGCCGCTGGTGAGCAGCGGTGCTGCCCGGAGGCGCTAATTTGTCGTGCCAGAGGGCGTGTGACGCGGGATCTGCAAGGCTTTGGTGCTACAACCACCCCCGGCAGCAGCCGGTTCCATGACAGCCCTGGGACTGCCTTGGCAGCCGCTGCTGCGGGTACGCCGCCGCCCTGACTGTCACCGTCGGCTTCGGCCGGCAGAAAGGCCCGGCGGGGCGGTTCCCGGCTAGTCGGGTTCGGGCAGTGTGGTGCGAGTCAGGATCACCGCAGCGACGGACAACAAAGCCAGGCTGACCAGCTCGAGCAGCAATGCGGACGGGGTGTGGCGTAGCCGCTCGTCGAAGATGACGACTCCGAGCGCGACCGACACCAGCGGGTCGACGGCGGTGAACGCCGGCAGGCTGGCGGTCAGCGGGCCGGCCTGGAATGCCAGCTGGTGCAGGAGCAGGCCAGCAGCCCCGACGCCGAGCAGGGCATACAGCTGCCAGCTGGTCAGCAGGGCCAGCGGCCCGCGGACGAGTAGATCTGTGCAGGTCTTGAGCAGCGCAGCGGTGCCCGCGAACGCGATACCGGTCGCGACGCCTAGCAGGGCGGCTGCTGTACCCGGACCGGGACCGTTGCCCGCTTTCCTGGTAGCTGGCGAGCCGGCCCGGCGGGCCAGCAAGGTGCAGGCCAGGGCGGCGGCCGCAGCGAGTACCGCGGCCGCTACAGCTGGTCCCCGGTCGACCGGCTCGGTAGCGCCGGCCGTCCCGGTACCCGCGTCGGTACTCGCGGTGAGCAGAAACCCAGCAAGCGCCGCGGTCAGGACAACCCCCCAGACCAGCTCGCCCCGACTGACCCGCCGGCCAGCGAGGCGGTGGTGCAACGGCAGGGTGAACAGCACCCCGGTCACCAGCAGTGGCTGCACGAACGCCAACGCGCCGGCGTGCAGGGCCAGCGCGTGCAGCCCGACACCCGCCACATCGGCGACGAGTCCGGCAAGGTACAGCGGATGGGTCAACGTCGCCGCCAGGAACGCCGCGAGCTGGCGGGGACGCAACCCTTGAGCGTCGGGGGCGCCGCTGGCGCTGCGGGCTTGCAGCACCGTCGAAGCGGCGAAGGAGGCCGCAGCACCCAGACCCGCTGCCGCCGCCACCAGATTGCTCACCCGTGCACCCACAGGCCGGGTCGCTCGGATTTGGTGGCAAAGCTTCGGCCGGGCGTCGCGCTACCCCGAGCCACCCGGCTCTGCGTCGAGCTCCCCGCCGGCCTGACCCGAGATGACAGCCTCGGCGGACAGCAACTTCTCGTCATGGCGTTGCTGTCACCCGACGTCGTGGTGTGCGTCCCCGCCGAAGCCGTCCGCCGCCCACAGCACCAGTCGCAGCAACAACAGCAGCAGCAGCGAGCCGAGCACTACCGTCGCGACCACCGCCGGTAAGGTCCGCTGGCGCAGCACCAGGGCGAGCGACGCCAGCCGGTTGCCGGGACCAGCCTCGGGGTCCGCCAACCGCGGCAGGTCGTGCTGCACCGCGGCCAGGTCGCTGCGGGTTCGTGCTGCCCAGACCGCGCCGACCCGCTGGTCGAACTCCTCCAGTGTCAGCCGCCCGTCCGCGTAATGCCGGGACAGCACCTCGCTGGCGACCTGCCGCTCCCCGTTACCCACCCGGATCGGCCCCGTCGCCGGCGCATCGGACGTTGTCTGCTGACCCACCCTCTTCGTCCCGCTCACACAAACTCCCTTTGGCTCTCGCGCCGCCACTCGCCGCAACTCACCATGCTGGCAGGGCTGCTTGTCAGCTGCGTGTACCTGTCATGTGAGACAGGACCGCCCTTGCCAGCTGCTGCAGCCCACGACCTGGCAAATTCCCCCGAAAGCAGCGCGGCGCTGTCCCGTCCACCCGGGATGCCGCCGACGGCGGCCTCGCTGCGGCCGGCGTACACAATCGGCACATCTTGGGCTCACATCGGGCGGCGCACCCTGCAGTGTGTCCCGCACTGGCCTGAGCGAAGGGGACGCCGATGAGAAGGATCAACGAGCGTTTCGGCGTAGCTCAACACCGCAGCCAGCCGATGCCGTGCTGGTCGCCGGTGCCGGCATGCAGACCCCGGCGGACCCAGCCCAAGAGGGTACCGCTATGCCAGGCAGTGGACGGGACCGCCGGCCCCGACGGTGGGGTTCAGGGCACGGCGAAGCCCAGCTGGACCTGCTGAAAGGATGCCTGCCGGGCGCTACACGCATCGCGACATGACCAGCGGCAGCTCGTCGATCGGAGAACCGTGCCAAGCCCCACCAACACCCCTGTTAGGGCGCCAGCCCGGCAGCGGCCTGCCCCCCGGACTCCGGCGCAGCGGCGCCGGCGGCTGTTGGGCCGCCGGGTCGGGGCACTGCTGCTGGCCGCCCTGATGGTGGTGGGCTACTCGATCGGCGGCGCCTTGTTCCGCCGCGGCAACGACACCGTCGCTCAGCGCCTCGCCGAATGGGGCCGCGACCATCACCTGAACTGGGCGGTGACCCGCCTCGAGCAGGCCCAGTACGACCTGAACGCACCCAAGACCGGCGGGACCCTCGCCGGCGGAATCCCCACCGCCGCCGGCGAGAGGCACACCACCAAGGCGGTGCCTACCGTGCCGCACAGCCCGGCGCCGGCGCCACTGCAACCCCTCGTCGCCACCCCGGCGCCTGGTGAAGGCAGCTGGCAGGACGTCGTGTTCGACAAAGGCCTGCCCGCCGTGCGCATCACCTACCTGCGACCCGACGACGGCCACTCGAGCTACCTCGCCGCCGTGATGTGGCTAGACCCCAAACTGCTGTCCGGACGTTTGCACGAAGGCATCACCGACCCCGGCGGCACGTGGAACACACCCGACCACATCACCCCGGCGCTGGCCAGCACAGTCGCGGCCGCCATCCCCGGCGGGTTCCGTACCAACACCGGTCCGGTCGGCAACCGCGGCGGCTACTACGACCAGGGCCGCGCCGCCGAGCCGCTGCGCACCGGCGCCGCCTCGCTGGTCGTCGCCGGCGACGGGACGGTCAGCATTGGCCAGTGGGGCCGGGACGTGTCGATGGACCCGACGGTGCGCAGCGTCCGGCAGAACCTGGATCTGCTCGTCGACGGCGGCACCGTCAATCCCACCTGCTCCAGCGGCAGCACCCCAGTGTGGGGATACGGCGTGGGCAACAGCTCCTACGTCCCCCGCACCGGCATCGGCCAACGCGCCAACGGTGCCCTGGTGTTCGTCAACAGCCCCGTCACCTCGGTCTGCTCCCTGGGACGGCTGCTGGCCCAGGCCGGCGCCGTGCGCGGGATGCAACTCGACATCAACTACGACTGGAGCATCGGCTACTACTTCACCCACGAAGCCGGCACCGTGCACCCCCACGTCACCCGCGACAACCAGAGCAAAGGCCCCCAGCACTACTTCACCTCCCAAAGCCGCGACTTCGTTGCCTTCTACCTACGCTGAGCGGCTACTCGTTCTGCCGGACGCGGCCGGGGGCCACCCACGTCAGCTGGCCTCGCCTTCGGCCCCCACCTGTTCGTCTCGCCCCGTCATCGCCGTGCCTGGTTTCGCCGACGAGGACGTCGCCGTGCGCTGGCGAACGGCGCACTCGCCGTTCACCCGTTGCGCTGCACCCTTGATGAGAGGTGATCTCCCTCCCGACAGCCGGCGCCACTCACCTCGCCCGTGGGCAGCGCGCCGGTCGGTCTACGGGTTCATAGGCATAGTCCGGCTGAAGGCCGTCACCACGCGAGCCGTCACATGATGACGGCGCTCTTCCGGTAGGAGTAGCTCGATTTCCTCCGCACTCCGCGAGACCCACCCTCGTGACCTGCTCCGTCCACGGCTACGCGGATGGCTACACACTGCGGCGGCACCGGTTAGCGTCGTCGGCGGCGCCGTGCTCATCGCCGTCGCCGACGGTTACCGCACCCCGCTGGTGGTCTACACCGCCACCCTGGCGGCGATGTTCACGACCAGCGCGCTGTATCACCGGGGCCAGTGGTCAGAAGCCGGCCGCAGGCTGTGGAAACGGCTTGACCACTCGATGATCTTTCTTGCCATAGCGGGTGGCTACACCGCCTACTGCGCGATCGCGCCACCGCCCTCGCTTGCGATCGTGATCCTGGGCATCGTCTGGGCTGGCGCCCTCGCCGGCGGCGTAGCCCAGCAGCACAAACGCGGAGGCCCACAGCGCCCCGCCGGCGGCGTTCCAGGCCAGAAACGTGCTGTACGGGATGCGGCTCATGCCGGAGAACCCGGGCACCAGGACCCGCAGGGCGGCGGTGAACCGGCCGACGAAGACCGCCTTGCCGCCGTTGCGGCGAACGGACTCCTTGGCTCGGTCGAGATGCTCCTGCTTCAAGATCCGGTTCGGGATCTTCGTGAGGATCCGCTCGCCGTAGCGCTTGCCGACCTCATAGCCGATGCTGTCGCCGATCACCGCGCCGGCGATCCCCGCGACCAGAGCCGCCCACAGCGGCAGCTTGTGCTGGTTGGCGAGCACACCACCCAGAATCACCCCGATCTCCCCCGGGACGATGAACCCCACGAATGCCGACGCTTCCAGCGCGGGAAGGGCGAACACCAGCAGCAGCGCTACGGCGGGTGGCAAGAGCAGGATGCGTTCAGCGAGATGCGTCATGACCGCTTCAGCATGCACGCCGCCGGCGGCGGCTTCCGTCCACAGGGCTTACTTGTGCGCACACCTGCTCGCCAGCTGGCAGCCCGAGCGCCTGCCGCGCAGGCGGCGTCGCCCTGGACGGGCAGCCCGGCCCGGCCCTCGCTGCCGGACAGCCGTTCCAGGTGTTCACGTCTCCCGGGGGTGCCGAGCACCCGCTACGGGTTACCACCGTGGGCGGCTCGTTCGCCGCCGGATGACGCGGTTGTCCTCGCGCGGGAACCGAAAGGATCAGGTGTTGGTGCGAACAGAGGACGCTGATGTGGCCAGCACGGCAAGTGAGCGCACCGAGGCCGACTCGGGCGGGAGACCGCCGCTGAAACTCGCCGGCTGGCAGGATGCGGTCGCGGCTTGGGTCGGTCGAATCGTAACGCTGGCGGCTATCTGGTCCTTGACCAGTATTCCGCTTCGCGGGCTTTGCGTGGCCGGACTGGATCGACAGCGCTTTCGGTGTGCTGAACCTGCCGGCTGAACCGAGCGTATTCGTCGTTGTGTTGATGTTCATTGTCGGCAGTGCGCTACGTCGGCGCCTACGAGCCGCAATGATCGCGGTTCTGGTGTTCGAGCTGGTCAGCGTGGTGTTGCAGACCCTGCTGCTGGTCGCTGTCGCCGAGCCGCGGGCAGGCCTGCCCTTGCAGGGCGGCCTTGAGATCGGCCCTGGCCAGACAGTCCTGCTGGTGCTCTCCAGCGTTGCCGGAGTGGTTGTATCGGTGCTGCTGTGGCTTTCCCGCCGAGCGTTTCCGGCGCGGCTGGACGCAGGATCCCGGCTGCTGTCCATCGGGGCGCTGGCAACCGGGCTGGCCGGCTCGGCGACTGTCACCGTGCTGTTGACGCAGGCGTTCCCCCGCGACCTGCGCGGCACTGAACGGACGCGCTGGGCGCTTCGCGCCACGTTCGGAGCGGCTTACCGGTCCAGTGCCGCGGGCCTGCACGGTCACCATGGGTATCACTGGGTGACGAGCCTTGGTGGGGTGATGTCAGCGCTCGCGCTGCTGGCCTCGCTGGTGGTGTTCCTGCGCTCGGCGCGGGCCAGACAGTTCTTGAGCGCTCCCGACGAACTGGCACTGCGCAGGCTGATCCTGGAAAACGGCGAGCGGGACTCGCTGGCGTATTTTGCGACCCGGCGGGACAAGGCCGTCGTGTTCTCACCCGACGGCCGAGCTGCCGTCACCTATCGCGTACTCGCCTCGGTAAGCCTGGCCAGCGCGGACCCCGTCGGCCACCCAGCCGCCTGGCCGGGCGCGATCGCCGCCTGGTTGGACGACGCCCGGGAACACGGGTGGTTTCCCGCCGTGCTATCAGCCAGTGAGGAAGGCGCCAACGCCTACGTCAAGGCCGGACTGAAGGCCATCGTCCTCGGCGACGAGGCGATCGTCGAAGTCAACAACTTCTCCCTCGATGGCCGCACGATGCGTCCGGTTCGGCAGGCGGTCAGCCGCGTGCTACGCGCCGGCTACACCGTCCAGGTGCGCCGGCACGGGGACATCGCCGACCACGAACTCGCCCAGCTGCAGCAGTACGCCCACGCCTGGCGAGGAGACGCCTCCGAGCGGGGTTTTTCGATGGCGCTCGACCGGCTGGCAGACCCCTCAGACGAACGGTGCCTCATGGTCACCGCACACGACAGCACCGGATCGGTCCGAGGACTGCTGTCGTTCGTTCCCTGGGGACCCAGCGCACTGTCGCTGGACCTGATGCGCCGCGACCGGGACGCCGAGAACGGCTTGACCGAGTTCATGGTGAACGGCCTGGTCGAAGCCAGCCCCGAGCTGGCGGTGCGCCGCATCTCGCTCAACTTCGCGGTCTTCCGCTCCGTGTTCAGCTCTGCAGAGCGTGTCGGAGCAGGGCCGATCACCCGGTTCACGGACGCAGGGCTGTCAGTGGCGTCACGCTTTTGGCAGTTGGAGAGCCTCTACCGCAGCAACGCCAAGTACTCACCGAGCTGGGTACCGCGTTTCCTGTGCTACGACTCCTCCCTGACCTTGACACGAGCCGCAATCGCGGCCGGCATGGCCGAAGGATTCCTCCCCGCGCCGCACCCCTCACCCCCGCGCAAACCGCACGACACAGTCCAGCTCGAGACCGGCACGGCGGTCGAGTTCTTCGAAGCGGTGCGGCTGCAGGAAGAACAATGGAGCTCCTCCCCCGACAAGGCCGCAGAGCTGACCGAGCAGCAACAAGCCCGGCGCAGCAAGATCCGGCGACTGGCTCGGGCGGGTTATGAGGCCTACCCGGTCAGCGTCCCCCGCGACCACCTCATCTGCGAGGTCCGCGCCGGAGCTGACCAGTTCGAGTCAACCCCAGACAAGCGGATTGCGGTCACCGGCCGGGTCCGTGCCCTGCGCGACTTCGGCGGGGTGAGCTTTGCCGTGCTGTCCGAGCAGGGACACCGGCTCCAAGCCATGCTCACCGCCGATGCGACACCTGCGGGCAGCCGCCTGCTGTGGAAGCGGACCGTGGACCTCGGTGACCTCGTCAGCGTCACCGGCACCCTCGTTCGGTCCCGCGGCGGCGAACTCTCGGTGCTGGTCGAGGACTGGAGCATGGCTGCCAAGTGCCTGCGACCGCTGCCGGGCGCCCACCGCGGGCTTACCAACCCCGAGACCCGGATGCGTCAGCGCTACCTCGACATCCTGGTCAACCCAGAGTCCATGCAACTGCTACAGACCCGCAGCGCCGTCGTGAAGACACTGCGAGACAGCCTTGGGGTCAGGGGGTTCACCGAGGTCGAAACGCCGATGCTGCAGGCGGTGCACGGCGGGGCGGCTGCGCGCCCTTTCCGCACCCACATCAATGCCTACGACACCGATCTCTACCTGCGTATCGCACCCGAGCTCTACCTCAAACAGCTGTGCGTCGCCGGCATGGGCAAAATCTTCGAACTGAACCGGAACTTTCGCAACGAAGGTGCCGACGCCACCCACAATCCCGAGTTCACCTCAGTCGAGGCCTACCAGGCGTACGCCGACTACAACACGATGCGCAAACTGACCCAGGATCTGATCATGCAGGCCGCCCAGGCTGTCCACGGTGAGCCGGTGGCCGTCCGCCCGAACGGCCGCCGGGAGCCGCAACGCATCGACCTGGCAAATGAGTGGCCGGTGATCTCGGTGTACGACGCCGTGAGCAGAGCGACCGGTGACAGCGTTACCTCCTCGACGGCGGCCAAGGCGTTACGCGAGATATGCACCCGGAACCGAGTCCAGGCCCCAACCCTGTCGACCCCCGGCGATCTCGTACTTCAGCTCTACACCGAACTCGTCGAAAAAGGGACCAGCTGTCCCACGTTCTACGTCGACTTCCCACTCGAGACCTCGCCCCTCACCCGGGCACACCGAAGCGACCCCACCTTGTCCGAGCGCTGGGACCTGGTCGCCTTCGGAACCGAGATCGGCACCGCCTACTCGGAGCTGACCGACCCACTCGAACAACGTCGGCGGCTCACAACCCAGTCAGTCAAAGCCGCCGCCGGCGATCCGGAGGCCATGCAGATCGACGAGGGATTCCTCACCGCCCTCGAGTACGCCATGCCGCCCACCGGCGGCCTCGGGCTCGGCGTGGACCGCCTGGTCATGATGCTCACCGGCGCCAGCATCCGAGCCACCATCGCCTTTCCCTTCGTGCGGACAGCAACAAACACCCGGCCAGGCGCCTAGTTGCGGCAATTGCACCCAGCTAGCACGGTGGCCGAGATTGAAGCGCTTCTGCTGGGACCGCGCCGGGGTAGGCGCCGCTTCGCGTGCCCCGAAACGAGGGCCGGACAGCACCCCCAGCGCCGCGACCGCGCCGATCGCCTGCGCCGGGCTCGACCCCCGCCAGCACAGGTAGCGCATGGTGACCGCGCCAGCGCCCAGCCCGACCGGGGTTATCCGGTTCGCGGCGGCGGCAGCGAGCTGGACCAGACCGATCTCGCCGGCACTCCCCCGCAGCCCGGCTACTGCCCGCACCGCGGGCCGCCACGTAGTGCAGCACCGCTAGCGTCGCCAATACGGGAAGGTAGGGCACTCGCACCGACCGCGAGATGGCCCCAAGATGGGTGGCAGAGACCACTGCAGCCAGCGAGTCACCCGACTCGGCGAGGTCCAGCTCGTCAGTGACAGGCTCGCCCAGCCCCCCGGCGGTCAGGCACAAGACGGCAGTGGCGAACGCAACACGTCACGGGCGCGACCTCGGCGCGATGGTCGCCGCCGCCAGCGCCGCCGGGATCGCCGCTGCCACCGGCGTCAACGCCGACCCATCGCCACAACGGTAGGCACCGCGCACCGATCATCCGCCGCCCCGGCAGGATGACTGGCGTGACTCTCCCACCTGCGACCCCCCGGCCCCGCCCCGGCCGCCGACCGGCGCCCGCCGGTAGGCAAGCTCGCCTCCATCTCGATCGACTGCGCCGACCCGGCGGTCCTGGCCGCGTTCTACAGCGACCTGCTCGGGCTGCGGCGCGTGTTCACCACCGATGACGAGAGCATCATCGCCCTGTCCGACGGGGCGGTCGCCCTGACGCTGATGCGGGTGGCCGACCACACGCCTCCGACCTGGCCAGAAGCTGGCCGGCCGCAGCAGATGCACCTGGACGTGTCCGTCACCGGCCTCGAGCACGCCGTCGCCGCCGCCGCCGCGCTCGGGGCCACACCGGCCACACACCAGTCCCATCCCGCCCTCTGGCGCGTCCTGCTAGACCCCGCCGGCCACCCCTTCTGCCTCACCACCGTCACCGGGGACTGACCGCACCCGCCCGACCAACATCGCTCGCTGCGCCCCGACTTCCAGCAACGCCACCGGGACCCTTACCTCGGCGCACGACGCGTTCTGGACGCTGGGCCGCAAGTCCACCGGAAACGGCGGCGGGCTACGAGCACAGCCACAATCAGTCCGGCCTGCCGGACTCGGCGACGACCATCGCCGGCGTCCGCCGGCAGCGTCAGCTGCTCGCCTTCGCCGGGAGAAAGCCGGCGCGGCTCGCGCGGCTCGTAGTCCGCCGGCAGCACGCGCACGTGACAGGCACCGGCGTGCTCGAGCAGGACCCCAGCAGGAAGACCAGCCGAACCGGCATCGCCTCGTTCACCGCCGGCAGCTACGCGCCCGGCAGCTCGGTGAGTCCCACCAGAGCGCCCACCCAAGCCCGTCATCAAGACACCGGCCGGTCTGCGACTCGACTGCTACGCCGTCCTGATCAGGGGTTCGGCTGCCACGCGCCGCCCTGCACAGCAGCCGGGGCGGCCTCATTGGATGTGGCCAGCGGGTCCGGTGCCAGTCGGGTCAGCCGAGCCTGTACCCAGGTGCCGCCCAGGTCGGTCAGGGTTGCACTGCCGTCGGTCACAGCGTGGACAAGCCACGGCACGCCGTCGGCCCGGCGCAGCACCGTGGAGCCGGGGACGGGCAGATGCCCTTCCACCCCGGCGGCGGACACCACCTGCAGTGCGGTGCTGACCGCGGCGTCGGCGACCAGCCCGGCGGCGTCCTCCGCGTCGGCTTCGGCCGGCACCGCCACAGTGAGGACAACGGTCACCAGCCGCTCCCCCGGCCCGGTCACGACGGCCCCTGCTGACCAGCTGCCGACGCCGGGCGCCGCCGGCCCACTCCCCCGCCGTCGGCCGCCGGCTTCGCCTGACCCGGCTTGTCGCGCAACGCCCGGTAGATCGAGGTGCGGCTGACCCCGAACATGGCGCCATGACAGCCACTTCCGCTACAGCCGAGGTGATGTGCCAGAAACGGTCTTGATCTCAACCGGTCGGTGCATCAGTGCAGGTCGACGACGATGTGCTGGTGGAGGTCGGGATGGGTGTCGGTCCGGTGGGGTTCAGCACCGAGCAGCAGGATCAGCTGTGGGAGATGTGGCGGGG
>JAABUR0100006838.1_pt1 | contig 13744 bp, 10 predicted proteins | sample 5560091 | NCBI WGS metagenome assembly JAABUR01 (sample SAMN10711879, study PRJNA513375) | rock metagenome | isolation source: Antarctica rocks | place: Antarctica: Victoria Land, University Valley sud
GGAACTGCAGGAACTCGGTGTGCCGGTGCCGGGGCAGGCAGTCGCCGATCACCTTGCCGGTCAGCACGTCCAGCGCGGCGAACAGCGTGGTGGTGCCGTTGCGTTTGTAGTCGTGGGTCATCGTCTGTCAAGGCGTCCGCGAACCTGCAGGTCTGGGATCAGCGTGCACCATCGCGCATTGTGTTTTCGGGTCTACGAGGCAAGACCTGGAGTCCGCAGCAAGGTGAGGCTTTGGAGGCGACTTACAACGCCGACGTGTACGTATTCGCCGTCCACACCGCCCTGCGGCATGACCAGTACGACGCGCTCGATGTGCGCCAGTGGGTTCTACGTCCTCCCTCGCGAAACAATCGAACGACTCGGGTACAAGTCGCTCGGCCTGTCCACTCTCCGGACCATCACCGGAGAAGCCACACCATACGGCGAGGTTGGTCACGTACCCCTTGATCCCCGCCAGCGCCCGCGTCTTCGCTTCCAGAGATCGGTTGACGGTGTGGGTGCCACCGGACAGCTGCACGAACCGGTTCCGCTTCATCGGGGACTGGCTGGCCACGGCCTTCTCAGCCTTGGCGACCTGTTCGTCGACGCCCCGCAGGCGAGCGCGGGATGTCCGCATCCAGTTCACCAAGTGGTCGGTCGATCCATGGGTAGATCGACTTGGTGAGTCGAGCAAACGGCAGGTCCTGGATGACCGGGCCTGCCGCGCCGGGGGTGACTGCATCGATGATAAGGCCGGCGATGGGCTGATAGGCGGCACGAAATGAGGTGTTCGCTTTGACCACGACGAGGTCGTAGTCGTGGTGGTGCATCCCGAAAGAGCTGTACAGAGCCGGGTCGCCATTGCCGGCCAGCGACTCGCAGACCAAGACGTCCACGGATCCGGTCTGTAGAACGGCCGTGGCGCCGAGATGAATCGTGGAGCCTCCGCTGCCGGGGGCGGCCTGCTCGAACACTCCATCATGGACGGAGCGGACGAGGCACGCCCGCGTGATCTGCGGGGACGCGGCGTCGACGGAACCGCCGAGGGTGAACTCGGCAAAAGCACCGGCGCCCAGCCGGTGAGCCAGCCGTGCGGCTGGCCCGTCGACGACGACCGTGGCCGTACGGAGTTGCTCCCCACGGTCGAGCAGCCGCGCGGCGACGGCCATGCTGTCGCCGGTTGCTCCGGCGTTGTTGGAGTCGGCCGAGTCCACGAGCACCACCGGCTTGGGAGTGCTGGGCAGAAGGGTCAGATCGATGACCTCGTCGATGCTTCGGAGGGTGGGCTGAAAGGTGTGGCGCATGGCGTAAAGGCGATGTGCGATCTGCGAGGCCAGACGGGTCGTCTCGGTAGCGTCTTGGCCGATGGTGATGATGGTGGACTGCGGTTTCGGGACGTCGAGCCACGGCTGCATCTGGTAGATGGAGTAGTCGAGCAGCTGGCCGGCGGCGACCAGCGTGTCGGCCCAGTCGTGCAGGTCCCGGTAGGGCCCTTCCAGAGTGTTGTAGGCCGACGCGGACACCATCATCGGGACGGGGCACCAAGCCAGCACCGGTCTGGCGGCGCCACTGATGCGGGCCAGCGCGAGGGCGGCCGCCCTGGCTCCGGTCTCAGCGAAGTCCCTGTGCGGGTAGGTGTGATATCCGCACAGGATGTCGACCTCGTCGACCAACGGCCGGCTGATGTAGGCGTGCATGTCGGTCGACATGGCGATTACGCAGCCCGGTCCGACAAGGCCACGGGCTCGGCGGGCGAGCTCGGCCTCGGCGTCGTCGAACTCCGTGGTCTGCAAGGCGCCGTGGCACGAAAGGAAAACACCATCCAGGGGCAGGTGCTTGTCGAGTTCCGGCGCCAACGCCTGCCAGTAGGCGTCCATCACGCTCTGCTCGGCGGTGCCTCCACTTTGGGAGTACCACGCTGGGCCGAACTCGAGCTGCACACCCGACCCGTGAGTTTCGACCGCGGAGATCATGCCCGCCACGGCGGTGTTCTGCGCGGCGAGGTGACCTCTGACCTGGCTGGGGTCGAGCAGCCATCCGTTCCTGCGCCAGAACTGCAGGTCGGAGCGGATCGGGGTCAGAGAGTTGCTTTCCTGACGGAACTCTGAGATCAGGACCTTCATGGGTTGCTCCGGAACGGGTCGGGGTGCTCTGCCGTGCTGGACGCCGGCGGTGGTTCGAGGAGACGGAAGATGGGAGCCACCGCGTCGTGCAGCCGCGTGTAGGCGTCGTACAGACGGTCGTAGGTGGGTGCGTGGCCGGTGTTGGGCTCGAACGTGCGGATGCGAGCGCCGGTGTCGTCGAGACTCATCAGGTCGGGCAGCATTCTCAGTCCGACTGCGGCACAAGCGAATGCGCCCTTGGCCCCGGCCAGTCGAGGGTCCGACGGGACCTCGACGCGGGCCTGCAGCACGTCGGCGAGGATCTGCATCCACACCGCACTGGTTGCTCCTCCGCCCACCACTCGCACACAGGCCACGGGTTGGCCGGTGGTGCGGGTATGGGTCTCGATGGAGAGCCGGTGGGTGTAGCTGATCGCCTCGAGCATGGCGCGGACCAGGTGACGTCGATCGTGTGACGGGGTCAAGTTGAGGTACATGCCCCGCACCTGCTTGGACAGGGGTGGCAGCTCGCCGAGCAGCCAGTGGGTGGCCAGCAGGTTGGCTGACCCGGCGCGGACCTGCGTCACCTGCTCGTCGATAAAGGCATGGATGTCCGTGCCGAGCGTGGAACTTTCTGCGGCGTAGGTCTGTTCGATGATCCAGTCCCGAGCCAGGCAGCCGGCCTGCAGTGGGTAGACAAGCCCTTCGGTCGACCCTGTGAGGGTAGCCGTCAAGGGTGCTCCCAGGCCCGAGTCGGCGGGTGCGACGTCCAGGAACCAGGAGGAGGTACCGAGGTAGATGTGGGCCTGGCCAACACGGGCTCGGCTGGCGCCGACCGCGATGGCGGGAATGTCGCCGAACCCGCCGACGACAGGGGTTCCTAGTCTCAGGCCGAGCATCTGGGCCGCTTCGGCGCTCAGGTGACCCACGATGTCGGATGCCGGCACGGGCCGGGGAAACAGCTCACGATCCTCCTCCAGGCCTGCCGCCGCGAGGATTTCGGCGGTGACGCCAGCTCGACCGGGGGTGGAGCCGTGGATGAAGTCATCGGACGGCTCGGTGCTGACCTGGCCGCTCGCTCGCCACTTGAAGTAGGTGTTGAGCCCCATCAGGTGACGGGTCCTCGACCAGACCTCCGGACGGTGCGCCTTGAGCCACATCAGGCGAGGCCAGTACTCCTGGCCCGTACCGACGAAGCGGCCGAGCCGAGCGTTGAGGGCGGCTGACTCCGCACCGGCTCTGCCATCCATCCAGATGATCGACGGGTGCAGGACCTGACCGTGGTCATCGACGGCGATAATGTTCTTCCAGGGGGCGACGAAGCACACTGCCACCACCTGTGCAGCGGTGATCTGGCCACCGGCTAGGAGTCGCTGCGACGCCTGGCACAGGACGCTCCACAGCTGGTCGGGGTCTTGTTCGGCCCATCCCGAGTGTGGATGCGTCACTCGGTACGAGGCATCGACGCTGGCCAGCACCCGACCTGAGGGGTCGAACGCTGCTGCCTTCATCGACGTGGTGCCGCAATCGAAGGCGATGATGATATCCATGGAGATCGCTGGTTATGGTGCGACGAGCACATTGACCGAGGCGGATAGCATCCTCGTGCGGATCGTCGAGCTCACCGGGCTGCCGGTGATGACGCCGGACACGTCGGCCAGGTCGCAGACGTAGCGGGTGGCTCGCTTGCCGAACTTGTCCGAGGCGCCGAGGATGAACGTGCGAGAGGCTCGTTTGATCATGAGTTGTTTGACCGCGACATCCTCCATCGAGTAGTCGGTCATGCCGGCCTCCAGATCGATCCCGCCGGAGCCGAGCAAGGCAACCGTGGCGTTGTAGCCCTGTAGCTGGTTCAGGGTGGCCGGGCCGTACATGCTCATCTCCCCCACCCGCAGGCGGCCACCGAGCACGATGACTTCGAGGTTGCGGTCACCCAGCACCGTGGCCACAGCAAGGCTGTGGGTAACCACGACCCCGTGGAAGGTGGCCGGCAGCGCGGTGGCCGCGGTTTCGACGGTGGTGCCGACGTCGAGGAAGAGCGTGTCGTCGTCATCGATCTGCGCGACGGCCAGCTCCGCGATGGCCGACTTTTCCTGTTGATGGACTGCCGAGCGGATGCCGCGACTGGGTTCTGTGGGGTTGACCACTGGCGGGCTCAGGGCGCCGCCGTGCACCCGTTGAAGATCGCCGGCCTCCTCGAGGGCGAGGAGGTCTCTCCGGACAGTCTCGCCGGAGACCTTCAGTTCCTTGGCGATGTCGGCGGGACGGACGAACCGGCCGTTGGTGGTCAGCGCGATGATCTGCTGCCGGCGGGCATCGGCGTTGGACTTGCGGCCGCTCATGTGCGGCTGCTGGAGACCAGTCGGCGCACGACGCCGCGGCCCTGGCTGAGCTCGTCGAGGCCCGCGGCGATGACCAGCGCGACACCGGTGGCGATGGACTGGGCCCAGAAGGGCACGTTGGTCAAGGTCATCCCGTTGCTGAGCACCCCGAGGAACAGTACTCCTAGCAGCACACCGAGCATCGTGCCACGCCCGCCGGAGAATGCCACGCCACCGAGCAGCACTGCGGTCAGGACGGTCAGCTCGAGGCCGTTGCCCAAGGTGGTCGGCGGTGCCGCATCCAGCCGAGCGGCCAGCAGGATGCCTCCGACGCCGGAGGCCAGGCCGATGAGGGCGTACCACATCAGCGGAAGCCGCTTCGTTGACAGGCCGGACAGGAACGCCGCCTCAGAGTTCACCCCGATCGCGTAGACGTGTCGCCCCGGGGCCGCACGGTAGAGGAAGACGGCGCCGGCGGCGAAAACCAGCAGCGAGATGCACACCGCGATCGGGATCTTGAAGAAGGTGCCGTTGCCGAAGATCCTGATGACGTCGCCGAAGCCGCTGGGCGGGTTGCGGCTCACCCCTTCGGTCAGCCCGCGGAACAGCTGCAGGGTGCCAAGCGTGACGACAATCGGGCTGAGCTTGGTGTAGGCGACCAGGAAGCCGTTGATCGTGCCGGCGATCGCTCCGAGAACCAGGGCGACGAGCATGGCCACCCAGGGGCTGAGTCTGTGGTCGACGATCAGCAGGCCCATGACGACCCCGGTCAGGCCGACGATGGATCCGACGGACAGGTCCACGTACCCCATGATCACCAGGACCGCCTGCGGCACTGCGATGATCAGCAGCACCGAGCTGGAGAGCAGGATGTTCTCCACGTTCCCAGCGGACAGGAACAGGCCGGAGACGGCCGAGAAGTACACCGCCAGGAGCACCAGAGCGATGAGCAAGGCGGACTTCAGCGCAATCTCAGTCCAGGAGCGCCCGGCCGGACGCGTGGTCGACGGGGCCGTCATGAGAGCTTCCTCTCGTTCATACGAGTTCGTGTGCCGAGGTCAGGAGAGTGTTCTCGGTGATCTGCTCGCCCTCGTACTCAGCGATGCTTCGGCCCTCGTCCATGACGATGACCCGGTCCGCGAAGTTGACGACCTCGTCGGCGTCGGAGGAGGCGAACACGACCGCCACCCCACGACGGGCGAGCTCGTGACAGGTTTCGTAGATCTTCTGCCGGGCGCCGACGTCCACCCCTTGGGTGGGCTCGTCGAGCACCAGGACCTTGAGGTTGGTCGGCAGCAGCCACCGGCCGAGAACGATCTTCTGCTGGTTGCCCCCCGAGAAGTTGCCTCCGGTGCGAGACGGGTCCGGCGGCTGCAGGTCGAGGCGGGATGCCGCGTCGGCGAAGACCGCGCGCTCTGCCGAGTTCGAGCGCAGACCGAACCATCGCCGCTTGGCCAGCTGGATGTAGCTCGGCATGAGCAGGTTGTCAGCGGCGGACAGCGTTGACCACAGGCTCTGCCGGGACCGCTCGGAGGGGACGAAGCAGATCCCATCGCGGATGGTGGACCGGGGATCGGCTCCGTCACTTGCCTTTCCGGCGATCTCGACGTCCCCGGACTCCTTGTGGAAGCCACCGATGATGGTCTCCAGCAGGGAGGTCTTGCCGGCGCCGAGGACGCCGTACAGACCGAGCACCTCGCCGACCCTCACCTCGAGACTGACCGGCCCGAACCGAGGACCGGCCAGGTCTTGCACGCGCAGGGCCACGTGGTCCTGACGTCGGTCGTCGCGGTCCGTGCCGAACCGACGCTGCTCCTGCTCGTGTCCGGAGATGGCAGCCACGATGGCACGCGGCTCGATCGTGCTGGTCTCTCCCGTCAGGACCACTCCCCCGTCGCGGATCACCGAGACGTGATCGGCGATTTTGTAGACCTCACCGAGACGGTGGGTCGTGTAGATGATGCGTGTTCCTTCGGAACGCATCCGAGTAATCTGTTCGAAGAGGGTGAGAGTCTCTTCCTCGGCCAGCGCTGACGTCGGTTCGTCGAGAATGAGGACCCTGACCTTGGTGCGGTGCCAGGCCTTGGCGATTTCGATGAGTTGCTTGGTGCCGACGGAGAGGGCGCCGACCCGGGTGGATGGTCGGACACGAATGTTGAACTGTTCCAACAGTTCTTGGGTCCGTTTGGTCTGGACGCGCTTGTTCAGCAGGCGGCCGGTGGTGAGCTCCTGGCCGAGGAAGATGTTGTCACTGACGCTGAGCGAGTCGATCAGGCTCAGGTGCTGGTGGATGGTGGCGATCCCAGCGGCGAAGGCATCCGAGGGCGAGTGAAGGTCCAGCACCTGACCGTCCAGGCGTAACTGCCCGGACGTGAAGGGTTGTATCCCTCCTATGCACTTGATCAACGTCGACTTGCCGGCACCGTTGGGTCCGAGCAGGGCGTGTACCTGCCCAGCGGCGACCTCGAAGTCGACGTCGTTCAGGACGGAGAAGGCGCCATAGCTCTTGGACGCGGCAGTCACTGACAGTGTCACGAGCAAACCTCCTGGTTCGGGAATGGGATCAAGCGCAACGGGAAGAGCACGCGGCCCGGCAGCGTGATCAGGAATAATCGGACAGGTAGGCCTTGAGGTCCGGGCTGTCGACGGTCAGCGCCTTGGGCGGGACGTTGACACCCTTGTTTGGCTTGCCCTCCAGGATGTCGATCGGCACGTTGGCCACCGCCTCACCGATCTCCTTGATCCGGACCGCTACCGACACCTTGTACAGACCGCCCTTGGCGACCTCAGTTAGACCCTCCTTCGAACCGTCCTGACCGCCGATGAAGATGTTGGCGTCCTTGGGGTCCTTGCCGGCATTGGTGAACGCCTGCTGCGCGCCCAGGCCGGAGTCGTCGTTGTAGGACAGCACCATGTTCAGGTCGGGGTGGGCCTGCAGCACGGACCGGGTCACCTGCTCGCCGCCGGCCCGGTCGCCTGCCTTCTGCGTGGCGACGACCTGGACGTTGGCGGCTCCGCCCGGGAACACCGAGTTCAGACCGTCGTCACGCTGGGCGCCGACGGCGAGGTCGCGGTTTTGCAGGATGAGGACCTTCACTGGCTTGCTCTGCTTCTTGGCCCAGGCCAGCGCCGTCTGGCCTAGAGCCTTGCCGCTCTCCAGGCCTGAGAACAAGACGGCGGCGTCCTGGTTTTTCAGGGGTGCCGCGTACGACACCCAGACCGTGCAGTTGGCTCGGGCCTGACCGGCCAGGCCCTCCATCGAGGCCGGCTCCAGTGGGTAGGACACGATCGCCGGAACCTTCTGCGTCACCAGGGCTTGGACGTTGGCGTTCTGCTTCTGCAGGTTCTCATCGTCTGCCGTGTACTTGACCGCGTAGCCGCGGGTCTTGGCCGCGGACTCAGCGAACCGTTGCAGGTCGCCATAGACCGACAGGCTGGTCAGCGGGTAGTCGAAGTACAGAGTCTTGTCCGTCGACCTCTGGCAACTACCGGAGGCCCCACCGGATGAAGACGGCGAGTTGCTCTCGACTGCTCCGCAAGCCGAGGTGGACAGGAGAGCAACCATAGGGATGGCCATGAGGTAACGGTGCGACACGCGCATGTCAAAGCTCCTAGGAAATAGCCGGGATGCGGTTTGGCATCAAGCCGCGGCGGGCAGACGAGTACACCGATCGGTACTTGGTGTATTCCTCATTTGAGAGCGAGGCAAGGTTATGATGCGGATTTTTACAACAGTTCCCAGTTTTGCAGTCGTGATTCGCTGGTGTCAAGGGCTCAGTCTGTGTAATTATCCAACTCTCCGGAGACAAGTGTGGGCGTCGCTCTCTCGACCGAGGCACGTCCCCTTCTACATGGCTCGTGGGGCCCCGGGTCCGGGTCTTCCACCACCCAGCTTGCACCAGCAGCTGATAAAGGAGTTACCTGCATGACCACCCCGACACCAGACCCCTCTCCTACCTCGTCGGCCCGTCGGCCATCCGCTACACCCAGTTCTGCACCGACCGGCAGCGCCGACGAATCAGGCCGTCCGGAAGCCAACGACTCAAGCTTCGATGTTCTCGTCATCGGCGCCGGCATCGTCGGGTCGGCCATCGCTCGAAAACTGGCCGGCTATGACCTGTCAGTGGCACTGCTCGACGGCCGCAACGACGTCGGCGAAGGCACCAGCAAGGCCAACACCGCCCTGCTGCACACCGGCTTCGACGCTAAGCCCGGCACGCTCGAGTCGCGCCTGGTTCACGAGGGTTATCACCTGCTGGGCGTCTACGCTGAGCAGACCGGCATCCCCGTTGAACGCACAGGCGCGATCCTCGTCGCATGGGACACCGAACAGCTCGACACGCTGCCCTCGTTGCAGCAGAAAGCCGCGCGGAACGGCTACCCGCACACCGAGCTCATCAGTAGCGATCAGGTCTACGACCAGCTTCCAAACATCGGGCCTGGAGCCCTCGGCGGGCTCACCGTCCCTGACGAATCGATCATTTGCTCGTGGACGACCAACTTCGCGTTAGCCACCGACGCGGTCCAACGTGGCACCACTCTGTTGCTCGGCCGATGGGTCGAGGCCGTGGACCACCTACCGGAGCACACCGTGCTGAGCACCAACGGCGGTGACGTCACTGCCAAGTGGGTGATCAACGCCGCCGGCCTCGGAGGCGATCACATCGACCGCATGTTCGGTCACGACCGGTTCCACATCACCCCCCGACGTGGCGAGCTGCTTGTTTTTGACAAGCAGGCCCGCTCGCTCGTGAACAAGATCGTGCTACCCGTTCCCACCGCTCTGGGCAAGGGAGTGCTCATCAGTCCGACCGTCTACGGCAACGTGATGCTCGGACCGACCGCCGAGGACCTCACGGATCGGACCGACACGAGCACCTCCGAGGCCGGCTTCGAGTTCCTGCTGAACAAGGGGGCGACGCTCATGCCACAACTGCTCGAGGAAGAAGTGACCGCCACCTACGCCGGCTTGCGCGCCGCCAGCGACTGCCCCGACTACATCATCGAACTCGACCCGAACCAGCGGTACGTGCTCGCCGGCGGCATCCGCTCAACCGGCCTGAGCTCGGGCATGGCCGTTGCCGACTACATCGACGGACTCCTCACCGGAAGTGGGCGGCTCACCCTCACCGCGCGAACCGACGTACCCGAGCCACCGAAGATGCCCAACATTGGAGAGGCATTCCTTCGGCCTTACCAAGACACGCGACGGATCGCGCGCGACCCCGCCTACGGCAAGATCGTTTGCTTCTGCGAGCGGGTCACCGCCGGCGAGATTCGCGACACCTTCACCTCTGCCCTGCCACCCACAACCCTTGAAGGACTTCGCCGGAGAACCCGAGCGCAGAACGGACGCTGCCAAGGCTTCTTCTGTGGCGCAGAAGTCAGCGAGCTGCTCGAGACCCGCGGGCGCGCTGCTGAGAAAGTACAGGGCTGACATGACCGAGAGCACCGCCAGCGCCCACACCAACGCTCCGCACGGCGCCGAGCCCAGTGCCGGTGCCGTCCTGACCCCCGACGTGCTCATCGTGGGCGCCGGGCCCTCCGGTCTGCGTGCCGCCGCCGAACTCGCGCCCACCGTAACCGGTGAAGTCATCGTCATCGAACGCGAGAGCGTCGCCGGTGGGATCCCCCGCCACAGTGACCACCTCGGCTACGGCATCCGCGACCTCAACACCTTCATCAGCGGGCCACACTACGCCCGCGTCCTTCGCGATAAGGCCTTCTCCGCTGGCGCGACCATCATGACCAACGCGATGGCCACCGACTGGGCCGGTCCCCTCTCACTCAACGTCACCACCCCCGAAGGGCGTCTGCGCATCGACGCACGGACCATCGTGCTGGCCACCGGAGCCCGCGAACGGCCCCGCCCTGCACGGATGATCCCTGGAGACCGCGCCCGCGGCGTGTACACCACCGGTCACCTCCAGAACGTCGTACACCTCAAACACGGCAAGGTGGGCACCCGCGCCGTCGTCGTCGGTTCAGAACTCGTCAGCTGGTCAGCCGTCTTGACCTTGCGTCACGCCGGCTGCCGGACCGTGCTCATGACAACCCAGTACCCGCAATCGGACTCCTACTGGGTCTTTAACCGCCCCGGCCGGATCGCGTTCCGCACCAAGGTCGCCACCCGAACTCGAGTCACCCGTATCTTCGGGCGACCCAATGTCACCGGGGTCGAAATCGAGAACCTCGACAACGGCAAGCGACGCATCATCGACTGCGACACCGTCATCCTGACCGGCGACTGGATCCCCGACAACGAACTAGCCCGCGCAGCCGGAATCGCCATCGACCCACACACCAAAGGCCCGCGCGTCGACACCGCCCTACGCACGGACGCCCCAGGCGTGTTCGCGATCGGCAACTGCCTGCACCCCGTCGACACTGCCGACATCGCCGCACTCGACGGAGCCGCCGTCGCCGATCACGTACGACACCACCTCGCCGACCAGACGACACCCGCACCCGGGGTGGATCTCCGGGCCCACGCTCCGTTCCGATGGGTCACCCCCAACGTCATCCGCCCAGGCGACCCCGCCCCACCACGGAACCGTCTGCTGCTGTGGACCGACACGTTCGTACGATCGCCGCACGTCACCCTCACCCAAGACGGCAAGACCATCGCGCATCGACGCGTGTGGTGGCCCGCGGCGCCAGGACGCGTCTTCCGCGTTCCCGCCGACATCCTCACGAGCATCGACCCGAACGGTGGGCCAGTCACCATAGGGCTAGACGACTGAAGTAGCCGGCGTGGTCGCGAGGGTCGCCGTTCACGGGAGGGGTAACCGCCGTCGCTGGCCCAGCAGGTCGGTGAGGAGTTCCGAGGCTGAGTGTCCCGAAAGGCCCGCACGAGAAGGCATCCCATAGTCCCATTTAGCGGCAGTTGAATCTCGGTGGGGGAAAGTGGGAGTTCGGCTCTGCGACGTGGGACGCATACGCGGAATCGAGCAAACTGACGTCACGGTTCGCCCGTCGACGAGCAGGATGCGAATCCTCCGCCGTTGGGCCGTGCAGGAACAGGCGCCAAGGCGCGCCGCGGACGTGCGGTCCACCTTCGCCGCCAGCGCCGAGACCCCTCACGGAGGTCCGCTGGCGACGCCCAGCTCATCGACCTTTGACCGCCTCCAGCCACCACCACATCCCGTAGCCGCGAGTGGCCTCTACCTCACCGACCCCTGTGACGATGACTTCGTGGCTGCTCAGAGGGCGGGCGCGCCAGTTCATGGAGATGTGGGACTAGAGCCGGTGCTCGATCTGGGGTGAAATGCAAGCCGACCAGTCCCACTCTGGGGCGCGGGGTGCCGTCCGTGGAGTCAGGGGGCTTTTCACGGTCCGGGTGCGGGGTTGGTTTATGCGCCCGGGTCCTGCGGTGTGGTGAGGGCGACGTGGGCGACGTACGCCATCTTCGCTTCCTCGACGAGCCACAGCGTCTCGTTGCCGCCCACCGTCGCTACCCGCAGGTCGATCAGTGGTCCGCCTGCAGGTGTGCACCTGTACGAGCCGGTCGTCGAGCAGGTGCGCCTCGGCCACCAGCCGCGGCGAGGAGGCCTGAACATCGCCGTTCACGCGGCGTCCGGGTAGGTGCGTCAAACCAGCCGATGAAGCCGAGGGTGTTGGCTCACTGGCGGGTGATGCGGTCGTGGACGGCGCGCTGATCGTGTCCCGGAAGAAGGACTCGGTGCCCGGCGACCGCGCAGGTGCGGGCGCCGCCATTGGGGTCTGCGGCAGTGGGCGCCGTCGCTGACTCTCAGGCTGAGTCGTCGAGCAGCCGGTCAACACCACGGCGGCAGTAAACGCGGTGGCAGTGAACGCCTTCATGCCGCTCAGGATTCCACCGCCTGAGCTTTGATGGCTCTTCACAGTTGAGGGTGTGGTCCCGGGTTGGCGGAGCCGGCGGGTTCAGACCACGATTACACCACGATTGTGAAAGCCACCTTGACTAGGAGGAAGTCGGACAGGGCGCTCGGTAAGATGCTCGGGTGTCTCTCCGCATCGCCATCGCCACTGCGGCGCTGGTGCGCGATGGACGTGTACTGATGGCCCACCGGCACCCAGAGCGTCGTTGGTACCCCGACTGCTGGGACCTGGTCGGTGGACACATCGAAGCGGGAGAGTCCGCTGAGCAAGCCGTGATTCGGGAGTGCAGTGAGGAAATCGCCGTCCGCATTCGGGACCCGCGACCCGTTCCGATGGCGTTCACAGACCCCACGATCGAGATGCACGCATTCGTGGTCGACCGTTGGGATGGGGAGCCAGTCAATGCCGCACCCGACGAGCACGACCAACTTCGATGGTTCGGATGCTCCGAGCTGGCGGAGCTGAAACTCGCCGACCCCGCCAGCCTGCCGGACATCATGAAAATGGCTCGTCACAGATGAGTGTGTGGTCGGCGGTTGAGTGCTGCGGCGCGTCGTTGACCGGATAGGTGTCGAGTTCTCCCGAGGATGAAGGCTCCTACACGCTCATCGCGGAAGACCTCGACATGCCCGACGCTACCGTCGCGGCGAGCCCTGATGCTGGGTTCGCGCGCGCTGATCTGACCACGTTCTGTCGTCTTGACGAGCTCGGACTCGAGGTGACTGGCCAGCGTCTCGAGCTCGACTGCGCCGTGCTCGCCTGCCGGATCCTGGAACCGGACAAGTGGTGCCGTCGCTGCGGCTGTGAGGGGACCGTGCGTGACACCGTGATCCGACGACTCGCCCACGAACCGCTCGGGTGGCGACCCGCCATGCTGGCGGTCACCATCCGCCGCTACCGGTGCACCGGGTGCTCGCACGTGTGGCGTCAGGACACGAGCCTGGCCGCCGAGCCACGCGCGAAGCTCTCACGCCGAGGGCTGCGGTGGGCACTCGAGGGGATCGTGTGCCAGCACCTTACCGTCGCCCGCGTCGCAGAAGGCCTCGGCGTCGCGTGGAACACCGCCAACGACGCCGTGCTGGCCGAGGGCAAGCGGGTCCTGATCAACGGCGAGCACAGGTTCGACGGCGTCACCGCGATAGGGGTCGACGACAGGGCTCCGGAAAGGTCGTATCTCAGCAGGTCAGAGCGCATGTGATGGCACGTTCTGGGTTGTAGGAATGGTGTCGTAGGGCTGCGGCGATGTTGTTCCAGCCGGCGAGGCGGAGGATGCCGATGACAGCGTTGCGTAGGGAGGCCATGACGCGCGGTGTCTGGCCGGTTCGGACACGGGAGCGGTCCTCGTCGAAGGAGACGTCGCGGACCCAGTGGAGCTTGTTCTCCACTGACCAGTGGCCACGGACCCACGCCGCGAGAACGGCTGGGGGTGCGGTGTGGTGGGCCGCGGAGGTGATCAGGTAGACGACCTCGACGCTCTTCGTC
>JAABUR0100006839.1_pt1 | contig 13744 bp, 14 predicted proteins | sample 5560091 | NCBI WGS metagenome assembly JAABUR01 (sample SAMN10711879, study PRJNA513375) | rock metagenome | isolation source: Antarctica rocks | place: Antarctica: Victoria Land, University Valley sud
GTTGTCGCTGGCGTGCGCCGTCACCTGCTTGCTGGGGTCAAGGCTGCTCAGGCGCCCGCCCCGGGCGCCCTGAAGGATGCGGCCGTTGCTGCCGGAATTTAGTCGTATTTTACTTGGTTTGGTGGCAGTCCTTATCGCAGCCAGTGTGACAGCGCAGGGCACGCGCAGGAGGTTATATAGGTAGCGTGCGCCTGTTGGCGCAGTGGTTGTTGCAGGTGTGCATGGAGGATGTGGTTGCGCCTTACAGCAGGCCTCCGCGAGCTGTGCACTGTCAGGCTTTGTGTCTCTAGTAGTGCATGTGCCGGGCCGAGGTGCTGTGGCACTGGTCGCAGCCCCGCCTGTGCGAGTGGCCTCGCAGGGTCAGTGGTACTTTTTTTTGCCACATGGCGGCCAGTGTTTGTCAGATTGTGGTGGTGGGTATGCACCAGCGTCAGTCCCAGGCCTTTTGAAGTACAATATGTTAGATGTCTTTCTGCGTGCTTTCCGGCCACGGCTGCTTTTCTCAGCACGCACGTGCCTCCCTACACTACACATTTCTGGGCTTGCGAGTCTGCCAGCACCGCACAAGGCTTGCGTTGCCTGCCTGCCGACTTGCAAACCCACCTTCGGCTTGCTGATGCACATGTGTGTGCGTCGCCAAGTGAGTGTGTGAGGTTGCTTACCTTGAGGTTCAGACTGAGCGGCGGTCCCATCCATAGGTGTGGGGTGTGGCGCTAGGGCGCCATGCGTGTGCTGGCTGGGGGTGACCCATACAGGGGGTGACCTTAAAGTTGGTGTTGTAAACAAGACGCTGAGGTGCTGGTCTGGCAAGGGATGTCGCGCTTTTTCTGTCTGTCCTTTTCTCTGTCTGGCCATTGCACGTCTGGCCATTGCACGGCTGCTGGCTCGTGGAGCACTCCCGATGGCTCACGTGGCGAACACGCTGGTCAGATTTTGCTATGCCTGTCTCATGTCACCTGCTATCTTCTCATAAGTCAGCTTCTTTTCTTCTTGCGCAGACCGGTCGTCGCCTGCTGGAGAGTGGCGGCGCGCCCACCGCTACGAACGACCTGACGGAGGGCAGTGGCCGCCGCCTGCTCGGCAGCAACGGCGCGCCCACCGCCACGGGCGAGGTTGCCGTCGACAATGGCCGCCGCCTGCTCGACGCGGCCACCTCTGGTGACAGCGCGGACAGCTCGCCCACGGTATGGTCCTGCCCTCAAAGCTTCAGTGGGCGGGTTGCGTGACTGCGTTGGCTGGGACTGTGGGTGTGGCCTGTGAGAGCGTGTATTTGTGATGCGCATCTAGTTTTCATGGCAAATTCAATTGGTTGCATGTCGCGGTCAGACAAGCTGGCGCGCATTGTCGTGATATGTTGTGTGCCTAGGTGCATAGACTGTTGTCATGGTGGTGTTGTGTTTGATGCATGGTAGTGTACTTGCATGAAAAGTACATCATGTTCAAGGGCAAGCATTATTTTGCTGTGTCTTCAAGCCAACCTGTTTTGGTGGGCGCGCAGTCGTCGGGCCGCCGCCTGTTCGGCAGCGGCGGCGCGCCCACCGCCACGGGCGAGGTCGCGGTCGACAACGGCCGCCGCCTGCTCGACGCGGCCACCTCGGGTGACAGCGCGGACAGCTCGCCCACGGTATGGTCCTGCCCTGAAAGCTTCAGTGGGCGGGTTGCGTGACTGCGTTGGCTGGGACTGTGGGCGTGGTCTGCGCAAGCCGCGCTTTCTAGGCGCACTTTTTTGTGGTGAGGTCTTAATTTATGATGCATCTAGTTTTCCCGGCTAATGGTTAATGTTAGGCAATTGCAACATGCAATTGTTGCGGTTGAACAAATTGGTTACTGTTGCGGTTAAGGCAATGTGTGTGTTGGTGCGCGCACAGTCGTCGGGCCGCCACCTGCTCGGGGGCAACGGCGACCCCTTCGCCACCGGTCAGGTCGCCACCGACAACGGCCTGCGCCGCCTGCTCGGCAGCGGCGGCGCGCCCACCGCCACGGGCGAGGTCGCGGTCGACAACGGCCGCCGCCTGCTCGGCAGCGGCGGCGCGCCCACCGCCACGGGCGAGGTCGCGGTCGACAATGGCCGCCGCCTGCTCGACGCGGCCACCTCCGGCGACAGCGCGGACAGCTCGCCCACGGTGCGGCACGAGGCCGTGAGAAGGGGTGTAAGGTGTAGCAATGGGGGGACCTTGGTGGACTGGTGTGTTGGCAGTTGTCAGCTGCCTGTTGGGCAGAGGGTGTGTTGCTGAAATCAAGGCCTGTGTGTATTTTTGCCGCGGTTAGCTATGAAAATGTTTCGGGGGTTTTGGTATCCGCTGCCCTCCATGTATCTTGACTTCACAGGTTGGCTGCTACCTACGCGATAGCATGGTGGCTAACACGTTATTGCGCTGGGGCTTGCAGAGCACCAGCGGCCGCAAGCTGCGCGTCGCCGCCGGCGACGCCACCACCGGCGCCAACGCTGGCGACACGACCGGAGCGGCTGGCACTGGGCGTAAGCTGCACGCTGCTGCGCCCGCGCCCGCCGTCACCGACTTCCGCACGCCCTCCGTGGGCTCGAACACCGGCGCTGGCCGCAAGCTGCAGGACGCCTCTGTGGGCGGCACCACCGCTGGCGTCAGCGGCCGTAAGCTGCAGGACGCCTCTGTGGGCGGCACCACCGCTGGCGTCAGCGGCCGCAAGCTGCAGGACGCGTCTGTGGGCGGCACCACCGCAGGCGTCAGCGGCCGCAAGCTGCAGGACGCCTCTGTGGGCGGCACCACCGCGGGCGTCAGCGGCCGCAAGCTGCACGACGCGTCTGTGGGCGGCACCACCGCGGGCGTCAGCGGCCGCAAGCTGCAGGATGCCTCTGTTGGCGGCACCACCGCTGGCGTGAGCGGCCGCAAGCTGCAGGACGCCTCTGTGGGCGGCACCACCGCGGGCGTGAGTGGCCGCAAGCTGCAGGACGCTGAGAACGTGGGCGGCGAGGGCGTCGGCCGCAACATTCCCAACCGCCGCCTGCACCAGGCAGACCTGGGCGCGGAGGGCTCTACCGCGGCCAGCAGTACGGTGAACGGCGGGCTGCCCATCGTCTCCCCGTCGTCCCGGACCGCCATGGCGCCCACCAACATGAACACCGGCCGCAAGCTGCTGGACGCTGCGGTTGTGGGCGGCGAGGGCGTCGGCTTCAACATCCCCAACCGCCGCCTGCAGCAGGCTGACCTGGGCGCGGAGGGCTCCACCGCGGCCAGCAGCACGTCGAATGGCGGGCTTCCGATGGTCTCCCCGTCTTCGCAGACCGCCATGGCGCCGTCCACCAACATGAACTCTGGCCGCAAGCTGCTGGACGCGTCCGTGTCCGACAGCAGCACTGTCCCTGGTGCGGGCTTTGTGAGCGGCCGCAATGTGCTGGATGCTGCGGTGTCTGACACCAGCTCTGGCGCTTGCACTGCAATTGGCTGATAGTTGCTGGACGCTGGTGTGATGTGACACCAGCTTTGGCGCTGGGAGCAGGCGTTGCAACCGGCCGCAAGCTGCTGGACGCTGCCGTCACGGGCGGTGAGGGGGTCGGCTTCAACATCCCCAACCGCAAGCTGCTGGACGCTGCGGTCGTGGGCGGTGAGGGCGTTGGCTTCAACATCCCCAACCGCCGCCTGCACCAGGCCGACCTGGGCGCGGAGGGCTCAACTGCGGCTAGCAGCACGTCGAACGGCGGGCTTCCCATGGTCTCCCCGTCTTCGCAGACCGCCATGGCGCCTTCTACCAACATGAACTCCGGCCGCAAGCTGCTGGACGCGTCCGTGTCCGACAGCAGCACTGTCCCTGGTGCGGGCTTTGTGAGCGGCCGCAAGCCGCTGGACGTTGCGGTGTCTGACCCCAGCTCCGGCGCTGGAGCTGGCGTGGTGAACGGCTGCAAGCTGCTGGACGCTGCTGTGTATGACACAACTACGGCACGCGTGCAGGCGTTGCGACCGGCCGCAAGCTGCGCGATGCTTCGGTGGCGGACTCCGCCACCACTGGCACTGGTGCGTGGGTTGTGAGCGGCTGCAGTCTGCTGGATGCTGCGGTGTCTGACCCCAGCCCCGGCCCTGGAGCTGGCGTCGTGAATGGCGGCAAGCTTCTGGGTGCAGCGGTGTCTGACACCAACTATGGCACTGGTGCAGGCGTTGCGACCGGCCGCAAGCTGCGCGACGCTTCGGTGGCCGACTCCGCCACCACTGGCACTGGTGCGTGAGTTGTTAGCGGCCGCAGTCTGCTGGATGTTGCGGTGTCTGACCCCAGCTCCGGCCCTGGAGCTGGCGTCATGAATGGCTGCAAGCTGCTGGATGCTGCTGTGTCGGACACCCGCTGTGGCGTGGGTGCAGGCGTTGCGACCGGCCGCAAGCTGCGCGACGCTTCGGTGGCCGACACCAGCACTGGCACTGGTGCGCGGGTTGTGAGCGGTCGCAGTCTGCTGGATGCTGCAGTGTCTGACACCAGCTCTGGTGTTTGGTGTTGGCGTTGGCGTTGGCGTTGTGAACGATGCAAGCTGCAATATGCTGCGGTGTCTTGACACCAGCTCTGCCGCTGGTGCAGGCGTTGCGACCGGCCGCAAGCTGCGCGATGCTTCGGTGGCCGACTCCGCCACCACTGGCACTGGTGCGGGGGTCGTGAGCGGCTCATTTTATTGGCCGCGGCAGTGTCTGACCCCAGCTCTGGCGCTGGCATTGGCGCTGTGAGCGGTCGCAAGCTGCTGGACCCTGCGGTGTCTGACACCAGCTCTGGCGTTGGTGCAGGCGTTGCGACCGGCCGCAAGCTGCGCGATGCTTCGGTGTCCGACTCCGCTACCACTGGCACTGGTGCGGGGGTTGTGAGCGGCCGCATTCTGATAGCTGTGGCGGTGTCTGACCCCAGTCCTGGCGCTGGTGTTGTAAGCGGCCACAAGCTGGGGTCGTAAGCGGCCGCAAGCTGCTGGACGCTGCGCTGTCTGATACCAATTACGGCGTTGGTGCAGGGGTTGCGACCGGCCGCAAGCTGCGCGATGCTTCGGTGGCTGACACCAGCACTGGCACTGGTGCGCCAGTTGTGAGCGGCCGCAAGCTGCTGGACGCTGCATTGTCTGACACCAGCTCTGGTGCATATGTTGGTGTTGTGAGCGCCCGCAAGCTGCTGGACGCTGCCATGTCTTTTGACACCAGCTCTAACGCTGGTGCAGGCGTTGCGACCGGCCGCAAGCTGCGCGACGCGTCTGTGAGCGACAGCACTGCCGGCGTCAGCGGCCGCAAGCTGCTGGACGAGTCTGTTGGCGGCACGACTGCTGGCGTCAGCGGTTAGGTGTGATCCCTCTATACCTTATTCATGATGTGCCTGTTATAAAAGAATGGCTTGTTTGTCAGGATTGACGACAAGCATGCATGAGAATGTAGTGTAGGTCAAATTTGCATGTGATGGGTGCTGATTGAAATGTCAGGAAATGTTAGGATAAGGAGGTGCAGCGTGCCAGCTTGTGTCCGGCATTGGCCTGTTCAATCTTGGTACCTGCTGTCAAACGATGCTGATGGTTGCGCGGCACAGGTGTACCACCACGGCTCCATCCAACGCACAACGTGATAGAATTTGATGGTCGCGTCGCCTCAAGCCGAAGCTGTGCCGAGGAGTGGAGGCTGTCGCGCATGCGACTCGTGCGCAGCCCGCGTTCCAGACTGTGCAGTGGCCCATGCGAGCTGGCGCCGGAAGCCTTTGCTCGTCTGGGTCATGTGCGCCTGTCTTTTTTGGGACTGCACGTGATTTTCATCTCCTTCAACCCGTGGCCATGGGCACCTTCGCCGTATTTTTTTTTGAGAGCGCGCCTGGTCGGCGCCTATCCGGGAGTAGCACAGCAATTGTAGGCGGTGTGCGCGCAGTGTTGGGCGGTGTCCTGCCCTATTTTGTGGCCCTCGTGCGCACCAGTAGCCCTTGCTTGCCTGCCCCTCCTGCCTCTCCCACATGATCGCCCTCGCGTGTGCCCCTCTAGAGTGTGCGCCTCTGGAAACCTGTGGTACTGGGAACCAATAGAACCACGCCATTTGCAAGCATTAGGAACCACCCACACATGAGTATGCGGTTAGGACTGCGCACGACCATGGCAGGGTCAAGCGGGCTGGGAATACATTCCTTGCATGACTTTTTTGCAAATGCGGGATAAGTGCGAGCGAGACATCAGGATTCCACAGGCTGTGCAAGGGGGAGTGCTGTGGCATGAAGAAGTCTTTTGTGCGAGTGCGTTGCTCAAGCAGTAGATATGTAAGCCAAGAGTGGTGCACAGATGTTGTGCCAGCGCATATTACTTGAAGATGTGTAGGGCTGCATTCTTTGCTGTGTTTCCGAGCTTGAACTTGCTTGTAATGTACTGTCGTGCGCTTCCAAGTACTTTCTTCGTGCGATTCGGAATACTTTCTTGGAAACAAGATCTTCGCGCGGTCCGGAATACCTACTTGAGAACAAGACCATGTCAACAGTACCCATGAATCAGAAGAGGTGTAGTAGAAAAGTCAGCGGGGTAAGATTGTCCTTCTTCATGTGCCAATTTGCGCGCAGTGTTAAGCTTGCCCACAAGATGCACGGTGAGATATATCCTTGTCGGAGTACCATTTGGGCCTGCATCAACTTCGGCCCCGTGCACAGGTACTGGAGGCTACCCACGCTGGGTGTTCATTGCTTCTAGAGCCTTTACAGTGTTTTGTGCAGTTGCATGGGATCAGCAGGTGCCTAGCTCTTTCTGGCCCAAGAATTTTGTGAGTGCTTGTGCAATTCTGTGAGTGCTTACGACAATGCCTGGCACTCTGCCAGCGCCTAAACACCAATCCTATAGTTTTACGTTCACAGCTGAACCTGGAGCTCATATCACGAGGGCATACCTGTGCCCGAGTCCCTCCTCACCAGAGCTCCTCTGCACCTGGCAGCGCGCATATAGCAGTGCTCTGCGTGACCTCGGATGCTAACTTACAGCGCTCACCAGCGCCGCAGCCGCCAGCCCAGCCCCAAAATGCTAATTTACAGCGCTCGCCAGCGCCGCAGCCGCCAGCCCAGCCCCAAGCAGCAGGCTGGCCTTGGTGGAGTGCGAACATGCATGGCGTCTCGCAGGCAGCCTTTCTTAAATACACGTTTGATCACTTCTTGCACAGTGGATGACTGCAGGAGCGCATGTCTGTGCACACACCAGCCTCCGCCTGAACCGCCAGCCTGCTGATGCACCAGTCCTCTGCCGATCATGCGCGCATGTGCACTGCAAAGAGCCCGGTTGTCGCACGTGCCGTCTGACATGGACAGACCGCTTGCTGTTTTGCAGCAAGTATTGCTAACCGTTCACACGAAGCCCTCAGGAGCGCGCACAGGCTAGAGCACATGCGCACCTATATTGCACCGCATGTGCTGGTTATGCATCATGTGTCTACCCTCGGGCCAGAACCAGACGGCGGGCCTTCCAAAGGCACATGGCTTGCGCCTGCAGCGCGCGCCCTGTGCAGCGTGCGGGCGAGCATGGCGAGGACCCGCTTGAACCAGAAGACGTTGAGGACGCACAGGGCTCCATACACCGTCACGCCGCCCCAGGCCCACGCCTGCATGCCGGGCCGTGTGAGTTCCTAAGAGTGCAGAGCATGCGCAACTCCAGCCACATGCAGCGCATGCTGGACGGTGAATCGCATGCAGGAACAGCTCGCAGCCGGTGTGAGCGCGCTCCACGCTGTGAAGGTTGCCTTCATTGACATGGATGGCTCCCCGCTGATCAGCACTGCCGCGGCGTCATGCCTGGCAGGGTGCAGATCTAGGCGACACAGCATCGCGCTGGGCTGTCCAGGCCTCCTACACCCGCGCCGCGAGGCCAGGCCGGCGCTCGAGGCCCACCTGGTGCGTGTCCAGGGCAAGGACCGCGCGCAGCATGATGACGCCGTACCAGGTGCCCACCAGGATCCGCGCCACGAAGAACTGCGCGGCAAACGCGACGCCTGCGCATGCGCTGCTGCCGCTGAGCCGGCGCGCGCGCTGCGCACCGGCGCTGTGGCCGGCCGGCCAGCGCGGCGCGGCGCGGCGCGCAGATGGCCAAGCAGCTCGCGCTCACTGGCGACATGTAGGCTTGGCTGCACAGCGGGGGCCCAGCTGCAGAAGGAGCCGGACTGCCCCAGGGCGCCAGGCTGGCGCCGCCAGCGCATGCCAGGCCCGGCTGAGCAGGCTTTGCAGAGGTACGGGTGCAGCCGGGGCCGGCGCGGGCGCGGGCACGCGCCCGCGCAGGCGAACAGGCGCGTGTGCGTGAGTCGCGCCGCGCGGAGGCAGCCGAGCGCGTGCAACAGCGGCGTCGTGCCCTCGAAGTACACCGGGATGGCCGCGCCGAACAGCGCCATGCGGTTGCCGTACAGGCCCAGCGCGCAGCTGGCCAGGCCGAGCGCGTGGTGGAGCAGGATGCCTGCGGGGAGCGGCGCGCGGCGGGCCCTGTCAGGCCCCCGCGGGCGGCTCATGCACCGGGTCTGGGGTTCGGCGGGGCCCGCGGCGGACCAGGACGCCTGCGGGCAGGATGTCATGTCGCCTTGGCCGGCCCGGCGGACGGCTGGCGCACCGGGTCCAGGCTAGGGTACAGGCGGGGTGGCCGTCGAGGAGGTCTGACCCAGGCTTGCGGCGCGAAAGCACACACTCCAAATCGTGAATCAGCCCGGAGCTCAGGAGCAGGATGTCGTCAGCAGCTCCGTTTAGAGACCAGAGCGTGCGGCTTGGGCATACATGGGGTGAAGCATGGGGCAAGTGGGCGGAGGCGATGCAGGCTGCGCGCGCACTGGGGGACCCGACGGCCGCGTAGAACGCGAGCGTGTACGCCGTGTCGTACAGCAGGTAGCCGTACATGACGCTGCCCCAGAAGAAGTGCGCGCCTGGCGGCAGGCACATTCAGGGTCTGTGACCCTGAAGGTGCTCAGGGTCAAGGGGTAGAGCTAGCTTTGCTCAGCTCAGAGGGTTTCCCGGTCCTCGGCAGCCCAGGGACTGCAGTGGGGACGCCTCGCATGCGCGCGGGCGACCGCCGGGCTGCAGCGTGTACAATTGGCCCCGAGCGGACGCCCGTGCATGCATGGGGCGCCTGGACACAGGCAGCGGGCGTGAGGCCGGCGCACGCCGGGCGCCGGGGCACCTGACACCGCGAAGAGCGGGTCGGCGAGGAGCGCCGGGTCACGCAGTGTTGGCGCCTGCGCCCAGACCAGCACCACGGCCTGCGGCGCCGTGCTCCCGTTCTTAGGCGTGCGTGCCTTGGATCAGGAACAGGATTAGAATTAAGCTTTTATGTAAGACATGACGGCAGCGCCGCTACACGACAGGGCCGCGAACGTGCAGCCCGGACGCGATGCGGTTGCACCAGGCGAGGCGCTCGCGCGCGGACAGGCGCGAGTAGCCGGGCCACAGGCGCGGCGTTGCGGCGTGCGCGCATGCGCACGCGCCCGCCCAGACGGCGGCCGAGGTGCAGGCAATGGCGTGGATGCGCGCCGCGGGGAAGGCCGCCGATACCATGCCGCTGGTGCTGTGGGCTCTGGTGGCGCCGTACGCGGCTCGGCCGGGCTGTGCGTAGCCAGGCCAGGAGAGCGCTGCCTAGACTATAGGCTGCCAGCGCCTGGCAGGCGCTGCCATGCTGAGAGGCGTGCGTCTGGGGCACGCGCGCAGCTTGGCCAGTACTCAGACATGATGGTTTTGGCGTACATCTTGAGCGCGACGGGCTGGTGTGAGCAGGGCGCCCAACGGGCGCTGCCTGTGACTGGTAGCTGGCTGCGCCGTGAGCTGGGCGCGTCCTCTGCCAGGCTTTGCAGACGGGCCGGCGTCAAACGCCCTGTCCAGCAGCCGACGGTGTATCAGGTTGCTATGAGGGTGCCTGCCGTTTTGCACCATGCTCACAAAGTTTTAAGGCCAAGCAAGCAATAAGGCAGTGTCTGAAGCCGCAAGAACGCATGCGCTGACCACACGCCTGACAGGCACGCCCAGGCAACGGCTGCATCGCCGCAGTCCCTCACGCCCAGGCAGCTGCAATCCCCGGCACGTCTGCATGCAGGAGCCCAAATCGGCCCAAACGCTCACCCACTCCCACAGTCCCACCTGTGGGGCAAACACCCCGCTACTTCGCCGCAGCTCGGCAAAGCCGCCTGCCCCAAGCCGCTGCACTCGCACTGGCGCGTTCAAATCATGCCCACAGGATGTGTGCTGCAATGTTGGCTGGCTGCTCCTCCACAAACCTCTGGCATGCAGATACTAAGGACCCAGGCACATTCTCACACGGCTGGTGGATGAAACAACACTTGCAACTCAGGCGCTGCAGCCCTCATGCCCTGCCTCACTGCCGGAAAACCCAGGATTCCTACCTGCCGTCCACCAAGGCCAGCCTACATCACAGAGAACCTCCCCCAAGCTTCAGACCAATTTAGCACCCTGTAAAGTAGTATTTGTTTGGTCGAAGTGCACAGCAGACATAGACAAGGATGCAATGCGCATTGCGGAGTATCAGCCAGGCTCTTTTGGAACAGACGCACGCTCAGCTGCCCCAGATGGCCCCAGTACATTATGTCACACGCCCAGGACACGCTGGGACATGCCCCGTCACAGCTCTCCCAGGACCCTGCCATGCCCAGCAACGCAACTCGGGGCAAGGTGCAGGCGGTTGGTACGCATGGGCGCTCGCCGCTCAGTGTCGCCGCCCGGGGCTGCCACCCCGCGCCCAGGCTGCCTACCCAGCAGGGCTTGGCTTAGGTCGGGGCCGGGTGCGGGTGGGGCGGCGGGTGCGGGTGGGGCGGCCGGTGCGCGTGGCCGCTCGCGGCATGGTGCGGCTGCGGGGGCCGCTCCGTCCACTTGCGGCGGCGCGAGCACTCGTGCATCGTCAGCTCGGCTTGCAGGAAGTACATGCCGAAGATGGGCGTGACCTGGGGCGCCCCGGGGCGGGCGGTGGGCGGAGGGGCACGGGTGAGCTGACTTCGCGTCCACGCGTTATGCTGCCACACCTAGTTCTCGGCCCCTGAACCTCCTTCAACTCTGCGGTGCGCAGTGCGGCTGGCACACAGCTTTCATGGGGCTTTCTGGGGCTTCCCGGGCAGCACCATGGGCGCGCCTGGTAAACCGAAAAAGCATTTGGTCACTTACTACTTCCCCACTGCTAATCGAGACCACACCTTTTGCCCCCTCCCCGCTATAAAAGAAAGGTGCCAATGCCGACCTCTCCCCGGCACGCCTGCCAGGTGGCCTGCCCCCAACAGGCAGCAACCCAGAGAAGGGTGGAGAAAGGATAGAGGAACGCCTGAAAGGAGAGGACCAGAGACGGAAACCAGGCAGGTGCACGGGATGGGCGTCAGCGGCGGGCGCTTACAATCAGTGCCGTCTTGCCGCTCACGCCCAGCGCCTTGTGGAAGGTCGGGATGAACTGGTTGGCCAGGAGCACGACGCTGGCTGCCGGTCCACACAAAGGCTGTCAGCATGCTCACATTGACTCTGAGCAGGCCTTGCGTTGACTGCAGCGACCCCGCAGCAACGCCTCGGCTCCATGCACCCAAAAGTAGTGCTGACAACCAAACTCAGCCTCCAGCTCGAGCGAGCGCTTGGATGGGCGCCAGGGCACCCATCCGGGGCACGCACCCGAAATACCCCCCGCCCAGGCGGCAGCCTTGCCGCCCTCTATCAGCGACTCGCGCACGCAGATGTCCTGTGCCTGCTTCCGTGTCACGCCGGGGTCTGCAGTGCTCATCCTCCCCGCTGGCTTTCAGGCCCTACCCGCACCCACGCCCTCACGTCCGCGCTTGCTCAGTAGGCTGCACCACGTGCTGGAGCCTCACACTTTGACCACGAGGCTAAGAGACTCTTACACTGGTCGAAGCTGCAAAAGCTCAAGATGTGCACTGCTGAGAATAAACCTCCTGCAGACCCTGCAGCATACTTTCATAGGAGACAGACGAATGGGTGCTCGACCTCGTTTCTGAGCAATCCACTTCCAGTGTCTCAAGCGCACTTTCGCTAGCAGGCGTCAGCTCAGCTCTGTGTAATCCACCTGCATCAGCTGCAACTGTTTCTGCATGCCTATGGCACAAAAGGGCCAGAGCACTACGCAGACGACGGTTGTGGTTGCGTACTGTGGTGAGAAATGAGGAAGCTGGCACCTTTCTGAATATTGCAAGATGCATGATGCGAGGTCAAGCATTCTGTTGCCACCCAGCCGTTGCCATTACCAAGCTCATGTACTGTGCACGTGTAGGGGACAATGGTGCACCAGGCTGGTCCTGGGATGCGGAGCCGCTCGAGCTCCTGCACCCCCGCACAGGCTTGCGCCCGGCGCCTGCGCCCACAGCCGCAGCCCTGCCCCGACTTAAAGTCCCCCATCGCTTGGCAGAAGACAGCACTTGTTGTGCTGAAGATGCCAAGTCCCCGCGAAACACGGCAGCCGCATAAAGTGCTGTCACGCGGCAGACGGCCCTACTGTGCTTGCAGCCAGGTGACTCCTATTCTTCAAAGCGTTGCCAGATGGCCAGTGGCCTGCAAGGCAACAGGCAGCAGGCTCGCTGGTGCTGAGCCGGCGGCCTGCGCGCCGTTGACAGCCGCGCTCGGCAGACCGGAGCACGGCTGCAGAGTGTCTTTGCGTCTCTACTAAGCACACTGAACAAACGCTTTGCAGCGGCTATGTGCTGACAAGCGCGGCAGCCAGCTACGCTGGCGGCGGGCGGGCTCCTCTGGTGCTCAGTAAATTGGGAAGCCGGCGGCGGGCTGACCGACCCGCGCCGCCGCGCGCAGGCGCGCCGGCGCCGTTCCTGCTGCGCGCCGGGCGGCTGTGCGAGACCAACCTGTTCCGGCCGCCGCACGGCGCGTGGCTGGCCGGCGGCCGCGCGCTGGCCGGCGGCGGCCTCGCGCTCGTCACGCCCGTGGACCCGCTCCTGCCGGCGCTGCCTCTGCTCGAGGCCGCGCGCCGGCAGGTGCGCCCCCGCCGCGCCGCGGTTTCGGTTGCATGCGAGGCCCGGCCACGCTGCCACGCGGCAGGGCGCTTCTGGGGTACTGTAGCCTGGCGATGCATGCGCCGTGCGCTCTGATGGCTACATGCAGGGGCTGCCACCGTCATTTGTCAAGCAGTGCCAGACGCGGCCTGGCACCGCAGCTGCAAGCACTCCCCGCTTCTGTGTCTGCACTGATATCCTTCATGCTCCACACTTTAACAGGAGCTCAGGCCCGCACCGATGCCGCAGTCTGCGAGCATCTCCCGCTTCTGCGCCAGCACCGAAGCCCGCCATGCTCACCAGTCTTAAGTTGCTCAGGATTGCCCCGGGGCCGCGGCAGACAGCGGACGCGCCAGCAGGCGTATTTTGCAGCGCCGAGGAGGCGCTGCATTGCGAGCGCTGTCCTGGCGCCGCGCGGCTGCTGCCGCTGCTGGCAGGAGCTCCCGGCGACGGCGCGGGGGGCGCAGGCCTGGGCGGCTGCGCGAAGCGCTTCGCGCTGGGGGCCGTCTGCGACACGCGAGAAGCCGGCGGCGAGACGTACTACCGCCTGAGTGATGCGAGGGTGCGCCACCGGTTAGGGTAGGGTTAGGGCAACCCTACCGCCGCGAGCATGGCTTTGGCTGTGCCCGCACTGATCTAGAGTAGACAGCTTGGCTGCGCTTTGATACGGGCGGATATGCCAGTAAACCCGCCGGCGCCGAGCTGACTGGCACGCATGCTGACACACCCCCCCTCCCCTTCCTGGCGTGAGTGGCCGCGCACCGCGCCCCGTGCGCGCAGGCGCTGGCCTGGCTGCGCTGCAAGGTCGCGGCCGCGGCGGGCGCGCTGCGACG
>JAABUR0100006847.1_pt1 | contig 13731 bp, 13 predicted proteins | sample 5560091 | NCBI WGS metagenome assembly JAABUR01 (sample SAMN10711879, study PRJNA513375) | rock metagenome | isolation source: Antarctica rocks | place: Antarctica: Victoria Land, University Valley sud
GCGGGCGACCTCGGCCTTGGATCTGCCAGCTTCAACCGCGGTCACGATCTTGGACCGCAAGTCGGGGGAATATGCTTTCATTCTCCAGTATGTCAAATAGGCCAATCACTCCGCAAGTCGCTCTAGTATCCTGAAGAGAGCGAATGTGCTGCCATGTCTCCCTGCTCCTCACACTGACTCACAAACACGCGGTCGATCGCTCCCTGCTCAGGAGAACACCGCACGTGTTGCCACTCGCCTTGAAAAGGCCACGTGGTCCGAGTATGGCACCTGTGGCAGTGATGAGATCGGCGGATGAGCATCCTGATGGCCGATCCTCGATACAGTGGCAAATCCGCCACTCGCCGGCTCATGCTACCTGTCACCGTTCCCGTGGCGAATCAGCACCCCGGATGCGACCACCAGCCGGCGCCGCCCGGACTAGAGTGCCGCGGAGGGCGAGCAGAAACCTGTCAGGGAGTCGAGCACCTCTGCAATGGCGTCCTGGTCTTCCCCGCGGCCGGCATCACCGAGGTGGTCGTAGAGCGTTGTCACCATGGCAATGAGCCCGTCGCGATCCGCACCTGCGCGCAGCGCATCCCGAACTTCACTGAACACCGTCCGGCCGAGATCCTCGCCGGTATGGGTGTCTGCCTGGCGAACCAGTTGCTCGACTGTCATGGGTATATCCTCAGGACGTATCATACCACCCGTGTCCAGTGCGGTCGCGTCGCGGCGACGAGCGCCTGAAACTCCTCGAACGTCATTAAATAGGCTGGTTCAATGAAGCCGTGCCTCTCCCGATGGTTCGGATCAGCCCGGTAGATCAGACCGGTCGCCAGGCTCTCAGTGTGCCAATCTTCATCATGGACCGTGGCTATCCCTTGCCAAATTAGAACGGAGAGTACTCACCATGGCGCCGATAGATGAACGCCACCGCCTGGAAGAACAACCGTTCTCCTACGCGGTGACCAAGGACCGGCAGGTCTTCGTTGCCTGGAATGGGAGGCGGGTGGCAACCATCGCCGGTAGAGGGGCCGCGAGACTAATCGCTCGGCTGGCAGACGCCGACCAGCAGCAGACTCAGTTACTCCTGGCCAAAGTAACCGGCAACTTCAAGCACGGAAACGAGCGGTAACCGGTATCCTGAGGCACCACGCCGCAACGGGAGAATCCTTCTGGAAACGATGTACTTCACCTTGCGGTTTGACCCGGCAACCGAACAGGCCGTGCGCGGTCTGTGGCGCCGAATCGCATCGATCGGTATCGACGTCGCCGGCCTTACTGGACACCGGCCGCATATCACCCTGGCGGGCTACGAGATAGACCGCGCGGAGAGCTATCGTTCCAGACTGGCCGACTTCGCGCTCGGCGTCGCACCATTTTCCATCGAGTTCGGTCACCTTGGCGTGTTCCCCGCTGCGGGCGTGGTGTTTCTGGCCCCCATCGTGAACCAGCGCTTACTTGCGGTCCATCAAGCTCTTGTCGAGCAGTTTGCCGGCCCGGCTCTGGCGCCCATGGCGCACGATCAACTGCTGCCAGATCGCTGGGTTCCACATTGCACGCTCGTCAGTGGGGCAAATCCGGCGACATCAGCCAGAGTTGTCGCGCTCTGCCAAGACGCGTGGGAACCGATCACGGGAAAGGTCGAAGGGATCGGTTCCCTGGTACCACCTGAGGTGGTTGACCGCTACGACTGTCCCTTAAAACCCCCCGGGGTTCATCACCGGCACCAGGCCGGGAGCGGAATAGCCCGAGGACTGCAGTAAGATTCTACCCGTATTTGGCGCCAGGGAGCACATCCTGCATGATCTCCCGCAGAACGATCGCGCGTAGCAGCGCATAGTAAGAGCAATCCGGTTGACGTAAAAGAATCGCGGATACCCCGCCAAGGGGGCCACACGCGGACCTCCGTCGTGCACGGGCATTACCGTGGGGGACTGGATTCTCGCTCACTGAGCCGGCAGTGCTGGCCTGCGGGCCAGTCCGGCCAGAACGGCCGGGCTACGGACCGGTCTGTCCGGCACGGCCGGGCTACGGACGTCGTGGCATACATCGGCCTGAGAGCCGCTTACGTCAACCGCCTTGCATAGTAAGAGGCTCTCCCGTCAAAGGACAGGAGAGCCTCTACGCTCGTCACGCAATCAGTTCAGTTCCGTCAATCCAGCCGGTCTGCTCGTCTTCCCGCGACTACCTTACCCAGCGGGAATAATTGCCTGATAGCACCGGCCGTGGTTACTATCAATCTCCGGGCCGCTGGCAGTCGTGGTGACTGTCTCGTAGTAGTAGGTGTAGCCCGGCGTGATGCCGATGTTTCCCACCGTGCCGGCCAGATCATTGCCCGTCACGGTGATGGTGTGGGTGGTGGTTCCGGCGCCTGCATCGCTGGTTGCGGTCTGAACCAGCGCCGAACAGGAGGTCCCAAAGTTGACCGATCCCTGGCCTGGCTTGGTGCTGGCAAAGGACACTGCAAAGTACGGCGATGAACGACCGGCCGAGCTGGCGGCAACCGTTGCGCCGGTGGTGGGATCGAGCGTCAGACTGTGCCCATTAACCACCGCCTGCTTGAAGTCGAACATGCCCGTGATGGATCCGGCCAGATTGTCAAAAGATGTGGCACCGGTGCGCTGACCGCCGAGCCAGTTATCTTCAATGAAGCGCAGCGTGGAAGACTGGTCGGTCAGCGTGTGATCCACGTAATTGGTCCTGGCCCAGGGAGAGATCACGATGTACGGCAAACGCGGGCCGTAGCCACAGCGGGCGGCGGGACCGGTACTGCTCGAGCCGCAGTTCACGTCCAGACTCGTGTGGGAGTGGCTGACGATCGGACCCATCACGTGGTCATACCAACCATCCGAGTCGTCGTAATTGATGATCACCGCCGTACTGTTCCAGGAGGGCAAGCGCTGGAGGTGGTTGATGGTCGTCACTATGTAGTTCTGCTCATCCAGCGGATTCGAGTAGCCGGCGTGGCCGTCCTGATAGTTCGGCGCCTTGAGGAAGGCGACGGCGGGCAGATTCCCCGCATCGGCCGCCGCCCAGAAGTCATTCATGTCGTACTGGTGGTTCGCCTGGTCGGTCTGGCCGATGGCAGCGATGCTGCTGGGTCGCAGGTGGTGCGGATTGGAGGTTTGGGCGAAGTACTGAAACGGCTGGTGGTGGGGATTGTAGTCCCCGGTGGTGTTCGGATCGGTCGCCGGGTTGATACCGACCGACTGGTCGTAGACGACATCGACATGTTTGGCCGCACAGTCGTCGAAGCCTCCCTGAAACCAGCCCCAGGTGATGCCTTTTGCGTTCAACAGATCCCCGGCGTTCTTGCCGGTCTGGGCAATGGTCTTGCTCTTGTCGGTGGGTCCACCCTTGGAGCAGTCGTCGTAATATGGGTCCGCGTCGCTGTAAACAGTACCCGTTCCAGCGGATGCGGCAGGAGCAGGTGAGCCGGCGGGACAGGCATTGGCGCCATACACAGCCGATGACGGCCCGCATGCAGTACCCGCGGTTTCACCCACGGTAAGCGCTAGAGCGCCCGGTGTGGAGGGGCCAAACACCATACCGTACGAGTTGTCACTCATGGCGTAGTTCTGGACATAGTTCCACATAGCCGTGACGGTGTTACCGTCGAAGTAGCCCATGGTGGTTCCGGTGGGGCAATACTGGGCTTTGTTGTACGCGCTGCCCTCGGTGTTCTCGACAAACTTGTCCATCAGGCCGTTGTCGAATGCCTTCTGTTCGGCCGTGTAGTCGTGGTTTTGATCGCAGGTCAGCGCCTGGGTGCGATCCAGGCGGAACGGCTGCACACTGTTCGGATTGTGGGTGAGCAGTGGGCCGCTCAAGCCATTTACCGATGGAGTGTTCGGGCTGGCGCTAAATGCGGGTTCATTGGCTGGATTGGTGGCGTTGGGATAGGTCGCAAAGTAGTGGTCGAACGACACGTTCTCCTGAAACAGGACCACGACGTGCTTGATTGGGGTGGTGGTGGTCAGTACAGCCGCCGCTGAGGTGTCCTGGCCGGCGCCGTATCCCACCACGCTCTGGGCTCGTACCGGAGTGGACCCGGAGGTGCTTGACAGGTAGCTCGTGCAGGCCAGGATTGCCACGGCGCCGAGACCGGAGCGCAAACGTCTTCTCCTCATTCGTTCTCACCTTTCGCTGAATATCGAGACACCACGTTGCAGGCTTGAGAGAGCCAGGGCGCCAACCCTTTCAGCTTGGCCACCCGGCGTTACATGTCTGTTGCGATGATGTAAAGGATTTGTTACTGTACCCTCGTATTGGTCTTTCCAGACTCTTGGGCCGGTACCCGCTCGCCCAGGGTCAGCGCCGGGAGCGAAACGGTCCCGTCATCCAGATGATGGCGAGACTGAGCAGCACCGCCACGTAAAACGTGGTATCGAGGCTGATACCGGCGATCAAGGCAACCGCCGTCAGAACGCTATAGACGGCGAGCCAGATGGCAAGAGCACGACCAACGGCGGCAAGCATGGCACCCGAAACCTGAAGGGAGAACAGAGGACGATGGTCTATCTCTCGACCGTACCAGGTGGATGTTGCCGTGATGTGACGGAATTGTGGCGGGATTGTTACTTCCCGCGCTCGCCTCGTTCCGACCACTGTTAACCAAGGGGCAATGCCACCGTAACTGCGCTGTAACAGTTCGGCGCCAATCAGTCGACCTCAAACCGGACAATGAGTAGGAACGAAGAGCGCGGAATCGCATGGTCGGTGCCCGCGGCTCTTTCGCCACACTCGCCACACCACTTGCACGCTGAGGAGCCTTATCTACATGAGCACGGAGAACGATCGGCCAACGCCGCTGGAGAACTCATTGCCCACTCGCCGCATGTCGCGCCGGCAGTTGCTGGCAGGCGCCGCCACACTGGGGGCGGGAGCCGGCCTAGCTGGGTTACCAAGCGAGGTGTGGCACGTACTGGCCGCCACGCCGGCGGCGGGAAGTTCGCTCCAGGACATCGAGCATGTCATCATCTTCATTCAGGAAAATCGATCGTACGATCACTATTTCGGCCGGTATAAAGCGGGCCGCGGCTTCAGCGACCCGAGCCCGCTAGTGCAACCTGCCAACGGCAAGACCGTGTTTTACCAGCCGGACTCGCACAACATCGGGGCCAGCGCCGATCCTCCCGCGGGATACCTGTTGCCCTTCCATCTCGATACCAGGGGCACTGCCCCCAGCAACGCCTCATGTACCTCGGACCTCACCCACGACTGGGAGCCGCAACATCAGAGTTGGAACAACGGCGCCATGGATCGCTTTGCCCAGACTCACCTCGACGCCGACCCGACGAACGGGCACTTGACCATGGGCTACTACGACCGGCGAGATCTCGACTTCTTTTATGCCGTGGCCGACAACTTTACCCTGTGCGACCGCTATCACTGCTCGGTGATCGGTCCCACCGACCCGAACCGACTGTACACGTTTTCCGCCACTATCGACCCGGACGGCCGGAATGGCGGCCCGCTGATTCAGACGCTAGTGGGGGACCGGCAAAGCAAGTACGGGACCTTTACGTGGCTCACCATGCCGGAAGTGCTACAAGACTCAGGGGTAGCGTGGAAGGTATATGCCGGGGCGGATGCCAATACCGAGAACAACGTGCTGCTCTACTTCAAGCAGTACAACAATCCAACCGCCTCGCCGAATTATTCACAGTTGGTGGCGAACGCGTTCGGCCCGACCTTTCCCGGCTCGTTTCAGGCCGATGTAGCCGCCGGCACACTGCCCGCGGTGTCCTGGGTATTGGCGCCACTGGTCGACAGTGAGCATCCGCCCGCGCCCGTCAAATTCGGTGAGAACAGCCTGGACCAACTGTTGACTACCCTGGCGCAGAATCCGGCCGTCTGGGCCAAGACCGCCGTATTTTACACCTACGATGAGAACGGCGGGTTCTTCGATCACATACCGCCTCCAGTACCCACGCCCGGCACGTCCGGCGAGTACTTGACGGCGATCCCGATTGACCGCACCGCCCTACCGGCTCCCACTGGCCCCATTGGTCTCGGCTTCCGCGTCCCCATGCTGGTCATCTCACCGTTCAGCCGAGGCGGCCAGATCTGCTCGGATGTGTTCGATCACACTTCAGTCCTGAAGTTTCTCGCCACGCGCTTCGGGGTTACGGTGCCGAACCTCACCACCTGGCGGGACCAGGCGGTTGGCGACATGACCTCGGCCTTCAACTTCGCGACGCCCAATACGTCGTTCCCAGCCTTGCCGGCCACGGCGCCGACCGATCCGAACTTTTACGCGGCCTGCACGGCGGGTGCGAATACCACACCGTATCCCCTCCCCACTCCACAGAGTATGCCCGCACAGGAGAACGGTGCTCCCACGGCGTCTCGCGTCAGTTCCTTTTCGCTCCACCGTGGCGCGGACATCGTAGAGTTGCACTGGCGTGTGACCGCAGTTGGGGGGATAGCCGGCTTCGATCTCTTCGCGGGAAAACATCGATTGAACCGACACACCATCCCTCCGCACGCGGGCCGCGACTATCGCTTCAAGACCGCATGGAGCGGCCGAGATGACTTCCTGTTACGGGTGCTCCTGGTCGATGGCGGTCACGTGACCGTGCAGGCGCGCTGATCTGAGTACCATTCCGCAGGCTGCTCTTCGAGTTGTTCTCGGAGAGCAGCCCGGGTTCTGCGGCTCTGACCTTCTCCCTATCGCAAGATGACACCGTCCCACCATGACTTTCGTCACGGGGCATTTTCGGCAATCCTTCACTATCGAGCAGGCCTGTTTCCTCCGTACGCTGAAAGTGTGAATGCCACCGAGCAGGGCATTCATCCAAGCAGAACAGGAGGGCACCATAGTGAAGGATAGTGCAATGGTTATGGAGCGCGACGCTCGCGCCGAGTCGAGCATCGGACCGCTGGTCACGGCTCGTGGCGTCACCAAGCGATTTGGCGACCGTGTCGCCGTGGACGGGATCAGCTTCAACATCCAGCGCGGCGAGATCTTCGGGCTGCTCGGTCCGAACGGCGCCGGCAAGAGCACCACCGTCAACATGCTCAGCACCTATCTTCCCCCCGACAGTGGGGAGATCGCGATTGACGGGAAACCCACCTCCAGTGGGCTGGAGGTCAAACGGCTGGTGGGCATCGTGCCCCAAGAGCTGGCCCTCTACGAGGATCTGACCGCGCTGGCCAACCTCGACTTCTTCGCTCGTATCTACGATCTTCCACGCCGGCAGCGGAACCACCGGGCGCGCGAGGTGTTGGAGCAGGTTGGTCTGCTCGACCGGGCCGACGAGCCGGTCCGTGGATTCTCCGGAGGCATGAAGCGGCGCTTCAATCTGGCCCTCGGCATCGTGCACCGGCCGCGGTTCCTCATGCTCGATGAGCCGACCGTCGGTGTTGATCCGCAGTCGCGCGAGAAGATCTTCACCATCATCCGAGAGCTGCAGGAGTCGGGTACCACAATTCTTTACACCACGCACTACATGGAAGAGGCGGAGCAACTGTGCGACCGGATCGCCATCATGGACGACGGCCGGATCGTTGCCATGGGGACGCTGGAAGAGCTGCTGCGCCTGCGTGTCAAAGAGGTTGTCGTCGAGCGGCCTCGTGGCCTCGAACAACTGTTCATCCAACTGACCGGGAAGCGGCTCAGAGACTGAGAAAGGAAGAGAATTATGATCGGGAAAATATGGGACGTCGCGGCCAAGGACCTGCGACAACTGACACAGGATCGAGCAGCGCTCGTCATGATGTTCGTGGTGCCGCTCCTGATCGTGGGGCTGCTAGGCTCGGTGCTGGGCAATGCCTTTGACTCGGCATCGACGGTCAAGGCAACACTGCCTGTCGTCAACCACGATGGAGGACCAGGGGCGCAAGGGTTGCTGGCCGCGCTGCGTCGCACACCCTCGCTGACGGTGCAGATGCACACCGACGAAAGCGCGCTGAAGAAAGCGGTGCGCAACGGTGATCAGAGTGGCGCGCTGATCATTCCGGCCGGCTTTTCAGCCGCTCTGCAAAGCCGGCATCCCAGTGCAGGCGTCACCTTCTATGCCGTGTCGAACAACACCAGCATAAGCGCGCAGGTGGCGCGCGATACCGTGCAGGCAGTGGTGCAGCGCTTCGCCTACCAGGCCGAAACGGCACAGGTGGTAGCGCAGATGGAGCGTCGTGCGACCGGCACGGAGCATCCCGCGGCGGCAGAGCAGATTGCATTGCAAGCGACCACGCGGCTCGAGCAAGCGCCACCGGTCGCCGTCCATACCGTGAACGCCACGGGCCGCAAGGTTAGCGGGGCAGATAACACGGTGCCGGGATATGCCCTGATGTTCGCGCTGTTCGGCGTCATGGCGGCGGCCAGAACGATCCTCGAAGAGAAGGAGTCTGGGACCTTTAAGCGGCTCCTGATTGCCCCGCTGCCGCCCTACGCCCTCCTCGGAGGCAAGCTCCTGGCGCAGTTTCTTCAGTCGCTGGTGCAGATTAGTGTCCTGTTCGCCGCCGGGGCACTCCTGTTCCGCATCAATCTCGGCTCGTCCCTACCGGCCTTGGCACTGCTGGTGATCGCCACCAGCTTCGCCGCCACCGGGCTGGGGCTGATCCTGGTATCCGTCATCAAATCGGAGCGGCAAGTGCGCCCGCTCACCACGCTGATTATTCTCAGCTTCTCCGCCCTGGGCGGATCGTGGTGGCCCATCTCCATCGAGCCTGCCTGGATGCAGCAACTTGCCAAGTTCACCGTCAACGGATGGGCAATGGAGGGCTTCAACGGCCTGATGATCTTTGATAAGAGTTTCGCTCAGGTGTTGCCGGACATCGCCGCTCTCATCATCTACGGAGTCGTGTGTATCGCCATCGCGCGTCGCACCTTCCGATTCACCGAGACGTGAGAGAATGAAGGAGTTTCGACCATGGATCGTACCGGCCATTCCCTTCTGGGATGGCCGGTGGCAGTCTGACGAGCAGAGCGAGCAGAGAGACGCCGCTGTGGAAAGCACTACCAGGAGCGCAGTCGACGGGCCTCAGTATCGCTACATCAACTGGTTCTGGCTCCTGATCATCGCGGGTCTCTTCCTGCTGGGAGCGATTCAGACGGCGACCGATCAGCCCAGCGTGCTCCACACCTGGAACGGACTCGCGACGGCTCTGCTTGCTCTTGCCAACGCCGGCTGGTTCCTGTACATGATGAATCTTCGTCGCAGAAGCTCCTTCGCTTGCGGCGTACGTCCCGACCGCCGGCTAGCGTTCGCCCTGGTGGGTGTCGGCATCACGCTCATCGTGCCTCTGGTCCTCCTGCACGGGGAGTTTGTCGCACTTACTTTTGCCGGTATCGGCGTCATCGCGTTCGTCATAGGTGGCTGGGCGGGAATAGTCCCTAGCGCGTTGCTGGGAGTGCTGTTCCTCTACGTGGATGGCGCATTGAGTTCCATCAGCTCCCCGCGAACTGGCTCAGATGTGCTCTCAGTCGTGTCCACCGTGGCCATCACGTACACCTTGGCGGCCCTCATCGGGCAACGCACAGAGCGGGACCGGCTCATCGCGGAGCTGCGTGAGGCGAACGGACAGCTTCAGCACGCCCACCAGCAGCTCCGGCTCGCCCATGCCCGAGAGATTGAGCTGGCGGCGCTGCGCGAGCGGAATCGGCTGGCGCGGGACATGCACGACAGCCTCGGGCACGCGCTGGTGTTGATCGCCATCAAGATTGAGGCGGGGCAGCGACTGCAAACGGTGAATCCCGAGCGGGCAACAGCCGAATGGGAGGAAACCAAAACCCTGGTGCGGTCCACCATGGCGGATCTCCGCCATTCGATTGCCGGGCTGCGACTTCCGGCCCTACAGGAACAACCGTTCCGCGAAGCGCTGATGGAGCTGGGTTTCGAACTGGAGCGCGTCGCCGGTGTCACGGTCACGGTCGACGCTCCGGGAGAGGTGGACCTGCTCGATCGGCCCATACACGACGCGCTGTACCGCGTGGTGCAGGAAGCGCTGGCCAACGTGGCCAGGCACGCCGGAGCGCGGCACGCCGCCGTTCGGCTCGAGCGGCACGGCCACGCGATTCAGCTCGAGGTCGCCGACGACGGCGTCGGCCTCGCGGCCGCTCCCCGTTCTGACGGAGGGCATTACGGGGTCACGGGCATGCGCGAACGCGTGGAAGCACTGGGCGGAACCTTCACCCTGGGACCGCGTGAGGGCGCCGGCCAGCCGGTTTCAAAGCGTGGCACGGTGGTGCGCGCCACCATTCCCCTAAAGGAGCACATTCGTGCCGGACATCTGCATCCTATTGGCTGAGGACCAGACCCTGCTCCGGCAAGGGCTGCGCACCATCCTGGACCTCGAGCCGGGGCTGGCGGTCGTGGGAGAGGCAGCCGACGGCGAGGAGGCAGTCCAGCAGGCGATACGGCTGCAGCCCGACATCGTCCTGATGGACGTTCAGATGCCGCGCCGCAATGGGGTGGAGGCGACGGCGCTGATCAGTGCGGCCTGTCCCCGGACGCACGTGATCGTGCTCACCACGTTCGACTACGAGGAGTATGTCTTCGACGCCGTCAAAGCGGGAGCCATGGGTTACATGCTCAAGGACGTGCCTGCTCCGGAGCTGATCGATACCATCCGTCGGGTCCACGCCGGCGAGTCGTTTATCCAGCCCCAGGTCGCCAGCAAGCTGCTGGCCGAATTCGGCCGTCGATCGAGCCGGCCCGCGGACGAGGAGCTGACCGAACGGGAGCGCGACGTGCTGGGGCTACTGGCCGCAGGGGCCAGCAATCGCGAGATCGCGGCCACGCTCTACCTGGCCGAGGGCACAGTCAAGAACCATGTCTCCAATATTCTGGCCAAGCTGCACGCCGCCAACCGCACCCAGGCGGTTGCCCTGGCCCGGGATCAGGGCTTGATCTAGGCATGTGACCAGCATAACTCCATCGAAATGGCGCCAACCGCGAGGAGCGGCGCGTGTCTCGCGTACAATAGCGGGTTATCTCGACTTGAGCGGAGAGCATGACCTACCTTCACGCCATCATCATTGCGATTCTGCAGGGAATCTCCGAGCTGTTCCCGGTGAGCAGCCTGGGGCATGCCGTCCTGCTCCCCAGGCTGCTGCACTGGGGGATCGACGAAAAGAGCAAGCAGTGGCTGGCCTTTCTGGTGGCCCTGCACCTGGGCACCGCGGTGGCCCTGCTGATCTACTTCCGCGATGAGTGGATCGGTGTGGTGCAGGCATTCGTGCGCAGCGTCCGCAACGGCCAGATCGGCCAGGAGGAGGATGACCGGCTAGCCTGGATGGTGATTGTGGGCACTATACCGGCCGGCCTGGTGGGTTTCGTGCTGGAGCACCCCTTACGCTCTCTCTTTGGCTCCCCCTACACGGCCGCTGCCTTTCTGATGGTGAACGGTGTCATTATGTTCGTGGGCGAGCGGCTGCTGCAGCGCCAGGCTACGGAACGCGCGGCAGCTACGCGTACCAGTGCCCGTACCGCGGATGGCGGCGCGGTGGCGCTGGCACAGCCGGGCGGCGGCCGCTACCGCGATATCACGCAGCTCAGTTGGCGCGACGCCGCGATTGTCGGCTTTGCTCAGATCGGCGCGCTGATCCCGGGAATCTCCCGTTCGGGCATCACCATGGTGGCCGGATTGACCGCTGGTCTCACCCACGAGGCATCGGCGCGCTACACCTTTCTGCTGGCCACGCCGATCATCGCGGCTGCCGGATTGCTCGAGATTCCACAACTGTTCGATCAAACCGGACGCACGGTGCTGGGGCAGGCGATCGTGGGGATGGTCCTGGCGGGCATCGCCGCCTACTTCGCGGTGCGCTTTCTCATGCGATACTTCGACGACGGGAAGCTGTATCCCTTCGCCTATTACTGCGTCGCGGCCGGTGCCGTGAGCATTCTCCTTCTCTCAATTACCTGATTCTGGAGTCTGGCCTTGAATAGCAATCGATCGATGTTCTTTGCGCTGGGGATTGTCGCGGTGCTGGTCTGTGTCATCATCGCCATCGTGTATCTCGTGGGCGGCTCGCCCCTGGGCCACCACATTAAACATGCCCTGCTGTTTCTCGGCCTGGCCGTGATCGCCGCATTGTTTGCCGCGGTGAACCGGCCGGTGGGCACCCGCGCCTAAGCGGTTATCCCTGAATGCCTCCGAAGCATTTGCGAAATCCCAGGAATGGCAGGAGCGCCGAGTGCATATGCCTACAATCTACGCGAAAGGCATCGGAATCCTGTTACTCTTCCTTGGTGGCGGACACGCGAACGCAATGGGGATGATCCACGAAGTGGGACGGCAGCCACTTCACGGCGGGCCTGCAGTGGTGCTGGTGCAATTTGGAACACGTAGCCCCTGGCTCATTGAAAAGATCACCGTTTACCGGGCGGGACATGTCAAGGTGTCGAGAGTAATCCGGGGATCGAGGCGCGTAGTTTCGTGCTCAGTCAGTAAGCAGTCTGTCGATCGGGTAATGGTGCCTGCACTCACCCGTGCTGAGGAGGGTGGCGTGTTCAAACTAGCATCTGCTTTGCAGCGCCGAAGGTACGGTGCGGATGCCCCGGCAGCCTTCGTACGTAGCTACGTGAATGGGCATGAGAGGTACGTTCAGGCATTTGGGACGAGCACCAATCACTTTCCTGGTACCGGAAAAGTATTTGCTCTGTGGGGAACACTGAAGGTGGCAGCAAGCCAGGGTTGCACTGTCTAGCCTCATCTAGTCTTTGACAAGCAGCGAGAGGCATTTGGAGACGCGGCGTGAACGCCATCTATGAGCTGCATGCTGCTTCCCTGCTTGCCTGCATGGCCCTCAGTGCGACCGCTGGAGCCAGCGTCTGCAGTCCCACCTCTCGCTGAAGCTTGGTCAGATCAAAGGAGGTGTCGACAGGTCGTGGGGCCAGAGCGGGGAAAAAATCGCTATGCACCGGCTGGATCAATCGTTCCTCCAGGTGGAAGACACGGGCCGTCTCGCGCGCGAATTCCTCCATGGTCAGACGCTCTGGCCCGGCGATGTGAAAGACGCCCTCACGCTGTCGCTGTAGCAAACTCCAGACCAGCGTTGCGCAATCGCCGACATAGAGCGGCCGCCAGTAGCGGTCGTCCACGGCATTGACCGGCTGCCCGGCGCCAAGCTGGCGAATCCAGGTAGTCACCGGGTTATCCCGGCCATGGGGATACGGCCAGCCATACATCAGGATCGGTCGAACCAGGGACCAGGAGAGTCCACTGGCCAGCACCAGATCCTCGGCCTCGACCTTGAGCTGACCGTAGGAGTTCACCGGATGCCGGGGTGATGCCTCGTCGTAGGGCGGATGGTCGCCATCGAAGACCGCATTAGACGAGAGGTAGATGAGCCGCGCGCCATAGTCACGGCAGGCATCGACGATGTTCTGAGTGGCGCCGACGTTGACCTGCCAGGCGGCTTCCCGATTCTGCTCGGCAAAGTCCACATTTCCCATGGCAGCGGCGTGGACCACCGCTGCCGGCCGCAGCTCGGCGAACAGCCGGAACTCGCTCTCTCGATCCACTACGTCTAGTCGTGTGAATCGAGATGAAGCCACGCTTGCCGGCAAGTCGCGCAGGTGCGTCCAATAGGCTTGCACCTCCGACGGAACAGACGCGGCCAACGCCTTACCCAGTAGACCGGTGCCACCGGTAACGAGGAGCGGTGACCTAGAAACTGTCTGAAAAGGGTCATGAGCGAGCCAGACGACGGAGCATGATCCGCGACATGGTGATGTAAATGAGTGCCTCGCCCGTTGCCGGGAGCCGTTCGTAGTCCTTACTGAGGCGCCGGCT
>JAABUR0100006848.1_pt1 | contig 13730 bp, 14 predicted proteins | sample 5560091 | NCBI WGS metagenome assembly JAABUR01 (sample SAMN10711879, study PRJNA513375) | rock metagenome | isolation source: Antarctica rocks | place: Antarctica: Victoria Land, University Valley sud
CTTCGCCGGGCAGCGGTTGCAGCAGGCGATCCCAGATGCGCTGCCAGAGGACCTGACGAACGGCCAACGGGAGTCGAGGGGCTGGCGCGCTCATCGCCGGCCCCCGTCAACTCCGGGGTTCTCCTCGAGATCACCCGGGATGGGCGAGCGGGGCCGCTCCGGTGGAGTGGAGCGGGCGTCGCCATCGCCGAACCGTCGTGCACGAACCGAGTTAGGCATCACGCCTCCTCGACCGGACTTCTACCGGTCAATGCCGGCGCGGACGGGTCAAGGGAAGGGTGTCCGCGCCTCTAATAGGCAAGGCGTGACAACGCCTGTCCGTCGCCGGACAGGCGCAACAAGGATCGTGGACATCTTCGTGGACACTCGGTGTCCGCCGCGGACATCAGATGTCCAGCCTAGGAAGGTGGAAGGTCGACCCGCCAGCTAATCTCAACTTCGGGGCGGTAGGAGAAAGCACCACCGCGCTGGATGGAGCGGTCAAGATGAATCCCAAGATCGGGGTGCTTTTGCTTCATCGCCTCGATGGTGCGGCGCAGGTTGCGCGAGACGCGCTCGTGTTGTTTGGACAGGCCATCACGAAATGTTTTGAGGCGACCACCGGGGACGAGTGCGGCGTTGATTTGCTGGAGGTACAACTGCTTCTGCGCCTTGAGCATAGTTGCCAGCTCGAAATTGCTGTTGGTCTCGGCTTCAGCGATCTCTTCGTTGAGATCGCTGATCGTCTCTCGATACTCCTTGACCGCCTGGAGATCCGAGACCTCTCCACCGCCACCCGGATGCTCCGGCCAGAGGTCGTCGCCGTCGGAGTCCTCTCCGGGGACAGCCTCGCGTGGCGGTTCCATGCGCACTTCGATATCGGTTGCCGTGAACGACTTCCGGGGATGAGCGAGAAGCAGAGCGATTACGGCCAAGCCCTTGACCGGCTGCAGGTAGGTCGTCGTGCCCGCAAAGCGGACCTCCCAACGGTCGCCCACCCGCGCAAACACGTTGGCTGCCTCGATCGCGTTCCCAGCGGGAAGGGGGGGCGGCATGGCGATCAGCGGTGGCCGAAGATCAATGTCTCTATCAGCGGCGAACCCTGCTGGTACCAGCCGGAGGAGACATCCTGGCGGCAGGGTTCCGTCGAGATACTGTTCCAGGTGGCGCAGCACCATCGTCCGCAGCACCTCCCGTACGGTTCCTGCATGCCGTTTGACGACATCCATTGCCCCGAGAATCAATGCGTCCGGATCAGAATCGCCAGCGACGATCGCGTCACGCAACTGGGGGAACGCCAAGAAGAGCTGATCGTTGTCCATTGGGAAGACGCGCTGTGCGAACCGGACATACGACTCCGCGGTCGTTCGGGCTTGCCAGCGCTCCAGATCGTCCAGGAAGACATCGCTTCGGTAGCGATCGACCGGATCATAGTCCTCAAGCCCGGCGGCGATGGCGGCGAAGCGTCGATCAACGCACTGCGAGCAGACTCCGCAGTGAGGTGTGCTGGCCGGCAATCGCTGCCAGCTACTGCACGAGAGTGTCATCGGGAGCAAGGGCTCGCAGCGGGTGGCCTTGAGGATCCCCATGACCTCTGCTCGGGTCCGTGTTCCAAGCGGATTGGACAGTATGACCGGCGCTGGGAAGAGTCCATCGATAAACTGATTGAACAACGACAAGAACTTCGGGTGCGTCGAACGACTCGCCAGGGCCCCCACGAGCTGGTCGTTGATCGGCAGGTTGAGGCTGATAGGTCCATTGTCGGCCAGGTACACATGCTGGACGCCGATCTCCCCGGCAACGGCGGCGCCCAGGCTGGCAAAGAGGAAGGCGCGGGAGCGCTGGCTGTTGTCCGCCCAGGCTATGCCACGGCGATGAATTTGGAATCCCAGGTGAGGAAAGGTCCAGGCGGCAAGACGCCGGGACGCCGCCGCCAGCAGGTTGTGCTGGCGAACGGCGTGGGCTGGATTGGACCAGTGGCCGACGGCGACTGGGCGCTCCCCGTCGGCAGCCGCTTCCAAGATGCCACAGAGGCTGTCTATGCCACCAGAGAACAGCGCCACCGCCCTTGGCACGCCGAGGACATCCTGCGCTCGGACGTCAAGCGGCAGTTGACTCAGCTCCTCGTCGCCTTGGCTGAAGGTGACTCCCCACGTGTCGCCGGTCGCGAAGATGAGTGCGGATATCAACCGGTCCTGGACCGACGGATCACTCCAGTAGTCTGGATCGGCGACCGGGATGCAGAGCTCAAGGTGGCGCTTCCACCAGGCGCCGTGGGCATCACGCTGGCCGCCACGCGAGATCATCGTGTCGGCGCGGTGGATGTAGGCGGCAATGCGTACCAAGTCCGCCGAGCGCGGACTCACCTGCTGGCGGAGCACACTGCCCAGGCCTTGCAGGTGCAACTCGAGGTCGGCTTCCGGTCCGCGCGACCGGATCTCCTTCACGATCCAGTCCGAGGTGGTCAACCGTGATGGCACGGAGGCCCCGTCGCAGGCAAAGACGACGCGTCGCGTCACCGCCGCGCCTCCTCCTGGGCCAGTTCCTTTTGGAGCTTGCCCAGGGCGACCGCGACGAAACGCTGGGCATCATCGCGATCGATGGCGCCAGCGGCCCGCCAGTCGTACTTCGAGAACCAATCGGCAGCGAACTGCTGGACGATGACGGCCGACTCACGAGTGTAGCGGTCAAGGTCGTCGATGAAGATGGCGCTGTCTCCAACGTTGTCCAACCCTCCATAGCCGACGTACTGGGGCAGCTCCTTATCGACATAGAACCTGAGGGTTCGCGCCAGAAAGTCGCCAAAGAAGCGCTGGGCAACAACAGCGAACCGATCGGGCGTGGAGTGGCGTTGGAGCGCATGTTCAAGGTCATCGAGGGAGCTGCCGAAGAGCGAGCGCCCCTCGGTGCCGACCGTCTCGGTCAGCGCGCGGGCAAGCGCGTCGGCGGCAAGGTCGCCAAAGGGACCAGACTCAGGGTGGCGCCCGATCTCATCACGGACTCGATCCCCCACCTGCGAGATGAAGCCGAGGACCGAGTCCGTGGCTTCCGCGTGCAGACCCAGATCGGCCAATGCGTCGCCGAAGTCGGGATGGCGTGCGGCACTGGCGAGACGGGTCAGGAGCCAAAAGCAGTAAGCGAGCGATGAATCGTCTCGGAGGAGTCGGAGACGGGCGTGGGCACCGCGAGCCGTCGCCACCGCCACCGCATGGGCAGTGGCATCGTCCGACCCGAGGACAACGAGCAACTGACGCCAAGTCAGCGTCTTCGGAAGCTCGCCAAGACGGATGTGACCCATAGCCGACCTTCAATATTACGAACAAGTGTTCTATTTGAGGTCTCTAGCAGGATACCTGATTTCGGCCAGGAGGGGAAGAGGCGGATCCAATGGATGGATCGCGGTTGCATGACCGGGCATGAGCTGTCGGGCAACTTGCTATGTGTCGGGACAGAGCGAATATCGAAGTCCGGGACGCTGATGGCCCGGCGGGCACGGTGACCTTTGAGGAGGGGCGCGCAATGAAGACGGTGTCAGCCATGACCAGGGCAACTGTTCCCATGCGAGCAGTGGTGTACTGCCGGGTGAGCACCGCGGGGCAGGAGGATAACTCCAGTCTGGAAACTCAGGAGCAGCGCTGCCGCGCCCACGCGACTGAGCGCGGCTGGGAGGTGATTAACCACTTCCGTGAGGTCCATACAGGCTCCGAACTCTTCGAGCGACCCCAGCTGTCACGACTGCGCGAGACGCTGCGTGCAAATGAGGCGGACATTGTGCTCGCCTACGCCCTTGACCGAGTGAGCCGCAACCAGGCGCACCTTGGATTTCTCCTGAGTGAATGGGATCACCTGGGAGTCCGTCTCGAGTTGGTCACCGAGGCATTCGATGAGACGCCGGAGGGGCGGCTGCTGCAAAGCGTGCGGGGCTTCGTGGCGGAGATGGAACGCCTCAAGATTCGAGAGCGGGCCCAGCGCGGGGTACGGGCTCGCGTCGATTCCGGTAAGCCGATTCCGGGACGAAAAGCCCCCTTCGGCTATCACTGGCGTGATGCTGAGAAGACCGCGTTCGATCTCGACGCCACCGCCGCGCCAATCGTTCGCCGTATCTTCAATGGCATCCTCCAGGGGCAGACACTTCGCTCATTGGCGATCACCCTCACGACCGAAGGTGTACCGACCCCGACGGGGCGAGGTCGCCGCTGGGAAGTGACGACGATTCACCAGATCGTCAAGCATCCGATCTACACCGGTCGAGCGGTCGCCTATCGAACCATTCAACAGCGCTGTAAAGGAAAGACGCGCGCCATGCTTCGGCCAGAGTCGGACTGGGTAGCCCTACCAGACGGAATCGCTCCACCAATCGTTACGAAGGAGGAGTTCGCAGCGGTGCAGGATCGGCTCGCCCGGAACAAGCTTATGGCGTCGCGCAACGCCACCGATCCTGAGGCGACGCTGCTACGAGCCGGGTTCGCCCGATGCGGATACTGCCATCATCCACTCGGCACGCTCAAACGCCCGAACCGCCCCTACCTCTATCGATGTCATCCCGTCAACCAACAACGCTATGGGTGTCCTTCGTTCGGCATCGTGTCTCCAATCCTTGATAACGCGGTGTGGGACAAAGTGGAAGCAGTCCTCACTCGTCCCGCGATCATCGCGGCTGAGGTAACGCGCCGTCTCGAAACGGACGCGCATATCGCGGATGTCGACGCCCTGGATCGGCGCCTCGCGATTCTCACTGAGCAGCGGAGTCGGCTGGCCAGAGCCGTCGCCACAGTGAATGATGAGGAGGCGACAGCACCATTGCTCGCCGAACTGAAAACCCTCGCCCATGCCACCAAGGTACTGACGGGTGAGCGCACGGCGCTTATCGCGCGGGCAACAGAACTCGATGTAGACCGACAAAGACTGGCCGATCTTGCTGCCTGGTGCAGCCGCGTCGCGGGCAACCTCCCGACACTCTCCTACCAAGAGAAGCGGATGGTGCTGGAGGCCTTAGGTGTCCGTGTCCTGGTCTATCGGGTCGATCATGATCCACGGTGGGAGATCACCATGGCACCGCTCCCAGTGGAGCAGCCAACCGAGTCGTCACCTGTGTTCGGTAATGCGAAGGCTTTCTGATCGGCGACAGCGCCGTCGATGCCAAGAGTTTCGACGGTCTGGCGAAGCTGATCCCCGCGGGGCAGCGGATCGACGCCGGGGCGAACGGTGGGGCGCTGACGCTCGACCTGATGGATCAGATGATGGACCTGGTCCGTCCCGGGCGGCCGGACGTGCTGATGATGAGCAAGCGCAGTCGCCGCAAACTGAGCTCGCTGCGGCGGGCATCGGGAAACCTGCTGGAGACCGACCGGGACCAGTTCGGGCTGCGGGCGCTCTTCTACGATGGGATCCCGATCGTGGTCGACGACTTCGTGCCCGACACGGAGACGCTCGGCACCGGCACCGCCCTCTCCTCGATCTACGCCCTCAAGCTCGGCCAGGGGGTCGGGGTGATGGGGCTGGAGCATGGCCGGGTGCAGATCGAGCGGGTCGGCGAGCTGGAAACGAAGGACGCCACGCGCAACCGGATCAAGTGGTACGCCTCAATCGCCCTCTTCAGCGAGCTCGGCGTGGCGCGATTGCGGGGCATTCTGCCGTAATGGCCAGATGACACCAGAGAGTTATCCGGTTCTCCTGTGCTGGCGACCTGCCACGCCATGTGATGGGCGCGGCCGGCCGTCAGCCAGGGAATGGAGAGCTATCGCAGAGCGCGGCTCGCAGCCTATTGCCGTTCCCAACTGGGTTAAGGCAGGTTCTCGCAGGCAATGCCGTCGTTGTCGGCGTCGAGGTTCCACGGATCGTGGGTCGCGGATCCGCCATGGCGATTGAACCACCGCTGCGCCCGGCGCTGAGTGGAGAAGTCGGAGCAGTCCCGATCGCGGAACGCCACGGCGTCGCCAACGAACGTCAACGGAAGGGCCACCCCGGCGGCTGCGACGAGTCCGAGCTTGAGCAGCGAGTGGCGAGAGCGAACGGGGTGAAGGACCGCGAGTGTACGGGGCTGGAACCCGGACAACTCCTTCGAGCCGACCATCTAGCCGCGTGAGCGCGTTAGGTGAAGGTCGGCACTTCCAGTGTACACGAGTCGACTCAGGATCTCGCGTCTGTCGTACGTCGCCGAGATCAGGTTAAGCACGCCGGTCGTGAGCGGACGACCGAGGCGGGCAGCAGCCCGCGGAGGCGATCGACGAGGAGGCGTCCCTGACTGGGGCGTGGTGCATAGCTCGATGGCTCCGGGACCACCATGGCGCGCCTCGGTTCCGTCGGGCGCCGCCACATTTTGACCATCGTCCCTCACCGCCGCTCGACATCGTCCCACTGCCAGAACGGGGCGCTCTGCGCGAGGCTGGCAATCCATCGTCGCACAATCGTCATCAGGGCGGCCACCCATTCCTCCTAGCCTGGTCGGCCGATGGGCATTTCGAGAACCACCGTGACACAGGCACTGCCAAGGAGCAAGCGGCACAGGACCTGCAGGGGAGCGCGATTGGGACCATCGGGCTATCTCACGAAGCGATCGCGTCGTGCAGCGTCCACCCGCTCGTCACTAGCTCGTCCGTGTGGGTCGGTTGCCCATGTATGCGGAGATTGGCGTTGACCGATCGCAACGACACGACCGACGCTGGGCATCCTCCGCTGGTCACCATCCTCACCGCTCATCCTGCTCCATTGCTGGCACTGGCCCTCCGAGCTCGTGGCATCGTGGTCACCGTGGTGGATCATCCCGGAGCATGCTGGTCGATGCCCGCACCGGGGTTGCTCCTTGTCGAGGGAGAGAGTCTGTCATTGGATGAGGTGGAGCGGCTGCGGGAGCTGTTCGACGAGCTCCAACGTCGAGGCATTCAGATGATGCTCGCCACGGCGGGTCTGGATCGTCTGGATCCGGAGTACGTGGAGGGTCGATCTCGTGAGGCGAGGAGTGACGGGAAGCGATTGGTGGAGTGAGTGGAGCGCCCTACCTTCAGGTGGGGGCGTTTGGATCACCTATCCAGCTGGCTTGATTCGAATCTCGGTGCCGCTCAGGTCGATACCCATGCGGGCATTCGCTTGTTCTTGTCGTTGCCGCCAGATGAGTTCAATCATGGGTAGATATTCTTCGATCTTTGGCCGGGCGATACCCCATTCGCCGGGGAGTTGCACAACACCGGCTCTCCGAAAGCGGTACCTATGATTGTGGGGAAGCCGGTAAAGCTCCCGGAGAAACCAGACGTCGGCGGTCACGACAACTGCCCCGACTTCCTCAGCGCTTCGTAAAATGGCTGGATCTTTAAAAGAGATCTGGACCGGCGTGATGCGGTGGCCGCGATGACTAACCAGAGCTTCAAAGTTGTAGACGGGAACGTGCTCGTCTACAAAAAAGTGGATACCTGGTAGATCGTCAGGCACCTTAGCAATTAAGCAATCGCTGCATCAGCCTCTGACACACCAATTACTTTGTCCCGCTCATAACCAACCGCCGCTTGGATATCCTTCCACGTTAACCGCGGGAACTCTCGGAGAATCTCGTCGGTGTTGTATCCATGGTCGACGAACCACGCAATGGTTGCCGTTGGGATTCGCGTTCCGGCAATGATCGGTGCCCCACGCATAATGAGGCGATCCTTCGTGACCTGCCCATACTCGTCCTCACCTCGCTCGGTGAGTTTTTTCACATCCTCGGCGGTGGCGCGAGCGATCGGGCCAATCTCCAAGATCGTTGCTTCGGCAACCTGTCCGAGTGGCCGCGTTGCAATGATCGCTTCTTGATGTTGAAAAAAGACTCGATTCCCAACGACGTAAAAAGAACGATTCGACCAGCTCTCATTGTCATCCGCTTCGAAAAATCCCCTCACCTTCCAGAGGTCTGAGAACGACACACCACGCCTCAACAACTCGGCGATGGTGCGCAGACTAACAATGTCCTTAAAGGAGTAAACACGACTATACGGGCGGCGCCGCTGCGGGTCGGCAAAGGCTGGGATGAAAAACCTTTTGCGGTCCCAGGAGTGAAGCTGCCGGGTGGATAGCCCGGTTAAACGAGAAACAGTATCTGTGGTGAAGGCAATTAGCGGGAAGTCAGCCTTCATCTCTTTCCTCTCGCAGTAGGTAGCCGTTGCTGGCACCCTCTTACAGGGGGGCAGTGTAGCAGGGCTTTCGTCACGTTATCGGCTTCATCCCCGTCCCCACTTCCGTAACCGCCCCTCTCCGGTCTCCACATTGAGCAGCACCCGCCAATCGTGCTGCCAGTCAGAATCGACGATCACCCCGATCTCGACCCAGCCATCGACCGTCAGCGTGGCCATTACATCCTCGACGCGGTTCGGTATGAGCGTGAGATGTTGGGGTCGCGAGCGATCAGCCCGAAGGCGCGTGATGGCTCGGTCCATCGGCGCGGTGATGTCGTCGCCCATGAGAGCTGCCATGCCCACAAGCGTAGAGCAGGATGCGCTCACAGAACCGCACACACTTTCTGCGATTTTTCACCCGTCAACCCGCAATCCCTCCACAGGAACGACGCGGAAATACCTGTGTAGGCGCGATCTGCAACGTACGATGCGGGTTTCCAGACCAAAACCACCGCCCCTCATAGTCCCAGCGTGACCGTATCGACGGTCACGACAAACGTTCAACGGCGCCGGCCATCTGGTCCGGCTCGGCGATGTGCGCGATCACGAACGGAGGAACGATGGATCAGGGGAGTTCGGTGACCGGGATCGATGGCTGGCCGGCGGGGTTCGTGACCGGGGCCGACCGGGCGCGCTTTGGGCGATATGCCGAGGCGCTCGCGTTCTATGACGGGGAGCAGTGGACCGGGCGGCCACGCCGGGGAGAGACGCGGCTGACGTTCAACTACGCGCGGTCGCTGGTCCGCAAGATCGCCTCCTATATCTACCCGGCGCCGGTCACCTTCGCCGTTCCCGTTCCCGAGGGGAGCACGGACGCGGCGGCGAGCCGGGCCGAGCGATTGCTGGCGGCGACGATTGACGACCTCGATCTGGCCCGGCTCGATGTCGAGCTCTGCGTCGATGCGATGGTGCTCGGCGATGCCGCGATCAAGGTGACTTGGGATGTCACGGCCGGGCGCCCGGCCGTGGCCGCGGTCGATCCGGCAACGCTGGTCGCCTGGACCGCACCGGATGACCCCCGGCGACTGGAGCGCGTCGCCCAATGCTACCGGCTGCCGGGCGCGGCGATCCCGGCGGCGCTCGGCGGGCGACCCGGGATGGAACGCCATGGGGAGCGGCCGCGCACGGCCAACCTGGAGGGGCTCGACCCGAACCGGGGCTACGCGGTGGTTGAGGAGTGGACGACGGCACGCTGGCGGGTGCGGGTGGCCGGACAGGTGGTGCTCGATGGCCCCAATCCGTACGGCTGGATTCCCTACCTGATCGCGCCGAACGCGCCTCGGCCGCACGATTTCTGGGGGGTGAGCGATCTGACCGACCTGGTCGATGTCTGCCGGGAATTGAACGCCCGGATGAGCGTGCTGAGCCGGGTGTTGGAGCTTTCTGGGGCGCCGATCGCGGTGCTGGAGAACGTCGACGGCAGCGAGGGGATCACGGTCGGACCGGGAGCGAAGTGGGAATTGCCCGAAGGGGCGAAAGCGTATCTGCTCGATCTGCTCAGCGGCGGTGGCGTCGGGCTCCACGTCGAGTTTCTGAACCTGCTCTATCGCGCCCTGCACGACCTGAGCGAGACGCCGCGGACCGCGTTCGGCGATTCCGGTCGCGATCTCTCCGGCGCGGCGCTGGAGGTCGAGATTCAACCGCTCGTCCAGAAGGTGCAGCGCAAGCGGCGGGGGTGGGACGCGTTGCACCGGGGGCGAAACGCGCTGCTGTTCGATCTGCTGGAGCGATTCGGCGGGGCGGATGCCGGCGGGTTGCGTCGCACCCTCACGATCTGGCCGAGCGTTCTCCCGAGCGACAAGGAGACGGCGGTGCGGAACGCGGCGAGTCTGGTAGCCGGGGGGATTCAATCGCGGCGAACCGCCGTCGCGACCCTGGGCGCCAACGACCCCGAGGCTGAGTTCGGCCGGGTGATCGAGGAAGCCCGGCTGCTCGCGACCATCGACGGGTCATCACCGGCGGCACCGGTTGAGGAGGAGGTGGGAGCATGACGACCCGGGCGGAACTGCGGAGCTCCCTGCGCCAGCGGCTCGAAGAGAGCGTTCCCGCGCTCTGGGACGACACCACGCTGAACGATGCGCTCTCCGGCGCCGTCCGCGGCTATGGGATGCGCTTTCCCCGAGAGGTGACGACCGACCTGATGGTCGCGGCGGGGGCAACCCGGGTCACGGTCGCGGTGGGGATCGACCCGGAGCGGATCGTCCGGGTGCTCGATGGGCAGGGCCGGGCGATCTCGCGGCTGATGACGACCGACGACCGGGAGACCGCGGTCGGAGAAGGGCAGGGCTGGCGCTGGTGGGATGGGGCGCTCCTGCTGCGTTCCCCCGCAACCGCCGGGACGTGGCGGATCGAGTCGCTCGGGGGCCGAATCGTGCCCCCTGACGATGTTTCGGCGGTCGACCTTCTCGCCGGTGATGAAGAGATCGTGGTCCTGCTCGCCGGAGCGACCGCCTTGCGGCGGCGGGCGATCGCGGATGGCAATCGGGGGCATCGATCGCGGGAGATGGCGATGCTCGGCGAGGCCATGCGGGCGGACGCCGCGCGATCGATCGCCAGCCGGCGCCGCCGCGCCCGTGGAGGGTGGCTGGGCTGACGGCTGTTTCAGAGATCGATTGATCCACCCCCACAGCACATCCTGCTCGCTCTATGGAAGGGCACGGGGGTGCGGTCGTCGTTTCCCCTTGGAATGGTCGCGGAGAACGTCCAGATGGTGGGCGGGGTGGTAGGCGTGACGCCGAACCGTCCAGGTCACGATGGTGTCCGCGATGACCCCGGCCGGCCATGCGTCGGCCCCCCGTTCGCGGTCACTCTGGGCAACGTGAAGGATCCTGTTGCCGACCCGGTCGCCCGCCCCCGGTGTGCGAACCACGACGTTGCGGTCGGGCATCAGGGCGCATGCCATGCGCCCCGAGCACGGTGGGGGGGAATCGCGCGCCACGGCGATCCTCACCGCCGGGGACCGACCGAGTCACATCCGGTCGTGGGACCGTGGTCCCCATCGGCCGGATCACCACGTCCCTGCCCGTCGCGCTCTGCGGTAGGGACGCATGGCATGCGCCCTGGTGCGGGTCGGACCGTTCCAGCAATCACATCAGCCCCATCGTCAGGGCGCTGCGTGCCGCGCCAGGGGTGCCGGACCATCTCGTGGCGGTTGGCAGACACGGGAAGCTGCTCATTGGCGGTCAGCACCCCAGGACCTCCGACACCGGTGCTCGCTCCGACGCCCACCCGAGTGCGCGGCCCTTCCTACCACCTCAAGGTCGTGGCGAGGAACCGGCGGGGACGACCCTGAATCCGGTCCCGCTCGTCGCAACGGCGCATGCACCGCGGGATCGGTGAGGTGCGCTGGTCGCCAGACGACACAGGTCGGAGACCGCTTCCTCGACATGGCCTGGAATGACGACGATGGTCGAGCACGAAAGGAGAGGCGATGCCGATCGGGTTCGATCCGGGGGATGGCGGCTACACGACGCCACCGCCAGCGACTGCACCACCCACCAGCGGCGATCCGCTCGATCCCTGGGGTCACGACGGCGCGCCGCCACCGGAGACGGAGAGCCAGGGGTCGTGGGGCTGGGTCGAGGTCGAGCAAGAGGAGGTCACCGAGGTTCGCATCTATGCCTGGGCCACCCAGGAAGATGGCCGGGTCTGCCCGGAATGCGGGCCGCTCGATGGCGAGCTCTTCGACGAAGGCGAGGGGATTTTTCCGCCGCTGCACCCAGGCTGCCGGTGCGCGCGGGTCTATGTCTGGTCCGAATGGCGGACGCGACCGGTCACCGTCTGGGAGGAAACATGGATCCCCGCCTAGCGCATGCACGGCGGACGATGGAGGAAACGATGACGAGAGGACGAGATGGGATCGTCGGACAGATCGCTCCCCGGGACCGACCGGCGTCGATCGTGGCGGTCAGGGCCGAGGCGACGGCGACGATCGGGGAGCGGATCGCGCGGGCGCGGAGAGCGCGCCGCATGACGCAGGAGGGCCTGGCGGGAGAGATCGGATGCGACCGTTCGGCGATCGCCCGCTGGGAGGCGGGCAGCCGGATGCCGCGACTCAGCCACCTACTGACGCTGTGCCGCGTGTTGGGTTGTGCCCCGGGGTCGTTGCTCCCCGATGGAGGCATCCGGGAGGAGGACGCTGACGCCCGGCACCAGGGAACGACGCCCCCACCGTCGCTCTCTGGGTGGAGCCGTCCAGGGGCGACCGTGGATCGCGTTCGTTCAGAGCGACATCGCAAGGAGGTCTCCTAAGTGCCGCAGCTGACAGACGTCGAAATCGCCGGCGCTGGCTACATGCTGGCCCCTGGCAGCTACCGGCGGATGCAGGAGGGGATCGCCGAGGGTCGACCTGGCCGGGTGGTTCAAAAGGACTTCTTCGCTGGCAGTCGGCGGGCGGTGCAGCTGGAGCGGGACCGGGGGTACGACGGCCTGGGGGTGGGACCGGCGTTTCAGGGGCAGGGCGTCGAGCCGTGGCCGGGGTTGGCGACCTTCACGGAGGCGTCGATGGCGTCGCTTCCCTCGGCGAGCGTGCGGGCCTCTTCGGCGACCGCGAACGGTGCCGTCTACATCGGGGTCGGCCGCTACCTCTACCGGACGCCGCCGATTGCTGGTGTCGCCTGGAGCCAACTCACGCAGGTGTTCGACTTCGGTGTTGGGATCGTGATCAGCGGGCTGGCGGGTTACCGGAACCACATCGCGATCGCCACCGGCGACGGGGTGCCGATCCGGCGGTTCGACACCACCACGCTGGTGGTGACCACGATCCTGGCCGGGGAATACGGGGGCGACGTCGTCAGCTACGGCGGGGGCATCCTCTACAGCAGCCGGTCGGCCAATGGTGACACCTTCCGTCTCGGCTCCACGATCCGGAAGTTCGACGGCACGATTGTGACGCGGGGCTGGGAGCTGGATAGCGAGATCGTGCGGGTGGCGCTGCACGGGGGCGAGGTCGTCATTGCGACGAGGACCAGTCTCTACCTGTTCAACGGGGTGAGCGACCCGGGGGCGACGGGGGTTCAGCCGAGCTGGTCGACCAATCCGCGGGCGCTGTTCAGTCATGGGTTGTGGGTGGGACCGCAGGACTTCACCTTTCTGCAGAGCTTCGGGGGCAAGCTCTATACCTGGCTGGCCAATGGCGTCATGGAGTACGACGGCAGCCAGGCGAAAGAGCGGTGGCGGTGCATGGGTCCAGAGGGATCGAGCTGCCTCGGGGCGTGTGTCTCCGGCGGGTTCCTGTGGGTGGCCGTCACCTCGCGGGCGGGCCGCTCGGAGCTGTGGGGGTTCGATGGGTCGGGGTGGTGGAGGGTGTTCAACGACGACCCGGCGACGGTCCAGCATGTCTGGCCGATCGCGGTCTCTGGCGCGGCCGATCGGGACGTGCTGTGCTGGCGGGCTGGGTCGCTGACCTACGACCTGGCGCGGGCCTATCCTCGGAGTGCGGCGCTGGGGAGCTACGCCACCTCGGGGGAGTTCATCAGCTCGCTCTTTGATGCCGGGCAACGCGACAAGCCAAAAGCGTGGCGGAAGGTGGGGGCGGTGTTCGCGTCGCCGGAAGGGCGGGGCAACACCGCGAGTGTCGATAGCGTCTCGATCTTCCTGGACTACTCG
>JAABUR0100006852.1_pt1 | contig 13724 bp, 13 predicted proteins | sample 5560091 | NCBI WGS metagenome assembly JAABUR01 (sample SAMN10711879, study PRJNA513375) | rock metagenome | isolation source: Antarctica rocks | place: Antarctica: Victoria Land, University Valley sud
CCGACCCAGCTCGGCCCGGGCGTGGTCTCGATGCCAGCCCGTCAGCTCGACCAGCTGGTCCAACATCTCGGACTTCTCCGAGCGAGACGCTTGCCGGTACTTCGTTGCCATCCGGTTCGTCACCGCAGGCCGCTGCGCCATCGAAAGCTCCATCGATCAGGCGTAGCCGGACCCCCCACCCACGCGGAGATTCCTACGTGAGGCAACGAACCCACCTACGCGAAGATTCCGAGTGAGTCAATGCGACATTCTCATTCGTTCTCAACTGCGTCGGTAGGCTGAGCCGGGCATGGCCGATCTGCACGCCACCGCCGCCGCCCGGCTGCGGGCCGACGCTCAGCGCTACACCACCAACCGCCGCATCATCGTCGACCACCTCGACCGCAGCGACCGCCCCCTCAGCATCCCCGAACTGCTCGACCGCGCTCCCGACCTGGCGCAGAGCTCCGCCTACCGGAACCTGGCGGTGCTCGAAAGGGCCGGCGTGGTGGGCCGAATCGTCACCAATGACGAGTTCGCCCGGTATGAGCTGGCCGAAGACCTGACCGAGCACCACCACCACCTCATCTGCACCGCCTGCGGCGCCATCGACGACTTCACCCTGTCCCCCGCCGTCGAAGCCGATCTCGAACGGGCCTTGGTCCTGGCCGCCACCCATGGTCGGTTCGCCGCCGCCAGCCACCGCCTCGACCTGGTCGGCGTCTGCGCCCGCTGCAGCTGAAGTCCCGAAGGCGCCCGGCCTAACCCGCTAGAGGTCGGTGCTAGTGACACACCGCCGTGGTGGGTCCTTCGCCCGGCAGGAAGGGTCTCCCATTGAGCGTCGCCATCGTCCTCGCCGTCTTCCCGGTGATCTTCATCGGCGAGTTGCCGGACAAGACCATGTTCGCCTCGCTGGTGTTGTCGTCGAAGGGACGACCGTCGTCTGTCTGGATCGGGGCCGCCGCCGCTTTCCTGGTCCACGTCGTCATCGCCGTGACGGTGGGCGTCGGGCTGTTCCACCTGTTGCCGAAGCGTGCCGTCGAGGGTGTCGTCGCCGTGCTGTTCCTGATCGGCGCGGTGCTGGCGTTCCGGGAGAGCACGAAGGCCGACGACGAACTGGTCCAACACGAGGTGGCGAACCACGGCAAGACCGTCACGACCGCGTTCTTGGTGGTCTTCATCGCCGAGTGGGGCGACCTGACCCAGATCCTCACCGCCAACCTGGCTGCTCACTACCACTCGCCTCTGTCGGTCGGAGTTGGGGCGGTGCTCGCCCTTTGGGCGGTGGCGGCCATCGCGGTCGTCGGGGGCCAAACCCTGCTCAAGTACTTGAAGATCTCCACGCTGCGGCGCATCACCGCCGTCGTACTGGTGGTGCTCGCCGCCGGGGCCGCAGTTTCAGCGCTTCGATGACCATGACTCGATCTGTGGGCGGTGTTTCAGCCGTAGGCACCACGGCACTGGATCGGCTGGGTTTGACCTGAGTCCTGATCCCACAGGTGGTCCCCGTTGACCAAGAATGCGGATGTGGCTGAAGAACCGGTACACAACTCTGACATCGGCGATCAGCGGAGTGAGCCGGATCAGGCGCCGGACGAGTTGCACATCGCCCTCGATGAGATAGGCAACTTGATCGGTTCCGGCGCGAGCCGCGCCCGCCAGGCAGGCGAGTCGCTCGAGCCGGCATGGGAACGTGTCACCGAGGGCGAAACGCGTTGGCCAGTGAGCGTTGTCGTCCTGGTGGCCATCGTGTTGCAATTGATCCTTCCCCACCGGCTCGCGGTCCACCCCATCTGGCTGTTGCCCGCCGTCGAAGCCATGCTCTTGACGGGGCTGATCGCGGCGAACCCCAAGCAGATCACCCGTCGGTCCAACAGGCTGCGCGCCACGAGCATCGTCCTGATCGCGATGACCAGCTTTGGGAACGCGTGGTCCGCTGGGCATCTGATCCACGCGTTGATCAACGGCCGGGCCGGCCAAGACGCTGGGCCGCTGTTGGCAGACGGAGGGGCGATCTGGCTAACCAACGTGATCGTGTTCGGCCTGTGGTATTGGGAGCTCGACCGCGGTGGCCCGGCGGCACGCGCCCACGCCCCGCGCCCCTACCCAGATTTCCAGTTCCCGCAGATGGAGAACCCTTCGCTGGCACCACCAGGCTGGGAGCCGCACTTCTGGGACTACTTCTATGTGTCCTTCACCAACGCCATCGCTTTCAGCCCCACCGACTCCATGCCACTCGCCCGATGGGCCAAGCTGACCATGCTCCTGCAATCCGCAGTTTCGATCTCAACCGTGGCCCTCGTCATCGCCCGCGCCGTCAACATCCTGAAGTAGCACACCTCGTTTCTGACCCGCCGTCAGATCAGGCCCGGATCGCGGGTACGGCTGGGTCCAGCTTTGTGCAGTCGGGCGAACCAACGCCCGCCGAGCTGGGAGGTGCCGTCGACGGCAAGACCGGCTGGCGTCGCCACCTCGGCCACCCCGTCGGCACCGACCCAGGCCCACGGGAACCATGCGCTGGTTTGTCCGAGATGCTGCACGCGCACCGCTTCGCGGCGGAGGTCGGAGCCAGGGGGATCGACCTCTACAACGGCCAGGCCGCCCGGCTCGAGCAGCTCGGCGATGCGCCCCAGCAGCCGGACGGGGTCACCACCGATGCCGACGTTGCCGTCCAGCAGCAGGACGTTGGCCCAGCGACCCTCGGCCGGCAGGCGCTCGAACACGGAACGTTCGAGCACCGTGGCGCCCCGGGCGCGGGCGGCGTGGAGGGCGTATGGCGATACGTCGACGCCCAGGGTCGTGATGCCCCGCTGGGCCAGGACCGCCACCAACCGGCCGGGCCCGCAGCCGACGTCGAGGGTCGGCCCGCGCAGGTCGACCAGCAGTCGGCGATCCACGACCGACGCGTCAGCGCACCACCGGTCGACCTCCAGCACCTGGACGGCACCGGACGAGGACTCGAGCACGGCCGGCGGCGCAGAGACGCTCATGCCGGTTCCTTCTCCGGATCGGACCGACCGGCGGTGACGGCTCGACGGCGGCGCCACAGGGCCAGGCCGATGCAGGTGCCCCACACCAGGGCGATGACGATCACCAGGAATCTCCCGGCGTTCCCGGGGTCGATGCTGCGGTTGGCCGGCATGGCTCCGTAGCGGCCGGTGACGGGCCGAGTGGTCAAGAACAACACCGCGCTGAGGGCCAGAGCGATGCGCACCGAGGCGCGGAGCCAAATCGGGAGCCACCTGGCCGTGACCAAGCCGACGGCTACCACCGCCGGCGCCCATATGCCGTCGTGGGCCACCAGGCCGCCCACCGTGAACTTGGCCAAGTTGTACGGGTCGATGCCGGCCCGATTCACCGAGTGGAACCCGAACCAGATGGCGGCCCAGCCGATGACCAGGGCCGGCCAGAACCAAACCGACAGGTGCTCTTCACGGGGGGCGGCCGGAGTCGACGGCTTGGGGCGTTCGCCACCCGCCCCAGGCGTGAGTCGGTCGGCGGTGTTCGCTGCGCCGGTCGTGGTCACTTGACCTCGATCCGGTTGACCCATTTGGTCTGCATGACTCCGGGGCGGTTCGGGGCGATGAGCCGCACGGGGAACCCGTGGTCGAGATGAAGCTCGTGGCCGTTCATCTTCAGTGCCAGCAAGGTGTCACGGTCGTGGGCGTGATCGGAGTCGACCTCGGAGGTGGAGTAGATGCTGCGCGTTTCGAGGGAGTAGACGGTGGCCGCGGCATGATCCGCGGCTCCCGCCAGCCGCAACAGGTCGCGGAGGGGTACGCCAGTCCACGTCGCGTCGACGCTCCAGCCTTCGACGCAGGTGATCGGCAGCACCGCGGTGTGCTGCTCCATGCCCCGCAGGTCCTCCACCGTGAGGTCGAGCTTCCGCTTGACCTTGCCATCTACTAAGACCCGGTACCCCGGCGACCTGGCCGTATCGGTAACCCCCGCCTGTGCGGCGGGCTTGTTCACCGGAACGCCGTCGACCCCCTGGTCGGGACGTCGGGGCGCTAGCCCGGCCAGGTCCTTGAGCGGCTCTACCGTCTGGCCGACGGTCGTCAGCGTAAGGATACCGGCGCCGGCTGCGGTGGCCCCTAGGAAGCCGCGCCGGGTGAGGGCACCGGCCGGTGCGACGCCAGTCGAGGGCAGGTCGGCGCTTTGGCCTTGGGCGCGGAAAAGGGCTTGGCGGCTGATCGTGGCCTTGGCGCCGATGTGTACGGTCAGCGCGCCAATGGTGATCCAGGCCACCGCGTAATGAGCGGGAACGAAGCTGAACGGGAACGGGTACCAGCGGGCGGAGTTGGTGAGCCCACTGGCCAACATGAACAAGGAGCCAGCCACCAGGATGGCGATGCTGATCCGCTCCAGGGCATGGGCGACGTTGCGCACGGGAGGTGTCTGGAAGAGGTGGGGGAAGGCGGCCCACAGCTTGGCCAAGAGCAGCGGCACGGAGATGATGCCGGTGGCGACGTGCAGGCCTTGGGTGAAGCGGTAGAGCCCGGCTGGCCGGGCCGGGTTGCTGAAGAAGCCAGACGGGTGCTGGATGAGGTGCGAGTACAGGCCCGTGAGAAAGCAGATGGTGAAGGACACCCCCAAGGCCACGCCCAGGATGGCGCTGGTGCGGGCCTGGTGCACGGGCGCCACTAGGGCACGGTCGCGCCGGGCCAGTCCTGCTTCAGCGGCGGTGCGCAGCCACTTTGAGGTGCGTTCGGCGATGTGTTCCCGGCCCGGAGGTGGCCTCGACGGCGTCCGGTTCCGCTTGAGCGGCACATCGATTGCGTCGCTGGCGGCCGTGTCCTCCTGGCCCCGATGGGAAGGGAGCGGGCGGTCCCCGGAGTCAGACTGCGGCACGGTCGGCCTGGTAGATGGCCATGGCGGCTTCGGCCGTCACCGCGGCCACGGCGGCGGCCGTGGCCGTGGCCGGCATGGAGGCGGTGACCAGTTGGGCATCGGCGAAGGTGTCGATGTCGCGCAACGTCGGCAGTACCTTCGGGGCTAGCTCCAGCTGGCGGAGACGACCCAGCTGCCGGGTGCCGGTGTCAGGCCGGCTCATGGCGATGTTGTCGAAGACCCGCCGGTCGGCGGCGCGGAGCCCGAGCAGCCACCAACCGCCGTCCTCGGCCGGCCCCAGCACTGCACCGGTCTCCGGCTGATGAAGGGCGACCAGCGCGTCTATGAGCAGTTCGGGCGTGATCTGGGGGGTGTCCATGCCGACCTGGATGGCCGGTCCGCCGACGTCGTCCCACGCGTTGGCCAACCGCTCGCTGAACGCGCCGCCGCGCTGGGCGATCAGTTTCACGCCTTCGGGCACCCAGAAGGACGGGTCGCCGTCCAGCGCCAGCACCACCCGCCCGGCGCCGGCGGCCGTTACGGCGCGCAACGTGTCGGTGAGGGCGGCAGCGGCGATGTCGGCGGCCTGGGTCGGTGTGCACGGCGGGCACAACCTGGTCTTGACCCGCCCGGGCTGCGGTTCCTTGGCCATCACCAGGATGGTGGAGGCGCTGACCAAGGGCACGAGGCGAACCTACCGATGGGTCCGCGGCCACCACCGGCGAGCGGGCTTACGAAACCCGAAACTCTCAGGCGGCGGCCGAGCCTCCATCACGGATCCACCCATACGCTGAAATCCGTGGGCAGCCCCGCTTCGACTGACACCAAGCGGGTCCTGATCATCGACGACGACCTCACCTTGGCCGACGTGGTCGGCCGGTACCTGGAGCGGTCCGGGTTCGAGGTGGAGATCGACGGTGCCGGCGACACCGGCCTCGACCGGGCGTTGAAGTGGTTGCCGGACCTGATCGTGCTGGACCTGATGCTGCCCGGACTCGACGGCTTCGAGGTGTTCCGACGCATCCGGGCGGTGGCTCCGATTCCCGTCATAATGCTGACGGCCCGCGGCGAAGAAGAGGACCGTGTGGCCGGCCTGGAGCTGGGTGCCGACGATTACCTGGCCAAGCCGTTCTCACCGCGGGAGCTGGCGGCCCGGGTCAAAGCCGTGCTGCGCCGCGCCGACGGCGCAGTGGCGGCCTCGGCGTCGGCGGTGGTCGAGGCCGGCGACATCCGCGTGGACCCCGTCTCGCGAGAAGCCAGCCGCGACGGCCGGCCACTGACCCTGACCGCCAAGGAGTTCGACCTGCTGGTGTACCTGGTCAACCGGCCGAACGAGGCGCTGCACCGCAAGCAGCTCATGGAAGCGGTGTGGGGTTGGAGCTACGGCGACACCGCCACCGTGACCGTCCACATGCGTCGCCTACGCGAAAAGGTCGAAGACGACCCTTCAGATCCCCTGCTGTTGCAAACGGTGTGGGGCATCGGCTATCGGTTCGTGCCGTGATGCGAGCCAGCTCCGACCATCGGCCCGACCTCGGTCACCAGGCGGCCGACGGGTCGAGGAAGGTAGGAGCGCCTTGGCAGCTCGTCCCCGCGCTGGTGCTGTCCGGCATCTTGGTAGGGGGCGCCATCGCCCTGGTGCGGGGTGCGCCCCTGACCGACGCGGTGGTGCTTGTGTTGGTGGCCACCGGAAGCGCTTTGGTAGCCGCTGGGCTCGGGTGGTGGGCGCTCGGCCCGCTGCGGCGCACATCGGTCCGGGCCCAGGCCGTCGCCGTGGCCGTGGTGGTGGTGGTGTCGACGGCGGTGGGCGTGCTGGCGGCGGCCCGGGCGATGTTCATCTCCAGCCACGACCTCACCGCCCTGCTGGTGGTCATGGTGGCGGCCGGTTGCGCCGGCACCGCCGCCGCTCTCCGGCTCGGTTGGCACGCGTACTCGGGAAGCCGCGCGGTCGAGGAGATGGCCGGACGCATGGGCGAGGCGCCGGCGGTCGGACCCGGGGGGCGGCCACCGGCCACCGCCGAACTCTCCCGGCTGGCCGATCGCATCACCGCGGTGTCGGCCGAGCTGGACCAGGCGCGTCGGCGAGAAGCAGGCTTGGAGCAATCCCGCCGGGAGCTGATCGCCTGGATCAGCCACGATCTGCGCGGTCCCCTCACCAGCATCCGGGCCATGGCCGAGGCGTTGGAGGACGGGGTGGTGGACGACCCCGAGACCATCGCCCGCTACCACGCCGCCACCCGGACTGAGACCGAGCGGCTGGCTCAGATGGTCGACGACCTGTTCGAGCTGAGCCGCATCACCGCCGGCGCCACCACCCTGTGCCCCGAGCGGGTTCCATTGGGTTCCATGGTCGATGACGCCGTCGACACCGTGCTGGCGCGCGCCGATCGGGCCGACGTAACCGTCGAGCGGCGCTACGGGGACCTGCCAGTGGTACTGGTCTCGGCGGCCGAGCTCACCCGTGTCCTGCACAACTTGCTGGACAACGCCATCCGCCACACACCCCCCGGCGGCGAGGTGATGGTGTTGGCCGAGGTCGACGAGGACGGGGTGAGCCGCATCTCGGTCGAAGACCAGTGCGGGGGCATACCCGAGGTCGACCTGGATCGCGTCTTCGACCTGGCCTTCCGCGGCGATCACGCCCGCGGTCGTGACGGCGGCGGTGGGCTGGGATTGACCATCGCCAGGGGGCTGGTGGAGGCGCACCACGGCTCGCTGGCCGTCGACAACGCCGCCTGTGGTTGCCGGTTCACCGTCTCGCTGCCCCCCGACCGGCCACCCGTCGCCGATGACGGCTCCGACGCGGGCCACGGCCGTGGCCCGCTACCGGTGACCCCGTGAAGCTTCAGCGTGCGGCTGTTTCATGGCCGGCTGCTCCAGGTGACCGATCGCGACGCCACTGGTGAGCTGGCCTGCACCAGGGCTGGCGCCAACGCCCCCGGTCGAAGCGTTCACAGCAGCCGACGCATGTCCTGGACGGCGGCGATCGTTCCCTTCACGGTCCCTGTCACCTTCGAACGGCCGGCGCGACGGTGGTACGGCACTTGCACCCCTTCAATGCGCCAGCCAGCGGAGGCGGCCCGGATGATCATCTCCAAGGGCCAGCCGAACCGCCGGTCCTGCAGCCCGAGCTCGAGCAACGGGAGTCGGCGGCAGGCTCGCATAGGTCCGAGATCGCTGACGGTGATGCCGGTAAGCCGGCGGACGCGGGCGGCGAGGAAGCGGTTCGCCAGCCGAGCGTGGGGCGGCCACGCCCCCCGCTCCGCACGCCGCTCACCCAAGACCAAGTCGGCTCCTGAGCGTAACGGGTCCACAACCCGGGGCAGGTCGAGCGGATCCAGGGAGGCATCGGCGTCGAGGAAAGCCACGACGTCGCCCTCCGCAGCTTGCAAACCGGCCCAGCAAGCAGCCCCGAATCCCCGCACCGGTTCGCTGACCACCCGGGCGCCGAGTGAACGCGCGATGTCAGCAGAGGCGTCAACCGAGCCGTTGTCGACCACGAGAGGCCGGTAGCCGTGGGTCCAGCGGTCGGGGTGCAGCACCCACGGCAAGGCGACCGCTTCGTCGAGTACCGGCACGATGACGTCGACGGACGGGCGGGTCATGGACGGTTCGGATGCTCCGGACACGGCGGCACGGTACCGGCGGCGAGCTGGCGGTCGACCCTGCTCTGCGTGGCCGGTTCAGCCGCCGGGCTCGGCGGGGCCCTTTGGCTCTGCCTGCACTGGCGCGACCGTCTGGAGGCCGACGCCGGACAACCCCTCTTCATCGGCGCTTCGCCGTTCTCCGGAAGTTGGGGGACCGTCCCGTGGTCTTCGGTCTTGATCCCCGTCGCCGTGGTCGCCCTCGTAGTGGCGCTGGGTCCGTGGATCGCCGATCGGTCCCGCTGGGGTGTGGTTCTGGGCGGAGCGGCGATCGGTCAGATCGGCCTCACCGCTGCGCTGGCGATTCCCGACGGGTGGATCGCATTGCGGGACCACCTCACCAGTGGCAACACCGGGTATCTGGTGAACGTGCCGTTGGTCGGTTCGCCGGGCGCCTTCCTATCTGGCTTCACCCGGAACATCGGCCAATACCACACCCACGGGCGTGGCCACCCGCCCGGCCTGATCCTGGTGCTGTGGCTCTTGGATCGTGTGGGCCTCGGAGGCGCCGGCGTGGCCGCCGGGCTCTGCTTGGCGGGGGGCGCCCTGGCCACCGTGGCGGCGCTGGCCGCGACCCGCTCCCTGGCTGGAGAGGCCGTGGCCCGACGAGCCGTGCCCTTCGTGGTGCTGGTGCCAGCGGCTGCGGTGGCCACCAACTTCGATCTCGTCTACAGCGCATTTTCGGCCGGCGCACTGGCCACCCTGGTCTTGGCCACCGGTGCGGCGGGCCGGCGCTCGACCGGCCTGGCCGCCGCCGCGGGGGTCTTGTTCGGTTGCAGCCTGCTGGGCAGCTACGGCCTGGTGCTCTTCGCCGTCCCGGTGGCAGCGGTGATCGCCTACCGCCGACGTTGGCCGCTGCTGGTGCCCTTCGCCGCCGCCGCCGGCGCCGTCCTGGCCCTGCCCGTCGCCTGGGGCTTCTGGTGGCTCGACGGGTTGGCGGCCACGCGTGGGCAGTACTTCAGGGGCTTGGGCACCGCCCGCCCCGGCGGCCCCTTCGCCGTGCTCGACCTGGTAGCTCTGGCCGCCATCCTCGGCCCGGCGGCGCTGGTAGCGCTGGTCGGCTACCGAGACCGACGCCTCCTGCCGGTCGTCGGGGGCGTCGGCTTCGCGATCCTGCTGGCGCTGATGTCGCAGATGTCCAAGGGTGAAGTGGAGCGCATCTGGCAGCCGTTCGTGCCCTGGTTGGTGCTGCCGTGCGGCTTGATGGCGTTACGTCTTGACGCCGCGCGCCCCGGGTCATGGCGGCGGGGCCGGACCTTGCTGGCCGTGCAGGGTGCCGTCGCTGTGGGGCTGGCGGTATTCCTGCGATCGCCGTGGTGAAGGTCCTGGTCACTGGCGGCGCCGGTTTCATCGGCGGCCAGTTGGTGGACCAGCTCTTGGCCGGGGGCGCCGACGTGGTCGTGCTCGACAACTTGTCACCCGCCGCCCACGGCCCGGACGCCACCGCCGACCTGCCCGCCGCCGCCGACCTGCGCCGGGTCGACCTGACCGACGCAGCCCGGGTGGCCGAGGCGGTTGCCGGCGTCGACGCCGTCAGCCACCAGGCCGCTCGGGTCGGGCTGGGGGTCGACTTCAGTGACGTGGTCGACTACGTCACCGACAACGACCTGGGCACCGCCACGCTCCTACGGGCCTTGTGGAACACCCGCTTCGCCGGCCGATTGGTGGTGGCCAGCAGCATGGTCGTGTACGGGGAGGGGGCCTACCGCTGCATCGAACACGGTTCGGTGCGGCCGGGCGAACGGCGGCCGGCGGACCTCGACGCCGGCCAGTTCGATCCGCCGTGCCCGCTGTGCCGCCGGCCGTTGGAGCCGGGAGTTGTCGACGAGGGCGCGCCGTTCGAACCCCGAAACACCTACGCCGCCACCAAGGCGCAAACCGAGTACCTGGCCTTCCTCTACGGGCGCGAGGCGGGGGTGGCGGTGGCCGCCTTGCGCTATCACAACGTGTACGGGCCGCGGATGCCACGAGACACGCCCTATGCCGGTGTGGCCAGCATCTTTCGCAGCGCGGTCGACTCGGGCAAGGCGCCGCAGGTGACCGAGGACGGCGCCCAGCGGCGTGACTTCGTCCACGTCAGCGACGTGGCCCGCGCCAACGTGGCCGCGCTGCTCGAACGGCCCCATGTGGGCGGCGCCTTCAACGTCGCCTCCGGTGAACCCCACACCGTGGGGGACCTGGCCGAGGTGCTGGCTGGTGCGGCCGGCGGCGACGTGCAGCCAGTGGTCACCGGCGCATGGCGCCTTGGCGACGTGCGCCACATCGTCGCCTCCCCAGAACGGGCCGCCCATCAGCTCGGCTTCGAAGCCGAGGTCAGCTTCGCCGACGGCATGGCCAGCTTCGCCCGGGACCCGCTACGGACGTCCCCCTCCACAAGTGGTGCCCCGGTCAGGGTGTCGACCGGCAGGCCGTTCGATCGACGGACACGTCCCTCAGGTTGGCCAGGTTCAGACGATCTTGAGGGCTCGGGCGGCGATGAGGAGTCCGCCGAGTATGACCGCCACGGCTGTGGCCAGGGGGAGGACTCCGGCTAGGCGGGTGAGCCGGGGCCGGGTGCGCATGGCGAGGATGTGTTCCAATCGCCCTCGGGCGCGCTCGATGAGGAGGCCGGCGGCGACGAGGGTGACGGCCATGCCGATCCCGTAGGCGACGATCAGCAGGAGGCCGAACCAGGCTCGTCCGAGGGCGATTGCGCCGAGCAGCACGACTAGGGCCGATGGGGTTGGCACCATGCCTCCGGCGAAGCCCATCGCCATGAGGCTGCGCAGCCGGATCTCAGAGCCGGGCTCGATGTCCTCGAGGTGCGGGTGGGAGTGGAGGTGGGGGTGGGTGTGTGAGTGGTGATGCGGGTGCTGGTGATCGTGGGCCTGCTGACCTGGTTCGGCGTGGGTATGGGCGGTCGACTCGTTGTGGTGGGGCACTAGTTCCTCCGCCAGGTCCACCAAGGGGGCCGGTTCGGAGACCAGTACCGACGCGTGGGCCAGGGCCGCAGCCGGGTCCATGCTGGAGTTCTCGCCGCGAGCAGTGACGGCGTGGGCGGTGTCGTGCTGGTGCCGGCTGTTCGTTGCCGGCTCGCTGGTGGTGGCTGCGAACTGTTGGAGTTGGCGCCGGAATCGCACGGCGCGGAGCACCAAGGCGATGCCGATCCCCACCACGAGTGCGCCGCTGATGCTCCCAAGCAACGGGTACAAGCTCTCTGGTGCGAGCGACGAGTTGGTGATGACCAGCGCTAGCGCGAGCACCCCGCCGGTGTGGGTTACGGCCACGGTGAGTCCGAGCAACAGAGCGTGGCGGCGTGTGCCTTTTTCCCCGACGAGGTAAGCGGCGATCACTGTCTTGCCGTGCCCTGGTGCGACGGCGTGGAGCATCCCGAAGAAGAAGGCGACGGCGACGGCGAGCAGGCCGAAGGGCACGGTGAGGGTCTGCTTCTCGACCAATGAGAGGAACGAGTCACTGACCCGGCGGGTCTCGGCGTTACCGAGTCCGCCTGGGAGGCGGGGGCCTCCGGGCGTCACTTGGACGGTTGCCTCTGTCTTGTGCAGGGGCGACGAGAGGCGGTTCTTGGGGTAGGCGGTGAGCTGCTTGCTGAGGCTCGTCTTGGGCACGTCGGTCGCGGTGATGGTGGTGCGGTCACCCACTGCGACGATCTCGTGCCATCCGATCCGGTCGGGGAAGTTTCCGTCTTTCAGGGTGACGGTGCTCCGGCTGGTGATCTCGGAATGGGAGCTGTCGAGGAGGCAGTCGACGCGTTGTGTGGCCAGGCCGGCCTGGCCCGGTGGGAAGGTCAGCTTGGTGGTGGAGGGACGAAGGACGACGGCTTGGGTGGCTACCCGGACGTGGACGTTGGCAGCCAGATCTCGGCACTCGTTGGTGACGTACCTGCGCTTCTCGGCATCGCTGAGCTTGTCGTCGCCGTTGGTATCGATCTGCGGCTTGGTCTGGATGGTGGGGATCTCAGCCATGTCAACGACGTAGTGGACCTGCACCGACCCGGTGCCGATCCGCAGTTCGGCGTAGGTGTTGATGGTGAAGTTGCCGAGGGGGTGGGCGCCGGCCGGCGCCGCTTGGACACCGACCAGCAAGAGTGCCGCGACCGCCGCTATCGCAACCCACGCGGCGACGCGTGTCCCGGTCAACGCCGGGCGGCGGCGCCGTGCCGATTCGGGTGCGTCGCCGGTGCGGTGATCGCCGCGGACCGGTTCACAGAGAGCCATGAGGCCGTAAGTATGTCGGTCGGTCGCCGAGTCGCGACCTCGCTCGTCGTTGCCGCTGGCCACGCCGGTTGAACCAACAAGAGTTTAGATTTGAGATGGGCGTTTTACGCCGGTCTTAGGTCTACAGTCTCGCCGTCGAGTTCCGCAGGGGTCTCGCACTGTGTACGGACCCGGAGGTCCCTATGTCGAAACGACGCTTTGTCCGATCTGGTCTTGGGGTGATTGCGACTGTGGCGGCGGCAGTCGTTGTGGTCGCTGTCTCTGTGCCTTCGAGCTTCGCCTCGAGTCACGCAGAGGCGCCGCTTACCGCCGCTGACCGCCAGATCGACGGTTCGGATGTTTATGCCTTCGTCAGTCCGGACCGTCCCGACACGGTGACGCTGCTCGCCAACTACGTCCCGCTTCAGGACCCTGCGGGTGGCCCCAACTTCTTCCCGTTCGGTGAGAACGTTCGCTACGAGATCAACATCGACAACAGCGGGAGCGCCAAGCCGGACATCACCTACCGCTGGACGTTCAAGTCGAGCTACAAGAGCAAGGACACGTTCCTGTACAACACCGGTCCGGTGAACAGTCTCGCCGATCCGAACCTGAACTTCACCCAGACCTACACGCTGGAGGAGATCCGGGGCACCCAGTCCCAGACGCTCGCCACCGATGTTCCCGTGGCTCCCTCCGATGTCGGCAAGGCCTCGATGCCCAACTACCAGACCCTCCGCAACCAGGCTCTGCACCCGCTCGCCAACGGCGGTCAGGTGTTCGCCGGCCAGGCTCATGATCCGTTCTTCGTTGATCTGCGAGTCTTCGACCTGCTGTTCGGCGCCAACCTGAGCGAGGTCGGCAACAACTCGCTGGCCAACAAGAACGTCAACACCCTCGCCATCCAGCTCCCCAAGTCTGCGCTCGCCAACGCTGACCCGGCCAAGAGCTCGATCATCGGTGTATGGAGCACGAGTTCCCGGCAGAGCATGCGGGTGCAGAACGTCGATGGCAGCCAGCAGTACTCCGGCGACTTTGTCCAGGTGTCTCGCCTCGGGAACCCGCTGGTCAACGAGGT
>JAABUR0100006854.1_pt1 | contig 13723 bp, 16 predicted proteins | sample 5560091 | NCBI WGS metagenome assembly JAABUR01 (sample SAMN10711879, study PRJNA513375) | rock metagenome | isolation source: Antarctica rocks | place: Antarctica: Victoria Land, University Valley sud
GTTAGCGTGGGACATGAGGACCTCCGTGGTGGGTGTGTTGCCGTAGGACAGCCCCACCTCACCCGGAGGTCCTCCTCATGTCCAGCAGGCTCGCCCGTCACCAACGTCCGTGGTTAGTACAGCTAGGCGGGCCATGGCCACAAACCGTTGGCCCGCATGCAGCCCTCAGCGGAGTCCAACAGCGGGCCAGCATCCCGTCCGAGACCGTCGACCACCCACGTCCTCCAGCCTTCAGCGCTCAGACCCTGAGCATCGGCCCCGATGGCCAGTCGGGCCAGGTCCTTGATGTACGGGCCACACCCGGCGCCATCCAGCCCCTCCACGCCGTAGCGTGGGTCCTCGAGGACCTCATGGTGCTCGTGCATCAGCGCTCCCTTGGCCCGGTTCAGCGCCTGCCGGACCTCGGCTAAGGCCGCCTTATCAGGAGCTGTCATCGCCGGGGCCCCCGGGCCGTGTCGGTAGTCGATGAGCTCGGCAGGTCCGCGCCGGCTGGCGTGGGGCGCTCCGACCTCTTGGCGACGGTGTCGGGTCCGCCGAACTCTGCCGTGGCATATCCACCGCCCACCATGCTGGTCGGGGACGGGAGGAAGAGAGCCGCACCTGAGACCCCGTCGATGCGCCCGCGGTCGGTCTTCCAGTTGGCCAGACGCAGTTGATCCGCACGCTGGGTCCGGTTCGCTGCCGTGGCGGGCGCAAGACCTGCGCGTCCCCCGTCCGTCCGGCCGCGACGCGGTACCGCATCACGATGCGTGCCCTGCCTCACGGGGCCGCCACGGCACAGGTCAACCCACCCGCCGAGAGGATCGGCCGCTACCGACCCACGCGGCCCGGCGATGTCCCCCACGGAATGGTGAATGGTCATGCTGCGCACCGATCAAGGCCCCATGTTCAAGGCCCGAGTTAGCCATCGCCGAAGGCGAGGACGACGCTGGAGCCGTCGCGCGAAATACCCTTGGCAACCCCAAAGATACGCCGCCCAGGCCGGTCCGCTGCAACGGTCCGGTCCGCGACCTCATCTGGCGCTGGGCGAGCTGCCGCAACGGCGTCTGCCCGGTCCAAGGCGGCGGGTTTGCACCTCGCGGGGTCGCTGGAGACAGCCAACCGGCCAAGCCACGGTGTCGAGTCGGTGCCGTCCGGTGGTCGGTTCCGGAGATCAGGAGCCGCTCCTTCCACGTCGGTGATCGCTGAGCGTCGACGCGCACGCTGGCACTGAACCGGCCTTCACCGTCAGGGTCCGGGTCGTCGACTGCGGCGTCTCCACGTTTGACGACCGAGCTGAGAAGGGGTGAAGGCTCGGCTCACGGCACCTTGGTGACGGTGAGCAGCACCGCAGAGTCCTCCAGCACCTCCATGCTGTGACTGGCATCGGGGACGATGATCAGGGTCCCCGGCCCTGCCCTCCCATGACTGCTCCCCGCAGGCCAGCCGAGCCCGACCACGCAGCACGTTCACGGTCGCCGCACCCGGTTCTCGGCTTGGCCAGCTCGGCTCCCTTCATCAACGCGATGACCGTCTGGCGTAGCACCCGTTCATGACCACCCACATGTACGGCAACCTCAAAGCTCTTCGCCGGACGCACCGCGTCTCAACTCGGTCTTGCTGAACCGGCCGCCGGTGTTGGCAGGCTGCTGGGTCTTGCACTTCGTGGCGGCGGTGCCGCTGGAGTGGCGGTAAAGGTCGGTGCGCTCGGCTGCCGGCAGGTCCACCTGAGTTGTTGGGATGTAGCTGAGTTGAGCAGAGGAGCGGGACAGGACCGCGTCGAGGATCCAGTCGACGGTGACTCTGACCCGATTGTTGCCTGAGGGGCAACGGGAGCAGGTGGTAGCCGCGGGTGACGCCTTGGCGGCCAGGCCGGTCAACGGAACCCCGACAGCTTTGGCGACGGCGTCACGACCCGCGAGGTCGACGACGAGCCCGAGATTGTGGTGCTTGTACGGGCGGGCCTGGCCAACCTGGAGGGAGGCCGCGACGTTTCCGGCGGCCCGCTTGGCCTGATGTTGGGCGTGCTGGGCTGTCGGCGGGGTAATTCTTCCAGGGTGGGTCAAGTCGAGGACGGCGGCGGCGTCGCCCAGCGCCCACACGCCGGGGTGTCCCGGTACCGCCAGGTACTCATCGACGACGAGCCGGACCTTGTTCAGCGGGAGGTGATGACGTTGCGCGACCGCGCCGATCAACTGGCTGTCGCTGGCCCCGGCGGCCCAGACCACGGTACGGGTGGGAACAGTGCTGCTGCTGTCGGACAAGGTAACCGCGTCCCCTCGAATGTCAGTTAGTGACGGACCCAGCCGGACCTCGATGCCCCGCCCGCGCAGCAGTCCCACGGCGGGCTGGCCCAGGTCGGCACCCAACTCGGGCAGGACGACGGGCGCGGCGTCGCACAGGGACCATTGGCTGTCGTCGCTGACCAGGTTGGGGTAGGGGGCCAACGCGCAGCCGCGAAGTGCTGCATCTGGGCGATGAAATCGGTGCCGGAGTAGCCCGCGCCGACCACGACGAACGTGCACCGGGCGGCCCGCTCGCTGGGCTGGGCGGTGTCGGCCAGCTCCAGCTGCTGCAGGATGAGATCGCGCAGGTAGAGCGCTTCGGCTCATGACCTGAAGCCGCGGGCGTGCTCGTCCAGGCCCGGGATGGTGAAGTCGCGGGTGACGCTTCCCGGGCTCAGAGTCAGCCGGTCGTAGCCGACCTTGCGGGTCTGACCGTCCGGCAGATGAACCGTGACAAGGTGACGCTCTAGGTCGGTGTCGACCCCGAAACCCAGTACCGGGACGGTGCGGCGCAGCGACTGCGCCGGCGGGATGACGATGTGCCGGGGGTCCATCACCCGGCCGCGACCTCCGGCAGCAGCGGGCTGTACAGCATGTAGTCGGTGGGGCTGATCACCGCAATATGCGCCTTGTCGGCCGGCAGCGCACGCTCCAGGGCCCGACAGGTGTGGAAGCCGGCGAAGTCGCTGGCGACCACCACAACCCTGGCCGGCGTGGCCGCGGCCGACCATTGCTCGGCGTCGATGTGCGTGTCGGGCCTCGGGTCGGTCAAGACGTCCTCGTGGTGAGCTCATGACATGGCACGTACCGCAGCGATAGGGCGGCACTGCGCGCCACCGCGGGTTAGCCGGCCTTGTGAGCTCGCACTACCACCACCGGGCAGGGCGCACGCTGGACGCAGTGGGTGCTCACCGAGCCGATGAGGAGGCTGGTGACCGCACCGTGACCGCGTGAGCCCACGACGAGCAGGTCCGCCGTGGCTGCCTCCTCGATCAGTACCCCGGCCGGCGGCCCCTGGACGACGCGCCGTTCGACGGGCACGGGTGGCGTCTCACCGGCCGCCATGCGGATGACCGCTGTGAGGGTGTCGGCGGCGGCCTCCTCGCGCCCTCGGTCGGCCGGCTCCGCGTCCGGTAACGGAGAGACGCCTGGCGAATAGCCGACCCGCGTGGGCCGTTCCCACGCGAGCACCACGCGCAGGCTCGCGTCGGCGCAGCGGCATACTCGACTGCCCACCCCAGCGCGTCAACCGACGCACGCGAGCCGTCCACGCCGACCACGACCACCGGAGAGTGTTCGCTCATCACGTCACCTTCAGAAGTTGGTTGCCGCCCGACCGGCGGCACAGGGGTGTAGCCACGAGCGACGCGTTCCGCCGGTCCCGCTCCGGCCGCATTGGGCTTGACACGTTCGCAGGGCCCGAGGATGCAGCCCGGCACTCAGGTCGGGCAGTCCCGGCCACGAAGCAGGCGGCGCCGCCGCCGGGCGCACCCGGTCGTGGCCAACAGGGCAAGTCACCGAGGGCTCGCCGGCGGTGGTGAGGTTGCGGTGGTTCGACTCCTTCCGCTGACTGTCCCGTCATTGGTTCACCGTAGCCCCGGCGGCGCCAGTACGGGTTGGGCGATGAGAACCCATGGGAGTCTCGTCTTGCTGGCCGCATACCGTGACCTGACGACGCCGGAAGGCTGGTTAACGGCGGAGTTGTACCGCCATCGACATCGATCGATCATTGGCATCATCGCCAACCCACTTCCGAAGAGAGGCGGCTGCTGCTGCTGTGACCGACGTCATCCCCGAGCCGCGCATCGACATGCTGGACCTGGCGCGTGTCCAGCAGTGCCCAGGGAACCTGGAGCGACGAGGAGCGCCGGCCCGGTACGGCCGACCAGATGGCGGGTCGACGGCCGGCCTGCGAGCGGTCCCAGGTGTTTGGCCCCGCGCCATTTACGGCGGCGACGGCCTGATCGAGGCGGTGATGACGTGATCGAGGCGGTGGTATTTGACTGGACGGTGTCCTCCTAGACGCCGAGCCGGTTTGAGAGGACGTGCGTCGCGCCCTGGTTGAGGAGCGCGGCGGGCGGTGGCTGCCCGAAGCCCAGTCGCGGCTGATGGGCATGAGCACACCGGAATGGGCGCGTCACCTCAGTGCGGACCTCGGCGTGGACCTACCGCCGCCGCAGACCACCGCGGTCGTGTGCAGATGATGGCCGCTCGGTACACGCAACAGCTGCCGTTGGTACCCGAGGCGACGGACACGCTGCACCGGGTCGCCCAGCTTTGGCCGTTGGGTTGGCGAGCTCGTCCCTCCGCTCTCTGATCGACACCGTCTTGGCCAGCGCGCAGTGGACCAGGCTGTCTGACGTCACCGTTTCCACCGAAGAGGTCGGCCACGGCAAGCCGGCTCCCGACGTGTACCTGAACGCGGTGAACCGGCTCAACACCGCACCCGAGTGTGCGGTGGCGGTCGAGGATTCGACCAACGAGCTGCGGTCAGCTAGCGCCACCGGACTCCGCGTGATCGCCATCCCCCGTCCGGCCTATCCGCCGGTCGCTGCTGCCCTCGCTGACGCCGATCTCATCCTGTCCAACCCGGCCGACCTCGGTGCCTTAGCCATCGAGTCCCTCACCACCCCAAGCCAGGACACGCAAAGACGGCACCACCTGAAAGCTTCTGTCGTTAAAGAAGGCTGCACGTGCCCCGCCGCCGCCCTGTCGTGCGAGCGAAGCCCTGCGGCTCCCCGCCGAGGGCCAGCTCATGACCGGCGGCTCGACCTGCGGCTCCAGCTAGAGGTTTCTGCCGTTGACGATGGCGAACGCGAGGGCGCGCAGGATGTCGGTGGTCAACGTGACGCCGTGGGCCACGAGCTTGGCCCGCAGATTCTCGGTGACCTCCTCGAGTCCCTGCGGGCTGTGCTGCCGCACCTCGTGATAGGCGCCCTGGAGGACGACTGCCAGGCTGCCGTGGTCCTCGCTCGGTTCGCTCATCGGCTGCACTCGCGCACCGAAAGCGTGTCGACAACGCCAGCCTTTACGCACCACCACACGCAACGCCAGACCCGAAGCGGACACGGGCGCTGTATGCGTCGACGGCCTCACCGGTGGCCCTGCCCTCCCTGCAGCACAAAGGAGAGCACCCTCGACGGCTGCGGCCCTCCGTCAGCCAGGGGGGCCGCCACCGGGCCGGCTGGCGTAGAGTCGCCCTCGACTTGGCTGTCCTTTGACGACACGGAGAGCTGATGGCCGAAGCACGTAGCGCCAGCGATGCCGACGAGAGCTCGTCGCCGCGGCCGCCGGCGATGGCGGCCCTGCCGGCACCGCCCGCATCCAAGGTGACCCCGCACGTGGTCGCCAGTTTCCGCTCACAGTTGACCATCGGCGAGGACGTGGTTGACCCCAGCACCTGGGCCGGGTCGGTGCCGGCCGCCCACGGGATCGCGCCGCGGGTCCGCGTCGGCAAGAACACCTGGTTCAACCTGCTGTGGCTGGCCCCCATCGCATTCTTCGCACTGATCGTCGCGGTCGCCATCGCCAAGGGTCTCCGCGAAACCGGCCCGGTTCAGGGCTTTCTTGCCCGCTACCCCGGCACCGTCACCTCGGCCCGCGCCGAGTCTGACCCAGGACTGCCGCTCTGGGTCGGTGTGCAGCACTTCTTCAACCTGTTCCTGATGATCTTCATCATCCGCTCCGGGCTACAGATCCTCAGCGACCATCCGCGGCTGTACTGGACCCGGCACAGCACCCCCGGCCGGGACTGGTTCCGCATCCAGAAGCCGGTCCCGGCGGACCCGCTGTGGACGGCGAAGAAGGACTCCATCAGCCTGCCCGGCAGCGTGGGCCTGCCCGGAATCCGACACTCGATCGGGTTGGCCCGCTGGTGGCATCTCGGCATCGACACCCTGTGGTTGCTCAACGGCGTCGTGTTCTACGTGCTGCTGTTCACCACCGGGCAGTGGCGCCACGTGGTACCCACCAGCTGGTCCGTGATCCCCAACTCGGTCTCGGTGGTGATCCAGTACCTGTCCCTGCAATGGCCGGTGGAGAGCGGCTGGGTGGCCTACAACAGCCTGCAGCTGATCGCCTACTTCATCACCATCTTCATCGCTGCCCCAGCGGCTTTCCTCACCGGGCTGGGCATGTCCCCAGCCCTGTCAACCAGGTTCAAGCCGGTCAGCAAGGTCTTGAGCATCCAGCTGGCCCGCTCCCTGCACTTCCTCGTGCTGGTGTGGTTCCTCGTCTTCATCACCCTCCACGTGGCACTGGTGTTCATGACGGGCCTCCTGGCGAACCTCAACCACATCTACACCGGCCGCAACAGCACCGACTGGCTCGGCTTCTCGATCTTCGTCGCCTCGATGGTGCTGGTCATCCTCGCCTGGCTCGCCGCCAGCCCGTTCACCCTCCGTCACCCGAGGACGGTGCAGCGCCTCGGCTACGCGCTGATCGGGCCAGCACAGCGGCTGTTCGAACACCTCGACGCGACCCCCGGCCAGTACAGCGAGAATGACATCTCTCCCTACTTCTGGCACAACGGGCAGTACCCCGACTCACCCGAGTACACCGCCCTGTTCGACGGGCATTTCGCCGACTACCGGCTGCGGATCAACGGCCTGGTCGAGCACCCCGTCGAGCTGAGCATGGCCGAACTACGGGCGTTGCCGTACCACGAGCAGATCACCCAGCACTTCTGCATCCAGGGCTGGTCCGGCATCGCCCGGTGGGGCGGGGTATCGACGCGCACCATCCTCGACCTAGTGCACCCCGAGCCCACCGCCAAGTGGGTGGTGTTCTACTCCCTCGGCGACGGGCCGGACAAGGGCATCTACTACGACGCACACCCCATCGAGCAGATGAGCCACCACCTGAGCATGCTGGCCTACGACATGAACGGCGAACCGCTCTCCTTCGGCCACGGCGCACCGCTACGGCTGCGCAACGAGACCCAGCTCGGTTTCAAACAGGTCAAGTGGATCAAAGGTATCGAGTTCGTCGCCCACTTCTCCGAGGTCGGCGGCGGATACGGCGGCTACAACGAGGACCACGAGTTCTTCGGCTACCGGCAAACCATCTGACCGGCTACCGCTACGCAGCGGACGATCTGCACCGTCGGACGGCCGCCGGGTCAAGCCCGCAGCAGGTCGGCGAGGACCGCCGCCTCGCTGACGTCGACCTGCTTAGTCGCGGTCAGCAGCGTCAGCCTGCAGTGCTTGGCCCGCCTCGGCGCGCTCTAGATCCTCCAGCTCGACCCGGTAGCGGCGCCCGCACTCCTCGAACCGGGCCGGGTCATGGTGGTACCACTTAGGCAGCTGCGTGGAGGGAGCTGCCACCTTGCACCACTCGTCGAGGGCGGCTCGCTCCTTGCTCAGACCCCGGGGCCAGATCCGGTCGACCAGCACTCGGGCACCGTCTCCCCGGGCCGCCTCGTCGTACGCGCGGACGGCCTTTCACCTGATGCTCGCTCACCACCGTGTTCCCTTCCCGCGGACACTGCTTCGCCGCTGGGACGACGTCTGCGACGCTACGCCCCAGAGGCAGAAATTCCCCGCGCAGCGGCGCCTGCCAACCCAGCAGCGGCGTCCGTTGTCAGGACCAGATCAGGGTCCCTGACCCGAGGACAATGCGCGTGCGTCGCGGTCGGCGGCACCTTCACCTGAGACCCCACCCCAAGAGCACCTGGCCGTCACACGTCGTCTCGACGTCCCTCAGAAGCAACACATGAAGGTCACCCTCGTCAAACGCAACTTCCGCGAGCCGGCCCGATCAGCCGTGGGTGGTGGACTTCACCTGCGTGCACACCTTCATCGGCTTCGTGTTCACCGCCTTGTCACCGACGCGTTCAGCCGCTAGATCGTGGGCTGGCGCACGTTCTGCTCGATGCCGACCCAGCTGCCGCTGGACGCCCTTGAGATGGCCGTGTGGGTTCGCCAGGGCCATGACCTGACTGGGGTCTGGTACACCACTCCGACGCGGGCAGCCAGGGCCCAATACACCTCGTTCCGCTACACCGAGCGGCTGGTCGAACTTAGCGTGCCGGCCTCCATCGGCAGCGTTGGGGACAGCTATGACAATGCCCTGGCGGAGAGCACGATCGGGCCGTACCAGAGCGAGGTCATCCACCACGAAGGCCCCTGGCGCGGGATGAGCGATGTCGAGCTCGCGACCGCGATGGGGGTGGACTGGTTCGACACCGAGCGTCTGCACGGCTCGATCGACCGGCTCTGTCCGGTGGAGTTCGAAAACAAGTGGCACGCAGCAACAGGCCCTGGCCCAGGCCAGCGCCAAAGGTGACCAGAACGCGGCATGACCACCACGATCCCGTCACGTGACGACCAGCGTGACGATGCCGCCGGCCAGCACGATCGATCTGGCCTAGCCAGGTTGGCGAACCTGACCGTGCCACAATGGATTTGGGTTCAGCATCCCGGGCCCAGCCGATCGACGGGCAGCCATCAGGACCGGGTTGATGGTCGCTTCGTACCCGGTTGGCGACTGGGGGACGTTCCGCATCTAGTCCACATGAGATCGAGAACCCGGCGCCGTTGTCGACAGGGGCACGCGCAGTCGTAGCCCAGCGGGAAGAGACTCAGCCTGTGGACAGCAAGTACCGAACGGACCTCGCACCGGTTGTGAAGCGGGGCCTTGATCCGTTCTCAGCCTCGACGCACGCACCACGGCGACGCCGGCATGCGGCTCCTCAGCGAGCTGATGATCGGTCAGACCGTGTAAGGCGTTCAAAGTCGGTCTGCCGTACGACCGGTCGATCAGTCCGCGCTTCGGTTCGCTCCGTACGACGGGATACGATCCCTGGTTGGGTGTGCCCTTCGTCTGGCTGGGTATGGTTCAAGGCCTAACGAACGCCTGCTATTGCTCGAGGCCGAAGATCAGCGTGACGTTTATGTCGATGCCCTGGGCCAAAGCCTGCCGGATGGCGACGCACCCCTCGGTCGGGGCGGGAATCGCGATCAGGCAATTGGGTCGATGGAAGGCGTCCCACCAGGCTCGGGTCGCAGCAGCAGTGCCCTCGGCGTCGTGAGCCAGGTCGGGAACCACCCCGGTGGACAACCGGCCGTCCAGACCGTCGGTCGCCCTGTAGGCGGCGGGTAGGTCGAAAAGCGTTACCGTCGTTGATCGTCATGGACTCGAAGATCGCCTCGTCGACCTCGGAGCCGGTGGCGGCAAGCCCTGCGAGCGGGTCGTCGTAGCGCCGGCTGTGGCCAGGGCGTTGACGAAGATCGGCGGGTTGGTGGTGGCGCCAACCGCGTGGTCCCCCTCACCGGCCGGGCGCGGTGCCGGTTTCGAGACGATCGCTAGAGAGAGGTCGTCGAGCCAGATGAACCTTCGCGCCCGGCTCTGGTTCGCGAGGTTGTCATTCATTGGGGCGCCGCTCCCGTCGTCGTAGGCCTCGGTGGATCACTCGCGTAGTGCGGCGATGGCGTCGGCGGCGTCCGGGTACGTCGCCAGCACGTCATCGATCTCGACGCGTGCTGGCAGGTCGCTGGCGTCCTGGCGCCCGAGCAGGTAGAACATGACGGCGCTGGCCGTGGCCTCGTCCTCGGCCAGCGTGCCGCCAGTGGCGGCGGACGCCCCTGACAGCACGAGAATGAGGGTGGTTTTATCCTCCAGCGAGTTTGCTTGCACGAGGTACTGGCCTCCGCCCTGGTCATCGATTTCCAACGGTGTCCGTGGCATTGGACTCCTCCAAAGAAGAACGTCGTTGCGTGTCACCTGTCGGGTGCGGGCGGGGATCCGGGCGGACGTGCTCGACGGGCCAGTCGCCATTGTCGGTCACCCCTGCCAGGACATCGGTGCCGGGAAGCATGTGACGCAGCATCATGCTCGGGCTGACGGGAGGCCGCGCTCGGGCGTGCGTTCACATTGTGCCGAGAGCAATCGGCAAGCCTGCTCGACCCTCGCCCCTCGGTTCCGGGTCGCCGGCCGCGGCCTGCTGCACACCACCTTGGCGGCCACCCTGAGGCCGGACACCGAGTGCTGCGACTTCACTGCTCGAGGCGCTCGTAGTGCCGTACCTCAGACCCGAAGATGACCCGTTCTCCGTAAGCATGGGCTACGTGGCTCAGGCGATTCGGACGTTGGCGACCGCCCGCATCGCCCGGTCTATTCCTGGGACCGTAGGGACCCGGTTGCCTGCGTCCGGTTGTCCGGGAGCTAGCGCTGCTGCGGAGACGAGCGTCATCTCCGGGTGGTCCGCCGAGAGCCGGTCAAGCATGTCCGCGACCTGGCGGCTTGCCTCCGGGGTCGGCGCGTCGGCGACGCAGATGATGGCGTCGACCCCGGGGTCTTCGGCGAGGGTGGCCATGCCAAGGGCCATCTGCGCGATCTCAGAGGTGGGCGGCACGGTCACTAGCCAACCGGTATGCGTGGCCCCAGGGACGACCAGGCGGGTGCGCATCTCCGTGTGCTGGGTGACTTCCGCCGAAAGCAGGTTAGCGTCGTCGAGCGCGGCAATCGCGGCGGAACTCGCCTCCGGCGACGTGCTGAACACGGCCGTACGGGGGCCTGTCGGTCTGGGCTGGAACAGGAGTAGCTCCAAGGTGTCGACCAACTCCATCCAGGTCCGGGTGACGATGACCTGGCTGTCCGGGCTCAGGGAGGCCCCGCAGACGGGGTTGCGTCGCCCAGCCTGGTGCTTCAACGCGTGCAGAATGCGGGCTACCACTGCGGTGAGCCGGACCGGGTCCATCGGCTCCAGGCAGACGACGGCGAGGCAAGCGTCGCGCACCACGACCACGGCACCCACGCCAGCGCCGGGGTCGGCCTCGCGGTTTACATACCCGGTGGAGACCATGCGCCACAAGGACAGGGACTGCCAGTAGGGCGAGCGTGACGAGGAGCCCGCGTCGTGCCTCACGAGCCGTTCACCCCCTTCAGCGCTCAAGAAGGGGCCGACCGGTTCGTACGTACGGGACGAGGGCTGCCACCCCTCCTCGGCGCGGACGCCCGGGGTGGTCCGCGGCGGCGGCGTCTCATCCATGTCAGCTCTTCATCCGACGTTTTCTTTAGGTCCTGTCGCGCCGGCGGGTGGTCGGGTCCTTGGGCGCGCCGGTGTCCGCAAGAGGTCGTAGTTCGGGACGTCTGGTCACCGGGGGTCGGCTTGCCGACCACGGTGCGGTTGGAAGCCGGCAGTACACCCCCAACCTGCTGTCCAGGGCAAGCGGTCAGCCGTCCACTCACCAAGATCACATCCCGCCAGGAGCGCCCATGAGCACAAACTTAAAGGCCGCGCGGCCTGCAGCGTCCTCGGTGACCCCAGCACGCCTGAGGAAACTGCGGGCGGAGCTTCACCTTCAGCGACGCTTCCGCGTCGGTCAACTCGAGGACCTCGCCGCAGCCGTCGCCGAACCATCATCGTCGACTGATGAGGCCGAACGGCAGGTCGCCCATGCACTGGCGGTCGCCGCAGAGTCGGCCCTGTCCGACATCGACGACGCCCTGCAACGATTCCTCAGCGGTGGCTACGGCAGGTGTGAGCACTGTGCAGCGCGTATCCCGTTCGATCGTCTCGAGGCCCTGCCCATGGCACGGTTCTGCATGCCCTGTCAGTACCGCAGGGAAACCTCCCGCCTGGCTGAACGGACCTGGAACGCTGCGCAATCGCAGTCGTGGTGAGACCTACCCGCGAAGGTCATGTCGTTTTTAAGGCGGCGGCCACCGACTCCGTTCACGGCCATCAGCACATCGTCCTGGAAGTGGTGGGGGCGGGATCGCGGCCGCGAGCCTCGCCGGCCTCCAGAAGGGGTCGATCCCCCCTGGGCAGTTCGAGTTGGCGAAAGCGACGTGAGCGGTCGAGAGGCGACACGGCCGTGGGCTTGCGTGGTCGCCTGGCCCGGTCCGCGGATCGCTATCGTTGACGCTGTGGCGGACTTCAGGGTCGTTATCGTCGGCGCTGGCATTGCGGGCGTTGAGGGACTGTTGCGGCTGCGACGGTTGGCTGGTGAAGCGGTGACGGTCACGCTGCTTAGCCCCGAGGAGCATCTGGTGTACCGCCCATCCAGGGTGTTGGAGCCGTTCGCGCACGGCCAGCCGCCGACTAGGTACCCGGTTGCGAGGATCGCGGCCGACGCCAACACTCGTTGGGTTCGAGACAGCCTGAGCTGGCTTGATACTGCTGCGCGCACCGTGCACACGACGAGTGGTCAGGAACTGCCCTACGACGCGTTGCTCCTGGCGCTCGGGGGTCACGAGCGCAAGCCGAACAGCGACGTCGTCGTCTTCACCGACCACACCTCGGAACACCTGTACCGGGAAATCATGCAGAACATCGAATCCGGTGTGATGACAAGCTTGGCGCTCGTCGAGCCCGCCGGCCCGTCGTGGCCGCTGCCGTTGTACGAGTTAGCAATGCTGACGGCCAAACAGGCCCGTGACGCCGACGCGCACCCTCAGATTGCGGTCGTCACCACAGACCCTCGGCCGTTGGACGCCTTCGGCGGGGAGGTCAGCGACGCCGTCACAAGTCTGCTGACCGAGGCCGGGATCACCCTCTACACCGGGTCGCACGCGCGGGTGCGCGGACCGCGACGGCTGCGTCTAGAGCCCACTGGCATCGAGCTGGAGCCTGACCGGATCGTGACCCTGCCGACGATCTCCGGGCCGAACGTGCGCGGCTTGACCGGAGGTGCTGACGACCGGTTCATCGAGGTCGATGAGTATTGCCGAGCCCGGAACGCCGGCGGACGGATCTTCGCCGCCGGCGACGCGACCGACCTGCGCGTCAAACAAGGCGGCCTTGCGGCGCAGCAGGCCGATACCGCCGCCGCCGGTATCGCCCATCTGGCTGGTGTAGCACCGCCACCTGCGCGACTTCGAGCCGTGATGCAGGGAGCGCTTCTCACCGGGGGTAAGCCGCTCTATCTGACGGCGTACCTGATCGCGGGATCGGGCGTGCGGTCCGAGATCCACGATCAGCCGCCTTGGGCATCAACGCAGGCAATCGTCGCCGAGGAGCTCACTGCCTACCTAGCCACCGTACAACCGACGCCCACTCTGTCCCTTGAGGGCGAGTAACGTCCTCGGTCACGTTTCAATCGGCAAGTTCCGGGACGGACCACAAGGGGCCACGGCGACGGGAGGCGAGTTGACCACCGGTGGAGCCATTGACGAGCCGCAACGAGTGTTGCGCCTTTTAGGCGGGGCGAAGTGCAGGAGGAATGGCCGGGACTGTGGATGCCCCTGGCCTGGTGCCGCGGCGGAGCGCACCTTCACGAGTGATCTGATGGGCAGTCTGATGTAGAGCCGGCGTTGACGCGGTGGCTCTCCCTGCTGGAGGGTCGTGCCACCCGAAATGCCGGTTGGACAGCGAACACCGACTCGGTCTGACCCCAGGGTCGGGTAGCCGGAGGGAGTTTCACCCTCCGGCTCCCTCAGATCCCGGCGTGACAGTCTCCTGTCACCGGGCTCTTGTCACCCTGGTCACCAGGCTGAACGGACCCACCTCCACTGCG
>JAABUR0100006857.1_pt1 | contig 13720 bp, 9 predicted proteins | sample 5560091 | NCBI WGS metagenome assembly JAABUR01 (sample SAMN10711879, study PRJNA513375) | rock metagenome | isolation source: Antarctica rocks | place: Antarctica: Victoria Land, University Valley sud
CCTCACCGTCGAGGAGGCGATCTATCCGCGCCCGGGAGGAGCCAGCTTCGACTGCGACGACCCGCGATACGTCGAGCTGTGGCAGGCCGGCGCGCGCACGGTGGACCTGTGTTCGACCGATGCGTTCATCGACTGCCCGGGGCGGGAACAGCGGGCCTGGATCGCCGACTCCTACGTCCAGATGCTGGTCTCGTACGTGAGCAACCCCGACTGGCGGCTGATCCGGCACCACCTGCTGCTGACCTCGCGCAGCCGGCATCCCAGCGGCCTGCTGGCGGCTGCGGCGGCGTGTGACTTCGCCCGGGTCGGGATGACTACTCCGGACTACTCATTGCACTGGATCCGGGCGTTGGCCGCCTACTGGCGGCACACCGGGGACGAGCAATTCGTCGGCACGCTGCGCCCCATCGCCGAGCGGATCATCGAGCGGTACGAACAGCAGCGCGGGGCCAGCGGCCTGCTGGAGGACTTTCCGGGGTGGGTGTTCCTGGACTGGGCCCAGGTCGAGCGCGACACGATCACCGGTGCCCACGATGCCCTCTATGCCTGCGCGCTCGGGGCCTATGCCGAGTTGCCGGGAGCCCATCCGGTGGCTGACCTCATCGCCAGCACCCATGCTGGGTTCGAAGCGTTGTGGGACGCCGACCGCAAGGTCTACGTCGATGCTGCCGGAGCTCGAGGACGCGGGCGCCGGATCAGCCAGCACACCAACTGTCTCGCCCTGCTCGCCGGCATCGTCCCAGACGATCGGGCCGCCGAGCTGGTCGACCTGATCGCCGATCCCGCCGGCTCCACGCTTGGTGGCCGCCTCGTGACGACCTTGACGCCCTCGGATGTGCACGCCGGCTCCGATGCAGCACAGCGCATCCTGCGCTTCCAGTTCGAGGCACCGCCGGACTTCGAAGCCGAGCGGGACGTGGTGGCCGCCCAGCCGTGGTTCTGCCGGTTCCTGCACGAGGCCTATGCCCGTCACGATCGCCGGGAACTCGTCCTGGCCAGCCTGCTGCGCTGGCAGTTGCAGCCGGGAAACGGCACGTTGCAGGAGTTCTGGGATGCGGAGCCGGGCCGTTCCAGCCGCTGCCACGGCTGGTCGGCCAGCCCGACCTACGACCTGACCACCTACGTGCTGGGCGTACGTCCGAGCCAACCCGGGTACGGCCGGGCCGTCGTCGATCCGTGTCTGGGACCGCTGACTCGGGCTTCCGGGCGGGTGCCGACACCGCTGGGTTGGTTGGACGTCGCGGTACGGGACGGCGAGATCGAGGTGGACGTCCCCGAAGGAATGCTGGTGGCTGTAGCCGGCCAGGAAGTTGGTTCTGGTCACCACCGCCTGGCAGCCGGGCGCTAGCATCCGCACATGCGTCAGGCTGGGGAGGTGGACGAAGCCGCCGCCAAGCCACCGCGCTATCCGATCAACTCGGTCGACAATGCGCTCAAGCTGCTGCTGATGTTCCGCGAGACCCAGCTCATCCGGGTCTCGGAAGCAAGCACGGCGCTCGGGGTGGGCCGATCGACTGCCCACCGGCTGCTGGCCATGCTGGAGTTCCACGGATTCATCCAGCAGGACGCGGCGACCAAGGCCTACCGGTCCGGGCCGGCGCTCACCGAGATCGGGCTGGCCATCGTGCGCTCGATGGACATCCGGCAACAGCTTCGGCCTCATCTCGAACAGTTGCGCGACGATCTGGGCGAGACGGTGCACCTGATGGTGCTGCAGGGCACCGAATCGTTGTTCCTCGACAGCGTCGAGAGCCTGAAGGCGTTGCGCACGAGCTCGCGAATCGGCCGCAGTTATCCGGCGTACGCGACCTCGGGCGGGAAGGCACTGCTCGCCGAGCTCTCACCAGAGCGGCTGGCCGAGCTGTACCCGACCGGCAAGCTTGCCCCGGGGTCGCCGAAGACCAGGGCAGACCTCGACCGCGAGCTCAAGCTCGTGCGCAAGCGGGGCTACGGAAGCAACCGCGGTGAGACCGAGCCCGACGTAGCGGCAGTGGCCGTGGCGATCAAGAGCTCGTTCGGCAGACCCACGATCGCGATCGCTCTGTCCGCCCCGGTGTCCCGGCTGGCTGAGCGGGACGAAGCCACTGTGGCGAGAAGCCTTGCCGCAGTAGGGGAAAAGCTCGGCGGCTTGGTGTAGCTCACTCCCTGAACTGGCGCCTGCCATTCGCCGCTCCTACCCCGCCCGCAAGCAACTTTCGACCTCCTGCGCGACAGCGCATCTTCTCTTGTTTTTTGCCGTGGTCTTATGAGTAGAATCCCGTTCTGCAAGACACAACACTTCTTCGGGCCGGGAGATCAGCATGTCGACCGATTCACCAGCACCAGTTCACGCGCGAGTGGGCATCTCACGACGGGACGCACTGCGACTCATGGGCCTCACCGGCGCCGCGGCTTCCTTCTCCGGCGTACTTGCCGGATGCGGGAGCGGCGAGGGCAGCAGCGGCGGCGGTAGTGACGGCGAGATCGAGTCGCTCACCTGGATCGTGACTTCGCTGGTCCATCTGGACATGGCAAAGGCGGGTGATCCCGGCTCGAAGGCCGCGCAGTCACTGGTAACCGAGAGCCTGCTCACCCTGGACGAGAACCTCGAGATGGTCGGCGCGCTTGCCGAATCATGGGAGGAAGTCGATCCGCAGACCTACGTCTACAAGCTGCGCAGTGGCGTCAAGTTCTCCGACGGAAGCCCGATGACCGCCGACGACGTGGTCTTCTCCTACCTGCGCCATCAGGATCCCGACCTGGGTTCGACCTACAGCCCCGCATTCATCGATGTCGTGTCAGCCGAGGCAACCGCTGAGGACGAAGTCACCGTCAAGCTCAGCCGACCGGCTGCCTTCTGGCAGTACGTCCCCACCTATGCCCCGATCGTCAGCCAGGCCTTCGTGGAGGGCCTCGGGTCCAAGTTCGGCACGCCAGGTACAGACAATGTCATGGGCACTGGTCCGTACCTGGTCACGAACTTCGCCGGCGACGAGAGCGTCAGCCTCACCCGTAACGAGGACTACTGGGGTGAGAAGCCGGCGGTCAAGGAACTCACGATTCAACTGATTACCAATTCCCAGACAGCCCAACTCGCGATGCGCTCCGGCGATGCCGACGGGATGTTCTTCATCTCGGTGACCGAGGCAGGTGACTGGGAGGAAATCGATGGGCTGACCGTCACGTCGGCTCCCGGCCTGGCTCCTGCCTATTTCGCCTGGGACCTCAACGCAGAGCCTTGGAACGACGTGCACGTACGGCGAGCTGTGGCTCATGCTCTGGACCGGGTCGGGCTGGTGGAGGGACTGCTCGCCGGCTACGGGCAGCCGGCAACCTCGCTGGTGCCGCGGGATCAGTGGGAAGGGTTCGGTCTTCCGGAGGAGCGGGTCGACGAGATCTACGCGTCCCTGCGCGCCTACGACTTCGACCTCGACGCAGCTCGCGACGAGCTCGCGCAGTCGGCCTATCCCGACGGCTTCTCGGCAACGTTGAAGTTCGGTGACGCGAAGCCAGAACTGGGACAGGCAGCGCTGAATCTGAAGGAAACCCTCGCTGAGATCGGCGTAGACCTGACTGTCGAGGAGGTGCCGCTGCAGCAGGAAATCGCTGACGTGGTCGGTCACGTGAACATCGGCTTCCGGATCATCAGCTTCACCCCGGAGCTGCTCGATCCGGCCGACTACCCGAGCTACATGCTGCCGAGCGAGTATGCGGTGCCCAACAGCTTCAACATCTCCGGATACAACAACCCCCGGGTCGATGAGCTGATCAAGCAGCAGGGTGTCATCACCGACCCGGTGCAGCGCGGGGAGATGCTCGAGGAGGTGATGCAGCTCATCTCCGAGGAGCTGCCTTACCTTGCGATCTGGTGGGAGGACATCGCGATGCCGGTCCGCAACGAATTCACCTACACCGGACTGCACCCGCTGTTCTTCAAGAAGGGCATCTGGGTCGCGAACGTGGCCGCCGCGTAGCACCGAACCGTCCGATACTGACCGAAAGAGGGACTGCGTGGACAAGCGGCAACTCGCTGCTTTCCTCGGCCGTCGCGTCGTCGGCTTGCTCATCGTTCTGGTGATCATCTCCTTCGGGATCTTCGCGCTGCAGTACGCCGCTCCTGGAAGTGTCGAGCAGGTACTCCTCGGGACCACCCGTCCCAGAGACCCTGCCGTCATTGCCGGGATCCGCGAGCGCTATCACCTCGACGACCCGTTCCTGACCCAGTACGGCCGGTGGGTCCAGGGTGCGCTGCACCTTGATTTCGGCGAGTCGACGCGGACCAGCGAACCGGTGCTGTCGATGCTGTCCGACCGGGCGGGATTGACGGCCATGCTCGGGGCATTTGCGTTCGTACTGCTCATGGCCATCGGCATTCCGCTCGGGATGCTGGCCGGGATCAAGAAGCGGACTCCGCTGGACAGGGCGGCGGTATCGCTGAGCGTGTTCGGGGTCAGCGCACCGGCCTTCGTGACCGGCGTCTTCCTGCTCTACCTCTTCGCGGTGGTCTTCGGCTGGTTCCCCGCCTTCGGCCAGGGCGACGGTTTTGTCGATCAGCTCTGGCATCTCACGCTGCCCGCGATCGCTCTGGCACTGACCGGGATCGCCCCGATCGTGAAGTTCACCCGGACCGGCATGATCGCGTCCCTGGATCAGGACTACGTCGTGGCGGCGCGGGCGCGCGGGTTGTCCCGGGCAAGGATCAACCTCAGTTATGGCCTGCGCAACGCCCTCATCCCGATCGTGACCGCGAGCGGGCTGATCCTCGGAGTCATGCTCACCGGCGCGGCTCTCGTCGAGGTGACCTTCGCCCTTCCGGGACTGGGTTCCCTGCTCATCCAGTCGGTCAACGTGCAGGACGTACCCGTCGTACAGGGGCTGGCGATGCTCGCTGCGGCGCTGGTACTGGTGGTCAACCTGCTCACCGACGTCCTGTACCTGTTCATCGATCCCAGAATTCGCTTCCGCCGGGCTGACGCGTGAGCGAGCTCGCCGTCGCCCGTAGCGGCGTCAAGGACCGGCGCCAGCCACGCCGTTTCGGCAGCGTCCTGATCTGGGTCTGCTGGACCATCGTCTTGATCGTGCTGGCCTGCGCCATATTCGGCGAACTGATCGCTCCGCAGTCCCCCGATGCCCAGGACCTGGCCCTGGGCGTCACCCCCCCGAGCGGCGACCACTTGCTGGGTACCGACGAACTGGGCCGGGATGTGCTCTCCCGGGTCATCGTCGGAGCACGAACTGCCGTCATCGGACCGGTGCTGATCGCGCTGGGCGGCACCCTTATCGGGCTCCTGCTCGGACTCATGGCCGGCTATGCGGGAGGCTGGCTGGACACGATCATCTTGCGTTGGGCTGACCTGATGTTCGCCCTTCCGGGCCACCTGGTCGCGATCGTCGTCGTCGGGGTGCTCGGCGGTGGTTACGGCATGGCGATCGTGGTACTCATCGTGCTCAGTTCGCCGTACGACACCCGGCTGATGCGAGCAGCCACGCTCGAGCAACGGCCCCGCCCGTACGTCGAGGCAGCCCGATTGCTGGGCCTGCCCGGCCGGCGGGTCGCCCTTCAACACATCTGGCCCAACCTCGTGCCGCTGGTGATGGCCAGCGGTTTCCTCGGGTTCGCGTACGGGCTGCTCGCCCTGTCCGCCCTGTCCTTCCTCGGGCTCGGGGTCGGTCCCGGTACTGCCGACTGGGGACGGATGCTGGCCGAGAGCCTGGTCCTGATCTTCTCGAATCCGGCCGGCGCGCTGGCTCCCGGAGGGCTGATCGTGCTCACGGCAGCGAGTGTCAACCTCATCGGGGACTGGCTCGAGGAAGTCCTCTCCGACCGCGGGCGGGCGCGATGAACCACCCCGGCGACCGCAGTGGCAGCGACGCGACGGACGGTTCGCTGCTCGAGGTCTGTGATCTACGGATCACCAGCCGGCTCGGTGGACGTGAACGGACCATCGTTGACGGCATCAACCTGGAGTTGGGGCGCGGGGAGAGCATCGCGATCGTCGGGGAGTCCGGCAGCGGCAAGTCCATGACCGCTCGGGCCCTGCTCGGCCTGCTCCCCGACGGTCTGCGCGCACAGGGGCAGGTGCGGTACGACGACGTGAATCTGCTCGACCTGCCCGAACGTGACCTCGAGAAGATTCGAGGGTCTGGCATCGGCCTGGTCCTGCAGGACCCCTTTACCATGCTGAATCCACTGATCCGCTGCGGCAAGCACATCGAGGAGACCCTGCGGTTGCGGCCCGGTCCCAAGGCGTCGCGCCGGGCGCTGCGGGCCGAGGTGCTCCGCCGGCTGGCCGAGGTCGGCATCACCGACCCCGGTGTTGCCGAGCAGTACCCGTTCCAGCTCTCCGGCGGTATGCGCCAGCGGGTCGGCATCGCGGCAACACTGGCCCGCGATCCACGGATCATCATCGCCGACGAGCCGACCACCGCCCTGGACGTCACCACGCAGCGGGACATCCTGGCGCTGCTCAAGGCGCTGCAGCGCAGCCGCAAGATGGGGCTGGTGCTGATCACCCATGACCTCCGCGCGGCCTTCGCCATGTGCGACCGGATCTACGTGCTCTACGCCGGCTCGCTCCTGGAAGTAGGGCCGGCGACCGGACTCGAGATGGAGCCGCTGCATCCGTACACGCTGGGCCTGCTGCTGTCCGAGCCACCGATGGAGCGCCGCGTGTCCACGCTGGTCGCGATCGACGGCGCGGTTCCGGCGCCCGACGAGGTCGCCTCCTGCTGTGCCTTCGCGCCGCGATGTGCCTACCAGAAGGAGGAGTGCACGGCCGGTAAACCACCTCTGCGGCCGGTCGCGCAGGACTGGTACTCCAACTGCGTACGGATCGAGGAGATCCGGACCGACATGTCGGCCCTGCGCGAGGCGGCGGTCCGAGAGCAACCGCTTCCGCCGGCCCGCGGGCACGGGCTGCCATTGCTCACCCTCACCGACCTGAGCAAGGAGTTCCGAGGCGAGTCCGGAGGCAGGACCGTGCATGCCCTGCGCAAGGTGGCACTCGAAGTCGCCGCCGGGGAGAGCGTCGGTCTGGTCGGGGAATCCGGCTCGGGAAAGACGACGCTGGGACGTTGCCTGGTAGGGCTGGAGACGCCGACCTCCGGCCAGATCCAGATCGGCGGCCTGCCGGCCGCGGACTACCGGTCGCTGTCGCGGGCCGACCGGATGCGGTTGCGCCGCACCGTACAACTGATCTTCCAGGACCCGTACTCGTCGCTGAACCCGGCTCGCACCATCGGCTTCACGCTGAAGCAGGCCGTGCGGGCAGGCGACACCGGCAAGGGTCCGAAGGTCAGTGTCGGTCAGTTGCTCGAGCGGGTCGGGCTCCCGGCCAGCTATGCCCGGCGCAAGCCGATCGCCTTGTCCGGTGGCGAACGGCAGCGGGTGGCGATCGCCCGGGCCCTGGCCGTACGACCACAGCTGATCATCTGCGACGAGCCGGTCTCTGCCCTCGACGTCTCCGTACAGGCTCAGATCCTCAACCTGTTCAAGGAGTTGCGCGAGGAATCGGACATGTCCTTCTTGTTCATCACCCACGATCTGGCGGTCGTCCGGCAGGTCACCGAGCGGGTGTACGTGCTCTATCGCGGCGAGGTGGTCGAATCCGGATCGGTCGACGAGGTCCTGGACAACCCGCAGCATGCCTACACCGCTCGACTGGTTTCCTCGATCCCACAGTCGGATCCGGACTGGCTTCTCCAGACCGACGCTGCCCCCGGTGATGCCCTAGACCTGGCACCGGTGGGGTTCGCGACCGACTACCTCGGTGCGGACGCAGAACAGGGCGCCGGCCTGGGGTTGCCCAGCCCGCTCGGCGGCCGAGAGTCCTTCTGAGGCAGTGGTGATGTAGAGATCGCCTAGGTCCGGGCCGCCGAAGGTGCAACTGGTCACCTGGGTGGCCGGCAGCGCAACCGCGCCCAGCGGCGTGCCGTCCGGGGCGTACCGGCGGACAGCCGATCCTCCCCAGATCGCCACCCACAGGCAGCCTTCCGAGTCGACCGTCATCCCATCGGGCATCCCGTCGTCCGGGGGTATCTCGATCAGGGTCCTCGGCTCGTTGATCGCGCCGGTCTGCCGGTCGTAGTCGTACGCGGTCACCGTTCCCGGCGTGCTGTCGATGAAGTACATCGTGGTCGCGTCCGGGCTCCAGTCGATGCCGTTGGAGATGGTCAGCCCGGGGAGCACGGTGTGCACGCTTCGGTCAGTGTCGAGCCGGTAGAGCGTGCCAGCGCCGAGCGCCGAGTCCAGGGCCATCGTTCCGGCCCAGAAGCGCCCGGCCGGGTCGACCTTCCCGTCGTTCATCCGGTTCTCGGGCCGGTCGCTCTCGACCTCGGCGATCATCCTGAGCTGTCCGTCGGCCAACTCGGCGAAGCCGTCTCGGACCGCCAGCAACAGACCGCCGCGCTCCCGCAGAACTACCGCGCCGACCGGCTGCCCGACCTGGGTTACCTGATCGGTGCCGTCTGTGGGGTCGAACCGGTGGATCTCACCCCGCGGGATGTCGACCCAGATGACTTGACCGGCCTCTCCGTCCCACACCGGACCCTCTGCCACCTCGGCGTGCGCGTCGAGGGCGACCTCCGCCCGGAGTCCGCTGGTATGTGCTGGCTGGGTCATCGTCGGAAGCCTCCTGGCTGTACCTGAACGCGGGTCATGTCCTACGCTGCAGAACAGCAGTCTGCCATGTGCCACAACCGAGGAGCCAGACGATGAGCGATGTCCGGTCAGCATGGAGCGACGAGGAGCTGGACGCCCTCTCTATGCGGGTCAGCAACGCAGCCCGGTGGGGACCCGACGACGAGTTGGGCACGCTGAATTACATCTCGCAGACCAAGACTCGGGACGCCCTCGGGCTGGCGACGTCTGGGACCGTGCTATCCCTGGCCTGGCCGATCACACCGCATGCGACGCCGCGCCAGCCGGGCGAGGTCGACCATCGGATGTTCCCCAGCCCGATGAGCGCCGATGACTACTTGGGCCTGCCGATGCACCAGCAGGGGCTCACCCACCTGGACTGTGTCAGCCATGTGGCCGCACCCGACGGCATGGTCTACAACGGGCGCCGCCTGCGCGACGTGGTCACGCCCACCGGCCTCACCCATGGCTCGGTCTTCGCCCAGCGCGGCGGCATCGTGACGCGCGGCGTGCTGCTCGACGTCCCGGCCGGCCTCGGGTTGGATTGGCTCGAACCGGGCCAGGAGATCCGCGCCGACGATCTGGATGCGGCTGCACGGCATGGGCAGATCGAGGTTTCCACCGGGGACGTCGCGGTCGTCCGCGGCGGCACGGCCGCGCGCGAGGAAGCCCTGGGCCGCAATGTGTTTGCGCCGGGTCTGGGTCCGGACGCGATCGAGTGGCTGCACGATCACGAGGTGGCCGTCTACACCGGCGACATGCCCGACCGGGTCACCCCGCTGGCAGCGCGAATCCTCGGGCTGGTCGACGACGAAGATGACGCGCCGGACGCTTCAGCGCAGGACGGCTATGTGCACGGGCGCGACGGGCTGGACGGGCCGGACGGGCCGGACGGGCCGGACGGGCCGCCGACGCGATACCCGCTGCCGCTGCACCAGATCGGCATCGCCGCGATGGGCCTGGTGCTGCTGGACTTCTGCCGGGTCGAGGAACTTGCCCGCGTCTGTGGCGAGCTGCAGCGCTACGAATTCCTGTTCATCGCCGCACCGCTGGCAATCGCCGGCGGCACCGCCTCCCCGGTGAATCCGTTAGCCATCTTCTAGCTGATCCGACTTGGAACGGTATGTCTCACCGGGCTCGCGGATATCCGCGGCAGTGGTGGGACAAAGCCGCTACTAGTCGGGTCGGCTGGCTTCCGGTCCGCCGAGGTGGTCGGTGAACCAGCCCAGCGTTCGGGTCAGGAAGTCGGCCCGGTGCACAGGCGGGCCGAAGGCGAAGAACATGTGCGAGCCGTCGGGATAGCGGACGAACTCCGCATCGCAACCCGCCTTCTTGAGCGTGGTGAACATCTGCTCACTCTGCCCGATCGGGCACCGCGCATCGGCCTCCCCGTGGAAGATCAGCGTCGGCGTCCGGGTCCGGTGGGCAAAGGTCGACGGCGAATGCTCGGCGTACCACTCTCGCTCGGCGTGCGGCGGACCTCCGCCGTGGTGCTCGAGCCCGTTGAAGGCCACATCGCTGGTGCCGTAGTCGGATTCCAGGTCGAAAATCGGTTCACCGCAGATGGCCGCCTTGAACCGATCGGTGTGGCTGATCGCCCACGCAATCATGAAGCCGCCGTAGCTGATCCCGAAGATCCCGGTGCGGTCGGCGTCGGCGTACGGCCGTTCGAGCACGGCATCCAGCACCGCGATCAGGTCGCGGTAGTCGCCGCCACCCCAGTCCCGGATCACCTGACGGGTGAAGTGCCGGCCGTACGAGGTCGAACCGCGCGGGTTGGGCGAGATGACCAGGAATCCGTGCGTGGCCCAGCACTGCTGGTGGTCGAGGAACCGCGGACCATGGCACGAGCTCGGGCCACCGTGCACATCGAGGATGACCGGATAGCACCTGGCCGGGTCGAAGTCCGGCGGCTTGAGCAGCCAGGCGTCGATCAAGAAGCCGTCCTGCGCGACTGTCAGCTTCTCCCACAGCGCCGCGGGACGCTCGCCGAGCACGCCGCTGGCGTAGTCGGTGACCGTACGAGTGGTATTTGTCTCCCGGTCGTAAACGGCGATCTCACCGGTCGAGCTCAGAGAGCTTGCGGACTGTACGACCAGTCGGCCGTACGCATCGACGCTGATCGCACCACTTCGGCCTTCGGTGTGTTCGAGCAGCTCCGTCTCACCAGTCTTCGCGTCGAGCAACTCCAGCGCGCTGGCGCCGGCTCGGATGGAGTGGAACAGAACATGTCCTTCGTCGACCCAGACGGGATGACCGTCGAGCTCGCCCTGCAGATCGTCGCTGAGCCGGCGTGACTGGCCGGTGGCCACCTCGTGGACGAAGAAGTCCGGCTGCAGCGAGTGGTCGGGATCAGCGGCATAGATCAGCCGATCACCGCTCGGTGACCAGGCCGAGCTCACGACCACGCCGCCGGCAGCGGTCACCGCGGCGACCTGTCGGGACTCGATGTCCAGCAGGGCCAGCTGGGAGCCCTGCTTCTCGGCGTTGCCCATGGTCAACGCGAGGCGCCGGCCATCGGGAGACCACTGGGGCGAGGAGTGGTCCACGAACTCCGTGGTCAGCCGGGCCCGCTCGCCAGTGGACACATCGACCACGAAGACGTGACTGCGCCGGTCACCCAGCCACCCCCGCCCGTCCTGCTTGTAATCGATGCGCCGGGTCACCCGGACCTGGGCCGGGCCGGGCTCCGGGCCGCTTTCGTCGGGATCCTCGGGGTCGTAGTCGGTGGTGTAGGCGATCGCGGCGCTGTCCGGGGACCAGGCGAGTTCGTCGACGCCGAACGCATGGCGGGTGAGCTCCCTCGACTCCGCGCCGGGACTGGCAGCTTGTACGCAGATCGCCGTGGCGTCATCGACGTCCACCGCCACCGCCAGCTGTGTCCCGTCCGGCGACCAGCGCGCCCCCCTCGCCGACCGATCACCTGGGGTCAGCGCTTGGGCCCCTCCGTCTTTCAGATCTCGTAGCCATACCCGGGTACGGCGACGCTTCGTCTCGGGGTCCACCGTCTCCACGGCGTAGACGATGCGCGTCCCATCGGGTGAGATCTGCGGATCCCTGGGAACCGTGATGCCGTACGCCAGCGTCTCGGGGGTGAGCGGAGCGTTCCGCGGCATGTGGTGGCCCTTCGCTAGACCCACTGCGGACACGGCCTAGCGCCGAGCCTCTGTGCAGAATATCGTTCTGCCATGACAACAGCCAGCACGCAGGAGGGTCCGCTCGCCTCCGGCTCCATGTTCAGATGGCAGATCCCGGCACAGTGGAACGGAACCCTCCTCCTCTACAGCCGCGGCATGCCACTTCCGGAGAGACAGGCACCCTGGTCGCTCGACGAGTCACCGTTCGCCGCCCTGCTCGACGAGGGTTACGCCATCGCCGGCACCGGCGGCAGGGGGTTCTGGCCACTGGAAGAGATCTTCGCCAACCAGAACGAGTTGCTGGACCTCTTCGAGCGCCTCGTTGAGCCGCCGAAGGAGACGATCGCGTGGGGATTCTCGATCGGCGGGATCGCCACTGCCGGCCTGGTACAGGTCATGCCCGACCGGCTGTCCGGCGCGATGCCGTTGTGCGGCAACCTCGCCGGCGCAGTCGGCGTGCACAATCTCGAGCTGGACATGTCCTTCGTCATCAAGACGTTGCTGGCCCCGGACTCCGAGCTCCAGGTGGTGAACATCTCCGCGCCCGACGACAACCTGGACCTGGCCACATCCATCGTCGAGCGGGCACAGGGGACCCCCGAAGGTCGGGCCCGCCTGGCCCTTTCAGCGGCGGTCGGCAACATCCCCGGCTGGCACGACTCCACCGCGCCTGAACCCGCGGCCGACGACTTCGCCGGGCAGCAGGAGCAGCAGTATCACCTGCACCGCGACGTCAGCACCCTGGTCTTCTTCGGGGTGCGCGCCCAGGTCGAGGGGCGGGCCGGTGGCAATCCATCGTGGAACACCGGCGTCGACTACCGGGCCCGGCTGGCCCGGTCGATCAACAGCGCGCAAGTTCACGGCCTGTACGAAGCCGCGAATCTCGACCTCGAAGCCGACCTGGTCGCTTTGGATCGGGCCGAGCGGATCGAAGCGGATCCAGACGCGGTGAGCTACCTCGAACGGCACATCTCCTTCTCCGGCGATCTTCGGGACACGCCGGTGCTCGCCCTGCACACCTCAGGGGACGGGCTGGTCACGCCCGACAACGAGCAGGCCTACGCCGACGTGGTGGCCCGAGCCGGCAACGAACATCTGCTGCGCCAGCTCTTCCTCCGCCGCGGTGGGCACTGCTCGCACAGCGCGGCTGAGGTGATCGTCACGCTGCGGGCACTCGGCAGGCGGATCGAGACCTGGGACTGGCCAGATCTTGATCCCGATCGGCTCAACGCGGCGGCAGCAGCCCTGGCCCCGGAGCTCCGGGCGACCCGGGACGGGCAACTTGCGGCCCCCGGCTTCTTCGACTTCACCCCGCCGGCGTTCCCTCGGCCGTACGATCTGGCGTCCGAAGCCGTTGCCGGGGACGGCTAGGCGCGCATGCAGGTGCAGACCTGGAGAGGGCTGAGATGAACCAGATCCGGCTGGCGCCGGTGGACACGGTGACGATCACGACCCTGGTGGACAACGTCATCGACGTTTTCATGCCGGGTCAGGACAACGTCACCCGCTTCACCGACGGGTCCTCCCCCGAGCAGCGGTCGGCCAGCACCTTGGAGGGTGGGGAGGTTGCCGAGCACCCGCGCACCGAGCACGGGTTCTCCGCTCTGGTCGAGGTCAGCACCGGCGATCGGAAGTCGGTGCTGCTCTTCGACGCCGGCCGTACCCCCGACGGGCTGGCTCACAACATCAAGGTCCTCGGCGTCGACCCCGCTGGCATCGAAGTCATCGTCTTGAGCCATGGACATTTCGACCACACCACCGGCCTCGACGGGTTCACCCGCAGGCTGGGTACGGCCAACCTGCCGGTGGTCATCCATCCCAACTTCTGGAGCCGCCGCAGGGTCACTTTTCCCGGCCGCGAGCCGTGGGAGCTTCCATCCACCAGCAAGTCCGCGCTCGAGGCCGTCGGCTTCGACATCCTGGAGCACCGGCAACCGTCATTCCTGTTGCACGATTCGGTCCTGGT
>JAABUR0100006858.1_pt1 | contig 13719 bp, 18 predicted proteins | sample 5560091 | NCBI WGS metagenome assembly JAABUR01 (sample SAMN10711879, study PRJNA513375) | rock metagenome | isolation source: Antarctica rocks | place: Antarctica: Victoria Land, University Valley sud
GGGACATCGACAAGGATGGCGTCGTGGTCGCCGTAGATGAGTGTGTAGCTCGTGGGCACAGTTTCCAATTCCTCGAGACCTGGCGGTGTGGTGCGCGTCAGACTGGCTCGGCTGCTACTGTAGACTACGAATTGCAGAGGCATTATATGTGTATATGTCGAAAAGACTCGGCCTTGTTTTGATAAAATTTGAACGACGTCTCTTTCTCTTTGCGCTGCATACAGAAATCATCCCTAACCCTCCCTTATACCTTTCTTTCAAGACCCTCGCCATGCAGCAAGCACAACGCTGGAACAACCCCAGCAACGCCTCGGCTTCAGAGATGCAAATCATGTTCGAAAAAGCCTCCCAAAATGTAATCAATTTACTTAGAAAAGCGTTGCAGAAACGATTTTCGTTAGATCGCGCAGTGCGAATGAAATGTAACATGATGACCTCGCAGCAAGCCTCGGCATGATTGTTCACCCTTTTCGTCAGCTCGGTGGAAAGAATAAGTAATCAACAACGGTACTCCCACATAATTAGTGACGACTACCTTAAATGGATCTGGTCGATCTAGCGAGGCAAAAGTATTGGAGTAAATGGTTTGGTAAGGAGCAGCTGTGACGGGGATGAAGAGGACCTTGTCCGTGGAAATCATTGTTGGTTTTGAATGGTAAGTTGTTTACAATGTAGAATGATGTGATTCATATTTAGGACCGCGCAAAGAGTACATAGTCTCCTATTACCTAGAGGAAAAAATCGAGGGTGAGAAACTTTTCAAGGACAGCCCGAATTGATTCAAAACGGTTAGGAATGCTCGTAGGTTTGTAAAGTTGCTTCCATCGGCAACGTTCCTCCAAAAGTTCATTGTCGTGTCTAAAATGACCTAGGCTTTACTCAACGTAGAAAACAGCTTTGCTTAGAAGATGTTGACTTTGCTGTTTGTTATTTCCGAACTTCTGTGATCGTAGAAAATGAATGAAAGCAAAGATGTGAGCCTGGATGCAATGCATGCCTATCCAGATTGGCAGGCTGAAACACAATACACTGGGGGAGTTGGGACAATGTCGAGTCTGTTGTTCGGATAGGGAGTTATCTGGGCAAAGGGGCATAAGGCGGTCAGACTCAGGCGGCCTCTGAGATGTAATGCTGTTGGCTCCGGTTGACCTTCAGCACGGGAAATTTTGCTACGGAATGATCAGATCGTGAAAAGGCAGGTTGCGAAGAGGTAAGGTAGAGCAGATTGCCTTCTAGGGGGTTCGATGCAGGTGATCAAGTGTAGTCCGAGGTCATCAGGACACCCATCATACCTTCCCCGTTGAGAGGTCCTGCCCAAAGCATTACTCTGTGCTTTCGTCTTGGTTATCCACCGGCTTGTTATTATATAGTTGGCTTTGGCGGAAAGACTATTGCGTTGTTGTTACATCTCTCCACCTATCCTAAAGGCGCTTGCAGCCACCAGATGATAGATTGTTGACAGCGCTTTCTCATTCTTCCGCTTGGCTATCGTGAAACTCAGTAGTGCTTAGACCAAATCTCTAGTGCGCCTGCGGATTCCACCTTGTACGTGTTCGCTTGATTGTATACTATGAAGAGGAACGTAGGACCTCCGCTGAGAGGAATATTGTTGGATTTGATTATGTACATGTTGGAATGCATACCGTATTCATCCTCCTAGGTAGAACCCGCGCTTAATCATACCAACATCTCGACCCACGCTCATTTCTAGAAACCTTCCAAGTTTGATGATCAGAGATGCCTTCATCGCGTCCGCTGAAGTAACAAGGAGTGTGTGCCGAACGCCTATTTCACTCTCCCCCCAGCGCCCAACGTGCAAGCCACTTGAGCCCAATTAAGGGAGAGCTGCCAGTCGGGTTAGGAGGGATCTCTGTCATATGGTACACTCTAGGCTTTCATCATCTGTATAGGTATTAGCTTCGGATATGGAAGAGGGATATCTGTGATTGACTAACTTGTTCAAAACTTGGAAGGATGAAGAGAGAAGGTCGGCGGCATGGAATTATCTGTTGACATAAGGAATAAATTACGGTAATTTTGTTAGCGTCAATATCTCTTTACAATGAAGTCTCTTAGTCTTATGCAAACAATATTTCCGGAAATCTACTGCAGCCGTCTGAAGGCATAGTGGCTGTCGGTCTCCGTGATGCTTCCAAAGCCTTTTGCTAAGGCTCACCGAATAGACCGATCTGCGCGATGTAGCTACGTTGAGGTGTCCAGGTTCTTCCGTCCCTTGAGTGCAAATAACCCTCTGATTGGGGGACGCCGGGCTTTGCACGAGAAAGTGGTGCCCGAAGAGCTTCCATTCCTTCACTCATTCAAGAGCTCTAGTCAGTCGCTATCTTTCGTTCCACGTCAAATCGTTAATGTATCATGGAGCGCGAGAGCTGGCTAAATTGATGATGTACAAGTTGATTATCCCAAAGCAACGCATGAGATCAACGGACAGCTCTCTACAATACATAAACAGCGAAAGTCCACTCCTTCGGTTGATGATGAAGTTGTCCTTCATGGATACATTGGAAAGAAGACAATACTATCGAAAAACCTATTGTTTTTTTGGCTTCACAGCAAAGACCTCGACTACAGAATCCAAGCAATCTCCAGTGATAAATCTGAAGATAAATCTCAGGTATACAACGTGGCGCATGAGACATTAAAAAGTCTTCCAACAAATACACCCGTCGTTATTCGAGGCAGGCTTAAAGATAAGGCGCCTGCCAAACCCGACACATTCCAACAGAACACAAAGGTTGACGATGTCGAGATTAAGCTTGTAGACTTACAAAGTCTGAATGAATTTCCGTCCGCCGCCATTGCGACAGAATTTCAACGTAATCAGCGACATCTTCAAATTCGACATGATAAGGATCTCCGAGATGCGCTTATATTTCGAGCGAAGGCTGCAAATGCTTGTAGGTATGCACTTACTGGGCTTAACTTCGTTGAAGTGGAAACACCGCTCCTTTTCAAGTCGACTCCTGAAGGCGCAAGGGAATTCATTGTACCAACCAGACAGAAAGGTTTGGCTTATGCACTACCTCAAAGTCCTCAGCAATTCAAACAAATACTTATGGCTAGTGGGATTCCGAAGTACTTCCAGATGGCAAAGTGCTTTCGTGATGAAGACTTAAGGGCTGACAGGCAGCCAGAATTCACTCAGGTAGGCGATGTGAAATTAGAGTTGTTCTATATATTCCGAAACTGATTGAAACAACAGCTGGATCTCGAAATGGCATTTGCTACAGGAAATGATGTCATGGGTAGCATCGAAGTCGTTGTCAGGGACTTGTGGAAGAAGCTACTTAATTTTGATTTACCGCAACCTTTTCCCAAAATGACATATAGGGAAGCCATGTCAGGATATGGTTCTGATAAGCCAGATTTGCGGATCGGAACGAAACCCTTCTCACAAATTGAGCATCTATTACCTGCAGATCTCATCAGCAAGATAAGTCCACTCAAGGACCCCATCATTGAAGCAATGTTATTACCATTGAGCAAGTTTGTGACTCCTAAGGAAACCCACAACTTCATCCGTCAATTCTTAGACTCACCTGAAGCGGCACCGTTCCGTGATAATTTGGAAGGGGCTCCAGGAGTTTTTGTATATGACTCCAAGAAACCGCTTTCAGGGCTGCAGGCATTCGGATTCGAAGCTGCAGAAAGCATAGAAAATCTGTTTGATGCTAAAGATGCGGATCTTATCATCTTGCAGGCCAGGAAAAATAGCCCGTTTGAAGGTGGTTCAACTCCGCTGGGCAATCTGCGACTTGCGCTTGGCAAAGCCGCAGTAGGTACAAAGCTTTTGAACATTTCGGAAGGCTTCAAGCCTGTTTGGATAACCGACTTTCCTCTTTTCTCTCCATCAAACGAATCAGAACCCGGTCAGGGTGGAAGTGCTGGCATGGCTTCCACCCATCATCCTTTCACGTCACCCAAAACCTCGGAAGACGTTGATTTGCTCCAGACTGACCCCTCAAAAGTTATTGGCGAGCATTATGATTTAGTGATGAACGGCGTTGAATTAGGTGGTGGTAGTCGGCGCATCCACAATGCTGGGGTGCAGGAATTCGTTATGAAGGAAGTTCTCAAAATGCCGCCCGAGCGACTGGCAGAGTTCTCGCATCTTCAAGAAGTACTCCGAGCGGGTTGTCCACCTCACGCTGGTATCGCACTTGGATTCGACAGGTTGGTCGCCGTTATGCTGGGCAAAGACTCTGTGAGGGACGTTATTGCATTTCCAAAAAATGGGAAAGGCGAGGATATGTTAGTCAGGAGTCCTTCACCGATGAGCGAAGAGGTGCTTCAAACTTATCATCTCAAGCTTCGGGACTGATCTAGACCTGGCTGATTGCTCTCATATTTGTACCATATTGTATAACAAGGCAGACAATAATAGAAAGCGCAATGTAAACATTTCCTCTTTATGAACTCCCTACGACTATGCTCAAAACGTAATCCATGTGCAACTGAGCGCTGTGTCATGGGCTCATGGCGGACAATAGCGAGCGGTAAGAATAGCGTTAGGGTTATTTTGGACGTCAACGAATGTCTCCATTCGGCTCCTCTGTGCAGCACGACAAACAATGCCTCTCTCGATTCCGGTACTGTCGCACACTTTACTACCATCTCCCCTCTCACAGTCCTCCTTCTCCCAGTTTGGAACTGTCATCGAAAGCCCCCTTCCCCCAAAGATTCATTCCGTACCTTCAACTCTCCCTGTTTCCCATCTAGAAGTCGTACGTGCGAACCAAAACACCGCACTCAAATTTACGAATGTAACCAGTATGCGAAACGAGTACTTCCAATCACCAAGCAAAGATCCTGGCAAAGCCGTCATGAACATATTCTCCTGCTTTCCGCGATCCCTCTCCGCCTCGTCTTTTAGTGGCTCCCAGGTCTTCAACGTCCGCATCCTCGAGCGCCACCCCTACACCACACAGACTTTCATCCCCATGAACATGTCTTCGACTGAACCCTCCATGAAATACCTGGTCATCGTCGCCCCGACCTTGTCCCCGACGGAGGCTTTCCACAACCTCGGTCCTCCGGATCTGAGCAACCTGAGGGCTTTTGTTGCACATGGTGCGCAAGCTGTTACTTACGGGACTGGGACATGGCACGCGCCCATGGTGGTTCTAGGGGAGAAAAGAGTGGATTTCGTCGTGGTGCAGTTTGCGAATGGAGTATCGGAGGACGATTGTCAGGAAGTGGAGTTGGAGGGGCAAGGAGTGGAGGTAGTTGTTGAGATGGGTAGGAAAGGGAGAGGGGAGAAGGCGAGGCTATAAATGGAAGGAACCGAATCCTATACTGCACCTCGAAATACACCGTCAATGCGTTCTTTCAAGAGATTCGCTCAGAACAGCACGAGGCTACGGACACGTCACCAGAGTGCTCAAGAAGATCGGAGTATGGCTTTGACGCTCAAATCGGCCAGAAAAAGCCACGGCAGTAGAATGTCAAGACGATGTCTTGAGATGTACTTGCCAGACCACGAAGCAGACAAGGGCACACTTTCGATTCATCTCGCCAATTCCACTAGTACCGCGAGACATTCGCTGGCAAGTATGGTCTGTTTAAGGAAAACGCCACCGCAGTGAGTGTCTAAGTACAGGAGATCTAAATATCGGCTGCGGTTAGGACCTTGAAGCGCGACATCTTCAAGCAGATCCGCAAATCGGAAGTAGATCTCAAAAAGAGCTACACAGATTGATCGGGCTGCGCTTTCATTTCGACAAAGCTCTAGACTCACCCTAAGAATTTCCGAAATCTGGACAGGATTGATGATGCGCGACTGCTTACTTTGGAAGTAAAAGTTGTAAACCAGGACGCTGTGCTTGTATCCATGTAATCCTACTAAGGCAACTTGGTTTCTCTGTGGACCAAAACACTTGGTGCTAAAAGTGTCTGCCATTTTCTTAACATCAACTGTGTTTCCCACCTTTCTACGACATCTGCAGGCACATCAACACATTGCGCAGCTACTTCCAGTGATAAGATCAAACAAATTTTCTGCTTCTTCTATCTCTCTTCGTAGAGCTCTCTGCAGTATCTCGATCCTTTCGAATTTGACAAAATGTTAGACCTGCTCGATATCTCCTCTCAAAACACCAACAGCTGTGGAAAAGCAGATCCACAGTCCCCTACTATGGCTGACGCAATTCAACCTGTCAAATATGGTGGAACCCACACTAAGAAGCTCATCATCTAATCCATTTCACTGCAGGAAGAGCGAACTGGATCAGGAAGAATCTAATGAACGGAGTTTGATCACTACAGAGAACGTAGCCAGCTCAAACGAAAATGCTTTGATCAACCAAGGCCGCTTGCGTAAATCAGCTGTTGAGCTCAGAACGTTGATGCATCAATATTCTATACTTGAAAACAAACGTCGAAGCTTGCCCTTCGATGCTGAATTCCATAGGTCTCAACTCAACCCCCCCCCCCAAAGCTTGTGGTTCTGACCCTTAGTGATGCAGAGAGATGAAGCCATACGTTGAAAGACTCGAGCAGTTCGATAATTACATCAGCAAATGCCTTGTAGATGATGACGAAATTGCCGATATGCACAGAAGAAATGCCCGGGTAACTGTGCTACTCAAGAGCATTGCGGCCGAAGAGGAGAGGCGGAGTACCCCACTTGGAACCTTCGACAGGCTGGTTCGCATGCCCTGGTCGATTAACTATCCACTTTGTCTGCTGGACAGTGCCGTAAACCGACATGTACGCACGGTCTACGATATTGCAGTGGGCATACAGACAGCGGGCGTTATCAGCAAATTGTTGCTGTGGCCTTTTCATGGAGGGTGGCCATGGCAGTGGACCCTGGACTTTCCTTTGATGGTTTTTTCGTAGGTAATTGGGGTGTACACCTCATTGCGTTTGCAGCAGGACATAGAGGCCTATCCACTGCTTTTGTCCTGTTGCAGCTCGCGTCCTTGATGGTATATATTTGGAGGCAGGTCTTCCCGAATTGGTGGGACTATCGTTGGGAGTTGAGCTTTGGCTTCCCGGTTGGATTTCTGTGCTACATGGTCTGGCATCGTCTGTGTCGTAAACAGACTTTTTAAGAAATCCTCGGCTATCAGATTACTATCGTTGAGTAGTCACTAAGAGGCTCGGGGTGGACTTCGGATGGTTCGAATAGTGGACATAGCTTGATTCGCAAATTCGGAATTCGTTCCGTACAAGGGCTTTTCGAGGAGTCTTGGGCTCAAGGCAATAGCTAGAATGTGATTGGGGGCTGCACAATACTTCTGAGGAAGCTCATCGATAACGTATTGAATAGCTTCTCTTAAAGGGCACATCAGATTTGTTCGCTACCTTATTTCTCATTAAAACGTTTCGAATATGCATCATCACCTCCCAGTCCGGCGCAATGCAAATACCCCTTTTCATGTCAGTCTGTTCGTCAACCCATCTTTGCATTGCTAAAGTCCATCTCCGGATGCTGTTCCTGAAACCTACGCACGCAACACATTAGCCACATGTAGTTTAGCATCGAAATGCCCACTCCTTTCCCCAACACGCCGGGCCAACGAAACCACTTGGGAATCCAATTACTCACTTCCTCAACATCTCCGTTTTCTTACTCTCATCACTCGTTGGCTTCCCCATCTCCTTCTGCCGCTGGTCATACATCATCTTCTCAACCATCCCCCTCGTCTCGCCGTCCAAATCCCCCAGTTTACTATTCTCCGGAGTAATCTTGCTCGTATCGATCTTGAACGGCGCGTTGGTGGTCACCGAGGCCCACCATTCCATTTTGTTTGTTTTATCGAGGTGGAGAGAGATTTCTTTTTGGTTCGAGGGAAGGGATTCAAGTGTCCACGTGGATTCGTCGACGTGGATGGGATGGGGGAGGGGACCCTATAAGTGCATGCAAGCTTAGTGGGCTGGGGATATCGAGAGGGAGAAGATCTGGGGGGAAGTACATCTATTATGGGTGTTTGCCCTTTTACGCCGGCTTTGAGGCTGGTTTTCGAGATGAGGACGTTAAGGTCGCGGCCGCGGAGGTTGGAGGGGACGGGGATGGTGATGTCGAGGTCGCCGATTGTTTGGGTCCATTTGTAGGGGAGTTGGGCTTGTTCCGCGGCTTCTTTGGCGCGGGCTTCGGCGTCTTTTTTCTCGCGTTCCTCGGGGGTGGGGGAGGTGGACATTGCTACCGTGGAAAGTGAAGGTGATTTGGGCTATTTGGGGTAAGAAAAGTTATGTTTTAGCTTGATCGAAAGCTACTCATCAACTGCTTCTAGTTTTTGATAGCTCAGCCTTACGAGTATCGGGGCATATTCCGCCAGCGGTTCTAGCGCTTGTGCGGCAATCAAAGTTCCACCAATGAATCCACATCATTTTCCACCCCATTATCAATTTATCATAGTAGGAAAAATCCCTACTTTGGCAGTCCATATGCCTGATCTCCTGCAGGTTAGCTATATTGGTGGGACTTACTGACAAGATTAACTAATAGTGTCTTTTCTTCCAGGTCGACAAAATTCTAAATCCTGTGACTGCTTTGGCGCTCCTGAAGTTTGGAACAAAAACATTGCTTTTGGCCGGCGAAGGACCATTGTTACATATTTACGAGCAAAGCACACGTCGATGTCTTCTATCGGATCGTGTGTTCGACTCGCAGGCTGTTCATGGTATTTGCATTGAATCCACAACGGATCGTGCTTGCAACCAGGATCATTCTGCCAGAGTTCTGATATGGGGTGGCCCCTCTGTGTGCCTTCTTGCCGTCGAGAATAGTCCAGGTCATGAAGACCAATATCAGTTACGCACTCGGCAGATTGTGCGAGAAACCCAAGCCGAGGATTGGATCTTTGATGCGTGCTTTAGCCACGTAGCTGCCGATGGGCCCTTGTACACTTCTACCACGCGTGTCTGCAAAGCAGTACTAGTCACTGCTCATAATACTTTGTTATCACTGAATCTTCAGGCTGGCTCCGACAATGACATTGAAGTATTCTTAAGCCTTGAATGTATAGCGGCAGGTCCGCGTTCAACTCTGTACTCTGCACATGTGGTCTGGACTCAGAATGAACGCTGTCTTGTCGCTGCAGGTACTGTGTTTGGTGAAGTGCTATTGTGGTCATTTTCTAGAGACCAATCCTCGTTTGATTCCGATAGAGTGTCTCTCGGTCAGTTACATTGTACTTTTACCGGTCATGAAGGTTCTGTTTTTGGTGTTCGAATCTCTGAAGAGATTGCAGCTTCTGACGCGGTCATTCCTAGGCGCGTTTTAGCAAGCTGCAGTGATGATCGTACCATCAGAATATGGGACATCTCGCATTTGGAACTCGATGCAAGCGAGAACAAAATACGAGAATTGTCCAGCGAGCAAAGTGTTGGGCACTCCAGTGATAAAGCTCGGGACGAAGGAAACTCATGCCTAGTTACAGTCTCCGGCCATAGCTCAAGAATATGGGGCGTGCGCTTCTTGTATCGATCAAGGAACGCTTGGCAATTGATGTCTTACGGCGAAGATAGTACTGCTCAGATCTGGCAGCTGGGGTTCAGTTCTCCCGCACACGAGTCAGGCAAGAAGTTCAATTCTCAAGAATTATGCCTACGTCATCAATACACCTATGCTTTTCATTCGGGGAAGAACATTTGGGCCGTGGCGACTTGTTCGGAGTCTAATAACGGATCTATCTTATCCACTGGAGGAGCGGATGGGCGAATTACCTCTTACTGTCTGAAAGCAGAAGATATGTTGTGGGATAGCGATTCCTGGTCTGGCCAATGGAGCATTCAAGATGCTTACATGAGCGCAGAAGCTGCCGTTGACCTTAACAGGATGGTTTCTGTTGTTCCGGTATCTAAGTGTGTGAGTTCTAAGAAAGCCTTATTTCAAGGTCTGCAAGGTAAGTGGCTGCTTCGGCGTAATTTAAAAAGCGCAATTTCAACATATCCGTCAGGATTTTTTGAAGGAATCGCGGTAATTAAAGCACGAGAACCTACCGATGAAGCCTATGATCTCGAATTTCTCTACTCTGAAAGCGGCAAATTCACCGCTGGACAGGGTTTTGTTATGAAGGCCACCCGGCGGTATGTCTATCGTTTCCAAGAAAAATCGAACAGAATAACTGCTTGGTTTGTTTGCCCCAAGGACCAGTTGGCCGTTGACTATCTCTTCCATGTAATGGATTTCGAAACCCCAGGTAGGGATCTCGAGTCGGTCAAGGACAATAGTATGACAAAGCTGTGTGCAAGTGGCCACCATTTGTGCATCGATGATGACTATCAAGCTCGTTATGAATTCCACATGAGAGATGCAACACTGACCCAATGGGACTTGACGTATGCTGTCAAAGGACCAAATAAGGATTATGTTGCTGATGCGCGATACGTTATTGATTGTAGCCTGCAGCATTCGACAGTAATTGCAGAAGCTGAAAAATCAACTGACAGAATATCCAAGACCCGAAACACACCGATAAAGTCTGCAAGTCTAAAGAGCGGTTCATTGATGCCAGATTCCTTCAAGGGCTATGCTTGGGTAAATGAGGACTGTTTCATAACTTCCACCGAGCGTGGCAAACTTCTGGTAGGAACTCTATCCAAAACGAAAGAATCTTCTAACGGACATAACTACACCGGAAGCAAGCTGCCAACAGTGGCCTGGGAAAACCTTGGTCAGTTGAACGAGTTGAAGTCCTCCTGCATCATGGCAAGCGCTCGGTCAGGCGAAACCACTGTATTATGCGGAAATGGAGGCATGATGTATATGTATCAACGTTATGAACAAATATACCCAGTTGCAAAGATCGCTGGTAAGGTGGTTTGTTTATCTGCCCAAACAATCTCATCGAGTTTCCACCACCTTTCACAACAGGAAAATAAAGTGACTTTCACAATAACGATCTTCGCATCATGTCTGGGATCGTCAACGGCACATGCCTTAACCATTGGTCATACAAAACTGAGCCCAGTTGACAATCAGAATTTCTCAGAAGGCAGAAAGAAAATCGAAATCGTCCAAACTGTATTGCTAGACCTCCCGGCAAAATTCATTGCCACCAGCTCTTTTTTCGTTGATTCCCAAAATCTTCTTGTCCTCGGGTCCCGTAGTGGACGTTTAACAATATATGATCTATTAGCACACAAGAGTAGCCCTGTCACATACACCTACATTTCAGAAAATATACATGGACATGGAGAGGATGCTATTACAAGTATCGAACTGGTGCCGACAGCAACTTCAGGCCCTTTTTCCGAGGATCTTTATATTCTGACTACTGGCAGAGACGGAAGATTCAGTGTTCACCAGATCTTCGTGAAGAGGGTAGACCAGAAAGAAGCTTTTATCAGTCTCCAAACTGTGCATACATGTGCGCCGCCATTTGGTCCCAATATTGAAGGTGCACGTTTTGTTGAGGGTTCGAATGATCTGCTCCTCTGGGGCTTCCGCAGCAAGCACTTTATGGTGTGGAACGAGACCCAGAAGACCGAAGTGATGACAGTAAATTGTGGTGGTGCAAGTCGGAACTGGGCATACTCACCCCGAATCGACGGTAGTGGTGGCGGCAGTTTTGTGTGGACCAAAGCATCAATATGCAGAGCTCAGTCGCAAGCACAAGCCTCACACGAAGTTGTCCAGCATGGTGGTCATGGCCGAGAGATCAAAACCATGGCAATATCGCCCCTTCTTATAGGTGAAAGTGGCCACAGTATTAGGTATATTGCCACAGGCGCTGAGGACACCGCGATCCGTATTTTCAGCCACGATGCTGGATATACCCCTGATCGGGATAAGAGCTTCAAGTGTTTGGGAATATTCACAAACCACAAAACTGGTATACAGCAGGTCAAGTGGTCTCCCGACGGGAATTACCTATTTAGCGCTGCAGGGCTTGAGGAATTTTTCATCTGGCGAGTGCGATCTGTGCCTTGTATCTGCGTTGGGATGTTTTGCGAGGCGCAATTCCCACCTGTTACAGAATCTTGCGACTTGCGAATCATGGATTTTGACATAATTGAAGTCGACTACGAAAATGGTGATAATGAAGGCCCAACAAGGCATGAATACGTCCTAAGCCTGGTGTACTCAGACTCTTCGGTGCGAGTACGTTATAGATACCAAACCCTGCTACTAAATCCAGCTGATAGCCCCAGATCTACCATTACAATCCCACAAACAAGGAACAATCCTTTGCAATTATCTCGTCCGAGACATACACTACCTCCTGTCTGACCCAAATCACTCATATCCGCCTCGGTTCCACCATCCATCTCTGCACCGCAAGCACAGACGGACATGTCGCTTTCTGGCCTCTGACCATAGTCCTGGCTACCCACGGCTTCATACTCAGCGACGACGGTAGTAAGCTTTACCACAAGCCCTCCGAAACCACAGATCCCCCGTCATCAGCACTAATATGGCAATCCCGAACCCCCCTCCACCAAAACGCCATCAAATCCCTAACAACCACCCCCCTCACCCCCACCACCACCCTCCTCACCACCAGCGGCGACGACGGCGCTCTAGGATTCACGCTTCTCACCTCCCCACCCAACCATCCAAACGCCCCGCCCGACCCCTCCACCCTCCTCATCCCCAACGCCCACGCTTCTGCCATCACAGCCGTGCAATGCCTGAGCCCCGCATCATCAGATAAGAAACAGCAATTGAGATTCGCGACCGCGAGTAATGATCAGAAGCTCAAGACGTGGGTGGTGAGTGTTGACTTAGACAAGCGTGGGGTCGATGGGGTTGAGGTGGCTAGGGAGAGGAGTGAGGCGAGTAGTGTTGCGGATGTGGCGGCTATGGGGGTGTGGAGGGATGGGGAGGGTGGGGAGGGTGGGGTTGTGCTAGCGGGGATCGGGATGGAGGTTTGGAGGGTCGGTGTTGGAGTGTGAGGGAGTGGGAAAGCCCCGGGGGGGAGATGAGGGCCAATGAGGTGGTGAAGATGGGCGTGGTGCAAGAAGTTGCCGAAGTAGCGAATTTGCGAATCGGGAAAAAAGTGATAATGTTTGATAATAGGATATTGTGTGATCTAATAGTATCTCAATAACCTCCTCCCGTGCGTATCAAGATAGTCCTATTGCAAATCCCCCATCATCTGGTATTTCAAAGCACACACTCCATCGAATCCCCACTCCCTATTTCCACCCCCCCCCCCCCGGTGGCCCACACTCCAATACCTACCTCCCCATACCCACACCACTTTCCCAGCAATCCCCCCGCATCAAGAAATGCACACCTCGGGATGATCCGTATTGACAATACACAACGTCTACCGCCCAACCCACAAAAATCATCAGCCCACACACCCCTTTCTTTCCTCACTCCCCAAACTCCAAATTCCAAAAAAAAACCAAGTGGAAATACACTCACCTGCTGCCACTGCCCATTATTGCTCACCCCGGCGCCATCCCCTTTCGCGCCTCCCCCGGCCACATCGACAACCTTACTCCCGCCCCGGCAGTTATTCGCCGCCCACACGCCCAGCTTCGTCATCTGCGCGCCGTTGATGCAGCTGTGGCCCGGTGCGCCGCTGAAGCCGTGGTTTTTGTCCGCGATGACGAAGCCCGTTTTCCCGCTCGCGTAGACGAGACACCAGGAGGAGAAGGTGGTGCCGGGGGTTTTGCCGTCGGTGGAGTCGCCGTGGGCGAGGCATTTGGAGACGTCGGTGGTGCAGATTTCTGTGGGGGGAAGGGAGGTAAGTGAGGAGAAAGGGGGGGGGGGGGGGGGGGAAAAAACGATTTTGGGGT
>JAABUR0100006861.1_pt1 | contig 13716 bp, 10 predicted proteins | sample 5560091 | NCBI WGS metagenome assembly JAABUR01 (sample SAMN10711879, study PRJNA513375) | rock metagenome | isolation source: Antarctica rocks | place: Antarctica: Victoria Land, University Valley sud
GCCGAACCGGCCGACCCGGGGGAGCGCGGACTCGAGCTCGAGCGACAACACCTCGATGAGGCGTGGCAGGTCGGCGACTGGCTCGAGCTCGTCGAGGCCGGCGAGGCCGCGTAGCGCCGACTCGACGCTGACGGCGGCGTACTGCTCCTCCGGTGGCAGCTGGGCGAGCTGGCTGGTATCACCGTAGAGGTCGCGGAACAGGTCGAGGGCCCAGCCGCTGAGCGCCGACCAGACGGTGAGGCCTTGGCCCAGCCGGAGCCGGTCGCGCAGTGTGGTGGCGAACGTGCCTAGGGCGGCGGCGCCGGCGAGGTCGCGGTGGTAAGCGTCGAGACGCGACGGCCACGGATCGTCGCGCGCCTTCTCGGTGTCGATCGCCAGCTGGCGCCCCGCGGCGTAGGCGCCCAGCCGGTTGTCCCAGTCGTCGCCGGCGATGACCGCGGCGCTGCGGGAGAGTCGCTCCCACCGGGAGGCGGGGACCCGGCCGCCGTCGAAAGTGCGGGTCGGGGCTTCGGCGACAGCGGCGAAGAAGTCTGCCCGCGGGAGGTCGTCGGCGGCGAGGGCGAGGATCGCCAGGAAGCCGCGGCCGAGTGCTCGTTCGTTGACCGGTCGGGTGCCTGAGCCGTTGATGAGGATCCCGGCCGCGGCGAGGTGCTCGTGGAGGAGCCGGGCGTACGGCCGGGTGGCGGCATACAGGATGGCGACCCGGTGAGCGGGGTCGTTGCAAAGGGTGCTGACCACCTCGCGGACAACGCAGCGGACCTCGTCGTCAGAGTCCGACGCATGCATGACCTCGGTCGCGGTTCCCGGCTCCGGTTTGGTGGCATCGTCGGGGAGGCCCATCCGGCGCAACGACCGACGGACGTCACGGTCAGCTCGGTTGACCCCCGTGAGGCCGAGGATGACGGTGAGCTCGGCTCTGGCGGCCAGCACCCGACCGAATCGTGCCTCGGCCAGGCTGAGCGCCTGGGGAAGGTGGAGGACAACCCCTCCGAGCTCGGTTGGGGCCCCGCCGGCGGTGTCGAGACGACGGCTCGCCGCGTCGAGCAGGTCGGTGGGGTCGTACCAGTCGGTCCGGAGCATGGCTGTAACCGCCAGGTGGAGCCCGACGAGGTCGGAGGACAGCGTGGATGCGGTCGCGACGCGGTCGAGCCCTTCACTGCTGAGATCGCGCAGCTCGCGGTGCGCCTTGACGAGGGCGCGGATCGTGGCCGGGTGGTCCTTGACCGGGGTGAACACGCTGGTGCGGGCGTCGAGAACGCTGCGCCAGGCCGACGCCACTATCGCGCCGGCTGCTGGCTTTCGGGGAGCCAAGGCGGAGGCGCCGATCTGCTCGGCCAGACGGGCGAGCGTGAGCACGTGGACGCCGGCAACGCCGGGATGCGCATCGGACAGCCCGTGCGCGAGGTGCCGGCTGGCGACGACGCCGGCGATGTTGTTGGGGACAAGGATGGTGACCGGGGTCATCGGGTCTTCGGCTTTGACGGCGCTGACGAGATCACGCAGCAGCTCCAGAGCAGGCAGACCGTACGGCGTGCTGATGACCCTTGCTGACACTTCGACCCCTGTCGGCTTGACGCTCGGCTCACCGTAATGGCCGCCGCCGACAGTAGCGAAAGCCCGCCGGTCTTCGACGGGTCCGGGCAAGGCTGATCGAGTCAGCAGCCGGTGGCGGCCGCGAGCGTCCTACACACCTGGGCCAACCGAGGTGCCGGGAGAGTGGTGAGGTGGCGCCTAAAGGCTGTCCTCGGAACGGTGTGCAGATTGTCGAAGTTCACCACGCAAGAGGTCGGCACGCCGTCCCGCTCGGGGCTGAGTTCCAACTCTGACACCAGACCTCGCACGGTGCGAGTCAGCGCTGCCACGACGACCGAGCCGATGCGATCCGCGACCGGGTCGCGGGTCAAGACGAGCACTGGCCGGTCACCGCCAGGGGTGGCCGCAAACCACACGTCACCGCGCTGCATCGGCCCAGTCAGCCCAGTCCTCTGAGGGTCCCCATTCAGTGATCTCGCTCAAAGCAGCCTCGTCGGCTGTCATGGGTCGTCGCTGCCAAGCTTCGGCATCCCGCTCACTGGCAAGCCGTAGGAGGTGACGCCGCAACGCCTCGCGCAGGAGTTCGGACCGGTGAACTCCGAGTTGGTTCGCCCACAACCGGACCTCCTGCGCGTCCCGCTCTTCGACGCGAAAACTCAGCATCGTCATACAGCTATCGTACTTCGTCATACGGGCGGTGAGTGACCTCGTCGAGTGTGGCTCAACCCTGGCTGACCGGTCCGCTCCTGTTGCCAGCCCTCACGTCACCTGTTGTAGACGTCGAGGCCGAAGCGGTTCAACCCCGGCGTCCTGGCGTAGCCAAGGTGAAGCAGCCCGAAGATGTCCTCGATGCTGGCGAGCAGCGAGTAGTGGTTGTACGGGGTGGAGCTGAACGTGTTGGGCCGGGTGTACGGCGACAGCAGCAGCGCGCCTACCCGTCCGCCGCCCAGGCCGGTGATACCCGGCAGCGGTGTGTTGGGGCCGGGACCCTCACCGCAGCAGGCACTGGAGTCCTCTCGCGCCCCGTCCGACTCGTCGAAGGTGATGACGAGCAGCCCGTTGCGCTGGAACGCCGGAGAGGAGCGGATCCGCGGCACCCAGCGCTGCAACCAGGTGTCCGCGGTCACGAGTCCGCCCGGGCGGCCGTCGACGCAAGGTGCGTCGTGGCCGTCGGTACACAGGTTGGGCGTGATGTAGACAAGGTTCGGTGTGGAGGCAACGGTCTGCAGGTCCGCGGGAAGCCGCGCGAGGTCGACATCGCGCTTGGCGCAGGCGGGCGACCCGGTGATCCCGGCGAAGTAGACGAAGGGGTTGTGCCGGGCGGCGTACTGGTCGCCCACCTCGGCCTTCTGCGTGGAGTCGACCGCACCGAGGGCGGGGTGCCGGCAGGGGCGGCCCATGTCCTGCATGTACCCCTTCCACGACAGGCCCGCGCGCTGCAGCTGCCTGGGCAAGGTGGGCACGCCGCTGGGGAAGACGCAGCCGTCCCCGACGTACTGGCGGGGCGACACGGTTCCCGCGCCCTCGAAGGCCGTGTAGTTCTGGCAGCCCGCCTGGTTCTGCTTGTTGGGCCCTTGGCCGCTGATCTGGGCGATGTAGTTGGGCAGCGAGTTGTGCGCGGTGCCGTAGTACTGCGACAGCAAGACGCCTTTCGCGCGCAGTGTTTGAGAGAGGTACGGCGCCGGCGACTCCGGCCCCCACGTCTGGTCGTAGCCCTTGTTCTCCAGGTTGATGACGAACACGTGCCGGATCGGCGGTAAGGAACTGGCAGTCGATCCCGGGTCGCGGGTCGACGCGTCAGGCGCTGTCGACGTGACGATGGGTGAGGCGCCTGGTGGCACCGACGCGGCCGCCTCCGAACCCGCCGACGGCGAGGAGGCGGTCAGCACGGCGGTGACCAGCGAGGCGACGCCGAGGACGATTCCCGGCAGAGCACGGGTACGTCGCGCGGCCATCAGGGCAACTTCCAACCGGCCGCCACAGCTGTGGATCTCAACGCTCTCCACTCCTCGCAGTCCGGCGAACCCCGGCCGGGCACGCTGCGCCGACAAACGGAGGGACATCGTATCGCGGCAGCCCGGTCCGACGGGCAACGAGCAGGCCGTCCGGTGAACCGTTGGCGGTCTACCCTGTGACGCCTATGGGACTGTTCCCGCACTACCAGGCCGACCCGGCCAGTGTCTACCAGGCGGCCGCCGAGACCGAGGCGAAGGCCAAGCCGATTGCCTCCCTGCGGGGCGCCGTGAAGAGCCAGCACGCCCAAGCAGCGGCTTCCACCAGTGGCGTCCTCGTCCCTCCGCTGACCGCCGCCCTCGACCCGGTCGTCAAGGCCGCCGAGACGGTTCTCCAAGACGCTGCTTTCGCGGCTGGCTGCACCCGCTACTGGGGCGACGCCATCACGACGTACAACGCCGGTGTCGACGGGCTCAACCAGCGTTACGACGAGGCCGCCGCCAACAACTTCGGCCAGACCGCCCCCTCGCTGTGGGACTACCTCGGCAGCGGCAAGCTCGACGAGTACGCCGATGACCTGAACGCGTACCAGGCCCACGTGGCCGCCGCCCGCGACGCGCTGATCGCGCAGCTCCAGCGGGAGGAGCAACTTCTGGACGCAACCCTCGACGACGAGGCGACTCAGTTCGCGGACTGGCTCGCCAAGGGTGCGGACGACGCATCCGTGCTCGCGCTCGTGCGAGCGGGTGCGATGTCGCTGAGCGTCGTCGACATCTTTCCCGCGATCGACTTCAGCAGCATCGACATGGCAGCGCTGCGCCGGCAGCTGGTGGCACAGGGCCGGTCGGGCTTCCTCGACCCGACCCAGTTCCCGACCGCCGAGTCGGCCAAGCTGCTGCTGGACCTGCTGCGCGAGGACGGTGTGCCGCCTTCGGACTATGCGCAGCTGCTGCAGCGGTATTGGCTGCTCACCGCGACGGAGAAGGCCGGCATCTACCTCGACGGCTGGGACCCCACGGCGGGCTCCGACGCCAACATGGGAAACCTGGTGGCGTCCTACGACTACTACGGCAAGCTGTTCCTCGACAACCCCGACTTCCAGTGGGCCGGTATGGCGAGCATGATCGGCCCCACCTTCGCCGGCGGCATGTTCGACCTGCAGCTGCTGAAGCAGCTCGGCGACATCGCCTCCACGCCTCTCGACGTAGCACCGGATTGGCTGGTCACCCCGCTGATGCCGCCGGTGCTGCGCGACCTGGCGGTCCTCGGCCAGCTCAGTGAGGAAGAGTTCAGGTTCTTCGAGACCAGCCTGTTGCAGATGCAGAAGGCGATCTTCTCCGACCAGATGCCGATGCACGAGGCATACCTGGCGGGTGGCATCACCAACATCAAGGAGATGTACGACGCCGGGCTGATCGACACCAACACCTATCAGGCCTGGCAGGGCATCAACAGCGGTGACCCCGGTCGCGTCGCCGACGGGAACGAGCAGCTGCTGTACCGCGAGCAGCACGACATCATCCGGCAGGCCTACGACGACATGCGCAACTACCATGGCCCGGTGGGACAGGCGATGACATACGCCATGGGCACGATCGGCGCGCCCGGGATACCCGGAGCGCAGACTCTCGGCCAGTACGACCCGTTGGCGTTCAGCGGCACCGTGGAAGCGCCGGGCATCGACACGGGGGGCTGGGACGGTCCGGGCCCGTTTGATCTGCCGAGCATCCACACACCGCGGCCTTACGGCACGCTCGAGGTCACGACGCCGCTGCCGGCGGGCAACATCTCCGACTTCGACACCCGGTGGGAGCTGATCGAGAACGACACGCTGCCGGCGTACCAGAAGCTGCTGGCCGAGCACCCGGAGCAGGTTCGGGCGATGCTCACGGCGTCCGTGCAGGACCGGATAGACGACGCTCGGATCGCGACCAACATCGACGACATCTTGGCGCGGCTGGCCGACTGGGACGTGCGGGTCGAGCTCGGTGTGCGCTAGTGCGGCTCTTCGCGGGGCTGGCGGCATGGGTGGTGGTCGGATTGGCGATTCAGGGATGTGATCCGAGCGTGAACAGTCGCGAGACCTCCGAGCGATGTGAGCCGAAGTCCTACGACCTGACTCAGCCGCCGTCCCGTGAGGAGCTCGGCATGGAACCTGGCAGGTCGTTCATGGATGTGTCATGCGACGAGGGCTTCACGGTGACCTTGACGCTGCCTGACGACGCCGTCGTCTCGGTGACCGCACGCGGGGTCAGCGCCGACAGCTACTCGACTGCCAACCCGGAGACCGGGTCCCCGACAACTGTCGATGTGCACTCGGTGGCGGTGGGCGTCGACGAGGCCGTGCAGCTGGCCACCGGGCTGGCCGAAAGCCTCGGCATCGACGCAAAACCGGTGCAGAACTGGCAGCACGAGGTCGGGACCGACGCGTCCGGGGGCAACGTCGACTCGTTGTTCATGCGCAGTCGGCTCGGCTACCTGACCGCTGAGATGCAGGTTCAGCATCTCGGCGTCTCGGGCAACAACTACCTCCACCTCATCTTCACGTGGCGCTAGCCGCGCAGCCTGCCGAGATTGTCTACACCTCGAAGTACCCGACCCGCCCCGCTCCGCGCTCAGCCGCGCGTCCTCGCCTGACGGGGCCCCCAGGGTTCGGCGGTTCCTCAGTCGAGCGGCTCGAGGATGCCATCGAGCTCGACGACATCCGCACCGAAGTCGCGGACCGCTTGGCGCCATAGCTCTTCGGTGGCTGCCCAAACCGTGACGGAGGCCGTTCCCTTGACAATGTCTGCTGACGCCGACGTCGCTCCCGGGAGACTCATCAGCTGGTTGGCGATCCGGTTCAGCTCGGCTTCCGTACGCGCGCTCGTCACGACGCACAGGTTGCCGCCCCAGACGGCGCGCAGCTCGCGCTCCACCTCGCCGACGTCGCCGGTGGTCGAGACGTTGAGGACGTACAGGGCTGGGTCGACGGAGTTGAACTCCGTGATCTCGTGCCGCGGAATGAGCCAGCCGATCCAGACGCCACCGTGCCCGCCGGCGCTCCGGGCCGTCTTGATCGCCTCGTCGCGCGCCTCCGGTGTAGCTGCTGCCGGGTCGGGAGGCACCCAGCCACCCGCCGGCTCCGGGCATGGCGAGGCCGGATCGCCTGCAGCGGGCGGGTCGTCATGAGGGGGCTGGGCCGGCTCGGTGAGCGTGAAGACGTCATCGGCGAAGTGGCCGGTGACGGTGTAGCGGCCCCACGTCGTGCCGTTCGCGGACTCAGATCGTACGTCGTCCCACCGCCAGCCCTCGATGTCCGGGCCGCCACACTGAGGTGGGTAGGACTCCGCGACGTAGGCGCAGAGCTGGGGGCCATGGTCGGGGCTTTCCAGCACCGTCACCGTGCCGCGCACGCGGCCCTGATATCCCGCCGGAACGACACCGTGCGGCAGCTCACCCGGCTCTGCAGCTCGCGCTCCCGAGTTTCCGGCTGTTGCGGCACCCGACGAAGTACGGTCTTCACAGCCAGCCGAGAGCAACAGGCTGACGGCCAGGACCGTCATGCAGCCACCAGTCGCACGCACAGTCATCTCTCTAGGACGGCGAACACCCGGTGCAGGTTCCCGAGCCGGGAGTGCACCCTCCAGGAACCTACCGGTAGGAGCCGACGCCGTGGAGGATCGCGGCCCTGCCGGGGTTAACAGGCGCCCCGCTCCGGTGTGTGAGCAAGAGGTCAGGCGGTGACACTGCGTTTACACACTGGGTAAGCCTCAAGGCGCGGTCGCTTGTCGGGGAGCGTGAAGCGGTCCATCACGCTGCCGACGGCTTGACCGATGGTCTTGCGGGGTAGCCGACGCGTCGCTCGGTGAGTCGACAGACCTGGTGAGCTCCATCGCGGCAGCCGCCCGGTCGGCGAAGCGCTGCGCGAGATCGAGCGCGACGTCGTCGAGTCGGATGGGGCTGGTCGAGTAGAGGTTCAACGACCCGATTGTCCGGTTGCCGGAGCGGAGTGCGAAGGCGGCCTGAGCCCTGATGCCCAGCTCACCTGCGCGCTCGGAGTACCGGGCCAGCGGCGCAGGTGATCCACGACAGCGAGTCCTTGCTCGAACCGTCAAGTCATGACAGCAACGATGGTCGTGGTGGAACTGTCAACGCGTGCCTCTCGGTGAAGATCTCGTCGAAGCCGCCGCAACCGCCACGTCTGCGCTGGTCGCCCGACGTGACCAGCCGTGACTTTCGCCCCGGTGACTGGCAACGACCGCTGCGCGGCACGTACAGTCGCTGGCCTGGGATCGTCGAGAGGAGCAGGCGCGATGATCATGGCCGAGCCTGACCTGCTGGTCGTCGAGACAGCTGACGGACGCCGTCTCGAGGTGCTCGTCCAGGGCTCCGCAGAGAGCCCGGTACTCCTCTATCACAGCGGTACGCCGAGTGGCGTGGCTTTCTTCCCGACCCTGTCAGATGAAGCCGCCAGTCGGGGCCTGCGACTGGTGAGCTACTCGCGCCCAGGCTATGGCGAGTCGACGCCGCACTCCGGCCGTTCGGTGGCCGACGGGGCTGCCGACAGCGCCGAGATCGTCGATGCGCTTGGCGTCGAGGCGTTTGTCACGCTCGGGTGGTCAGGCGGTGGCCCGCATGCGATGGCGTGTGCTGCGGTGCTGCCGGATCGCTGCCGGGCTGGCGCGGTGCTCGCGGGCGTCGCGCCTTATGGCGCCGAAGGGCTGGACTGGCTCCACGGGATGGGTCCTGAGAACGTCGAAGAGTTCGGCGCGGCGCTGGCCGGCGAGCAGCCGCTCACGACATACCTCGAGGCCCAACGCACCGGCTTGCAGCACGTCACCGGCGCCGAGGTTGCCGAGGCACTCGGCGGCTTGGTTCCCGAGGTGGACAAGGCGGCGCTGACCGGTGAGCTAGCCGACTACCTGGCGGCGTCGTTCCGTCGAGCGATGCTCCGCGGAGTCGACGGATGGCGCGACGACGATCTCGCGTTCACCAAACCTTGGGGGTTCGAGCCGGCCGCGATCTCGGTCCCGATGACCGTCTGGCAGGGCGGCCAGGACAAGATGGTGCCGCTCGCACACGGGCAGTGGCTGGCCGAGGCATTGACCGGAGCCCGGCTGCACCTCGATGCGCGGGAGGGCCATCTCTCGCTGATGCGGTCCGTCGGCCTCATCCTCGATGACCTCCTCGAGCTCGCTGAGCGCACCTGAAGCACGCAGTGGCTGCGGCACGACGGGCCGGCTCGGTGCTACCTTGACCAAACCGCTCCTCCGCAGACAGAAGGCCGCCGATGTCAACACCAGTCGCTCCCCGCACCCGCCCTACCCCGTCGGGGGTCAAGTCGCGCCGTCGGACGGCCCTTCTCGGCGTCGCCGGAGTCGGCGCGCTCCTCCTCGCGGCCTGTGGTGGCACGACAGGCAATGAGGCCACCGACTCGGACAAGCCTCTGGTGTACGGCGTCTTCGCCACTCCGCTCGAGGAGCCATGGGATGGCGCGATCCACGCCGCCTTGGAGTCCGCGGCTGCCGACGGCGAGATCATCTACCGCCACACCGACAACAACAGCTCCGACGACAAGATGACGCGCACACTTCGCGATCTGGTCGCGAACGAGCAGCCCGACATCATCTTCGGCGACGCCTTCGCCTCGGAGGACGCCACCCGGCAGGTCGCCCAGGACAACCCCGACACCGCTTTCGTGTTCGGGTCCGGTGAGAAGCCGGCCGACCCGAACTTCGACGTCTTCGACAACTGGCTGCAAGACCCGGCGTATCTCGCCGGCATGCTGGCCGGTGGTATGACCGGGTCCAACACCATCGGTGTGGTGGCTGCCCTGCCGATCCCCGAGGTCAACCGCATCGTCAACGCGTTCACGATGGGAGTGCGGGAGTCCAACCCCGACGCGACAGTCAAGGTCACCTTCATCAACTCGTTCTTCGACCCCACCACAGCGAAGCAGGCCGCCCTCGCCCAGGTCGCCCAGGGCGCCGACGTGCTGTTCGCCGAGCGGGCGGGGGTCATCGAAGCGGCCAAGGAGAAGGGCTTGCCGGTCATCGGCATGATGGTCGACCAGGAGTCCGAGGCGCCGCAGAACGTCGTCACCAGCATCGTCTGGGACATGCGCCCGACCGTCCAGCACGTCATCGACCAGTTCAACGACGACACGCTGACCGACGAAGCCAACGACCTCGGGGAGTTCTCGTTCATGAAGAACGGCGGCTCCTCGCTCGCACCCATCAACACCGACGTCCCGGGCGGTGTGCCGCAGGACCTCATCGACGAGGTGATGGCCAAGGAGCAGGCGATCAAGGACGGCGACTTCACCACGCCAGTAGACGAGTCGGCACCGGCTGGCTCCACCACCGTCGGGGAGTGACCGGACGCTCAACCGCCAAGCAGGCCGTCCGGTGATCCAGCCTGTCGAGATCACCGAGCCGCTCAGTCCGCTGGTCGAGCTCGTCGACGTCCGCAAGTCGTACGGCGAACTGCTCGCCAACGACGGCGTCAACCTGACTCTCAACCGCGGCGAGGTCCACGCGCTGCTCGGTGAGAACGGCGCCGGCAAGACCACGCTCATGCGTATCCTCTTCGGGCTGGCGCGGCCCGACGGCGGCACGATCAGGGTCGATGGGCAACCCCTCACCATCACCTCACCCGCCGTAGCGATCGCCTCGGGCATCGGCATGGTGACGCAGCACTTCTCGTTGGTCGGTCCGATGACCGTCACGGAGAACGTCATGCTGTCCACCACCGGCCTCGGCCGGGTCGACCGGCGAGCCGCAAGGCAGCGCGTCATCGAGGCGGCCGAGCGCATCGGCGTACGCATCGACCCAGACGCCCGCGTCGACAGCCTCAGCGTGGGGGAGCAGCAACGGGTGGAGATCCTCAAAGCGCTGGCGCGCAACTGCCGGGTGCTGATCCTCGACGAGCCGACAGCCGTTCTCGTCCCGCAAGACGTCGAGGCGCTGTTCGCGTCCATCCGCCGGCTGACGGCCGAGGGGTTGGGAGTTCTCTTCATCTCCCACAAGCTGCGCGAGGTCAGCCAGATCAGCGACCGCGTCTCAGTGCTGCGGCGCGGCCAGATCATCGACACCGTGCCAACCGCCGGCGCGACCGCCTCGGAGCTCGCGCTGATGATGGTCGGCAGACCGACCGTCGGAGTACGCCGCGCGGACCGCCCCGCCGCAACCCTCGCCGCCGATGTCGACCTCGCTACGGCCCGAACTGTCGGCGACGTCGACTTCGCCACCGTCCGAACCCTCGACCAGCCCGGTCCGCTGTCCGAGCCCGTGCTCGTCGTCAAGGGCCTGCGGCTGGAAGGTCGGTCCCGCACCGTGCTGGAGGGCATCAACCTCGTCGTCTCGGCGGGGGAGATCGTCGGAGTCGCAGGCGTGTCCGGCAACGGTCAGACCGAACTCGTCGAGGTGGTCTGCGGCCTGCGTCCGCCAACCTCCGGCAGCGTCGCGGTCCACGCGACAGATGTCACCGGGGCCGCCCCGGCTGCCGTGATCGCCGCCGGGCTAGGCCGGCTCACCGAGGACCGGCACGGCTGCGTCGTGCCCAAGCTCTCGGTGGCGCAGAACCTGGTCCTGGAGGACCTGCCGCGGTTTCGCCGGCGCGGCCTGCTCGATCGCGCGGCAATCCGCGAGCACGCGACCGAGCTCATCGACAGGTTCTCGATCAAGGCAGCCGCGGACGATCCCGTCGGCACGCTGTCCGGGGGGAACATGCAGAAGGTGCTGCTCGCCCGAGCATTGGCCCGCGACCCCGTGGCGCTCGTCGCCTCGCAGCCGACGCGTGGCCTCGATGTGGGGGCGGCCGAGTTCGTCCACACCCAGCTGCTGGCACGGCGCGCGGCCGGCGGAGGAGTCCTGCTCATCTCTGAAGACCTCGAGGAGCTGCTCGCCCTGGCCGACCGGATCGTGGTGATGTTCGACGGCCGCGTCGTTGGCGAGATGCCGGTCACCGACGCGACTCCGGAGGCGCTCGGTCTGCTCATGGCCGGACAGGCGGCCTGATGCGGAGCATGCTGCCGCGACTGGTACTGCGCGGTCGAGAGCCACGCTGGCTCGCGGCCGGCTTGGTGCTCGTAGCCGTCGCGCTCGTCTTCGCCGTCACCGCCGGGCCGATCCGAGCCGCCGGCGCCAACCCCACCGCCGCGTACCAGCGCTATCTGTTCACCCCGCTTACCGGCACCGAGTCCCTCACCGAGGTGCTGCTCGCTGCGACGCCGATCCTCTTCACCGGGCTCGCGGTTGCGGTGGCGTTTCGGGCCGGCTACTTCAACATCGGGGCGGAAGGGCAGTTCCTCGCCGGAGCTGTCGCCGCCTCGGTCGCCGGGCTGTACCTGCCTGACCTGCCATCGCTCGCGGCTGTTCCGGTGGCGCTCGTACTGGGGTCGCTCGGCGGCGTGGCGTGGGCCGTCGTACCGGCCATGCTGCGGGTGCACTTCGGCATCGACGAGGTGGTGACCACGCTGCTGCTGAACCCCGTCGCGTTCCTCCTCGTGCAGGGATTGCTCAACGGTCCCTGGAGCAACCCGCAGAGTGGGTTTCCGGTGTCGGACAACTTCGGCGCGGGATACGCCCTGCCGACGGCGATCCCGGGCTCTCGGGTGCACGCGGGCCTCGTCATCGCCTTGGTCCTAGCGGCGGCGGTGTGGCTCGTGATGTCGCGCACGGCCACCGGTCTGCGCGTGCGCGCGGTGGGGTTGTCGCCGACCGCGGCGGGTTTCTCGGGGATCGCCGTACGTCGGGTGCAGTTCCGTGCCGCTCTCGCCTCCGGAGCCGTTGCCGGCCTGGGCGGGGCAGCTCAGGTCCTCGGTGTCGGTCACCAGCTGACCACCCAGGTCTCCGGCGGCTACGGCTACACCGGCATCGTGGTCGCCACGCTTGGTGGGCTCACCGCGGTCGGCGTGGTGCTTGTCGCTGCGTTGCTCGGTGTCATCACCGTCGGCGCGCAGAACGCCTCGCTGGTGCTGCAGCTACCGCCTCAGATGGGGCAGATCATCTCCTCGGCGCTGCTGTTGGTGGTCGTCAGTGTGCTGGTCCTGCGCCGCTACAAGCTGGTCCGCCCGCGAGGGGTAGGGCAGGCCTGATGGACCTGGCCTATCTCGCCCTGATCGGCGCCATGTTCACCACCGCGACGCCACTCATCCTCGGGGCTCTTGGGGAGCTGCTGTGCGAGCGCTCGGGCGTGCTCAACCTCGGCATCGAGGGCACGATGTACTCCGGTGCGTTCGTCGGTTTCGTCGTGGCTGGCAGTTCGGGCTCCGCGTGGGTTGGCCTCGCCGCCGCCATGGTCGCCGGCTTGCTCGCGGGACTGCTCGTCGCCTTGCTCACCGTGACGTTCGGCGTCAACCAGCACGTCGCCGGGATCGGCACGACGCTGCTGCTCATCGCGTCATGCGACTTCGCCAACCGGCTGTTGTACGGCGCCGGGACCGTGCCGCAGGTGCCGAAGTTCCCGCTCCTCTTCGCCGACGTGGCCGTGGCCGCCCAGTACCTCCTGACCTACCTCACCTTGCTGCTCGTCGTGCCGGCGGTCTTCCTCGTGCTCCGGTCGACCGGCTTCGGGCTCCGGTTGCGGGCGGTGGGGGAGAACCCCGAGGCGGCGGACGCCGCGGGCATCTCCGTTGCCGGAACCCGGTACGCCGCGTTGGCGGTCGGCGGTGTGCTGATGGCCGTCGGCGGAGCCTTCCTGTCCCTGGCGATCCTCGGCTCTTTCACGCTGAACATCACCAACGGCCGCGGCTGGGTGTGCATCGCACTTGTCATCTTCGCCAGGTGGCGGGTCGTTCCCGCCGTGCTGGGCGGTCTGCTCTTCGCTCTCGTCGACGCGCTGCAGCTTCAGCTGGTCATCACACCGCAGCTCGCCGGCGTACCGAGGGAGGTGATGATCGCGCTGCCCTACCTCGTCGTGATCGTCGCCCTGGCGCTGTCGGGGCGTAACGTCCGGTACCCGGGCGCCTACCTGCAGCCGTACCGCCGTACCTGACGGACGGGAGCTGGAGCCGTGCCGGGTTATCGCCAATCTCTGCACGTGGAGGTCTCATGATGGGAATCGAGCCAGCTGTCCTTGACGCCGTCGACCCCGGCGGCCGCTATCTGGCCGCGGCGGTAGCGGCCGCTCGACAGGGACGGGCAGAGGGCGGCATCCCGATCGGCGCCGCCCTGATCTCGGGCGACGGCGAGATCTTGGCGACCGGGTACAACAAGCGCGTGCAGCTCGGCAGCGCCATCCGCCACG
>JAABUR0100006866.1_pt1 | contig 13708 bp, 11 predicted proteins | sample 5560091 | NCBI WGS metagenome assembly JAABUR01 (sample SAMN10711879, study PRJNA513375) | rock metagenome | isolation source: Antarctica rocks | place: Antarctica: Victoria Land, University Valley sud
TGGTGCGATGTGCGGTCTTGAACCGGATGACGCATCTGGGAATGCCACAGAGCTATGCCGTGTGAGTAAGGTTGATTCTCAATTGTGAGTGATGCTGCGCTCATTTCGATTTATGCAACAAAGCCATCTTTAGTTGTCAATTTTTGTCCTGTACTTAGATTACCAAGATAAGCTGCGAGAAAAAGTAAGGCGGTAAGGATACCAATTGCCGGAAGCCGAGTTAATTTCAGATGTTATAGACATAGCTACTTTGACGGACACTCTCTTTTCATGAATTCTGGAGTGATGACATCTTTTAAGTAGGTTCCAACCGACACGCTTGATGCTTGGTAGGCTCTAGCCTTTATGAATTTTCAAATAGCTTCTAGCTTATAAACCACTAGCACATACAGCGCGTAACCCCGTACAATTATTTCGTCGCTTCGTTAACGAGCAACGTAAGGGCATTGTCCTGAAGCGTTTTGTTGCTTTGCAGATCGCCGTGTAGATCGCAGGCGAAGACTGCGTAGAGGAGCGGAAGCGCGGAATCGAAGAGAGACGTGCGGCGGCGAGTGCCCGCGAGGGTTTCGGCAAGCAAACTACGACGCGTGACGCGGCCATCGCCCGGCGCATACATCGCGCGTGTCGCGTCATTGCGTGAGACGCGGCGTTTATCCGGCGTGCGAAAGGCGCGCGGCACAACAACCGTCGTCCAGCGATTGTTTTTGTCATCGCGCAAAACGATGGGCGCGTCCAACGTTTCTTCGCAGTCGCCACCGAAAGCAAAAAGCGTGACGGGCGCATCCGTTTCCGTCGTCGCATCGAGCGCTTCGTGAAAACGTTTGGCGCGCGCGAGGGCAGCGACAAAATAAGCGTCAAGGTCAGCGAGCGAACCGGCGGCAAACGGCGCAGTGTCGCCACGCGTCGTGCCTTTGGTAAAGCGAGCGCGAAAGTTTTCATCCGTCGCCGCAGACCAATGGTAACGCCTCCACGTCGCCGGATCGTAAAGATCAACGGCGAGCAATTGAAGATTCCCGTCCAGAAAGCGCGTGGCGTTGGCGTGCGGTAAAAGCTGAAAGACAGACGGCAGTGTAAGCGCATCTTCGCGCGTCAGTTTGTTGAGCAGTGAAATGCGTGTGCGCAGGCCGGACGTTACGGAGTAGCCTTCAAGAAGCGTGCTGAAGGAATCCGCAGAGCCTTCGTTCGGCGTGCCGAGCATAATGATCTTGTTAATGCTGCCCGCGCCCGCCCACGTCGGATGCAGCGCAACGTTGCTGTTATCAAGAGGCAAATCAGCATCGCCGTACATCGCCGCGTAACGCGCGACGAGGCCGCCCATCGAATGCGCGACGATGTTAAAGCGCAGATCAGGGCGATGCAGCTTTTGTTTCAAAGCTTCGAGGCGCGTGATGAGTTCGCGCGCAGTCTCTACGTTGTCGCGCCGCCAATCATAAGGGAACACATAAAACGTGTCTTGGTCGCCGTCCGCGCCCGGATCGTTCCAGTTGCCTTCACGATAGCCGCCGTAGTCGCGCAAGGCTTGCAGCAATTGTCTGTAAACGTAAACCTCCGGCACGAGGCGCGCGAAGCGAACTGTGTTGACGAGTTTGGCTGTGTCAACGATCTTTTCCGCGACAAGGTTGTCACGATTCTCCGCGAGGCGCGGCGAGACGGGCAAGCTCAGTCCATCATCCGCCGAACGAAACACAGACGGCCAGACGATCTCTTTTGTTTTACGATTGACGAGTTGCGAGCCGAGTATGCCGGGAATGACAATCAAAGGCCGCTTGCCTGTATGCGTGCGAGCTTGCGCGAAAATGCGTTTGAGGTCGGGCGTGCGACGCGCTCCGCAACCCTGCGCGAAGAGATTAAAGACGCAGATTGCGATGAGCAAAACGGCGCGCAGATATGAACTGCGGCGCGTGCGATAAAAGCTTTTGGTGAGAATAACGTGTCGCAATGCTAACGGCACTATAAGACTCTGTTGATGTATGCAGCGATCTTTATGTTACGCAAACGCCAGACTTTAACTTGCTGCCCAACGAGAAGCCTACTACTTCATGGAACTTAAAATTAGACGGAGAATTGAACGAACATTCAAACTGCCTGATCGTTGATTTTCCACACACTATAACCCCACCAAACAGCATATACTCGATATAGCAAGTATGGAACTAATATCCATGCTGCTACTTTATCAAGTTGAGTCAAGCAAATAAATAGAGCAATATCCAAGATTGGAAACAAGCTACCGCCGATAAAAGCAAGAAATAAATTTTGGGCGCGGAATAAAATGTAATTCCAGAAAGCATTAACAGCCATCATGAACAAAATAAGCGTTAGTGTTGCGTATTTTAGTCCAAAATCGCCATCGTGTCTGAGCATACGGTAAATGACGAAGAAAAAAATCACATAATAGAGACCGCCAATGATATACCAAACCCAAAGCGGAGCCGAATAATCTGGAAAGCGCAACTTTGCAAAATATGGTTTCACATTCTTACCAGCGCATACACCTTCTAATGCAGCCGCTATGACGCAGGCTCCGAGTGAAATTAAAAGGGCGTAACTGACCGACATTTCCTGCTCCTAATTTTTACATTCAACACCCGCTGATCTTATGAAGAAGTGTCGCACTCGTCTACTCATCAGAAATACGAATATCGCCATAACAATAGGTATACCGACAATCGCTCTGGGTTCTGTCCCCAGAAGTACGTTAATAATGTCGCCCAACAGATTGATTGTAAGGAGAGACACAGCCAGCCAGTATCCCCATCGTGCGCCGCGCCATAGACCCACGGCTGCCGATGCACAAGCTATGCAGACAGTACACATCAGAAGAACTGCCCACACGCCTATGCCAGTAAAGCCTTCGCGCGCTCGTGGGTTGAGTCGCCACAGCGGTTCGAGAAAACTTCTCGGAAAGAGCAACGATACCGAAGATACGAAGCTGGCAACCGCACCAAATAAGAAAAACATGCTAAGGGCAGTGATACCGATAGGGCGAATTTCAGATTTGACTAGCATCTTTATTGTCAGGTAGCCGCCTAACCTTATGTTAAGCAAACCAGCCGCTCATTTATTCCGGCGACACGAATTTCCGGTTAATCAAACTTGCCACAAAGCCTGCGCCGAAACCATTATCAATATTAACGACCGTCACATTCGACGCGCATGAATTGAGCATTCCTAAAAGCGCCGCGATGCCGCCGAACGATGCGCCGTAGCCGATGCTTGTCGGAACTGCGATGACAGGCACAGCGACGATGCCGCCGACAACCGAAGGCAGCGCGCCTTCCATTCCCGCTGCGACAATACAGACACGCGCGCTTTGCAGAGATTCACGCTCGGCCAAAATGCGATGAATTCCAGCCACCCCCGCGTCCCAAATTCTGCGCACACGATTGCCCATCGCTTCACAGGTGAGCGCCGCTTCTTCCGCGACGGGAATATCGCTTGTGCCCGCCGTAACGATGCTGATCTCGCCCGCGCCGCGTTCTGTTTTGTCGCGCTGAATGCGAATCATGCGCGCCGCTTCGTGCCACTCCGCATCAATCGCAACGTTGCGGATTTCACCGAACGCGCCTGCGTCCGTGCGCGTGACAAGCACGTTGGGACAACGTTCGACGAGCCGTTCGACGATGCCGACAATTTGCGCGCGCGTTTTGCCTGCGCCGAAAACTACTTCGGGAAAGCCCTGCCGCGCAGCACGCCCGTGATCGACGCGCGCGTAGCCGATGTCTTCGTATTGAAGATTTCTGATGGCCTGCGACGCGGCGTTTGTATTGAGTTCGCCCGCGCGATGCGCCCGCAATAGATTTTCGAGTTCCTGCAAGTTCATGTGCCGGAATTATTTTCTAACAATGATACGAGTGAATTAAACCGAAAGGATTCTAGCATCAAAATTGGTGGCGTCCGAAACTCCGCACGCTTGCGCAATGATTGCAGAGACTCGTATGATTTATGTTTGTTCACAGAGCGTGTTACACGCCTTGTCCAGACAAAGCGTTTGGCAGAGTGCAATCGAACTGCTTTGTGTGCGGCAAATTGCCAAAGCCTTGCGCGGTTAGGCACGCGAAATCGCTTGCCGCGCGAATGGCTCGATGCTTGCTCTTGTGCCTTCGCGTGAAGAAAGAGGCGGCAACAGTTATTTTTCCAACTTCAAAAAGCTCTTACGCGTAGGGTGCAAAAAGTAGAGATTGCTTGTTGCATGTCAGCTTCGTTATGACGACTATCGCACGAAACGTTCGCACGACGCTCGAAATGATAAAGATCGAGCACACGCTGTTTGCGTTGCCGTTTGCTTTTCTGGGCGCGGTGCTGGCGGCGCGTGGGATTCCCGCGTGGCGCGAACTGTTGTGGATTACGCTTGCGATGGTCGGCGCGCGCTCTATGGCGATGGCCTTTAATCGCATCGCGGATCGGGAAATAGACGCGCGCAATCCACGCACAAAAATGCGTGCGATTCCGGCGGGCACCCTTTCCATAAATTTCGCTTGGGCATTCACCATTGCTTCGGCGCTGCTTTTCTTCGTCGCCGCCGCGATGCTCAATCGCCTGACGCTTATGCTTGCGCCCGTCGCACTCGCCAGCTTGTTGCTTTACTCGTACACGAAACGTTTCACTGCGCTGTCGCACATCGTGCTCGGCTGGTGCTTGGCGATTGCTCCGACGGGCGCATGGATCAGCGTGCGTGGATCGCTTGATAGTTTTGTGCCGCTTCTGCTTTCAACAATCGTGCTGCTTTGGACAGCCGGATTCGATGTGCTTTATGCGTGTCAGGATTACGATTTTGATCTATCGGCGGGTTTGCATTCGATTCCTGCGCGGATTGGTGTTGAGCGCGCTTTGTGGATTTCGCGCACGCTTCATGCGTTGGCGTTCGCGGCGCTCGTCGCGCTGTTCTGGATTACACATCTTGGCGCGCCCGCACTCGTCGGCGTCGTCGCAACCGGCGCGCTGCTCGTTTACCAGCACACGCTTGTCCGCGCGAATAATCTCGAACGATTGAACGCCGCGTTCTTTACGACAAATGCATTCGTCAGCGTTATACTGTTTGCGACTTTCGGAGGCGCGGCCATTCTCGCCTCATTTCATGGACTGAAGTAATCAAAAGATGTTTCTTTCACACGATGCACAAATCAATGACATCGCCGCTAAAGTAAGAAGTAGCGAGCGGCTTTCCTTCGCGGATGGCGTGGCTCTTTACCAGACAAACGATCTCGCCGCGCTTGCGAAGTTGGCCGACAATATCAGGCGTGAGCGGCACGGGCGCACGACTTACTTTAACGTCAATCGCCATTTCAATTTTACAAACGTTTGCTACGCGGACTGCAAGTTCTGCGGCTTTTACCGCACGCCCAGAGAAGCGGACGCGTACACGCACAACATCGACGAATCACTGAAGATCGCGGGCGAAGCCGTGCTCGAAGGCGCAACGGAACTACATATCGTCGGCGGCCTCAACACGAAACTTCCCTTCGCTTATTTCACAGACTTGCTTTCATCTTTGAAACAGGTGTACCCGCAGCTTCACTTAAAAGCATTCACGATGGTCGAGTTGGATCACTTCGCGCGCTTTTACAAAATGTCGGACGACGACGTGATTGAACAATTGAAAGCGGCGGGCATGGATTCTTGTCCGGGCGGCGGCGCAGAGATTTTCCGCGAGCCGACGCGCTCCATGCTCTGCGCCCACAAATGCGACGCCGTGCGCTGGCTGGAACTCTCCGGCAAGGTTCATCAGGCGGGATTAAAGACCAACGCGACGATGCTCTACGGCCACATCGAATCAACGGAAGACCGCATTGACCATTTCGTTCAACTGCGCGAACAGCAGGATAAAACGGGCGGCTTTCAATGTTTTATCCCGCTCGCCTTTTATCCTGAAAACACGAAGCTCGCGCATCTGCCGGGGCCGTCCGGCGTTGATTCTTTGAAGACCATCGCCGTCTCGCGCTTGATGCTGGACAATTTTCCGCACATCAAAGCTTACTGGGTAATGCTCGGCAAACGTCTTGCGCAAGTCGCTTTGCACTACGGCGCAAACGATCTCGACGGCACGATCACAGAAGGCGGCGAGTTATCGGAAAGCTACTCGGTTGAATCCAACAACGAAGTCAAAATGAACAAGGCGGAGATTATCGCGCTCATTGAAGACGCAGGTTTTGAAGCGACGGAGCGCGACACGCTTTACAATCCAATCCCGCAGGAAGCCGCCACCGTTTAATTTTCGTATCTCGAAACCTATGTCTACCGCAACTGAAACACGCATCATCACCGTCGCGCATTCGCCGGATTCCGACGATGCATTTATGTTCTACGGCCTTGCGACAAACAAAATCGACACGGGCGCATTGCAGTTCACGCATGTCCTCGAAGACATTCAGAGTTTGAACGAAAAAGCCATGCGCGAGGTTTACGATGTGACGGCGATCAGCTTTCACGCTTACGCTTACATCGCGGACAAGTACGCGCTTTTGCCGCACGGCGCGAGCATCGGTGACAACTATGGCCCGATTGTCGTCGCGCGCGAGCCTGCGACAATTAAAGATTTGGCGAAACTCAAAATCGCCGTGCCCGGAGAATTGACGAGCGCATTCCTCGCGTTGCGCATACTTGAACCCACGTTTGAATATGAAGTCGTGCCCTTCGATCAAATCATCGAAGCGGTGCAGGCGGGACGTTGCGACGCGGGACTCTTGATTCACGAAGGCCAGCTTTTTTACCAAGCGCTGGGGCTACACAAAGTCGTTGATCTGGGCGAGTGGTGGCACGAGTGGACGGGGTTGCCGTTGCCGATGGGCGGCAACGTGATTCGTCGCGGGCTGGGCGCAGAATTGATGCGCGAAGCCTCCGGCTATCTGTACGAAAGCATACGTTTCTCGCTCAATCACCGTGAGGATGCGCTCGCCTACGCGATGCAGTTTGCGCGCGACATGGACACAAAATTAGCGGATCGTTTCGTTGCGATGTGGGTCAATGATCTGACGCTCGACTACACCGCGCGCGGACGTGAAGCCGTGCAGCGCTTGCTCACGGAAGGCTACGAACGCGGCCTGATCCCGCATTGCATCAAGGTTGAGTTTGTAGAGTAGAATAAGGTGGCAAATTCTTACTAACGACTGAGGAGCAAGATCAAAAGAAAGCTTAGCTCTTGCTTTCTTTCTTGATGGCACGGCGGACTTCGTTCAGAAAAGCTTGTACGTTCAAATTATGGTATTTACCTATAGGATCATGCAAACGTCCGCTGTGCGTCTTAATCATTCCACCATTGGCGGGCAATTCATATACGCCCTGCGGCCCTCCGGTCGGCATAAAGCCTCCGCCATTAGCAGCTTTGGTCAACAGGAGAACATATGTATCTCCGGTCTCCATTTTCTTGAACCAAGGTGTTCTAACTTCAGCCGTCGTGCCGTCCTCAAACCTCACCATACCGCCGGGCAGACTTACTTTAATGTGCGTGCCCTCTAATAAGCTTCCCTTTAGCGAGTCTTTCACTACTATTTCATAGTTAATAGTAATCTGCCTTTCATCAGCGGATAAGCGGCAGATGTTGCGTAGCGGAGTGCCGACGATGACAATGGAGCTACGGTAGGCAATTTCATTGAGATCAGCATAGGTGGGCGTTCGCGAGAGCTGCCCTTAACTGATCCACAGAACCGCCGTAACGGGCGTTTACCTCGCCTTGAAAAAGAGAAGGCATAGAAGTTAGAACGTTTCTCATAATGCCAGAAGAGTCTATGGTAAAGATGCCGTCGCCGCCCATCGCCGCATCCACGTCTTTCGTTGTAGGGTCCATGTAATGATAAATAATCAGGTATCTTTGCCCGGCTACAAATTCAGGAAATTGGAAATCTACGGAGGTAAGCGTCACTCCGTTGATGACTAAACTGCCTCCATACTTAGACAAAATAATTTCGTTGGCTTGTGCGGGCGTCATGTCCGCAGGAGGAGCCGGAACACTGATGACTGCATCTTTGCGCGACAAAAACTCAATCACTCTGAATCGGTACCAAGTTATGATGGTATTGTCTTCCGGGCCACCGTAATTTTCAGCGTAGCTTTTCGACTCTACTGGTTCTACGATGACAAAACTATTCTCTGCCAGAACATCATTCCACGTAGGCGGTATAAAGTACTCGAAGATGCCTGCGGGGAAGCTGTACGAGGATGCGCCCTGTGCCTGCGCTGTCTGTGCATACCAATTAAGGCTGCCGGGAAAAGCCGTCACCTGCTGCTGAAGCAAAAGATGCGATCTTACTCTCGGATTCTTGATGGCCGCCATTGTTCCTATAACTACTATTGCCGAAAGAATTAGCGTGAGTGCTGTGCGTTTAGAAATCATCTTCGTGTCCTCTTTGTGCCAACTACTAAGGTAGCATCACAGAGCGAATAGTAGGCTTAAATACATGGAAAATGCTAGTAAACCATCATCGGCAACTAGGCACGATAATACACCGCATTCCCCTTGATACTTAACAATACAGGAAGCAATAGCACCTAGCAATCAGAGAGAGTGGCGTCCCGCCAGACTTCCCCCACAGAGTCTGACTAACATTTTCCGCTTCACAAAAACAACGCCTGCCGCAGATGATTGTGGCGTTGCCTGTGCACATTGAAGCACGGTAAAGCTTGAATGGAAAACTTAAAGGACGCCGCCCCCGCCGAGGTGAGGACTGAGAGTTAGCTTTCACTGTCTTAATCAACCGGCGTTTTCGTGAGGCATTCGTTTTGTTAGCCGAGGAAGCCAGCCAGGAACGCGAGCACGGCTGTGATACCGGGGGATTCGACGCCGCCCGGTGCCGTCATGCCCGGAGACTCAACGCCACCATACGCCGTAATGCCCGGCGATTCGACGCCACCTGCTTTATTAAGACCGGGAGATTCAACGCCCCCGGCGAAGGCCGTGGAAGCGCCAAGGCAGGCGATTGTCGCAAACACCATCAATGCAGCAAACTTTTTCATTCTACGCATAATTTACAGTTCCTTTTTCAACAAGGTTTGGTTTCTGATGAGTTGAGTTAAGAGACAGACGAAGATCAGAGAACAACATCTGCACGTCATCTTTTGGTAAGAAAGTCTTTAACAAGACTTATGCCAGACTCGCTGTAAGACTGTAATATGCGTAAATGCGAGTAAATAAACTTGTTTGAAGGTGTCAGGTGATACCGGGCAGCGAAAGATAGTGGCAACTTTTTTGCACTCGAATGTTGCTGCTAATTACGGATTAGTTGAGATAGCACGTATTTTGTGCAAGTTGAAGGAAATTTAGGATTTTGCGGCAGCGCAAAAAACTTGGCGATAAAAAGACTTCCTAAGTTTGATCGTCGTTGTTTTCGTCAAAAGTTGGAATAGCAATATTGAACTTACGCAACTTATAATTAAACGTTTGGCGACGCAAACCCAAGACTTCTGCGGCGCGCGTCGCGTTGCCGCCATGACGCGCGAGTGCTTCAAAAAGCAGTTGCCGCTCAATGTCCTGCATGACTTCTTTGTAATCGAGTGGTTGCGCAAAATCGAGTTTGAAGCGAACGGGCGCGGAACTAGACGCGGCGCGCAGAATATCCGGCGACAGCGATTCGGCGCCAACCGATTGATTATCTTCTGCGTAAACAACGATGCGCTCAATTTCACTGCGCAGTTGGCGCACATTGCCGGGCCACGAATAACGCGCAAGATAGTTCATCGCTTCGGGCGTGATGCCCGCGAGCCGTCGATTGTTACGGCGGCACATCTCCTCAAAATAGTAAGACGCAAGGAGCGGAATGTCTTCCGTGCGTTCGCGCAGCGGCGGCACTTTGATGACGAACGTATTGAGGCGATAGAACAAATCTTCGCGGAAGAGACCCTGACGCACATCCTGTTCGAGGTCGCGGTTGGTCGCAGCGATAACGCGGACGTTAACCTTACGCGGCGCTTCACCGAGCGGCATGATTTCGCCGCCCTGTAGAAAACGCAGTAACTTCGGTTGTACATCGAGGGCGAGGTCGCCTATTTCGTCTAAGAACAATGTGCCGCCTTCGGCTGCGCGAATAATACCGCGCTGGTCGTTGACCGCGCCCGTAAAAGTTCCGCGACGATGGCCGAAGAGTTGGCTTTCGGCGAGATCACGCGGCGCGGATGTGCAGTTAAAGGGAAGAAAAATCTTATTGCGCCGGTTACTTTCTTCGTGCAACGCGCGTGCGATCACTTCCTTGCCCGTGCCGCTTTCGCCTAGTACAAGCACGGTCGCGTCTGAATCTTTCAAGCGTTCCATGCGCGCCAGTACATCGCGCATAACAAAGCTAGTCGCGATAACATTCTGGAACAGACCGGAAGCAGCTGGCGCGACAGCGGCATTAAATGGACGCGCGCGGCGCATATTCGTGCGCAAATCTATCATTTGCAGACCGAGACGCGCGCAGCCGACGATGGCTTCGAGCACTTCTATGCGGCGTTCGGAAAGCGGCGCACGCACATAGAGCACGAACGCGCCGCCGCTGCGTCGCGTCATCAGCGTGCGGCAGTGTTCATCGTGCAATGAAACTGCTTCGGGACGCAGTTGATGTGTTTCCTCGTTTACTTCCGTGCCGGGCAGATGCTTTGCCGCAAGATGCTTTTTGATGGCGGCGACGGCGCGTTGGCGCATTTCTTCGTTTAGATCAACGCTGGCCTGCGCGTATAGATGCCCGTCGTCATCCGTCGCATAGATGGCTGTGCCTTCGGCGGCAAGCGCGCTCTTTGTCGCAAACATTACTTCGCGCAGCAGGCGTTCGCGCCCCGATGCCGCGCCGACAATCTGCGTGATGAGCGGAGCCACATCCGGCGGAATCAAATTGAGCGACGGCGCGGGCGAACTCTCCCATGGCATCATGCGCTCTGCGGCGAGTTGCGCTTCTTCGTCGGCGCGCGTGGCGTCAAGTTGCGCGCCGAGTTTATGAAACTGTGTCGCTGCTTCTTGAAAACGCGCGTGGGCGGCGGCAAACTCACCGCGCCTGACAAGGCTTTCGCCATGTTCAAAAACTGTGACGGCCATTTGATACACCGCGTTCATCGAGCGAAAGGCAGCTTCGGCTTGATAAAAGAGGCGTTCGCCGCGTGATGAATCGCGCTGTCTTGAAGTGAAGTTCGCAAGGTTACGCTGCAACACTGCATCAAGGTATGGATATGGCAAACGCTCCAGTTCTGTTATCGCAATTTGCAGCCAATCTTCTGCGGGCATCCATTTGTCGCTGCGTCGATAGCCTTCGATCATCAACAAAACAGCTTCGCTCGCCAACCTTTTGTCGTTGATCTCGATGGCAAGATCACGCGCACTGCGCGCATATGTAAGCGAAAGGTGCATGTTGCGCGCCGTTAGCCAGAGCGCAGCGAGCGCAATGTAAACCTGCGTCTCATCTTTTTTGCTGTTAAATTTTTTGGCACGCTCAAGCGCGTTGCGGAGCAATTCGTTGGCTTCATACGCACGTCCCTGATGCGCGCGCAGGATGCCGAGTGTCTCCGTGTACGATCCCTGCATCAATTCGTCATTGCGAAAGCGCGCAATGCCGAGCGCACGCTGCACGTTGCTTTCGGCTTCAGCCCATGCGCCCGTGTAAATCGAAGCGACCGCAAGATTGTTGTAGACGATGCCGACCATCAAGTTGTTTTGATGAACGGGCAGATGTTGCAACGCGCGATGAAACGAGTTTGCCGCTTCATAAAAATTGCCCTCGTAAAGCAGCATCATGCCCATGTTGTTTTGCAAACGGGCGTGGCTCATTTCATCGTGCGTGCCGTGCAGCAAACGCAGCGCGCGGCGATAGCACATGCCCGCTTCGTCGAAATCGCCTTCGTGACGCGCGACTAGCCCCAGATTCATGTAAGAGATGGCGAGCGCGCGATCCTTGTGTGCGCGGCGGCTCCATTCGATGCTGATTTCGTAATGCTCGCGTGCCAAAGGTTGCTCGTCGAGCGCCCAGTAAGCGCGTCCGAGGCAATGAAAGGCGCGTGCGAGATTGGCCGCGTCACCGGTCGGCTCTAAGACTTCGCGCGCGCGATTAAGCAGTGTGACGGAGCGCGAAAAATCGTTTTGCCAGTAAGCCTGTGAACCGAAGGCGACGAGTAGCAGGCCGTGCATGTGCGGCGGGTAAAAATCAAGCGTGTGCGGATCATAGAGAGCCAGCGCGTCGCCTGCCTCTTGATAGCGCCCGAGGCCTTCGCAGATTTCCGCCAAGAGAGTGCGCGATTGTATCTGCTGTTCGCTGGCGGGCGCGTCCGCGCTTTCTTTCAGCCACTTCTCCAGGATTTCTCGCGCCGACGCGAGTTCTCCGCGCTCGCTGCTTTCCTGCGCCAGAGCGCGCGCGTCTGTTGGAACAGATGTATTGATCGTTGTCGCGTTCATCGTGTCACAAGGGAAAGTCGCCAAACGGCAGAAGACTGTTCAGCGCGCCAAACTTGCAAAGCGATTATAACATGATGCGAAGCGCAGGCAGCATTAAGAGTTAACCAATATTGGCAACACGCGGCACACAGCGGGCATCCAAAAACTTCGGCTCATCGCCGCTCGCTTCCGGCAAGACGACGCAGTTGCTATGATATTCGGATATTACCACGCTCTGTCAGCGAAACTTTTTCACAGGACTTTCAAATATGAAACGCTTACTCGCACACGTTATTCTCTTATCGCTGTTCGTATTTACCGGCGGGTCTTTTGCCCGTGAAACGTTTACTCAAGAAGTTTTTGCGCAGCAACGCGCCGCGCCGAACGCGAGTAAGCCTGCCAAAACAACACAGCCAACCGCGCCCGTTGATGTTGAACGCATTATCCGCGCTGTCGCCGCGAAAGAAACCGAGTTTCGCAAAGCGCTCAACGAATACATTTTCAAGCGCGACGCTGTGTTGCAGCAAATCGGGCAGGGCGGGCAAATTGCGGGCGAGTATCACCGCGTTTCGACTTTCGCTTTCGATGACAGCGGCAAGCGTTACGAGAAGATCACCTTTTTTCCGCTCCCGACTTTTGCCGCAGTTCAGGCAGAGGACATAGAAGACCTCGGCGGCGTTAATCAATTCGCGCTCGAAGCCCGCAAAATCGATCAGTACGATTTTAAGTACATCGGCAAAGAACGTATCGACGAACTGAATTTGTACGTCTTCGATGTCGCACCGAAAGTGACGCCCGATCCGAAGAAAACAAAGGAACGTTTTTTTCAGGGGCGCATCTGGGTAGACGATCAGGACTTGCAGATTGTGAAAACGAGCGGCAAAGGCGTGCCCGAAGGAAAGGACCAGCGGTATCCTGTCTTTGAAACTTACCGCGAGCAGATCGACGGGCGCTACTGGTTTCCGACCTATGCCCGCACGGATGAAGAACTTGTGTTCAAAAACGGAGCCGTACTACACGTGCGCGCCCTCGTCCGCTATAGCGATTATCAGCGAGGTAAAGGTACGCTACGCGTCATTGATGAAGACGAGAATCCGCCCGCGCAACCGACGGTTCCCGCGCCGACGCCCGCCAAGAAACCGAAACCATAGATTACTCAAACGCAGACGAACACGCATTGCTTAAAGAGGCTGGCGGCATAGCAGCAACGAATTACTGTTTAGTCGTCGGCCTCTGTCATTGGCTTCGCTAATTCCGCCGCGATGCGCGTATGAACTTCGCCGATCAACTGCGCGACATCTTCATCGCTTGACATCGCTTTCGTTTCAATCGGCTCAAGCAACACCATCTCGATTGTGCCCGGTCTGGCCTGTCCGGTTCTTT
>JAABUR0100006867.1_pt1 | contig 13708 bp, 14 predicted proteins | sample 5560091 | NCBI WGS metagenome assembly JAABUR01 (sample SAMN10711879, study PRJNA513375) | rock metagenome | isolation source: Antarctica rocks | place: Antarctica: Victoria Land, University Valley sud
CGAAACTCTCTTTGATTTCTTCTGTATTCTTAATATTCTAGTTATAGCTATCTCTATTGATCAAACATTCTATTCAGCTACGCACTACCTCGCTGCAGTGTGGTTAGATTCTAGGCACGGTCCCAACATTATATTAAGAATTCGTTAATCACACGATATCGGTACCAATACCCATTCAAGATACTCGTACAGACAGAACGAGTCTAAAGAAATTCGTTTACCTGGTGGTCGACGCAACCGAAAGACTGAACAACACTAGGGAGTTTGATAGAATCAACGGCGAGGCTGTTTGGATCGCTAGACAACTTACCGCTCACTAAGTACGCAAAGTTCACCCGATCAAGAGGATCAACTCATTCTCGTGGAACAGACGAGTGAAAATAAGCTGTTCAACCCGATTAAGAGAATCGACGATAAAGGACCTTCGTGGATTGCTTGAGAATCAACCCATTCTCGTGGAGCAGACGAGTGAAAATAAGCTGTTCAACCCATCCCTTTCCCTCTTCGCCCCGAACCAAGCTCGTGAATCAGGCGAGTCAAAACAATCTGTGCCGTCAGATCAAATTAGTGAGCCTGCTACTACAAATGGCGTCCTCATAGTGAGCCTGCTACAATGGCACTCTTCGTCATTGCGATGATCTACCTACCCCCATCGCCTTACCTACCAGTGGACCTGGTCCTACGTCCACATGCAAATAGTGAGCCTGCTACAATGGCAAGCCGAAAGTTGACCTCTTCGATGAGCAAGTCGACTAGTGAGCCTGCTTCAATGGCACTCTTCGTCAATGCGATGACCTACCTACCCCCATCGCCTTACCTATCAGTGAACCTGGTCCTACGTCCACATGCAAATAGTGAGCCTGCTACAATGGCAAGCCGAAAGTTGACCTCTTCGATGAGCAAGTCGACTAGTGAGCCTGCTTCAATGACACCCTCCGTCAATGCGATGACCCACCTACCCTCATCGCCCGACCTATCAGTGAACCGGTCTACCTCGCGTTCACGTGCAACTAGTGAGCCTGCTTCAATGATCACTCTATTCCACATAGTGAGCCTGCTACAATAGGCATTTGGCGGGTTGGTTTGAATCAATAGGAAGGTTGATAGGAAGGCAGGCACCAAGGCTCTACGTCAGTGCTATGAACTACACTACAAGTCATAGAGACATGACTTTTAAAGAGAAGAAGATAATGTTACGAGTGTGTCGAGATTGAATAGGGTTTCCTAGTCAACAAGCCCTAGAGGTTTTGGCCCATGTTGAACCTCTAGCCTCAACACTCTATCCTAGCGCTTTCGATACTCGAGCAAACCTGCTTCGTTCCCTTTGTTTTGCTCTACTATAGATACAGCTCGAAACTCTCTTTGATTTCTTCTGTATTCTTAATATTCTAGTTATAGCTATCTCTATTGATCAAACATTCTATTCAGCTACGCACTATTTCGCTGCAGTGTGATTAGATTCTAGGCACGATCTCAACAGATATTAATGAATGCTTGCAAAAAAACAGTTCAACAGAGTAAAACATGTTATACATGTAAAAAGCTAAATCATTACTTTAAGAATTGTATTCAGAACAAGTCTAAAAATAAGTTAAAGCTTTATGATAAATAAAACAAATCTTTCACAACAACAAAAAAAATTAAGAAAAACATTCATAATAAAATGTTTTGAACGGAATGCTATGATGATCAGTGTTGCATACATCTGAGCAATAAGAAAGATTCTGAATGATACTCAAAACTTTTATGAAAGAATCATTTTTACACAGCAACTTATCATTAATTGAAAGTGCATGATGAGAATAGTGATAAAAGCTCATTCACTATGATCACGAAATCAAAGATTTTCAACAGTGAAGCATATGACTTGAATAAATTGAATGATATCAAAAAAGCTATTTATTAAGCAGTTAAAGAAGAAAATCAACTTAGCAAAACTTTACAAGCATTCACTATCACAGCAGAAGATGCTCTTAAGCAAGAAGAAAATCATCTTGAAGTAAAGAAAGATTTCAGAAAGTTTACAAGTTAAGTAAACTTTATAAGCATGTATAATGAATTGTACACTCTTTTTAAACAGAAAGAGAAAGATTTTTCACAGTGAATGCAACAGATCAAGAATGATATACATCAAGTTATTTATAACACTATGCAAGATGAGTCAATTGCATCATGCAAAGACATTCAATATCATGACATAATCATGAAAAAGTTATTCACAGAAGTCAAGTTCATTAAGCAAGAAGAATATGTACTTTCTGATAAAAATCACATATTCAGAAAACTTAAATAAATGATAAAAGTCATCAGAAAGAGATTTGATCTGTGTGATTTAAAGAAATATTCACTTAAGAAGATCAACTTAAATTAATTTCAATACATAAAACAAGTATTAAAAGAGTAAACTTTTAGTTCAAAAAACTAGAAGACTTTTTAATCAATAAATCATTAAAGAAGTTTAGTCAAGAATTGAAAATTGAAAGCATATTTATTTTTATCAATGACTTATTGCAGTTATGAGTCTGAATCAAAGTTAATGATCACGCAGCACGACTATTTATAAACAGTGACTGCACAGAAAATTACATATTCTCAGAATTTGTTAAAGAAGCGCAAATATTTATGCAGAAGAAGAAAGAATTTTACAATTTGCAAAACTTCAATGAAATACTCATAAAGTATAACAATGAACTAATAAATCAAGAGATTCAACTCATTCATTTGAGACTTAAATGTCATTGAAAGAAGTTACATTTAAATGTTACAAAGCAGTTAAACAGCAATATAGTTCTAAACATATCATGACTTTGTATGATCAATTCAATAATTAATTGAATCAACGAGATAATTGCATTTCTAGATATAAAAACAACGCGATTGCATTCAATATTGAAATCATCACAAAATGTGAAGATATTCATCATGATGAGCAAAGAAATGCGCGAAGAGTTCAAAGAAATCAATGATGCACAAATGTTATAAAGCAGAGAGATTCAGAATGATCACTTGAAGAATCTCATTATCATTATTATTGCTAAGAAATATCAGAAATATAAGATTTTGTTTGAGAAAGAAAGTGATCAAGAAACATTACTTAAACATTAATCATGAAATCACAAGATTAAGCTCATTGATGACAAAAAACTCATGAAACAATTCATTTACTTATTGTTAGCAGAAAAGCTCAATGCTTTGTAATAATATCTGAAAGAGAACATGTGAAAAGAATTCATTAAAGAATCATAGTTGTTAGCAAAATACTCAATTTTGTTTGTTTTAAAATTGAATGAAAGTCTAAAACTATGTATCAACTATAAAGTATTGAATAACATCATGATTAAAAACAGCTATGCATTATCACTCATAGCAGAACTGCAGAACAAACTGCAAAGTGCACAATAATTTATGAAATTCAATATATTTAAAGCATTTAATTGAATATGAATTAAAGAAAAAGATGAGTGAAAGACAGTTTTTTGCACTCAACTAAAACATTATGAGTATTTGATCATGTCTTTCAACTTAATCAATGCTTCAATCATGTTTCAGATTTTTGTGAATAATGTGCTATAATGTTATTTAAATCAATTTATCATAGTATATTTAAATGATATATTAGTATACTCAAAGATAAAGAAAGAACATATGCAGCATGTTAAGAAAGTTCTACAAACTTTGAAGAAAGTTAATCTGCACATCAAGTCAGAGAAAAGTGAATTTCATGTACAAAGTGTATGATTTTTGAGATTCATAATCATGTTTTAAAGTCTAAGAATGAATTCAAAGAAGATAAAAGTTGTTACAACTTAATCAATATCAAAGTCAAAAATTGAAATTCAATTCTTTTTAAAATTCATGAACTTTTATAAATGCTTTATAAAGAAATACTTCAGAATCATCTCGTCACTTATGAATTTTACAAGAAAGAACATATCATTCATGTGAACTGAGAAAGCAGAAGAAGCTTTCAAGAAGTTGAAGAAATTGTTCATTTTTCAGTCAGTACTGATTATGTTTGAATCATAAAAATTCATCATGCTTAAGATGAACGCGTCAAATGAAACTATTGAAGCATGTATCAATCAATCAAATGATAAAAGATGTTTGCATCTCATTGCTTTTCACAGTAAAAAGTTTACAAATGTTGAATTGAACTACAAGATACATGATAAGAAGCTGTTAACTATTGTTGATTCTTTCAAACAATGAAAAGTGTATCTGAAAGAATCTAAACATCAGATTCAAGTATATACAAATCATAAAAATCTGCTATACTTTACAATTACAAAAGTTCTAAATTGAAAACAGATTAAATGATCAAAAAAGTTGTCATCATACAACTTTCAAATTCAATATTAAAAGAAATTTGAAAACTTAAAAATCAACATCTTGAGCAAAAGAGCAAATCATATAACAGATAAATCATAGATAAATCAAACTATCTTGCAAGAAAATTTAGATGATTTGATTATTTATAATAAACAAAACGCAGTTACTTTACAAATTAACAACAGAGATCTTGAGAAATGAGTAAAGTTAAAGTTAGCGAAGAACTCAGTCACGCAGAATATTATAGAAAATATTAAAAACAACGTGAACTTTGAGATTATCAATGAAATACTGACATTTCAAGATCTGATTTATGTTTCAACAAGATGCAGACAGAAAATGATAAATGATCATCACAAGTTAATGATACATGAACATCAAGATTCAAATAAAATCATTGAAAGAATATTTAAAATCTACTATTTCTCAAAGATGAGAAAATGAATAGAAAATATTATCAGAAAGTGCAATGTGTATATTTGTATAAAACATAATTGTAATTGTAATTCATACATTCTTGTGACATCGATTTAGACTCGACTCATGAGAGACTCTATGCTACTTATATCGAGTGAACAAAACTCTCTGAGAAAGAAAATCACTCGTCGTCTATACGACTGCTTCGCGCAGTCGAAACAATGAGATTGACACTGTGTTATCAAGTAATGAATCTATAGCTTCTATTCAGCGCGTGACGCTCGAGTAAACTCTTGATGAGAGTGTCTGTGCTGTTTGATTATGACGCATCGTCTTTGCTCTGCTCTTCATTAACGATATTCTATACAACGATGTTTCGATTCGATCTTCGATTCGAAGACGAAAGACGTTTTCTTTGCATTCGTGATGCTCGTGATTGTAACGTACGTAGAGCTGTGTTCTCTTACTCAATGATTGTCATTCATTGAGCAGAGAAATATGTGATGAAAGAGAGGCGCACACGATGAAGAGATAGAGTGTGATTGTACTGAGTAATTCTTTCCTTCTCTTGATTTGACTTGTGTCACGTAGACGTTGAATGAACTGTTAGTATAGGCGTGCGATCGCAATCGTTCGATGTTTGACTCTGATCAATGAAAGAGAATGCGTTCTGATCGTTCTCTTGAGCTCTCGATTTTCCACGTGAATAGATGAATGACTTGACGTCAAGTAAAGAAGATGAGCTCAAGCTCTCTCAGTATATCAGCGTGATCGACGAGTCACTACTTCTTCGAGCACTGTAGTCACGTCTCTCAATACTTGAGACGACTATTTTACCTGATATCTTTTCATCAATTACTCGATGACACTGTCGATGTGATGAAGACGTTTCGATATCGACGCAGTCAACGAATCGCAAATCCTTCAATCACTTGTAGTCACAACTCGCAGACTCTTCATCTGAGTTGTCTTTTTCACTAGTAGTATCTTTTCATCTCTTACTGACATCGACATGTCATTAATCTTCTTCGTAGATCGATTGTGACTGTTAGAGAGAGTGTTGTCGCGTGAGTGAAAACTCTGCACGATGACTTTTCTGATCACGCAACGTTCTAACATCGTTTGAACTGCGTCGAATTGAGATCTCTTGACTCTTTTGACTTCTATTCGAACACAGAATAGAATCAAAAGATTCGTAGTCGACATCACGTACAGATGAATCTCGTTGTCAGTCTGTATAAAACATAATCAACATAAACTTTATGAACTTTTAAAAAGTTTCAGCACATCAAATCATGCATGAAAAAGCATAGCTTTGAACTTTATAATCAAGTTATCAAAGTCAAAAGAAAGAATTATGAAAACAATGTATGATTCTATCTTGATTATAACAGACAGATTAATTAAGTATGAATACTTCTTGTCATACAAGAAAGCAACATTCGCGAAAGATTTAATTTATACATTTCTAAGAATGATTGTAGCAAATCATGAATTATCAAATGAGATAATTTCAAATAAAGATAAGCTTTTCACATCAAAATTCTGAAAATTCTTGATGAATCAATTAAAGATTTATCATAAGCTGTTAACAACTTATCATTTACAGATGAATGAACAAATGAAAAGAATGAATCAGACATTGAAACAGTATCTCAGATGTTATATTAATTATAAACAGAATAATTGAATACAGTTACTGTCAATAACACAGTTGACTTTCAATAGCACAACAACAAAAGTAATCAGTATGTCATCATTCTTTGCAAACTACAAGTTTGAGTTAAAAACTTTTAAGAAATTGCATAAATTTGCACAATTAACTCAAAAAGTTACATTATAAATAAAACATTTGCAGCTGTTACAGAAAGAATTACAGAAGAACATACAGTTTCTCAGCAAATGCATGATTCTGTATGCAAATAAGAAAAAAGATAGAGAATTTACTTTTAAAAAAAAGAACAAAGTATATTTATTAAGATGAAACATTAAAATGAAAAGATCAAATAACAAACTGAATCATACAAAGCTAAAATCTTATAAAATTCTACAAATCAAAGAATCAATTAACTACAAGTTAAATTTATCAACATTTATGAACATACATTTAATATTTCATATTTGTCTTTTGAAGACTGCAAATTCAAATACATCAATTCAAACAAAGTTTTCAGAAATTGATTCAAAGAGTCAAAATATTAAGTACAAAGTAGAAAATATATTAAATTAGCAAGATATCAAAGATCAGTCTTATTGATTAATCAAGTGAAAAGATTATGAACATATCAAGAACACTTGAAAATTGAAGAAAAATCTCAAGAACTGTCAAATGCTTCTGTGACAGTTTCAGTTGAGAAACTCAGTCAGTTAAAGTCTGATGAAATCTCAATCTGCTTGAAAAATACATCAAAAAGAAAATCATTCAATGATGATTTACTAGTCTTTCTTTCATCTTTCTTGAGCTTAATGATGTTTTGAAACTTTCATTCAATCATCATTTATTTTTTATTCTTCAAAAATATAAATTAATTTTGCAAACAAGTAGCTTTTGCAAAGATTTTTTGCATCTGCTTGTGAACATTCAACAACTCATCAAGAACACAATTGTATTCTGTCTTTATTCTTTTTCACTTCATCATTAAGAAAGTAAAATTGCATTTGCAATTGAGATGTACACACTCAATGCAATAATCAATTTCATTGTCAACATGACATTTCTTTTGCAAGTGACTGCAATGTTCACAGAAACACATGACAGCATGCTCAGAATTCATATGCTCAAGAAGAACTTTGCAATGCAAGATAGAATTTTTGATTGTGCAATGAGAAAACATGAAGAAAAAGTGATTTTTGAAATGAAAATCTTAAAAGAGAATTTAATGTTAAAACTTTCTTGTATAAAATTATGTAACAGCAATGATTAAATAATCATTGAGTAATCAAAATCTTAAAGTGATCACTCTGATTGCTTGAATCAGAAGTGATCACAATGAGCATGATGAGCATAATGCTCATCTCGCTCATCTTGCTTGAAAATGATCAGAATGATCATTCAAAGCAGAAACAACTTGACATGATTCTTCTATGTTTATATAATGATGATTATTCTCTTAGATAGAAGCTTCATGCTCAACTAATGTAAACAGTCAATATACATTATTGTTTCAACTATCTTCAGATCTTAAGTTTAGTAATAATGATTACTGTTTGATTTCTGTATATATCTTGTATTATTAAAGAGACAATTGTTACATGTATGTTTATACATATGTGTAAATGTATCTTATTTTCAACACTTTCTCTTAGAAATTGAAGCTTTATATGAAGCTATTCAGATCTTCTATATATATTGTGCTCTTTTACTCATCAACATCATGCTTGACGAGATAGTTTCATTTCTTGAAGCTAGTTTCATAACTGATCTGAATTTTAGAAATTTGTCTGAGTTCAGAAATTTGATCAAATCATTGATCATTATTTGATTAATAAATATGTATTTCAATCTGATTGCTTTCTCTTCTATCTTATTTTGAACATAGTAATACAACGTATCAATGTACTTAGTTCAAGAATCATTGATGAGATTGCTATTCATTTTTATAGTCGCTTGATTGTCAGCTAAAATAATAGTTGAATTTGTATCTGAATCATCATATTTCATCTTTTTCAATGCTTAAATCAGAAAGATTAATTCTTTGACTGCATTATATTCATCAACGTATTTAACTTCAGCAGATGACGTGCTAATGCATTGCTGATGTTTGAAGCTTCAGCTAATTGATTCATTTCATAGAAAAAACATCATGTTTTTTCTATAGATGAGAAAAGTCGATATTAGCTGATTTTTACTGACTTTTTCTGAGTTAGCTGTTAATCTCATGTGTCAGCTAATGATCAAAATTAGCTGATTCTCTCAGTTATGATGTATTTCAGAAAGAGCGAGTTCATTTTAGTCTTCTACGTCTTCAAAGACAACGTTCATGCACATCTTTATGAACTCAATGCAAGAATAATCATTCTCAAGTACTGTTTTCTTTCAGCATTTTGATATATGATGATCAGATAAAGCATGTGCTCATGTATATATTGATTGAAATGCTGCATATTGACAATTTCCGTCTATAAAACTGACAGAGCTAAAGGCACGCTAGTAGAGTTTTCATCTTTTTTCTTCTAGATAAACTTCTATTCAACTTTAATCTATTTATCAAATGTCTTCATTTAATCTTGTATCATCAATGATGTTTACATGAAGCATTGCTTCTTTAATATTTGTTGATGTTCATTATTTCAGTCTCAGAAACGATAAAAAGCGTCATTCTTAATCTACAACTTAGTATGATGATAAACATCATAATTGATTGACATGATCATGAGAGAGTTGATCAGATCTGCTATATGTTTACAAAATAATCATTAAGCAAATTGATTGTTGAAATTATTGATAAAGATAGTATTCATTGTAGCATGATTCTGAATTCAAAGAAAAGAAAGTTAAGAACATTAAATTTCTTTTAATTGAATGTTGTTTTGCAGCAACATAAAATAGTAATTATAATAGTAATTGTAATTGTAATTGTAATTATAATTCATATATTCTTGTGACATCAATTTAGATTCAATTCATGAGAGAAACTATGCTATGTATATTGAATGAACAAAATTCTCTGAGAGAGAAAATCACTCATCAACTACATGATGACTTCACATCATCAAAACAATAAGATTAACACTATATTATTAGTAATGAATTTATAGCTTCTATTCAGCGTGTGATGCTTGAGTAAACTCTTGATAAAAGTGTTTGTGTTGTTTGATTATAATGCATCATCTTTGCTCTGCTTTTCATTGATGATATTCTATACAACGATGTTTTGATTCAATTCTCAATTCAAAGATGAAAGATGTTTTCTTTGCATTTATGATGTTCATGATTGTAACATATGTAAAGCTGTGTTCTTTTACTCAATGATTGTCATTCATTGAGCAGAGAAATATGTGATGAAAGAGAGATGCACATGATGAGAAGATAAAATATGATTGTATTAAATAATTCTTTTCTTCTCTTGATTTGACTTATGTCATGTAAACATTGAATGAATTGTTAGTATAAACATGTGATTGCAATCGTTAAATGTTTAACTCTGATCAATGAAAAAGAATGCATTCTGATCATTCTTTTAAGCTCTCAATTTTTCACATAGATAAATGAGTGACTTGACATCAAGTAAAGAAGATGAGTTCAAGCTCTTTCAATATATCAGCGTGATCAACAAGTCACTAATTCTTTGAGCATTGTAATCATAATTCTTAATACTTGAGATGACTATTTTATCTGATATTTTTTCATCAATTACTTAATAACATTATTGATGTGATGAAGACATTTTGATATCAACGCAGTTGATAAGTTGCAAATTCTTTGATTACTTGTAGTTACAACTTGCAAATTCTTCATCTGAATTATCTTTTTCACTAATAGTATCTTTTCATCTTTTATTAATATCAACATGTCATTAATCTTCTTCATAAATTGATTGTCACTGTTAGAAGAGATGCTGTTGCATGAATGAAAACTCTGCATAATGACTTTTCTGATTATGCAATGTTTTAACATCATTTGAACTGCGTTGAATTGAAATCTCTTGACTCTTCTGACTTCTATTCAAACATAAAATAGAATCAAAAGATTTGTAGTTAACATCATGTATAAATGAATCTCATTATCAATCAACATAAAATAGTATAAAGAGAAAATACTGAATGTTAAACTCAATTTCATCTGAATGCTAAAGAAATCTCTGACAGTTCATGATTATGTTCATAAAATTTACAGTTTATTTACAATGTCAAGATCATATCTTTATTCTGTTGCAAATTCATTTGTTCTTTATTGTTAATAATTCTATAACAAGATTCAAAGTTGATCATTCACATTTTTAATTTAATCTTTAAGTTTTTATCTATTTTGATCTTTCAAACTTTGAAGAAGATCAGTAATAGTTAGAAAAGTCTTGAGCATGTTTACATTAAGAAAATATCATCAATAATGCTTGTAGAAGTTGTTTTACTTCTTGAAAACTCAGCAAGTATTTTAATCTCTCTTCTTACTTTCATGTAATTAAACTAATTGTTAAATCAAGTTTCAAGTTAACATTTTAAATTCAACTTGATTCAAAGTTGAGTTGTTCATATTTTCAACTCAATTTGAGTTAAATTGCTCATATTTTCAATTTGACGTGACTCAACTTGACTGAAAATTGAGTCAATTTAACTCAATTCATCAAGAACTTAAGCTTGACATCATGAAAGCTAAATATAGAATTTTTTTCGATTTTTTGCTTTTGCATTATCTTTTTGATAAAAGTCATGACAAAAAACATGAAGACTATATGATAAAGAATCATGAAGAAAAGTCATGATAAAGAAGTCATGATAAAAGAGTCATGAAGAAAAGTTATGAAGAGAAGTTATGAAGAGAAGTCATGATAGAAAGTCATGATGAAAAATCATGAAGACTGTTTGATAAAGAGATTTGATAGAAAGTTATGACAAAGAATATAAAGAAAAACATGAAGAGAAACATGAAGAGAAACATGAAGAAAAACATGATGAGAAACATGATAAGAAACATGACGAGAAACATGATGAGAAAACATGAAGATCGTTTGACTTTGATAGAAAGTCATGACGAAAAAACATGATAGAAAGTCATGAAGAAAAATCATGTAAATTGTTCAATCAAACTATTTACATCTATCTAATATTTTGTTGAATTGAATCAAGTTTTCAAATCAAGTTGTTGAATCAAGCTTCTTAACTCAACTTGAATGCTTAAGTTTAACTTCTCAATTCAACTCAATACTTTTTCAAAAAAAATTCAATTCAACTTGATACTTTTCAAGTCAAGTACTTGACTTGAACTCAAATACTCAATTTGACGTGATTAGTCTATTCATGTTTAATCATTCACATAAACATCATTATAGAATGATTATATGATCAAACAGCGAACGAAAGCTTACGTTGAAGTGATCAGCTTTCACAATTTCGATTTGTTTATGTGATCACTTAATCACATAGACAGTTCATGATAATGCGAAGCTTGTGATCTGTTACTTGCATGATTAGCTTGCAATCTCAAGCATAGCTCTTCATCGCTCATTTTATCGATGTAAAAATGAAGAAACAAAAAATTAAAAAATATTGAATTGAGTGCACTTTATATTGAAATATTATCTCGTATGCACGAAGTTTTCGCGCACACTGAGTTTTCATGCACGCTAACTATGACTAATTATCTTAATGCTCTTTTTAGCATGTCAAACTCAATACTATCTGTAACTAATCTTTCTACTCGTAAAGTGCACAGAAACTCAAAAATCTCATGCATACTTTCAAGTTAATTTTTAGTGTGTCAATTGAGCATAAGCGATTTAATTTTAAATAAACAAATCATATTTCTACTGAACAGAACTACTATTAATTCTATCTCATTACACACTTTCTATCATGTCTTATAATAAGAGATTTACAATGAGAACAGTTAAAACGAAAGTCTCGCAAGTAGATTGATCGTTGAGTCGAGTTTTGAATTGACATTTTGAATTCGACTCAATTCAAAGTCGAGTTGCTCACATTTTCAATTCAATTCAAGTCGAATTGCTCATATTTTCAACTTGACGTGACTTGATTCGATTGAGAATTGAGTCAATTTGATTCGATTCGTCAAGAACTTGAGCTTGATGTCAAGAGAGCTAAATATAGAAATTTTTCCGATTTTTTGCTTTTGCATTACCTTTTTGCATTATCTTTTTGATAGAAGTCATGACGGGAAACATGAAGACTATATGATAGAGAGTCATGAAGGGAAGCCATGATAGAGAAGTCATGGTAGGGAAGTCATGAAGGGGAGCTATGAAGGGAAGCCATGGAGGGAAGCCATGGTAGGAAGCCATGACGGGGAATCATAAAGGTTGTTTGGTAGAGAGGTTTGATAGGAAGCCATGACGAGAAACATAAAGGGAAACATGAAGAAGAACATGGAGAGAAACATGAAGGGGAACATGACGGGGAACATGACGGGGAACATGACGGGGAAACATGAAGGTCGTTTGACTTTGGTAGGGAGTCATGACGGGAAAACATGGTAGGAAGTCATGAAGAAGAATCATGTAGACTGTTCGACCAAGCTATTTACACCTATCTAATATCTTGTCGGATCGGGTCGGGTTTTCGGATCGAGTTGTCGAGTCAAGCTTCTCAATCCGACCCGAGTGCTCGAGTTCAACTTCTCAATTCGACCCGACACTTTTCCAAAAAAATTCCAATCCGACCCGACCCGACGCGATCAGTCTACTCGCGAGTCAGCAAGTCAGATCATCAGCAAATTCATTCAACAATTAAATCTGCAGCAACGATTCTGAGCGAGATCTCGAAAAATTCTTTACTTTCTATAGGAAAGTCTTTAGATCTCAAGTCGAATACAGTGCATTATATAGTCAAAGATGCAAAGAAGAAAGCTGAAGATAACAATCGAAAGCTTCTTGATCAACGCAATTTCGAAGACGTCTCGCGATCAGATAGATCTTGCATTCAGAAGACAGCGTTGTCTCTATCTCAGCGTCTAATTCACTCAGATAACAGAGCCTCGAGGTCATAGTCATAGATCAAAGTCACGCTCTTCTCATCGATCGCATCACTTCGGCGTTGCTCAAGATAAACGATATCGTTGACTTCAGAATGTCGATGAGAGATAGAGAAGTTGCGAGAGAGTCTATATACAGTAATGTCAGAAGAGATGAAAGGGGGAGGGTAAAGGATTTTGATGAACCTACAAACAAACTGAAACCTCTGAGCCATGTGATCTGAATAGCTTCAAAATTTACGAAGGCAGCGACAGCGATAATAGTAATTCTGATGGGGATGAGGCGGTGGATAGGCCCAAATTTGTATGTGGGAG
>JAABUR0100006873.1_pt1 | contig 13693 bp, 14 predicted proteins | sample 5560091 | NCBI WGS metagenome assembly JAABUR01 (sample SAMN10711879, study PRJNA513375) | rock metagenome | isolation source: Antarctica rocks | place: Antarctica: Victoria Land, University Valley sud
AGCGACGGCAGCCCGGTGGCCTCGACGCCGGCCCGCGCCTTGATCAGCGCGTTGCCCTCGAACGTCGGCTCGGTCTCAGCCGGCTCATCGTACGCCGCCACGTCGCCCAGCCCGAGCACCTCGATGCCAGGGACGACGAGAGCGAGGATGCGACGCAGCTCCTCGAGCTTCTTGGGGTTGCGCGAAGCCAAGAAGACCCGGCTCACGACGCGAGCGCGTGGAGCTGTCTTTGGGTGAGGTAGGCGCATCCCTTCGCCCCCAGGTCGAGCAGCGCGTCGAGCTCGACCCGCCCGAAGGCGGCGCCTTCAGCCGTGCCTTGGACCTCGACGAAGGCTCCGTCTCCGGTCATCACCACGTTCATGTCGGTCTCGGCGCGCACATCCTCCTCGTAAGGGAGGTCGAGACGTGGCTCCCCGTCGACGATCCCGACGGAGACGGCCGCCACCGAGCCCGTCAACGGCTCCCCCGCCAGCACGCCCTTCCCGCGCAACTGGGCCACAGCGTCGGCAAGGGCGACATAGGCGCCGGTGACGGCGGCTGTGCGGGTGCCCCCGTCAGCCTGGAGCACGTCGCAGTCGAGCACGATGGTGTTCTCGCCCAGCGCCTTGTAGTCCATGACCGCCCGTAGCGAGCGGCCGATGAGCCGGGAGATCTCATGGGTGCGACCACCGATTCGGCCCTTTACGGACTCGCGGTCTGAGCGCGTGTGAGTCGAGCTCGGCAGCATCGCGTACTCCGCCGTCACCCAGCCGAGTCCGCTGTCGCGGCGCCAGCGCGGTACGCCGGTCGATGCGCTGGCTGCGCACAGCACACGAGTCCTGCCGAACTCGACCAGCACCGACCCCGCCGCGTGGTCGAGCCAGTGCCGGCTGATCGTGATCGGGCGGAGTTCGTCGGCGTTGCGTCCGTCTGCTCGCGTCATGGTGGTGACCCTATCTCCGGCGGCACCGTTCAGGGATTCGTCCGACTGACGGCGGACAGCCTTGAGCGGGGGTGATCGGACGGGTCGGGAGTGGAGCAAGCGCCTTGGCAGCGAAAAGCAGCAGACACTGCCAGCCTCTTGGACCTATGCTCCGCAGCATGACGCCGTCCGCCGCCTTGATGATGTGCCCCAGCCCGGGGCCCCGCGGCGTGCGCTGATACCACCACCCACCAGGTCCTGCTTGTCGGGACCTGCGGTTGTCACTCGTCCCGCGGCGGGCGAAAGGGCAACCCATGGACCGCCAGCGTCTCACCCTCACCACGGCCATCCCCTACGTCAACGGTCCGCCTCACCTGGGACATGCGCTCGAGCTGGTCCAGACCGACGTGCTGGCCCGGCATCGACGGCTGCGTGGGCAGCAGGTCCGGTTCCAGACCGGCACCGACGACAACGCGTTCAAGAACGTGGCCGCCGCGCGTGCCGCCGGCCAGCCAATCCGCGAGTTCGTCGACGCCCATGGGGACGGCTTCGCCGCCCTGCGCGACACGCTGACACTGTCGTACGACGACTTCATCCGTACCTCGTCAGACCCGCGTCATGCACCGGGGGTGCAGCGACTCTGGCGACAGTGCGCTGCCAACGGCGACTTCTACCAGCACCGCTATGAAGGCCTTTACTGCAACGGATGCGAGCAGTTCTACGCGCCGGGCGACGTCGCCGAAAGCCGATGCCCCGAACACGCGGCACCCCTCCACCGCGTGGTCGAGCAGAACTGGTTCTTCCGGTTGTCAACCTATGCCGACGAGCTTCACCGGGTCATCGCGGAAGGTGAGGTAGCGGTGGTCCCGGCCACCAAGCGCAACGAGGTCCTGGCTTTCATCAAGTCCGGTCTGGCTGACTTCAGCGTCTCTCGACCGGCCGGGCGCAGCGGCGGTTGGGGCATCGGTGTTCCGGACGACCCGAGCCAGGTCGTCTACGTGTGGTGGGATGCTTTGACGAACTACGTGACTGCGCTCGGCTATGGCACCGACGACGGTTCGGCGTACCGCGACTGGTGGGTGGACGCCGATGAGCGGGTGCACGTCATCGGCAAAGGAATTCTTCGCTTCCACGCCGTCTACTGGCTCGCCCTGCTGCTGTCCGCGAAGCACCGCTGCCGACGTCTATCTTCGTCCACGACTACGTCAGCGTGGACGGTGAAAAACTTGCCAAGAGCGCGGCAGGGGCCGTCGGTCCGGCGGACGTGGTAGCAGCGTACGGCGTCGATGCCCTGCGGTGGTGGTTCGTCCGTGAGGTGCCGGTTGTCGGAGACGTCGACTTCACCGTCGAGCGGCTGGTGGGGTGCGCCAACACCGACCTCGCCAACGGGCTCGGCAACCTGGTGCAGCGCACCCTGACGCTCGTGCGCACATACTCGGGAGGCCAGCTTCAGCTGCTCGGAAACCCGGGACCACCTGTCAACGGTTGTCCGGTGGTCGCGGGTTCTCCGGCGTACCCCCCGGCTCTCCCGGCGGCCGAACTGCTCACGGCTGCCGTGACCGCTCTCCCGAACCAGATCGATGCCGCCCTCGGGCGGTTCGACCTGCGCTCGGCCTCGACCGCACTTTGCGCCGTCGTCGATGCAGGCAACAAGTACGTCGAACAAACCCGTCCCTGGGAGATCGCCCGGCGAGCGGCATCAGCCGACGCTGGCGGTACGAGCGAGCTGGATGCAGTGCTCGCGACCCTGGTCCACGCCTGTCGCAGCATCGTCCACGAGCTGACGCCGTTCCTGCCTACCGCGGCGGCAGAACTGCGTCACCAGCTCGGACAAGGCAGCCGCGTCGGCGCCCCTACACCCGTCTTTCCGCGCCTAGGTGCAACAACCGAGCCGCCACTGGGCTGACGGTTACGTCGCTGCCCTGACCTGTTCATCTCGGCCTGACATGCTCACGCCATGACGACCGTCCACGAGGAGACCGAACGCAAGTATGACGTCAGGTCCGGTGCCGAACTGCCTGACCTGGTCGGGGGGCTCGTCTCGAAGCTGGGTCCCGCCCAGGTGGACGAGCTGTATGCAACATACTTCGACACCGACGACCTGGCACTGGCGAACGCCGGAGTCTCGCTTCGTCGCCGCACGGGCGGCACCGACTCCGGCTGGCATCTCAAGCTTCCCGCGCACAACGACACCCGGATCGAGATCCGACGTGCCCTCGGCCGCGGGATACGAGTGCCCGGTCCACTGGCACGGATGCTCATTGCCGCCACCACGGGACGGCCGCTGTCTCCGATGATGACCATCCACACCCTTCGCACGGTCCGTGAGCTCGTCGGCAAGGGGGGCACCGTGATCGCGCTCGTCGCCGACGACGAAGTGACGGCCGCCGTGCCCGGCGCCGATGGTCCCTTGCTGCAGTGGCGTGAGCTCGAGATCGAGCTCACCGCTGGGGACCAGACCGTACTGGACGACCTCGACCGGGTACTCGAGGCGGCGGGCCTCAGGCGGTCCTCATCGGCGTCGAAGCTGCGACGCGCCCTCGAGCGCGCCCACTCGACCCTCGAACACGTTGCGCCCACGCCGGCACTTCCGAAGAAGTCCGCAGGCGCTGTGCTGCACCACTACCTCGTCGAGCAGCGGCTCGCCCTCACCAGCGCAGACATCGCCGTTCGCGCTGCCGGGACGAGCGTCCACGACGTACGCGTGGCAGCGCGGCGGATGCGTGCCGCACTCGCTGTCTATCGCTCACTTGTCGATGCGGAGACCGCGCGCCACCTGCAGGGGGAGCTTCGTTGGATCGGTCAGACGCTGAGCGACATCCGTGATCTCGAAGTAGCCGAAGAGGCGCTCACCTCTGCCCTGGACGACGAGCCACCTCATCGCGGGCTGCGCTCGGCGCGGACGCTGATGCGACGCAGACTCACCGCTGCGGAGCGATCTGCGCAAGCGGTTGCAAGGGATGTGCTGGCCTCAGAGCGGTATATGGCCGCGCTGACCGGGCTCGACGCCGCGCTCACCGCACCTTCGTGGACAGACCGCGCGTCCACGAAGGCCAGCAAGACCCTGCCCCGGCTGCTGGCCAAGCCCCAACGCCGCCTGCGCCGAGCTGTCAAGGCAGCCGCCAGTGCCGAAACTGAGGACCGGCCGTCGGCACTGCATGAAGTGCGCAAAGCCGCCAAGCGGTTGCGCTACGCGCTCGAGGTCGCCGAGGTCGCGCTCGGGGCCCCGGCGGGTCGGATGGCGGACTCGACCCGGACGGTCCAGTCGATTCTTGGCGACCATCTCGACACCGTGGCCACCTGCAGCTGGCTGTATCGTCTCGGGCACGACCCTGACGCCGGGCAGGCAGCAGCCTTCACGTATGGCCGGCTTCATGCCCGCAACGAGGAACGGATCTCCGGCCAGCTCGACGACTATGCACACGCTGTGAGGCCAGTCGTCAAAGCCAAGCCGACCGACTTCCTTCGCAGGAGGTGACGGTTTCACGCTCTGCCGTTCCGGCACGACCCACGGCTGAACGCTGCGGAACCATTCAGACGTCGTACGTCGCGCCGGGGGTCGCGAGCGCGGTGGACCCCCTGAAGTGTGGCGCGGCCTCAGCCAGCACGGCGGCCGCGCAATGCCACGGAGGAATATGCGTGAGCACCAGTCGACCGGCACCGGCGATCTCCGCGGTCCGCGCCGCCTCGGTGCCGGTGAGGTGCAGGTTCGGCGGGTTGGCGGCGGCAACGACGAACGACGCCTCGGCCAGCAGCAGGTCACAGTCCTTGGCGAGCTCGTTGAGCGAGGTGCACGGCCCCGTGTCGCCGGAGTACACCAACGTCCGATGGCCGTCGGTGATGCGCAAGGCGTACGCCGCCACCGGATGGCTGACCTGACAGACGGTCACGGTGAACGGGCCGATGGCGAATTCGCCGTCCGGGTAGGTGTGGAAGGTGAACTCCTCCTGCATCCCGGGGTTGGGTGCGATGTCGTACGCGCGACACATCCGTTCGGCAGCCCCCGCCGGGCCATAGACCGGCAACCTCGGCCAGGCGCCGTCGGGGTGGTACTTGCGCACCACGTAGAAGCCGCACAGGTCGAGGCAGTGGTCGGCGTGCAGATGCGACAACGCCACCGCATCTATCGACTCCAGCGAGGTGATCCGCTGCAGCGGCCCAAGCGCGCCGCTGCCAAGGTCGAGCAGCAGCCGGAACGCGCCACCGTCGTACGGCGCCTCGACGAGATAGCACGACGCCGCAGACTCTGGACCAGGAAACGACCCCGAGCACCCGACGACGGTCAGCGTCATGCCTGCACCAGTGGGCGGTGTGGCATCCCCACCGGAACCCGAGGTCATACACCCACCCAGGCGAACTGGTCGACCAGGTCGAGTTCGGGACCGAGGAACCGCCGCCCGGTCGTGCGGAACTCGTCTGGGCGGCCGGTGGTGAGGAAGTGGTGTGCCGGCTCGGGCAGACCGGAAGGGCGCTCGAGCCCGTTGCGCAGCAGCAGCGCATAGACGTCCTTGGCCGTCTCCTCGGCGCTCGACACCAACGTCACCTGGTCGCCGAGCACATAGGAGATCACTCCGGTGAGGAGCGGGTAGTGCGTGCAGCCCAGGATCAAGGTGTCCACACCCTGGTTGACGAGCGGCGCGAGATAGGAGTCGGCGATATCGATCAGCTCCGGCCCGCTGGTCACACCCGCCTCGACGAACTCAACGAACCGGGGACATGCCTGCGTCGTCAACGTCACCTGGGCAGCCGCGGCGAACGCGTCGTCGTACGCCATCGACTGCTTGGTGGCCTCGGTGCAGATCACCCCTACCTGCCCGGAGCGGGTGGCTGCGACAGCGCGGCGGGTGGCGGGGAAGATCACCTCGACCACCGGCACCGGGTAGCGTTCGCGAGCGTCTCGGAGCATGGCGGCGCTGGCTGAGTTGCAGGCGATCACCAGCGCTTTGACCCCGCGGTCGACCAGGTGATCGAGGCACTCAAGGGCGTACTCGCGGACCTCCCCGATCGGCTTGGGTCCGTAGGGCTGGCGTGCCGTGTCGCCGAGGTAGAGGACCGGCTCGTGCGGCAACTGGTCGAGCACAGCCCGGGCAACTGTCAGGCCGCCGAAGCCGGAGTCGAAAATACCGATGGGAGCGTCCGCCATTGTTGCGAGCGTACGACGCAGACGGCGCGTTTGGCCGCGGTTGCGACGCACGACACACCTCACCCGCACCTCGGGCGCCGCGCAGCCGACGGCTCTGGGGTAACAGCGGGCAGTGGTCAGACGGGCCAGCAGCAAGGAGGGTCGGGGGTTGAGCCGGGCCAGGCGCGAACGGGAGGGCTCACGCCTCGTCGAACGGCAGCGTGGGCTGCGGCGGGGCGTGGGTGGGGTCCACACCGTCGAACAGCGAGCTGACGGACTCGCCGGCATGCACGCGCGAGATGGCCTGAGCGAAGAGCCCCGCGACCGTCCGGATCTTGAGCTCCGGCCAGTCGGCTGGCGCCGGCACCGTGTCGGTGGTGACGACCTCGCTGATCGCCGGATGGTCGCGTAGGCGGGCCACTGCCTTGTCGACGAAGAGGCCATGGGTGCAGGCCACCGCCGCCTCGACGCAGCCGAGCTCACGGAGCTTGTCGAGCAGTTCGACGATCGAGCTACCGGTGGCAATCTCGTCGTCGAGCACGATTGCCTTCTTGCCGGCCACGTCACCGACGATGGCGTCGATGACCACCGCGTCGTCACCGAGTCGCTGCTTGCTCCCCGCGGCGACAGGCAGGCCGAGGAGCCGCGCGAACAGCGTCGCGGTCTTCGCGTTGCCGAGGTCGGGCGAGACGACGACGGTGTCGCTGAGGTCGCGATCGCGAAAGTGGTCGGCGAGCACACCGAGGGCAGTGAGGTGGTCTACCGGGACGGAGAAGAACCCGTGCACTTGAGGCGCGTGAAGAGTCATCGTGAGGATGCGGTCGACGCCGGCCGCGAGAAGCATGTCGGCGACCAGCCGGCCGCCGAGAGAAATGCGCGATGAGTCTTTCTTGTCCGAGCGAGCATAGGCATAGAAGGGGATGACCGCGGTGATCTGCGCCGCGGAGGCGCCCTTGGCGGCGTCGATCATCAGCAGCAGCTCCATCAAGTGCTCCTGCGTCGGCGGCACCAGCGGCTGCACGATATAGACGTCGCGTTGGCGGCAGTTGGCCTGGAGCTGTGCTTGCAGGCAGTCGTTGCTGAACCGGGTGATCTCTACCGGCGAGGGTTTGACCCCCAGCGAGTGGCAGATCGAGCGGGCGAGCCCACGATGGGCGCTGCCACTGAAGACGACGATCTCGCGCACGACAACCTCGCAGAGGAAGAGGGCTTGGTTCCGTCAGCAGCCTACCCTTCCCATCCTGCTGCTCCCAGGCCCCGGACTGGCCGGAAATTGCGTAGGGTTGCTCAACGCTTGGGCGTACGACGTTTGGGGAAGTTCGCCCTGGCCAGGGCCTGCAGGTTCTACCCGCATCCAGAAAACGAGCCACGAACGGCGTTGGTTGCCCCAGGGATTGAAGCGCGGCAGTCAACGTGCAACCGGGGCCGCCTCGCGCGGCTCGCCCTGCCACCCTCGCGCTTGCAATGCCCGCGCTACCACCGCCGCTGTCCGGCAACAGTTGTCGAGTACCTCATCGAAGCCGTTGCGGAGCGTCACCAGCCCTTGGCCTACCCCAACGGAGTCCTGACGGCGATCAGCAGCGCGATCCGCCGCTCCCTCGTGTCCGGGGCGACCGTCGAGCTCAAGGACGACGCCCCATTCGAGGTACTCGCCGTCGCGCCAGACGCGCCGACCGAGGCTAGAGCCGGCGCTTTTGACGACCCGGCGCAGGGAGGAGGCCGTGCGGCCGCTCGACCAGGCGAAGGTAGCTGATCTCCACGAAGGCGTGAGCGCCGACGGCGATGTCGTCGAGTATCGCCCACACCGCCTTGCGAGACTTCAGCTTAGGCAGGTCGACGAGCGCCTCGCGCAGTCGGTGCGGGGTAGTGAGCCGTTGCTGACAGACATCTGCCAGCAGTCCCAGGCCCAGGGACGTGCGCTGCAGCCGAGAAGCGCGATGAAGTGCTGCATCCTCCACCCTCACGAGGCAGGGAACACGGGCCGGATGCACAAGGCGTTCGAGCCGCCGACGGCGATGGATAACAAGGCCCGCCGGGGGCACCACCGTGCGCTGGTGGTCAACGGCGACATGAACTCCGTCCTGCTCCTCGAGCCCGGTCAGCCCGAACTCCCGCAGTCGCATCACAGCGCAGTCGCATCACAGCGCAGTCGCATCACAGCGCAGTCGCATCACAGCGCAGTCGCATCACAGGGCGCCGCCCCCTCACCGGCCCACAACAGCCCAGCCCACAGCCGGGTGCCTTCCGGAACCGGGCCGGCGCCAGCGCGCAAGGCCGGAGGATGGGCAGTGGGGTGAGGTCAGGCCCAGAGCTGACCGTCGAGGCGTGCTTCGGCCTCGTCGACGGTTCCCTCGTAGGCGCCGGTCGACAGGTACTTCCAGCCGCCGTCGCAGACGACCAGCACGATGTCGGCCGACTCTCCCGCATGCACGCACGTGGCCGCCTGGGCGAGGGCAGCGTGCAGAATCGCTCCGGTGGAGATGCCCGCGAAGATGCCCTCCTGCTCGAGGAGCTCGCGGGTCCGGCGTACGGCGTCGCCCGGGCCCACGGAGAAACGCGAGTCGATCAGCGTCTCGTCGTACAGTTCCGGCACGAAGCCTTCGTCGAGGTTGCGCAGGCCGTAGACGAGCTCGCCGTATCGCGGCTCGGCGGCGACGATCCGCACCTGCGGCTTGTGCTCGCGGAAGAACCGGCCGACCCCCATCAGCGTCCCCGTCGTGCCGAGTCCGGCGACGAAGTGGGTGATGGACGGCAGGTCCTCGAGGATCTCCGGACCGGTTCCTTCGTAGTGCGCATCAGCGTTGGCCTGGTTGCCGTACTGGTAGAGCATCACCCAGTCCGGATGCTCCTGCGCCAGCTCTTTGGCGACGCGGACCGCCTCGTTGGAGCCGCCGGCGGCCGGGGAGCTCACGATGTCGGCGCCCCAGACCGCCAGCAGCTGGCGGCGCTCGCTTGAGGTGTTCTCAGGCATCACGCAGACGAGGCGGTAGCCGCGGAGCTTGGCCGCCATCGCCAGCGAGATCCCGGTATTGCCCGACGTGGGCTCGAGTACGACGCTGCCGGGGCGCAACCGTCCGTCCTTCTCGGCCTCGACCACCATTCGCAGCGCCGCGCGATCCTTGAGCGAACCGGTGGGGTTGTGGTCCTCCAGCTTGGCCCATAGGCGTACGTCGGGGGACAGCGACAGCCGTGGCAACCCGACCAAGGGCGTGTTGCCGACCGAGGCGAGCAGGTCGTCGTACCTCATCGGGCGGCTCAGCCGCCGGCGACGGCCGGCAACACGACAAGGGTGTCGCCGTCCTTGACGGGAGTGTCGACGCCACCGGTGAAACGGACGTCTTCGTCGTTGATGTAGACGTTGATGAAGCGGCGGAGGTCGCCGCCGTCGACGAGCCGCTCCTTGATGCCGCCATGGCGGGCCTCGAGGTCGTCGATCACCTCGGCCACGGTCGCACCACTGGCGTCGACAGCCTTGGCCCCGTCGGTGTAGGTGCGCAGGATCGTGGGAATCCGAACTTCAACTGCCATGGCGAACGGTGCCTTCCTTGTCGCGGCGAGACAGTGCCCAACAGTGCCTAGTTGGCTGCCCTGCCGACGAGCTCGACGTCTTCTTCGGTGACGACTCCGTCAACAATTCTGAACGAGCGAAATTCCACCGGGCCGTCAGCGTTGCCGCACTCGCGGGTCGATACGAGCACGTAGTGCGCGTCGGGCTCCATCGCCAGGCCGATGTCCGTCCTCGACGGGTAGGCGTCGGTCGCGGTGTGCGAGTGGTAGATCACCACCGGCACCTCGTCGCGGTCATCGAGCTCGCGATAAAGCGTCAGCAGCTCCGACGGGTCGAACTCGTAGAACGTGGGCGAGCGGGCGGCGTTGAGCATCGGGACCCATCGGGTCGGCTCGTCGCCGTCCTCGGCTCCCGCCACAATCCCGCAGGCCTCGTCGGGATGGTCCCGGCGGGCATGAGCAACGATCGCGTCGCGGATGCCACCGCTGATCTTCAGCACTGGGCCAGGGTACGGCGCGTCTTGCGGCGTACCTTGCCGAACACCGGCGGCGTCCGAATCTTGAGATGCCGCCGACGGTCACCGATTCGTCCGACTCAGCGCGGATCGTTCACCCGGGGCCAAGTCGGACGACCCGCACGACCCCAGATTCGTCCGAGCCAGCGCGGTTCGTTCACGCCAGACCCAGTCGGACGAATCGGAAGGGGGGTGGCGAATCAGAAGGGGTGGCGAATCGGAAGGGGGTGGCGAAGCGCAAGGGCCAGACAAACGCTCAGCTGCCGACAACGGGTTCGAGGGTGGCCGCGGCCGCGAGCAGCGCCTCGTCCGACTCGGCGCGTCCGACCAGCTGCAACCCCAGCGGCAGGCCGAGGGCGGTCGCGGCCCCCGGCAGGCTGACGGCGGGCAGACCGGCGTAGGTCCATGGCAGCGCCATCGCCGGGTCGCCAGTGGTGTCGATGCCGACCGGAGCCGCCCCAAGCGCGGCGGGTGCGACGAGCAGGTCGACCCCCGCGGCCGAGAGCCGCTCATCGACGGCGGCACGCACGTCGTCCAGGTGAGCGCGGGCCTCGGCGTACGCCGCGTCGCTGATGCTGCGGCCGTGCTCGATCGCCCCCACCGTCTGGGGACGGTAGAGGTCGCGGTGCACGTCGAACCACGCCTGGTGGGTGGCGGCCAGCTCGTATCGGTTGATCGTGAGATTGTGAGCCAGGAGCTCGGGGTAGGAGCCGAGCAGATCTGCGAACGGTACGTCGGTCACCTCGTGACCAGCTCCCCGCAGCAACTCGAGCTGACGGGTGAACACGATCAACGCCTCGACGTCGGCCTGGTCGAGGTAGTTCCCTACCGGTAGTCCGACCACGAGACGGTCCACGGCCGGAGGCTCGGCCCAGTTGGGACACAGCACCTTCGCCGCGGTCGTCACCCCGTCGACGTCCGCGGCGAACATGCCAACCGAGTCGAAGCTGGGCGAGTGGTCGACCACGCCATCCTTAGGCACCCGCCCGTGGGTGGACTTCCAGCCGACGACGCCGCAGAACGCCGCCGGTCGCACCACCGATCCCACTGTCTGGGTCCCGGTCGCCAGCAGCGCTGTCGCGGCAGCCACCGCAGCGGCTGACCCGCTGCTCGAGCCACCGGGTGTGCGGATGAGGTCGTGCGGGTTGCGCGTCTCACCGGGCGCGAAGTTGGCGAACTCGGCGGTGGCGCTCTTGCCGGCCACCAGCGCACCGGCGTCACGGAGCCGGCTGACCATGCCAGCCTGCGGCCCCGCCAGCACCTCCGGCGGCAGCCGGGAGCCCGCCCGCGTCGGCAAGCCGTCGACCCGCACGATGTCCTTGACGGCCACGGGTATGCCGAACAGCGGTGGTCGGCCTTCCAGCTCAGGCCAATGCTGCGCGAGCCTGGCTGCCTCCGCGTGCAGACGCTCCCGGCGTCCGGGCTCGTCGACGTACGCGTGCACGTCGGTCTCCACCCGCTCGATCCGGTCGCAGAGCTGGTCGACGTAGGCATGAAGATCGAGGGAGCCGCTGCGGAGCCGGTCGGCTACCGGTCGCAGCGGTTGCGGATCGACCCAGTGCCCGTCCTCACCGGCCCTCACACCCTCACACCCTCGCCGCGTCGATGAGCGACTCGAGCAGGTAGCTGAGCCAGCCGTAGATCTCATAAATGGGCAACCGTTCGTCGTCCTCGGCGAGACCCGCCCAGAAGCTGTCGTCCTCGGCCGCCACGCCCAGCCGCTCGGCCAGCGTCAACCGCAGGTCGGTCAGGCACCGCATCCAGGCACGTTGCTGGTTGGCGTCGAGCTCGAACTCGAGGTCGGCTTCGCCGTACTCGCCATCGGGGAGCCCCAACGTGTCGAGCACGACCAGGGCGTCGGCGACCTTCGACTCCCGCAGCCCTCGCTCGGTGAACCGGCGGAACTCCGCCGATGCCTCCGGGTCGTCGCGGTGCGCGTCGGGCAGCAGTCGAAGCAGCGCCGGATCCTGTGGCGTATCACGAGGACTGCCCAGGTCGAGCATGGCCTCCAGAGGATCCTCGGTGGCGGTGGCTCGCACCTCCCCGTCGCTGAGCAGCTCGACCAGCTGCCTGACCAAGCTGGCCAGCAGGCCGGCGGCGTACGGCGGCAGCTCGGCCGCGACCATCCCCCTGCGACGGTGGCGGAAGACGGTCACTCGTCGCTCTTCTGCAACGTCGCCCACAACCCGTAGGAGTGCATGGCCTGCACGTCACGCTCCATCTCTTCCCTGCTGCCGGCCGACACCACCGCCCTGCCTTCGGTGTGCACCTGCATCATGAGCCGGCTCGCCTTGGTCTTGGAGTACTTGAAGTAGTCGGAGAACACAAACGCCACGTAGGACATCAGGTTGACCGGGTCGTCCCACACCAGCGTGATCCAGGGCAGCTCCAGCTGCACGACCTCGGTCGTGTCGGGGCGCTCCACTGTGGTGGCGTCGGGCGTGGCGGTCATCGGTGCCATTAGAGCGTACGTCGGGGACGCCTTCCACGCTGGTCGCTCCCAGCCGGGGAAGGTGGAGTCCTAGTCTTGCGCTGTGCGATCCACCAGCTTGCTGACCGACCACTACGAGCTCACCATGCTGCAGGCGGCGTTGCGGTCAGGCACCGCGGACCGGCGCAGCGCGTTCGAGCTCTTCGGACGCCGCCTCAACGGCGGCCGTCGCTATGGCGTGGTAGCGGGCACCGGGCGGGCGCTCGACGCGCTCGAGGCCTTCCGCTTCGACACCGAGCAGCTCGCCTACCTCCGGGAGTGCGGCGTCGTCGACGAGCCGACGCTCGAGTGGCTCGCGGGGTACCGCTTCACCGGCGACATCTGGGGGTACGGCGAGGGCGACGTGTTCTTCCCTGGCAGCCCGCTGTTGGTGGTGGAGTCGACGTTCGCAGAGGCGGTGCTCCTCGAGACCATGCTGTTGTCTATCCTCAACCACGACACGGCTGTGGCGTCGGCCGCGGCACGGATGATCGGTGCGGCTGGAGAGCGCCCGTGCATCGAGATGGGTTCGCGGCGCACACACGAGTGGTCGGGCGTGGCGGCGGCGCGGGCGGCGTACATCGCCGGCTTCCAAGCGACTGCCAACCTGCAGGCAGGGATCGAGTACGGCATACCGACCTCAGGTACGTCAGCGCACGCGTTCACGCTGCTGCATGACACCGAGCGAGATGCGTTCCAGGCGCAGGTGATGTCTCTCGGTGCGGGCACCACGTTGCTGGTCGACACCTATGACATCGCCGACGCCGTGCGCACCGCGGTCGACGTCGCCGGGCCCGAGCTGGGCGCCGTCCGCATCGACTCCGGCGATCTTGCGGTCCTCGCCCGCCGGGTCCGCAGCCAGCTCGACGAGCTCGGCGCCACGAAGACGCGGATCGTCGTGACCAGTGACCTCGACGAGTTCGCCATCGCCGGTCTTGCCGCGGCGCCGGTCGACGGCTACGGCGTCGGCACATCTCTGGTCACCGGATCGGGGCAGCCGACCAGCGGGTTCGTCTACAAGCTGGTGGCGCGGGCGATCTCGACCGACCCCGACGCCCCCTTGGTGGCGGTGGCAAAGAAGAGCAAGGACAAGCTCTCCATCGGTGGTCGCAAGTGGGCGCTGCGCCGGCGTAACGCCGAAGGCATCGCCGAGCTCGAGGTCATCGGAATCGGCGAGC
>JAABUR0100006874.1_pt1 | contig 13693 bp, 12 predicted proteins | sample 5560091 | NCBI WGS metagenome assembly JAABUR01 (sample SAMN10711879, study PRJNA513375) | rock metagenome | isolation source: Antarctica rocks | place: Antarctica: Victoria Land, University Valley sud
CGGGCGCAGGCAAGATCGCTGAGTGGGCCAAAGGGCAGCGTTTGGGCGTGATGCGCGCAGTGGCGCGCGTGTTCAAGGCGCGTGACCTGAGCCTCAAGAGCGGCAACGCCTATCTGCAATGGGTTTCTAAGCCCCTCGGCGACAATCCAGTTGACGTGTTTCTGGCGCAAGGGCCTGCCAAAGATGGGGCGGTCACACAAGTGGCGACTGCACAAGTGGCGACTGCGACTGCTCAAGGAGGCACGCCATGAGGACGCGCACCTGGTTGGGGATGATGTCGGGCTTGTGCTTGGCAAGCGTGACGGTGCGGGCTGATGCTCCGCCTCCGGTTGTTGCGGCGCCCGTGGCTCTGCCGACAGGAGATCTGCAAGTGGATGCGTCTGATGTAGGCACCGCGGCAGTGTGGGAAGCGCTGCAAAAGGGAGCGATCTCACCGGAAGAGGCATGGAAGCAGGGTCTGCTGGATGTTCAAGCAGTGCAAGAGGGATTGAACACAGGTCTGGCAGGCGGCGAAGATGACGCATCGAAGAGGTTGCGCGTCTCGTTGGGCGGCTTGCTCGTGCAACGCGCGCCTGATGTGGTCAAAGACGCTCTCAAGCAACCAAAGGCCGTGCAACTGGCCTTGGCCGACTACTACGCCAGCATCAGCGACGAGAAAGCGGTTCCGCTTTATGAAGCCCTGCTCAAGCAGGCACAGGCGCCTTATGAACAGGGCTTGGTGCTGTGCGTGTTGGGCGAATTTTGGGCAGAGCGCAAACAACCGCAAAAGGCGCAGAATGTTTTTGAACGGGGACGGCAAGTGCTAACGGGGAATCATCCCCATTTCGCAGCAGAAATGCTCATCAGAGCGGCCCGCGCGTGGACGAATGGTGAGGGTGGGGACGGAGACAAAGCACGCGTCTTGTATGCACGGGTTGAGAAAGAAGGCGACGGTTGGATGACGGGCATGGCGCTTTATGACCAGGCACAAACGCTTCTTGATGGAGGCAAAGATGCCGAGGCGCGCAAGCTCTTGCAACAGCCGTTGAACGTAAAAGGCACCGAGCGGGTGAGAATCGGTTTGTTGTCGTTGCTGGCCTTTTCTTTTCAACGCACAGGCGAAGAAAAACAGGCCGTCGAAGCCGCGCAAAAAGCCGTCACCGCTTATCAGGCGCTCAGCATCAGTAGTGGGGCGGATGGCGGGCTGAAGTGGCAGTTCGAGCGGGCCAAAGAAATCGTGGCCCATCCCACCGTTCATTCCAAGTAGGCACCGGGGACTTTTTTCTGGCTCCGGCCAGACGCGTTTTTGTTGAAGCGCAAATTTCAACTTTTCACATCATGTTTTATCTCACATCTTCTGTGGCGAAGTGGAGTCGCCACACCTTGCAACGCTTCGACGTGCGCCGCCGCGCACCGATGCTTGTCGCTATGTCGCTGCTGTCTCTGTCGGTGGGTGCTCTTTGGAGTGGTTCCGGCTCAGCCAACGAGAAGCGTCATACCATGAACGGAGTGCGGGTCGCCATCGGCTTTCCCACGCCTCGGCCAACCCCTTCGCCAACTCCAACACCCACGCCCACAAGCGCTTACGTTTTTGACCGCGCCGATTACACCGAGAACCTCGATCCCAGCGGCAACGACGCAGTGTGTTCAGCCTCGGCCAGCTCCGGTTCGATTTCGGCGCAGGCCTCGGACAACTTCACGGCGGGCGTGTGGAGTTCGGCGGGAGTGAACGCCAGTCGCACCGACAGCGTGACGACGACCTTTCACTGGCATTGGAATTCTCCGACAGGCTTGCCGCCCGCCGATTACATCCCGATCTACTCGTCTTCCTATAAAGGTAGTGTCAGCCAAAACTTCACCGGAGGCTCAACGGGAAGCATTTCCGGCTCCTCTGGCGGGGGCAGCGTTGGTGGCAGCAATCCCAGCTACTCGAATTCCTGGGTGTCATACGGAAGCACACATTCTGGCTCATCGGACATTTCGCTCAGCCAAACCCTGTCCCTTTCCACCGGTCTTCAAATGGAGGCGCATAACGGCTCGGCCAACGGCTCGATCAACCACAGCGCAAGCGGGAGCGTAGACATCGCGCAGTAAGAAACTCAGCCATGAACAAACTTTTCGCTTTCGCGGCTCTTATTGTTCCGATTCCAATCTCGTATTCGATTCTGACCTCGTAGCTCTGGGCTACCAAATCCAAACCATGCAAAAACTTCTTTTGAGTGCCTTCTCGCTGGCACTATTTTCAGGGACGCTTCTCGCACCCCAAGCTGCTCGTGCGGACGGCTACCAGCTCGACGTGGGCAGCATCGTGACATCCGGTTCGAAACCAATCGACCAAGAGGTGAAGAGCAATAGCGACTGGAGCTACTCGATTATTGAGGACGGCGGCGGCCCCAGCGCACAACTCCAAACCAAAGCCACTGCGCGAACTCGTGAGTTCGCCAATTCGCAGATTCCATCCCCACCCCCATCCCCAAAGGTGACGCTCAAGTGGAATTGGGTGGGAAACTCAGCGCCACATCTTTTCACGTTCCGCTTCTTTCCCTATTACACGGGGGGAATAACCATGTCGAGCCAAGGAACACAGGGAAATGGTCAATTCGGCTACCACTTGAATGGTTCCGTTGACGGCACTTTGCGACCGGCATATCAAACCAGTGGGACGACGGGTTTCGACCACGGAAACAGCGGTCTTGCCGTTGCTCCTCCCGGTAGTAGTGCAGGCCCAGCGAGCGGCGGCTCGTTTGAGTTCTACTCAGACACCATTCATTGTCCATGTGAGGGTAAATCTATTGTTACCGCCACGACAAGCATTACAGGTTTGTCCCTCAATGCTTTTGTGGACGCCCGACAAGGCCAACGCATTGGAGGCTTCACCTCGCTCAATGCCCAGACCAATATTTATTTCGCGCTGGTTGACGACGGTCCTGCTCCCTAACAGCTAATCCTCATGTCGCGCCTTCCTTTTGCTTCTTTGGCTCTTGCTTTGGGTTGCTGCCTTTGTGTCAACCATAAGGCAACAGCCCAAGGCGTTTCCACCTCATCCGTGCTGAGCGTGAGTGAGTCGCGGGCGACGTTGCAAAGGGAGCCGCAACGATTGCGTTCGTTGTTGCAAGAGGTGCAAGGGGGCCGCGTCGCCCTTGTGTCGAGCGATGCGGCTCAGTTGTTCGGGTTCAAGACGGTGGCGGCGCGCGAGCGGACGCGCGAGCGGCCAGGGCAACGCTTTGGTCATGGTGTGGTGGCACTTCGCTTTGGCGCCTCGCCGTTGTTGTGGAGCGCACAAGGGCAAAGCGCCGAAGCCAAAGACGACGGGATGCCGGGCGTTCGCAGCGTGTTCTACACCTTGCCGGATACCGAGGACGTGTTGCTGAGCGACATTGGCAAAAGCGGCATCGCGCTACTTCGCGTGGACGACCTGGGCGCTCCTTTTGTGGAAGAGAAGCCGCTTTACGCGGCGGCTCTACGCCGCTACGGGCGCGGCTGGGTCGTGTTTGCGCCGCGCCACATCGAAGAACGAGCCGATGGCGCGCAGTTCAAGGCCAACATCCAAGCGTTTGCGAGCGCGGCGGCGCAGGGCCAGTGGCAGGCGATGCCCGCCTCGCTGTTGAGCCTCGCCGACCCCCACCCGAACTGGAAGAGGCTGCGACGAGCCTTGGCGACGGGAAGCGCTCCGGCTTCTGAACCTCCTGAGCAGGCTCGCCCGGATGAGACGCGCCTGGATGAGGGGCAAGCGCCGCAAAAGCCAGACGCGTCCGGTCAGGAGCCGCAAGGAACAGAGCGCGCGTCACTCTCCAACGATGAAGCGTTTGTGCCTGTGTCACAGGAAGAAGCGCAGGCCATAGATGCCGTGTGGAAGACGGCTCAGGACGCACAGGAGGGGAAAGAAGAGGAAGAGGCGCGAGTGCAGAAACGGGTGCGGCCAGTGCCAAACGCAGCGCAAGACGAGGAAGCCCAACAACGGGCGCGGGCGGTGCTGGCGCTGTTGCGGGCGCGTCTGCGCTGGCTGCACCCTGAGGCTCTGGCGCCCGATGACAAAGTGCAAGCTCTCGAAGCGCCGCTTCTCTTTCAAGGTGATAATCCGGCGCCTGAAGAAGGTGGAAACCCAGCGCTTGAGGTGCTTGCCAAACCGGAAGAAGGCAGCAACCCGGCGCGTCAGGCGTTGGCTAGGTTGCACGAAGGAAGTGCTTATGCTTCTTTCGCTCGCTTTTGGAACGGCGTGTTGGCGCTTCGTCCGTGCGACCTGAGCTTGCCAGATGAGGCGGATTCCTCGCAAGTGCGCTTGCGCGCCTTTTCCTTTGTTCGTCAGGCCCGTGAAGCCAACAGGTGGTGGCAAAACGCGTCTTGCCCTTTAGCCGATGGCAGCACAAGCGCCAAAGAAGTGGCTAAAGCGCGGGCATCGTTGGGCGCGATAGCCAAGGCGCACAAGGACGATCCGCCGCTTCTGGCGACGTGGACATCCGGCGACACGCTGTGCTCGCTGTTGCTCTCGCCCATGCACGCGGTTTCTGCGGCTTTTCCTCCTGACCCGCATCGGTGGGGAATGCCCCTCGCCGATGTCAGCAGAACCGTTTACGGCCATTTGCTCATCCCGTGGAACGACCCGCGCGCTCTGCCCATCGGCGCGGTGGAGCATCCTCTGGAGTATCCGCCCAGCAACCAGTTCTGCTCGCAGATGATGTGGCGGTGCAGCTTCTGGTGGGCGCAAGACCTGCCCCGCAGCCTCGGCTTTAGCCCCGTCCCGCTCCACTTCGTGTTGAAACCGGTGGAAGTGGTGGAAACACCAGAATCGGTGTCTCATCTCAAGCAGAACACTCGCAGCGAAGATTGGTGGCAGTTCATCCAGCAAGCCCGGTTGCAAGGCAACACGCTCATCACGGTGGATGCGCCGTTTCATCCCCCTGTTCCCACACCGGAACTGTTTCGTCTTCAAAGGCAATCCAGCGGGGATAAAGGAGACGATCAGCAAGGGATGATGTGGATGTATGATGGTTTCTATGGGGGTATTCAACACATGAACGCGGACACGTTGCCTTCACGCGTAGCCCGCATGGCCTCGTGGCAAGAAGTGGTGCGCTGGTGCGACGGGACGCCCAGGACAAAGGACAACCAGCCGGGGTGGTTGAGCCAGGGGCTGCAAGATGTCTTCAGCCTCCAGACTGCCAACTTCTTGGACAACAACCAGAACTCATCCGACAACGTGTTTATGTCCAACTTCTACTCCCGCTTGAACCAACCCGCCTCTTGGTTAGCAACCATGGTTCGTGGGATGGCCGACGAAGCGCGCACTCAGTCGGCGGCGGTTCTTCCGTTGGATCAGCCTTCGAGCATCTACAAAAGAGTTCCCTTTGGCGGCCCCCCTCTGGAAGACAAGGAGAGCACGCAACAGGTGTTGCTGCTTTACACGCGCTTCGGCGCCGGGGTTGTGGGAGAACTGCTGCAACGTCTGGGCGCGGGCGAATCTACCGATGAGGCGTTGCAACACACCATCGGCATGAACCAGAACGCCTTTTTCGAGTTGTGGCGACAGAGCACGCCTCCCGCCGAGGACAAATGAGGCGCAATTCCACGATGAACCACTTCGCTTCTTTTCGCGCGCTCGTGGCGGCGTGTGCCGCTTTGCCTTGCGCCGCTGCCTGGGCGCAACCGTCGCGCAACCCGCTTTACACACCGGTTCAAAACCCCGCGCCGTCGCTTTCCTCTTCTCAGGCGCTTCACGATCTGGCGAAGGAGGCTCGTCTGTCCTTTCTCGCCGATGCCGATGACCTTGACCAGACGCCCACGCTCCCGGTCGAACAACAGCCTGCCGATGCCCCCAAAATGCGACCTTTGCGCGGCGTGTTGAACGACTGGAGCGACGCCCACGCCTTGAACTGGAAGAAGATGGGCGATGGCACCTTGCTCGCCTGGAGCGCGCCCGACCCGTTGGCCCTTCTCGCCCGCTGGAAGACCGAAGCGCGCCTTGCGGCGCCTTCGATTCCCACTTCAACCTCGCCTTCGCCCGCTCCACTCGACCCCAAGACTGGATTCCCGGCTCGCCCTCTGGCCCCGGCTCAGGCTGGCCCGTCGGAGTTGAGCCTCTCTTTGTCGCGCCTGCTCGCCGACGCCAACAAAGATGCGACTGGCGCCCGCACAAAAGCCGTCGTTGAGCTTCCCGAAGATGTGCGCCAGAAGATTCTGGCCCTGGCTCCGCTCGCTCCTGCCAGCGCCAGCCAGGACACCGGGGATCAGGCGCAAGTGGCGGTGCTGAGCGACGAGTTCTGGCAAAGCGCCACGCTGCACCTGAAAAACTTTAACGTGCCCGACCTTGGCCCGGATGGAAAGCCGCGCCCGCACTTGATCCCGATTTTGTTCGTGAGCGGCCACTTTCCCGCGCCCGCTGGACGAGTGGGCAGTGTGATGCTCGGCCTGACGCAGTGGCCGCAGGCGCCCGTTCCTCAGCCACACCCTTTAACGCCACCAGTGCAGGCTCCTTTGCCACTTAACGCGCCGACGAAGTGAGCCATTTCTTTCCATTCCAACTATGAACTCTCGCCGCCCTCTCTTTGCTCTGGCTTTTTGCATCACGTTCGCCGCACCGCTTCAGGCGCAAACCTCGTCAGTGCCATCGGCATCCACCGCCCCGGGCGCTACGCTCCCGGCCTTGCCACTTAATTTGGACGCTTTGCCCGCATTGGATGCGCCGGTTTCGCTCGACGCGCCGCGTTTACCCGTAGCCCAAGCTCTGGCTCAGATCGAGCAGCAAAGCAGGGTAAAACTGGCGCTTCCTCCCGAACTGAACCGCAAAACCCTGGTCGCCGTGTTCGATAAGCGTCCCCTCCGCGAGGTGATGCGCGCGCTTGGTTCGTTGTATGGCCTCGACTGGTCGTCGAACGGCCCTAACTCCTTCTCGGCTTTTTGGAGCGCCTCGCCGTTGGAGCGCACCGTCTTGCACCTGGGCGACTTGAACGAGATCAGCGCTCGCCGATTCCAGCGGAGTCTGCGCCCGACAGCTCTTCCGGCGAAGTTGAAGGCGGCGGGCCTGGACACGGCTGGGCTTTCCAAAGCCGAAGGTGTGCCTCTGGCGGGTCTTGCGCCCACATTGCGCGACGAAATCATCCGCTACAAACGAGAAAACGCGGCCCTGGAAATGCTGCGTCCGCTCGCCCAGAAGTCGCGCTTCCAACTCATCGGCGGCTCGGTGCGACTTCTGCCCGATCTGCGCATAGACGCCAAAACCCCAACGCCGCGCCGGGGGCTTTTCAACCGCGATGGAGAACTCGTCGTTGACTTTGGCACCCTGCCTGGCGCACCCGATGCTTTCAAAAAGTGAACGCCGATCCCGCTCTTTGTTCTTTCGATCATCGGTAGGAAGCAGAGCGCCTTTTTCGACTTGTGGCAACAAGATCAAACCGGCGCGCCAGGTGCGGACAACTAAACCCACTTTTTCAAACCCATAATGTTTCGTTTCTCTCTCGTGTTGCTCGTCACGACGAGCGGCGGTGTTCTCGCTGTAGCTCAAAACGCAGTTCCACCCGCTTCGGCGACTGCCGAGGTGTCGCCTCTGGCGCACCCGGTGACTGTGGCCGCAGGCTCACGCACGCCTGACGCGGAACTGGTCGAACTGGCGCGTGCGGCTCATGTCAACATGCTGGCTGATGCTTCTAACATGGCGGGCGCGATGTCCGTTCCAGTGCGCGAGGGGAAGTTGTATGGCAACCTCAACCTCCTCGCTAAAGAGCGCCACCTCACCTGGCGGCGAAGTGGCGACAACACCGTTTTGGCGTGGGACGAACCCGATGTGCTTTCTCTGGCACAACGCGTGGCCCTGACTTTAATTCCCGCGCCCAAAACTCCGGCGACCACCGATGCGCCCGCGACCACTCCCGCCACTGTGCCCGCGTCCCCGGACGGCACTTCGTTGAACCAAGAGTTGACCAAATTCTTCGCCCGCCCGGAACAAAGAGGGGCCACCGCACAAGAGGGTTGGAAAGATGCTCCCCTCGTTACGCTTCCTGCGCCGCTTCGCGCTCAGGTTCTCGATGCCATTCGTGCCCGGACTTCGCGCCAGACCGCTTCGGTAGATGCGCTATGGCTGTCCGATGACTTCTGGAAAGGGATGCGCCTACGCATTAAAAACATCGACATGATCAGTCGCGGGCCGGACGGCCAATCGGTGAAAACGCCGATGCCAATTTTGTTCTACGGCAACACCTACTCGCTCGACGGTCACCAGGGTCTTGCGATGCGCGGCCTTGGCCTCGCTCCGATCACGCCCTGATCGTTCTCTTTGTATTCCCCGTTCTTCGTTATGCAACTTCGTGTTCTGTTCTTGTTGTGCGTTGTGGCCCTGGCTCCGGTGCGGTCTTCATTCGCTCAAGCCTCGTCTGCCAACGCGCCCCAACCGGTGTCTGCGTTTGATCCGCTCGCTCTGTCTCCGAGTGATGCGGCGCTACGCACGCCCATTACCCTTGATGCCAACCGGATGCCGTTGCCCGACTTCGCGCGCCGTTTATCAGACGCAACTCATATCACCTTGACCCTGCCGCCCGAATTGAACGGGCGCCGCATTACCGCTCATTTGGAACAGCAACCATTAAGCGAAACGCTGCGCTCGCTGTCAGGCCTTTATGGATTGGAGTGGCAACGCGTCACCCGTGGCTGGAGTGCCCGCGTTGCGGCGAGTGAACTCGAACGCACGCTTTTGCAGGGAGGCGACCTCAACGAGTGGAGCGGACGTATCGGGAGCCGCGAAGAGCTGAAGGCCATCGCTTCCAAAACTCTCGCCGCCGTGCCGCGCGCTTTTCTGGAAAGCGAAAAGGGCGTGGCGCTGTCCCAGGTGCCTGGTCTGACAGAGGAACTGCGCGGCAATCGCCAGATGAACACCTCGCTCTCGCTGTTGCAAAGCTGGGGCGCGTCTTCGCCGTTTCTACTTCGTGCAAGCGTCCTGCGGGTGCGACTGCCCTACGATCCCCGTCCAGACGCTCCGGCGCCTGTGCCCCATTTCGTGGTGGCCAATGCCCTTGGCCAACCCTTGGCTGACCTGGGCGCGATGGTTGTTCCGACAGCGCCCCCAGCCGCCAGACGATGAAGTCTTGAGTTCACCGTGCGGGCCGCTTGCTTCTACAAATACGACTTCGCCTGCGTCGAAAACAACTCGGCGTAAAGCCCGTTTTGGCTCATCAACTCGTCGTGCGTGCCCTGCGCGACGAGTGCGCCTTTGTCGAGCACCACGATTTTGTCGGCGAGGCGAACCGTTGACAAACGGTGCGAAATGAGCAGCGCGCTTTGGCCGCGAATCAGGTCACGGAACGAGTCGAACAGTTCGGCTTCGGCGCGCGGGTCGAGGGCGCTCGAGGGTTCATCAAGGATGATGAGCGGCGCTTGCGCGCGCATATAAGCGCGCGCGAGGGCGATTTTTTGCCACTGGCCGATGCTCAGTTCTTCGCCGTCCTGAAAACCCCGGCCCAGCAGGGTGTTGAAGCCTTGCGGCAAGCGCTGCGCGATGCGGTCGGCCCCGGCGCGCCGCGCGGCGTCGAGGATTCTGTCCGCCGTGGGAACGGGCGCGGCGCTTCCGTTCGCCTCGAGCGCAAGCGCCGCTTCGGTTCGCGGCACGCGCGACGAGAGATCGCCGAGCCAGATGTTTTCGCCCATCGACAGCGCGTAGTGACCGTAATCCTGAAACACGGCGCTCAGCCCTTTGCGCCACGCAGCCGGATCGAAGTCACGGGCATCAATGCCGTCGAGCGTGATGCGCCCGTTATCGGGATCATACAAGCGACATAGCAGCTTCACCAGCGTTGTTTTGCCCGACCCGTTTTCGCCGACAACGGCCACGACTTCGCCCGGAGCTATCGAAAACGAGATGTCGCGCAGCGCCTGCCGCTCGGACAGCGGATAGCCAAAACCCACGTTTTCCAAAACCAGCCCGCTTTGCCACCGTTCGGGCAAAGGGCGCGGGTTGGCGGGCGTTTGCAAGCGCGGCTGCAAATCCAAAAACCGATACAGCAAGCTCAGAAACGAGGTGTCTTCGTGGAGAGACAAGAGCGAACCGAGCGTGCCCTGCATCGCGCCCTGCGCGCGCTGGATCAAGGAAAAGTAGAAGAACAACCCGCCCGCCGTGAGCGACCCGGAAAAAGTGCGCCACGCGATGAAGCCCAAAATCGCAAAAGTGGGCACCACGACAAAGCCTTGCACGCCCAGATCGGCCAGCATCCGCCGCCGCGCGATATTCAAACGACCTTTGGTGAGCCACGCGCGCATGGTGTCGAAGCGCTCACCAAAAAACGGCGCCATATCGAACAGGCGCACTTCTTTGGCGAAACTTTCCAGCGTCAGGATGAAGTGCAGATACTGCGCGCGCCGCTCGGTGCTGGTGCTTTTTTGCGTCCAGTCGAAGGAAATCGACACGAACCGGAGGCGCACCAGAATGCCCGGCAACACCGACACGAGAAGAACCAAAGGCACGAGCGGATGCAGCGTGAAGAGCGCGGCGACGATGGCGAGCAAAGTCGCGCCGTTTTGCGCCAGAGTCGTGAGGCCGTTGACGATGCGCGTCGGGCGATAGGGCGCTTCTTCCTGAGCGCGGTGCAAGGTGTTGAAAAACTCGGCGTTCTCGAAATACTCCAAGTCCATCGCCGCCGCCTTGCGCTGCACAACCCGGCTCATGCGGTTTTGCATCGCCAACCCTTGCCCTTCGGTGACATAGCCCGACAAAGTGGTCGCAAGCGCCGACAAAAGCGCGACCACACCCGCCGCCACGATCCAACCGAACGTTTCGTGCCAGCCCTGCGCACGCGCCGCGCCCGAAAGACCGGGGCCGCGCGTCGCCGAGTCCACGATGTTGGCCAGCAAACGAAAAGACAAAAGCGGCAACACCGCGCCCGCCACCACTAAAAGCAGCGACGCGATCATCCAACTCGGCCCGCTTTGCCACACGAGCAACACCGCCCGCCAAAGCAAAGGAAACCCCTGAAGCCGCGCGCGAATTTTGGATTTCACGAGGACTTGCGCACCTCTTGCGCTCGGTCGAACCCAACCGAACCCGCGCCCATCGCGGCCAAAGATGAACCCGGCGCAGTCGCGCCAGAGGAAGATGAATCTGGTGCCGTTGCGCCTCGATGCGCCGGGTTCGTGTTGGTCGCGCCCGAAGATGTTGGTGCGGTTGCGCTGGATGGAAATGAACCCGATTCAGTTGCGCCCAAGCGCGCCGGACTTGGCGTGGTCGCGTTCAAAGATGAACCAGAATCACTCGCGTTTTCGCGCACCGCGTTTTCGCGCACCGCGTTTTCGCGCACCGCGTTTTCGCGCACCGCGTTTTCGCGCACCGCGTTTTCGCGCACCGCGTTTTCGATGGCCTGAATTGTTTGAGGCAACAACTTCAAATCGCGCTTGCGCGCCAGTTCCCAAATTTGACATTCGCTGGCCAGTCGCGCGCACGCCTGAAAATGCGCTGTGCGCCGCTCGCCTTTCAAGTAGAGCGCGCCAAACCGCGCGGCAAAGGTGTGGGGAATCAAGTTCAGTAGGGCTTCTTGCGCTCCCAGACGGCGAAGCACCAGCGGCTGGCTCGCCTCATCGGGCAAAGACGACAAGATGAACAAATGGTGTAGCGGCAGCGGTTCGGGCGCCAGACGCGCCGGAATCGAGCGTTTTTCCACTTCGGCCACTTCGGGCGCGACCAGATCGAATTCGTCCGGCTCGGCGTTCCACACCCCGCGAACCGCGTCGGGTAGCAACTTGAGCCACGCGAAGCCGGGAATCGCCGTCAGTTGAGCCTGTGAAACGGGCGGTTGTTGCACTTGCGCTTCCAGGCCCGACACGGCGAGCACATCGTCGCAAAGCAGCGCGAATCCGGCCTGCGACAGCGCGGCGTTGAGCGTGGATTTGCCCTGCCCTTTGTCACCCAGAAATCCTGCCGCCACGTCCTGTTCGCCATCGAAAAAGCGCGCGGCGCCGCCGTGCAATGCGAGCAGGCCGCGCTGTTCGAGCAACAGCGCCATCACGCTTCCCAACAGCGGCAAACGCCACGACGACTCCGATGTGCCTTCGCGCGGCTCGACCAACACGTGTTTTCCGGCGCGCAGCGTGTAGCGGGCGACCTCGGAAAACAACAACTGGCACTCGCCTTCCTCGAAGCGCATCATGTCCTCGACGGGCGCTTCGGGCGCACACAACCGCGCCACTTCCTCGGTAGAAATGGGCGTTCCGACTTCAACGAGCACATCGGCTTCGCCTTCTGCAAGGGGATCGAGCGGAAGTTCGGGCAACGCGAACTCGCTCTGGAAGCGCAGGCCATAAGCGAGGCGCCGATCCAAGGGGCACATCGGCTCAAAGGCGAAAGGTGGTTTGGAAGACAAAACGTTCACTGCAAAAGAATACCCATCCTCTTTGTTGCAAGTGCAAAGACAAACAAGAGCGCGAAAGGGGAAGCGCTAACACATGGGGAAGTTCAAAGGTTTGGCGCGTGGGCAAATCGCACGGCCAGCGTTCGGAGACGACGAAGGACTCATGCAAGAAAAGAGCAAAAAGGGAACTACAACGAATGCGCCACTTCAACCGCGCCCGACAAGAGGCAGCAAATGCGCCACTTCAACCGCGCCGGTTGAGCCGGGCTGGACAAAAGACAGCCAAGGTGCCAATTCAACTTCGAGCAAGGTGTGCGCGCCGGTGTTGTTGTGACTACAAAAGATAGGCAAGGTGCCGCTTCAACCGTGCCAGACAAAAGGCAGGCGAGGTGCCACAAACGCAAAAAAGGCCCTTGAAGGGCCTTTTTTTGATGCGAACCGCGCCTGAAAGCGACGGCATCTGGTTGGTGGAACTGGCCACGCATCTCTTACGAGACTTTGAGGCTGTTAGGCAAGTTGACGACGGTGATCGGGGTGTTGACGGTGTAGGTCTTGTCGAGACGGTCGCCGTTGTTGGTGGCTTGGGTCATTTGTGCGACGGTGCCGTGAACGATCAATTGGGGAGCCTGATAGGATTTTTTCATGGGTGTCACCTCCTGTGTGGTGAAGGATGGTTCGAAAGGTCGAAGCACGCTTGTTTCTGCCGGAGACAGCGCTGTTCTGTTTGGCCTTGGGAAAGACCGAGTTAGAATCTCTCACCGGCTTTTAGGCCAGTGAGAAGTTTCTTCACGAGAACGTGAGTTGGGGCTTGGGCGTGTTGTCCGGGAACAACTTGTCGGTGAAGTTGCCTTGACCGGTGGCCTGGGTCATTTGCGCGACGGTGCCGTGAACGACCAATTTGGGAGCCTGATAGGATTTTTTCATGTATGTCACCTCCTGTGTTTCAAAGAATAAACAAACGCTTGAGCTGGCTTCGGCAGAAACAAACGGGCTTCAACTGATGTGAGCGCCTTTGTGGAGCACCTGTCAATCGAACACTTCAAGAATACCCGATTTTTTGGTGCTATTCAAGCCGGTTTGCCGTTAAAATAGCTTTAACTGTCAAACATCTCATTGCATTGTTTTATAACTCTTCTTCAAATGTCGGTGAAGCGCGCGTCGCGCCTTCGAGCCACAGGCCAAGCGACATCACGCGCCCCAAAGCTAACGCTTTGGTAGCGGCCTCATCCGAAGACGAGGCGCCGGGCGTTTCGCTTTGCAGCGACACCCACAATTCGCGTAAAAGCGCCGGTTCGATGAAGCCTTCGACGGCGCTCGCGGCGCCATCCCAGCGCTGCAACGTGCGCTCGATTTTGTCGCCTTCGAGTTCGCGCAGACCGTAAACGAGTTGCGGC
>JAABUR0100006876.1_pt1 | contig 13691 bp, 13 predicted proteins | sample 5560091 | NCBI WGS metagenome assembly JAABUR01 (sample SAMN10711879, study PRJNA513375) | rock metagenome | isolation source: Antarctica rocks | place: Antarctica: Victoria Land, University Valley sud
GTGTGCGGCTCGAACGGATCGCCGATACCGATGTCCCCACCTGGCTCACCATCCCCCTCTCGGTCATCTGGATCGTCGGGATGATCAACGCGCTGAACTGGCTCGACACGATGGACGGCCTCGCCGGAGGGGTCTCCCTGATCGGGGCGTTCGCCCTCTTCGGTGCCAGCCTGCTCCAACGCGGGCCGAACAACGAATTCCCGCAACAGAACTCGATCGCGCTCCTCGGCCTGGCGCTCGCGGGCGCGTGCGTCGGCTTCTTGGTCTACAATTTGCCCCCCGCCCGGATCTTCATGGGGACCAGCGGCTCGATGTTCCTCGGCTACGCGCTGGGGGTGATCTCGATCATCGGCGGCGCGAAGATCGCCACCGCGATCCTCGTCCTCGGCCTGCCGATCCTTGACACGGCGCTCGTGATCCTGCAACGCTTGCTCGGGCGACGCTCCCCCTTCCAGGGGGGCGACGGAGCGCACCTCATCCATCGCCTCGTGGCGGCGGGCTACAGCGTGCGCCAGATCGTCGCGCTGGTCTATACGCTAACGGCCCTCTTCGGCATCCTCTCCCTCTCGCTGGTGCGGGAGCAGAAGATCATCGGCTTCCTGTTGCTGGCGGCGATCATGGGCGGGATCCTCTTCGCGCTCCGTCGCCGCGCCATCAGGCAGGGCACGAGCGGGGATGGCGCAGGCTCGCGGGCCTGATCCCGAACGGGGACGACATACCGCGACGATCGCGGAAACGCCGCCGCAGTGATGCAGCAAACGACCCGGCAGGATGATCCTGCCGGGTCGCATCGTTTCTTCTCGATGGGGAAGTTACCCCGTGACCGGTGCCGACGCCTGCGCCATCTCGTCCGCTTGTGCGGCGGGGAGCTGCGCCTCCTCGACGAGGAGGTGCGGCAGGTTGCGCCGCACCGGATAGAGCCGTCCGCACGAGGCGCAGGTGTACCGGTCGGCGCGATGGGCGAGGTCGCCGCCGCAGACCGGGCAGGCGAAGAGCGCGTCGAGGTCGATGGTGCGCGCTGTCCCCTTGCGCCGCCGGGTCAGGCGCTTGGCGGCATTGACGAGTGGCTTCGGCGTGTGATCGTTTGCGAAGGAGAGGACATCGCCCTTGAGGGCGCTGCGCCAATCCTCCTGCGGCAGCGTCAGGCGGCGCAAGGTTGCCGGGTCGCGGAGATCGAGCGGCGAGTCCTCGCGGATCTCGAACTCGATCCCGCCCTCCCACTCGTGATCGACGTAGAAGAGGGCCGGCATGCTGCGGCTGAAGCGCGCGAAGCGCGGATTCCGCGCGTAAAGGTAATCGAAGAGATCGCCGAAGGTTTCCTCTCCCTTATTCGGGTGCAGGATCAGACGGCCATCGATCAGGTTGACGTACCAGCGGTGGAACGACCAGTGGAAGAGTTTTTCGGCCACTTCCGCCGGCGACTGGATCCAGCCGCGCTTGCCGACACGCGTGATCTCGCGGATGAATTGCGCCGGGTCGTCCATGTGTTCGAGGATGTGGAAACAGACGACGTAATCGAACGCCTTATCCTTGAAGGGGAGGTGGTGGGCGTCGGCCACGATCAGGGGGCGATCGATCCGCAGATTGCCGCCGCGCTCGGTGTTATCCTCGATGTAGCGATCGACCAGCACATCGGAGCGGGGATTCGGGCGATCGCCACTCCCGATCTCCAGCACCAGATCGCTCTCGCCGATTTGTCCGAGTTTCAGCGCCACGCTCGCCCCTTCCCTGTTCCGAATCTCCGTTATCCTGCGGCGGCAAAGTGTACCACAGCACCCTCGCGGGCAAATACAAAAGCACCGCCCCTCGGGTATCCCGAGGGGCGGTGCAAGCGCGCTTGATCGGATTACGCCCGGTTAGGCGTCGAGGCCACGCCGACTGGCATCGTGGTCGTCCATGTCGGCCTTCATCGCCTCGACATCCTGGCGGACGACGAAGGTACGACCGCTCATGTCGTCACGCACGTAGTCGAGCGACTTGTCGTCCATCCAGCGGTAGATGGTCGGGCGCGTGACGTTGAGGATAGTGGCGGCATTGCCGATCGAGACGAGGTCACTCGGCTCGAAGGAGCGCAGCTTCGCCAGGGAGAGCATCTTGCCGAGCGGCTGCTCCCAAAAGGAACGCGGGACCGTGTAGGTCTCGGATCCGACAGGCCAGAAGAGGAGTTGCAGGACCGCATCGATAGCGCCCAGCACTTCCTCCCGTCCGGCGCGCATCGCCCCCGCAGCGATCTGCGAGAGGCGGGCCAGATCCTCGCCGAGCGGCCCTTCGCGGAGCTGCTCGGTATTGATGCGCGTCACCGCCCCTGGGAACAGGCGACTGATGATGCGATGGTGCTGGCTGTAGACGAGTTGCAAGGCCTCGTCGACAATCCCGGAATAGTCATCGCTCCCCGCGGCGGTCGGGTGCACGGGCGGGCTCCTTTCGCGTCCGTACTATTGATTACGCTTCCCGCATTGTACGTTCCCCTTGCAGATATGTCAATAGCCTTGACGGCTATTTGCGAGCCGTGCGGCCACGCCTCTCCGTGCGCCAAATTTCGCCCGTCAGCGCGGCGTTCGCAACCCGCTTACGTACGCTGATCGCCGTGTGCCACGCCGTCACCGGGAGCCGCCGACCTGGCACACTCTACGTGGCACACCCTAATGGAAATAGAGGCGGGGTTATGCACAGTCAGTGGGGTGATACTGCCCTGTCGCACCAGCCCCGCGATCCGGCTTGGTTGCCCGGTAGTGCCCGACAAAGGTGCGGTGGTGACCGCCAGCCCGACAACACCGCGATGCTCCCGCAGGCGTGTGTCCGACCGTGAATAAACCCTGGAAATACCGAGGCCGATTCTTGACGCTCCACACGAACGCGGCTATACTACATCGCGTACCGATGCAGGTGGCGGTTCGGCTTCGAGTTGCCGGTGTCGTCGGGTGCGAAGGGTCGTAGCTCAATTGGCAGAGCAGCGGTCTCCAAAACCGCAGGTTGCAGGTTCGATTCCTGTCGACCCTGGTATCGCCCTCAACGGGGTTACAAGGGGGCGCAGCCAATGGCTCGCCCCCTGTTCTATGCGTTACTCTTCTTGATCTCTGCGACTGGTTACGCGCGACGAGCGGCGCGGTTGGAGGATGGTGGCCGATGGTGAACAAGAAAGTGACCCCGACGACGCCAACGCCCCGTTCTGCCAGCGTGCCACAGCGCAAAGCGCGCCCGGCAACGGCGGAGCGTGTCGGCGCGGCCACCGCGAAGACCGCCCCCCCGCAGCGGACGGTGCCGCCGAAGCCGAGTGTGGCGGCGTCCCGTTTCGAGGGTGTGCAGCGCGGCGTCCGTGAGACAGTGGCCGAGCTCAAGAAGGTGCAGTGGCCGGATCGCCTGACGACACGAAACCTCACCCTGGTAGTGATCGGCATGTCTGCGGCGCTCGCCGTAATCCTCGGCCTGCTGGATGCCGGGCTGACGCGCGCGATCGAATGGTTGGTTCGACTGCCGCTTGGTGGTTAAGCGCGAGGAAACGGCGGTGACACAGGAAATGCAAAACTCGACCGAGTCTCCACGCACGCGGCGGCGACGCCGTGCCGAAGGAGCGGCCCCTGCCGATACGGCGGGGCAGGATGAGCAGTCCGGGCAACCGCATTGGTACGTCATCCACACCTACTCGGGGTACGAGAACAAGGTCAAGAAAAATCTTGAGCAACGTGTCGGCACACTCGACATGGCGGACAAGATCTTCGAGATCGTCGTGCCGACCGAGGAAGAGATCGAGATCCGCAACGGCCAGCGCCATACGGTGCAGCGCAAAGTCTTCCCCGGCTACGTGCTGGTGAAGATGGTGATGTCCGACGACTCCTGGTATGTCGTGCGGAATACGCCGGGCGTCACCAGTTTCGTGGGGATGGGTAACAAGCCAACCCCGCTCGGCGATAGCGAGGTCCAGACGATCATCAAGCAGATGGCCGCCGAAGCCCCGCGCGTGAAGGTGACCCTGGCGGTCGGCCAGGCGGTGCGGATCATCGACGGTCCATTCGCGGATTTCCAGGGGTTGATCGACGAGATCAATCAGGAGAAGGGGAAAGTCAAGGTACTCGTCTCTTTCTTCGGTCGCGAGACCCCGGTTGAACTCGACTTCTTGCAAGTCGAGAAATTGGTGAAGTAGCGACCGCCCCTTGCGGCGGCGCATTCGAGGCTAAGGAGGATGGGGCGTGGCAAAGCGCGTTAAGGCGATCGTCAAACTCCAGTTGCCCGCAGGGAAGGCGAACCCGGCACCGCCGGTTGGTCCCGCCCTCGGTCAGCATGGTGTGGCGATCATGAATTTCGTCAAGGAATACAACGAGCGCACGTCGGCGCAGGCGGGTCAGGTCATCCCGGTCGTGATCACGATCTTCGAGGATCGCTCGTTCACCTTCGTCACCAAGACCCCGCCGGCCGCCGATCTGCTGCGTCGCGCGGCGGGGATCGCTAAGGGTGCCGGGAACCCGATCAAGGACAAGGTCGGCAAGATCACGGCGGCGCAACTGCTCGAGATCGCCGAGCTGAAGATGAAGGATCTGAACGCCATCGATGTGGCGGGCGCGCAGAAGCAGATCGAAGGGACCGCGCGCAGCATGGGCATCGAGATCGTCGCCTGAGCCCGTCTCGCCGGTTGGTGAGGGGCCATCGCTATTGGTGGGAGGGTCGCTTGACCCGCTCGTACCACGAGGAGAGCCGATAATGGGCAAGCACGGCAAGAAATACGAGCAAGCGGTCAAGCTGGTCGAGCTGGACAAGCAGTACAGCCCCGACGAGGCCGTCGGCCTCGTCAAGAAGATCGCCTATGCGAACTTCGATGAGACGGTCGAGGTCCACTTCAAGCTGGGGATCGACCCGCGCCACGCCGATCAGCAGGTACGCTCGACCGCCTCGCTGCCGCACGGCACCGGCAAGCAGGTGCGCGTGGTCATCTTCGCCGAGGGCGATGCGGCGCGCGTGGCCCGCGAGCAGGGGATCGAGGATGTCGGCAGCGACGACCTGATCCAGCGCATCGAGGGTGGTTTCATCGATTTCGACATCTCGATCGCGATGGCCGATCAGATGGCGAAGGTCGGGAAGCTCGGGCGCATCCTGGGGCGGCGCGGCCTGATGCCGAACCCCCGCAGCGGCACGGTCGTTCGCGCGGTGGAAGACTTGCCGCGCGTGCTCGAAGAGGTACGCGGCGGTCGCGTGGAGTTCCGCAACGATCGCACCGGGCTGCTGCACGTGGCGATCGGCAAGAAGAGCTTCAGCGAGGATCAGATCCTCGACAACATGATGTCGCTGATCGACGCGGTCAACCGTGCCAAGCCGACCGGTGCCAAGGGCGTCTACGTGCAGAGCATCACGCTTAACACCTCGATGAGCCCCGGTGTGCCGCTCGATGTCACCGCCGCCCTTGCACCATCGAGCCCGCGCCGCTAAACTAGTACAGCGTGCTCGGTATTCCTCCGGGGTTTCGTAGCGCGATTTTCCTGCTACAACGCCAAGAATACTACCGAGCTATTCCGAGCGCGCTGTACTAGCCTGCGTCCCATGAAGAGGGCGCTTTCCAATCGCATACTTCCCATCTACCGCCGTAGATAGCTGGCGCGCTCGTCTATACCACGAGTCGCTTAATCGGGACCAGCTGAGGCTGCCAGGTAGCAAACAGGGGTGTTGCGTGGACACACGGTCCGCCAAGCCCCGGTCTTTGCGCCCCATGCCTTACCCGGCATGGGGCGCGTTTCGTTAACAGTCGGGGGGAAGATGCGCTCGGCGGGGCGTTCGGGGACCGGCAACAACATTCGGTAGAGGGAGGGGGTGAGAAGAGTGCCAACACCGAAGAAACAACAGACTGTCGGCGAGTTGCGCGAGATCCTGGATCGCTCGACGCTGGCGGTGATCGCCGATTATCGCGGACTCAAAGTGAGTGAGCTAGAGGATCTTCGTACACGTCTGCGTGCCGCCAATGGCGAGGCGCGGGTGGCGAAGAACACGCTGATCACGATCGCGGCCAAGCAGAGCGGCAAGGAGAGCCTGGAGCAGTACCTCTCCGGGCCAACCGTGCTGATCACCGCCAACGCTGACCCGGTCAGCGTGGCGAAGGTGATCGGCGATTTCGCCCGCACGTCGCGCATCCTCCAGGTGCGCGGTGGCATCGCCGGGCAGCGCACGATCGACGAGGCCGCGCTGGCGACGATCGCGACGTTACCGTCGCGCGAAGTACTCCTCGGGCGTGTCGTCGGGCAGATCCAGGCGCCATTGTATGGCCTGGTCAGCGTCCTCAGCGGGACGATCCGCAAGTTTGCCTACGTCCTCCAGGCGCGCATCGACCAGCTTGGCGGAGCGCCGAGCGGCGAGGCCGAGGCCGCAGCGGGCGATTAAGCGCGCCGCAACGAGCGTCGGTACTGCATAACGGCGAATGCTACCCGCGAGGGTACGAATAATAAAGGAGCATAAGGTGGCGTACAACAAAGAGGAGATCATCTCCGCGATCGAGCAGATGAGCGTGCTGGACCTGGCCGATCTGGTCAAGGCGCTCGAGGAACGCTTCGGTGTCTCCGCTGCGGCCCCGGTCATGATGGGCGGCGGCGGCGGCGGCGCACCGGCTGAGGCGGCGGCCCCCGAGGAAGAGCAGACCGAGTTCAACGTCGTGCTGACCGAGATCGGGCCGAACAAGATCCAGGTCATCAAGGCCGTGCGCGAACTCACCAGCCTCGGCCTCAAGGAAGCCAAGGATCTGGTCGAGGCCGCCCCGAAGGCCGTCAAGGAAGCGGTCACCAAGGACGAGGCGAACGCCGCCAAGGAGAAGCTGGAATCTGCCGGCGCGAAGGCGGAAGTCAAGTAACCAGCCGCACCAGTTGGGCGCGAAACGGGGTCGGGTGGCAACGCCACCCGACCCCGTGCGTATGGATGGCCTATCCTCCCACGCCACGCACGAATCGGGTCAGCCGTCCGGCAGATCGGTGTTACGCCTCGTATCCCCGCACGCAACACCTGAGCGACACCACATAACGCCTTAAGCGTATTCGCCGGAAAACACTGCGGTGTCGGTGTATCGTGCCGTCGCGTGGCCACCGCACTTGCCTCCCATTATGCCTACCGCGTTGCCATCACCCGACCGTGTTAAAAGCGAAGCCCCGGCATTGTGAGCCGGGGCTGCTGTTCTTTCATAGCGCAACGGGTGGAAAGGGGTGGGAATGAGGAGCTTTAGGAGACTTCAGAGGCGTGGGAAGGGGGGGTATCGGAGGGGCCACCCGCGCTGCTGATCGCTATATTTCCTTGTAGCGCAACTCTCGTGCCACGGCAGAAAACGCATAGTGGCACAGCGCCATTGCTGTACCACCCGTCCCCAATCCCTATTCACTTTCCCCCCGGTATCTATCAGTATATCATCAACGCGCAACACCCTACCCGCGCTGCACAATGTGCGTCATCGTCAGCCACCGTCGTCGCGCTCGGCAACGCCGAGTCCCATTCTTCGTGTATCGTATGCTTGGGGCTCGCTCGTCGCTCAGGTAGCAGCATACGCACCAAACACGCCCTACCAGCGCGGCTTCCTTGCCACAGCATCCTTGCCACAGCATCCTTGCCACAGCAATAGAAATCACGCCCTTGACGCACTACGCCGTACCGCGTACACTTACGACCACTTGGTGAGGTCCGCAAGGGATCACTTCGTCACGACGGCATAGGTCGTTTTTGGCAGCATTGCTAGGAAAACATCGGGGCGTGGCGCAGTCCGGTAGCGCACTTGGCTGGGGGCCAAGTGGTCGGAGGTTCAAATCCTCTCGCCCCGACCAAGCAAATCGCTAGTTACAGCTGGGAAAACAAGCAAGAGCCCCGACCGGACTAATACCCGGTCGGGGCCTTTGTGTGCAACCCGTGTGCAACCGTCTTGGGGCTAGGCGAAGAGCGCATCCAACTGATCGGCAGCAGCTCGCCCCATGCTCGGGATCAGGTGGCTATAAATGTCGAGGGTCATGGCAATGGTGCTGTGACCGAGGCGCTCTTGCACGACCTTGGGGTGGGTACCCTGGACCAGCAGCAACGTCGCGGCAGTGTGGCGTAAGGCATGAAAGGAAATATCCGGTAATCCGGCGCGCACCAATATCGCCTTAAACGCCCGCACAACGTTACGGTGATTCAATGGGCGTCCCTGATAGGTGCAAAACACGAGATCGTTGTGCGACCACTCTGGCCCTGCGATCAACCGCTCCTCAGCCTGCGTGCGCTTGTGCTCGCGCAGGACCGCGACGCATGACTGGGGCAGATCGATCGTTCGCCGCCCCTTAGCAGTCTTGGGCTCGTTGAGGGTACCGTCGCGCAGCAGTTGCCGCTGAACGCGCAGTGTGTGCCGGGTTAAGTCCACATCGGCCCACTTTAGGCCGAGGAGTTCCCCCTGTCGCATCCCAGTCGCCAGTGCGACAGTCAGCAGTCCCCGCCACCGATCGTCGCCCAGCACCGCGAGCAAGATACGCACCTGATCGGCATCGAGTACCACCACTTCCTTGCGGGACAGGCGTGGAGGCTGCACCAGGGTCGCCACGTTGCGAGGGACAAGATTCCAGTCCACCGCCTGTTGCAGCGCCCGGCGCAAGGCCGCGTGGACGTTGCGGACGGTCTTGGGGGCGAGGCCACGGGCGAGGAGTGCGCCGTAGAGCCGCTGGACATCGCCGGGTTGGAGTTGGGCCAGCTTCACCCTACCCAACGTCGGCAGCACGTAGAGCCGGGTCAGGTCGCCGTAGTTCTTGCGCGTGCTCGTCCTGACCGAGTGCGCGACCACATCGGCGAGCCAGCGCTCGATGTGTACCGCGAGGGTCAGCCGCTCGGCCGGTGGCATCAGCCCCTTATCGGCGTCGCTCAGGAGCTTACGTAGCTGCTCCTGGGCCTCCTTGTGAGTCTTCGCAACGACGCCCGCGCGCTGGCCGTTGATCGTCGCCTGTGCCCGCCATTTGCCGCTCGGTAGCTGGTGGATGCTCCCCTCGCCATTCCCGCGCTTGCCTGCCATCGTGTAGACTCCCCCCGCCGCTGGTGGGATAAGCACTGGCGGCAACGCGGCGTGCGTAGTTCAAGCTACGCCGCCGCCTCCTCTTTTCCCGCTTCCTCGATGGCGCGGGCGAATTCCGTGATCGCCGCCGGTTCGACCCCCAGCGCCGACGCGATCTTTTTCAGCGTGGCGAATCGTGGCACGATCTGCCCGGCTTCAACCTGGACGATCGTGCGCGTCGAAACACCGGCCAGCGCCGCCAGTTCGCGAATCGTCAGCACCCGTGCCGCCCGTGCTTCCCGTAACGTCTGCATCGCCTTACCTCCTTGCAAGTATTGTACCACAAAGATACACCACTGTATATACACACTTGACACTGTAGTATGTTTGTGGTATCTTATAGGTAGAGGCAACACCGCCTCGCAGGCACAAAGAGGCCCCACCGCCGAGCCCTGGTAAGCAGACGGTGGGGCCACAAGCGGGCAGAAGCCCAAGGAGTTATACCATGAGCGCCCGGACCGCCGCGCAGCACACCGCCGACGAGCTGACCTACCACGGCACCAGCGGCGAGATCGCCGTCTTCTCCGCCGCCAGCACCAGCCGCCCCGGCGCACGCAACTTCACCTATCGCGATACCGTCACGGGTGAGTCCTACTGCGAATGCCGGGGCGCGGAATGCGGGCGACGGTGCTGGCACCTCGACTGGCTGGAGACCGCCTGGATCATGACCCGCGTCGCCCCGTTCGTCGCCAGCCTGGACGCCGCCGCATTGTGCGCCACCGGCAGCGCCGCCGGATCGCGGCTCAGTGACGGCAGCGCCACCGTCACCGACATCGCGGTCTACTATCAGAGCCGGGTCGAATACCGCCGCCGCCGGGCGGCGGCCCCGGCCCCGGTGATCGTGTTCCCGACCGTCGCCGTCGCCGTGGCCGCATAGGGAGAGGGGGAACGACGATGACGACGATCAACGACACGCTGCGCGCCCTGGTCGCCGAGATGACCGAAGGCGACGTGCCCGACCCGCTGGCGCAGCCCTGCACGCTCGCCCTGCTCTGGACCGATCTCGCCCGCCTCGCCGGGGAACCCTTGCCCGCCGAAGTCGCCGCGCTGGTGGACGCGCCGATCCCGCTGCGCCGCTTGCGCCCGGTGCCGAAGCGCGCCATCCGGCACGAAGCGTGGGGAGGGCAGATCGTACCGGACATATAGCTCTAGCCCTCGCACACTCCCCGATCTATGCTCTGGAGGGAATGGCAGTGCTCCTCTTTCCCTCCTCTGTCTTGCCCTGCCGCACCCCCCACGTGCGGCAGGGCTCCCCTAGGTCCACCGCTTGACGGACGGGAGGGAAGGGGCGGCTGCTCCCGTCGGGGCCGTTGTTCTTTGCGTCGGGATATAGCACGCTGCACGACGTGACTGTGCGCCCGTCCAGTGACTGCTGCGGCTGCTTCTGCCATGCTAGGAGGCAGGCGAGGCGGTGGGGACACGTCCAGCCGGGCGCTTCCCGCCGTAGTACTACTCAGGGGTGGCAAGTCGGCCATTTGTCATCGATACCGGCGCAAGCCGCCGGTCACAGCGCACGGTTTTGCTGAGGCCCGCCCCTCGCTGATCCTTGTCACAGCAGGGCCCGCCTGGTCCCCCACGAGGGGGGTCCGCATGAGTACTGCGCCGATCCGGCGCGGGCACTGGAGGAACGTCATGTCGCAACCGGACGGCCAGCGGGTCAGCGTGATCGTGCCGACCCTCAACGAGGCGGAGAACCTGCCCCACGTCCTCCCGCGCATCCCGGCCTGGGTGCACGAGGTGATCGTGGTGGATGGGCACTCGGTCGACGACACCGTGGCGGTGGCGCGGGCGCTGCTGCCGGCGGTGCGGATCGTGATGCAGGAGGGGCGCGGGAAGGGCGCCGCGTTGCGCACCGCGTTCCGGGCCGTCACCGGCGACATCATCGTGATGCTCGACGCCGACGGCTCGACCGCGCCCGAGGAGATCCCGCTCTACATCGGGGCGCTCCTGGCCGGGGCCGACTTCGTCAAGGGGTCGCGGTTCATGCAAGGGGGCGGCACGAGCGACATGACCCTCTTGCGTAAGCTTGGCAACGGCGGGTTCGTGGCGCTATCGCGCGTCCTCTTCGGCAGCAAGTACACCGACCTCTGCTACGGCTACGCGGCCTTCTGGACCCGCAACGTCCCGGCGCTGCGCCTCAATGGCGACGGCTTCGAGATCGAGACGATGATGAACATCCGCGCCATACAGGCGCGCTACAAGGTGGCCGAGGTGCCCAGCTTCGAGGCGGATCGGGTCCACGGGGTCGGCCGCCTGCAGACCTTCCCCGACGGCTTCCGCGTCCTGCGGACCATCGTCCGCGAATTCGTGCGCCCGAATCCCGCCTGGGCGGAACGCGCCCCCGGCACGGATCGCCGCCGCAACGCCACCGCCCGCTACCGGGGCAAGGAGCGGCGCAGCGGGCGCGACCGGCGCGCGGAGGCCGCCGCCCGCGCCGCCGCGCTCGCCCCCGAGCAGGTCGAGACCGCGGCCCCCGGACCTGCGGCATCCTTATCCGTGGACGCGCGCAAGAGGCCCCCTTCCTCATAGAAGGGCAGGGGTCGAAGGTACCGCTGGAGACGACGAACGGGTATCGCTATTGGCACCGATGCCCGTTCGTCACGCCAGTGCAGACTGAGTATCAATATCTCTCCCCTTGCTCTCCTCACTCCCGGCCCCGCCCGCCCCCCATGCGGGCGGGGCTCCCCTTCCAGCGATCCCACTACAGCGCCCCCGCCCATCCGGTATACTCCGCAGCAACAATCGACAGCGTGAACAGCAAGGACGGAGCGGCGCAGATGGTCGGCGGCACCCTGACTCCGCAGGAGTTCGTTACGAAGTGGCGTGGCGCGCAACTCAGCGAACGAGCCAGCGTGCAGGAGCACTTCCTCAATCTCTGTATCCTCTTCGGCCAACCCTCCCCTGCCGACGCCGATCCTACCGGCTCCTGGTACACCTTCGAGAAGGGCGTCACCAAGACCGGCGGCGGGCAGGGCTTCGCCGATGTCTGGAAGCGCGGCTTCTTCGCCTGGGAGTACAAGAAGAAGAAGCGCGACCTCGGCGAGGCTTTCAAGCAATTGCTCCTCTACCGCATCCCTTTGGAGAACCCGCCCCTCCTCGTCGTCTGCGACATCGACCGCTACGAGATTCACACCAACTTCACCGGGACGGCGGAAAAGGTCTATCGCTTCACGAACGAGCAGATCGTCGAATCGGAGACGTTGCGTGTCCTGCGTGCCCTCTTCGACAACCCCGAGGCGCTGCGACCCGCCCTGACGATTCAGCAGGTGACGGAGGATGCCGCGCGGCGCTTCGCCTCCCTGGCGGACGGGCTGCGCGCTCGCGGGATCGAGCCGCAACGCGCGGCCCACTTCCTGACGCAACTCCTCTTCTGCCTCTTCGCCGAGGACGTGGGGCTGCTCCCGCCCGATACGTTCGGCGAGGTCGTGCGTTTCGGTGTCCGGCGACCCGAGAGCTTCCTGCGCAACGTCACGACCCTCTTCATGGCGATGCGCGACGGCGGCGAGGCCAACCTGCACGAGATCGAGCGCTTCAACGGCGGGCTCTTCGCCGCGATCGACCCGCTCGCCCTGACGCCGCCCGAACTGGCGACTCTGGCCCAGGCGGCGGCGCTCGACTGGGGGAGCGTGGACACGGCGATCATCGGCACGCTGTTCGAGCGTTCGCTCGACCCCGGCAAGCGCGCGCAACTCGGGGCGCACTACACGGGGCGACCGGACATCCTGCGCGTCGTCGAGCCGGTCGTGCTGGCCCCGCTGCGCCGCGAATGGGAGGTGACGCGCGCGGCTGCCGAGGCGCTGCGCCTCGCCGCCGAGGCCGCGCTGACCCCGCAGACGCGTCGCAATCGGCAGGCCGAATTGACCCGTCTGCTGCTCGCCTTCAAGGAACGGCTGGCCGGGGTGACGATCCTCGATCCCGCCTGCGGGTCGGGCAATTTCCTCACCGTGGCGCTCGGCGCGCTGCTCGACCTGGAGAAGGAAGTCGTCACCTACGGGGCGACGGCGGGACTGCCCGCGTTCTTCCCCGAGGTTGGGCCGCGCCAACTGCGCGGGCTGGAGGTCAACGCCTACGCGCATCAGTTGGCGCAGGTGGCGGTCTGGATCGCCTACCTCCAATGGATGACCGCCAACGGCTTCCAGCCGCGTCGCGACCCGATCCTCCAAGCACTCGACACCATCCGCCTGCAAGACGCCCTGCTCGACCGCTCCGACCCCGCGCACCCGCAGGAAGCCGCGTGGCCCGAGGCGGCGTTCATCATCGGCAACCCGCCGTTCCTGGGCGGCAACCGCATCCGCCAGGAGTTGGGCAACGAGTACGTCGCCGCGCTCTTCAAGACCTTCGAGAGGCGCGTGCCCGCCTTCGCCGATCTCGTCTGCTACTTCTTCGAGAAGGCGCGGGCGATGATCGCCGCGCAACACACCGAGCGCGCCGGGCTGCTCGCCACTAACTCAATTCGTGGCGGTGTCAACCGGCGCGTCTTGGAGCGGATCAAGGAAACCGGCGACATTTTCATGGCGTGGTCGGATGAGCCTTGGGTTCTAGGTAACTGCAAAGAGAAAACCCTCCCATCCGGGGTATACTCCTCGCTACGGATGGTGTGGGAGGGTGTGAGGAGGGCAGCGATGGAACTGACCGCAGCGGTCAAGGCCTTGCTCCAGGACGCGGC
>JAABUR0100006880.1_pt1 | contig 13690 bp, 10 predicted proteins | sample 5560091 | NCBI WGS metagenome assembly JAABUR01 (sample SAMN10711879, study PRJNA513375) | rock metagenome | isolation source: Antarctica rocks | place: Antarctica: Victoria Land, University Valley sud
CTGTGGCGGCACCTGAGCCCGTCGTGGGGACCGCCGAGGTCGGTCCGTGCGAGCCAGCCCCTCATGTCGACGTCGACCCGCCCGTCGGCACTCGGCATCGCGTCCGACGCGAACGTGCGCGTGGCACTGGTGGACGAGGTGGACATCGTCCTTCCGGCCGCAGCCGCGATGTTCACCGACGAGATCGGCTACCCGCCGTACACCGGGTCGTCGAGGGGGTACCGCACGCTCATCGAGGGCCTGGTCGTCAAGGGCCACACGTTCATCTGGAGATCGGGTGACGAGGTGCTCTTCAAGGCGGATGTCGGCTCGGCGGCACTCGGGGCGGCCCAGATCCAGGGGGTGTGGCTCGCGCCCCGGCTGCGCGGCCAAGGGCGGTCGGTCTCGCTCATGGCGGCCGCGACCGAGCTGATCATGGACACCGTCGCCCCGCAGGCGACCCTCTACGTCAACGACTTCAACCTCCCGGCCCGGGCCGTCTACCGGACCCTCGGGTTCACGGAGGTGGGCACCTTCACCACGGTGCTGTTGTGACCACGTCGGGGCGCTGGCACACGACGACGGCCCGCTCCCCGCTGGGGACGGACCGTCGCAGTGCCTGGACATGCCAGGCGTTACTGGGTGAGCGGCGACAGGGTCGGGTCGTTGGCGTAGGCCTGCTTGGCGTTCTCCTTCGTCACGATGACGGGGGGAAGGAGGTTGGCCGGGACGACCTTGATGCCGTTGTTGTAGGACTTCGTGTCGGTGATCGTCGGAGCGGAGCCCTTCTGGAGCGCGCTGAGCATGCCGATCGTGGCCTTGACGAGGTTGCGGGTGTCCTTGTTGATCGTGGAGTACTGCTCGCCAGCCATGATCGACTTCACCGACTCGACCTCCGAGTCCTGACCCGTGACGACCGGGACCGGCTTGCCGGCCGCCTTGACCGACGTGATGACGGCCCGGGCGAGGGTGTCGTTGGGCGAGAGCACACCGTCGAGCTTGGCGCTGGTGTAGTAGGCGGTCAGCAGCGTGTCCATCCGCTTCTGGGCGTTCTCGGCCTTCCAGCCCTGCGTCACGACCTGCTGGAAGTCCTTCTGGCCCGAGGTGACCTTGAGGGTGCCGTCGTCGACCTTCGGCTTGAGGATGTCCATGGCACCGTCGAAGAAGACCTGGGCGTTCGCGTCGTCCGGTGACCCGGCGAAGAGCTCGATGTTGTAGGGACCCGTGGGCTTCTTCTTGGCCATGCCGTCGAGCAGGGCCTGCCCCTGGAGCTGGCCGACCTTGCGGTTGTCGTAGGCGACGTAGAAGTCGACGTCGCTGGTGTTCTTCAGGAGCCGGTCGTAGGCGATGACGACGGCGCCGGAGTCCTTGGCGGCCTTGAGCTGGGTCCCCAGCTGGGAGCCGTCGATCGCCCCGACGACGATGACCTTGGCACCCTTGGTCACCATGGCCTGGATCTGGTTCTGCTGCTCCGAGACGCCACCGTTGGCAAACTGCACGTCGGCCTTGAAGCCGGCGGCCGCGAGGTCGGTCTTGAAGAGGTTCTCGGCCAGGACCCAGTTCTCGGAGGTCTTCTGTGGCAGGGCCACGCCGACGACGGCGTCGGCGGCGAACCCGGAAGCCCCGCCTGCCCCGCCGGAGCCGGAGTCGTTGGCCCGGCCGCAACCGGTCATGGCGAGGACGGTCACGGTCGTGACCGCAAACACCTTGGCAAAGCTACGCATGTGATCTCTTTCCTGTTCTGCGTGTCTGATGCGAGGACACGGGGCTTGAACGCGCGCCGGACGGCGCCGACTCGAGCATGGGCTTCAGGAGCCCTGGCGGATGGACTCCTGAACCCGGGCGGTCTCCGTCGCCGCCGACGGGGGCTCCGGGGAAGACTGCTCGTCGGAGGGTGGTCCGCCGCGGAAGTTGCGCAGGATGAGCCCGATCATCGAGGCGCGGCCCTGGGACTTGTTGTAGACGTCGAAGGCGACCGCGATGAGCAGGACGAGGCCCTTGATGATCTGGGTGGCGTCCGCGCCGATGCCGAGGAGCTGAAGGCCGTTGTTGAGGACGGCCATGACGAGGCCTCCGATGATCGAGCCGACCACGGTGCCCACACCGGCGGTGACCGCTGCACCCCCGATGAACACGGCGGCGATCGCGTCGAGCTCCCACCCGACGCCGTCGAACGGGCCGGAGGCGTTGGACCGGGCGACGAACATCATCCCGGCCAGCGCCGCGAGGATCGCCATGTTCATCATGACGAGGAAGTTGACCTTCTTGCTCTTCACGCCGGACAGCTCCGCAGCGTGGCGGTTGCCCCCCACCGCGTAGATGTGCCGTCCGATGATGGTCCGGGAGGAGATGAAACCGTAGACGAGGACGAGGGCACCGAGGATCATCCCGGAGATGGGGAACGAAGTGCCCCGGCGACCGGAGGCGAACAGGAGCGTCGCGGCGATGATGGCCCCACAGACGAGCACGAGCCGGGCCCACATGACCCACGACTCCTCGACGTCTGCGCCCACCTTCATCAGGGACCGGCGACCTCGCAGCTGGCCGACGACGATGAGCGCACACAGGACGAGCCCGACCAGCACGGTGAGGTTGTTGTAGCCCGAACTCGGGCCGACCTCCGGCAGGTAGCCCGCCCCGATCTGCTGGAAGTCGGCCTTGACGGGGACGGTGTTCGACTTCCCGACGAACTGGTTGGCGCCGCGGAAGATGAGCATCCCCGCCAGGGTGACGATGAAGGCCGGGATGCCGACGTAGGCGACCCAGACGCCCTGCCAGGCACCGATCAGCGCGCCGAGGGCCAGGCCGAGCAGGATCCCGACGAACCACGGGAGGTTCCAGTCACGCATCGCGATGGCGACGACGATGCCGACGAAGGCCGCGATGGAGCCCACGGACAGGTCGATGTGGCCGGCGATGATCACGAGGACCATGCCGATCGCGAGGACGAGGATGTAGGAGTTGCCCTGGAACAGGTTGATGACGTTGTCCGGGGTCAGCGTCAGCCCCCCCGTCCTGATCTGGAAGAAGATGATCAGGGCGACGAGGGCGAAGATCATCCCGAGCTGTCTCGTGTCGCCGCCGAAGATCCGCTTGACCGTGCCCATCGAGAACCCCGGGCGGTCGCCGCTCTGGCGGGTGGCGGTCTCGCTGCTCATGCGCTCTCTCCCAACGACGCGGTCCGGCCGGAGGTGGTGCGGGTCATCAGACGCATGAGGGACTCCTGGTCTGCCTCGTTCTTGTCGAGGACGCCGGTGATCGCGCCCTCGAAGATCGTGTAGATGCGGTCGGACAGGCCGAGCAGCTCGGGCAGCTCCGAGGAGACGAGGATGACGCCCTTGCCCTCGCTTGCCAGCCGCTGGATGATCCCGTAGATCTCGAACTTGGCGCCCACGTCGATGCCACGGGTGGGCTCGTCGAGGATGAGCAGGTCCGGCTCGGTGAACAGCCACTTCGCCAGGACGACCTTCTGCTGGTTGCCACCGGACAGCTTGTTCACGCCCTCGTCGACGGATGGAGCCTTGGTGCGCAACGACTTCCGGTACGCCTCCGCGTAGGTGTACTCCTCACGTTCGTTGACCGCGAAGCCGTGCGTGATGCGGGACAGCCGAGCCGACACCGTCGTCTTCTTGATGTCGTCGAGTAGGTTGAGCCCGAGCGACTTGCGGTCCTCAGTGACGTAGGCGAGCCCGTGCTCGATGGCCGAGGCGACGTTGGGCAGCCGGAGCTCCTCGCCGTCCTTGATGATCGTGCCGCGCACGTAGGTGCCGTAGGACCGGCCGAAGAGACTCCGCATGAGCTCTGTGCGGCCGGCGCCCATCAGCCCGGCGAATCCGACGATCTCACCGCGGCGCACCGTGAAGCTGCTGGCCTTGCACACCAGCCGGTCCGAGACGGTGGGGTGTCGCACGGTCCAGTCGCGCACCTCGAAGAACGTCTCGCCGATCGTCGGGGTGTGCTCCGGGAAGCGCGACTCGAGGTCACGGCCGACCATGCCGCGGATGATGCGGTCCTCGTCGACGCCGTCCTCCTTGACCCGCAACGTCTCGATCGACCTGCCGTCGCGGATGATGGTGATCGCGTCCGCGATCTGCTCGATCTCGTTGAGCTTGTGGCTGATCATGATGCACGTGACGGCCTTGGAGCGCAGCCCGGCGATGATCTCGAGGAGGTGGAGGGAGTCCCCCTCGTTGAGCGCCGCCGTGGGCTCGTCGAGGATGAGCAGCTTGACGTCCTTGGACAGCGCCTTGGCGATCTCGACGAGCTGCTGCTTGCCGACGCCCATGTCGCGCACCCTCGTGTCGGGGTCCTCGGACAGACCCACCCGCGCCAGGAGCTCCCGCGCCTTGACCCGGGTCGACATCCAGTTGATGACGCCGCCCGTGTTGACCTCGTTTCCGAGGAAGATGTTCTCGGCGATGGACAGCTCCGGGATCAGCGCCAGCTCCTGGTGGATGATGGCGATCCCGGCGTGCTCGCTGTCGCGGATGTTGTGGAAGGCGACAGGATGTCCCTCGAAGAGGATCGTGCCGCTGTAGCTGCCGGAGGGGTGGACGCCCGAGAGGACCTGCATCAGCGTGGACTTGCCGGCACCGTTCTCGCCGCAGATGGCATGGACCTCACCTCGTCGCACGACCATCGAGACGTTCGAGAGCGCCTTGACGCCCGGGAACTCCTTCGTGATGTCGTTCATCTCCAGGATGACCGACCCTGCAGTGGCCTTCGTCACCTCGCGCGGGTCGTCATGCGGCTCCCCGGGCTGCGTGGTGATGCTCATCGCGTCAGCACCTTTCCAGCCGCGGCTACGGTGTCGCGACCCGACCAAGATTCTCCTGCCCGAGCCCGGTGAGGGGCACCGGTTTCGGGGCGTTGGGCTATCACAACCCGGTAACGACATGGCCCTTCCGGGTGCCTGTCGCGCGGCCGCCTCGAACGGTGCCCTCTGTCGTGGGTCGGCCGCGGGAGGTAGCGGGAGGCGGCGGCTGGTTGGATTGGCCCATGGCACCCACCGGCCGGACCGGCGCACCCCGGCTGACCCACGAGCGGCTGACCCACGACCGGCTGACCCACGACGGGGTGGCACTCGCGGCGCTGTTCGTCGTGTCCGGCGTCGGGCACCTGGTCAGGCCGCAGGTCTTCGAGCGGATCGTCCCGCGGTGGCTTCCCGGTGCGCGGGCGCTGGTCTACATCTCCGGCGTCGGCGAGCTCGCCTGCGCCGCGGGGCTGCTGCACCCGCGGACGCGCCGGGTCGCCGGCTGGGCCAGCGCAGCCCTGCTGCTGGCCGTCCTGCCGGCCAATGTCCAGATGGCGGCGACGGCACACGAGGGCGCCCGCCGCGTCCCCGGGTCGAGGACGCGGCAGGCGGTGCGGGCGGCCACCCTCGCGCGCCTCCCGCTGCAGTGGCCGCTCGTCCGCGCGGCGCTGAGGGCAGCCGGCGCCCTGACGCCTGACGCCTGACGCACTGACGACCCGACGGCCCTTCAGTCAGGGCGAAGTCGGTTCCGCGACCCACCTCATCGGGTCGCCCCACCCGAGGTCGGACACGCCGTGCCTGTCGAGCGCGAGGGCAACGAGGGTCCGCCGGTGCGCCGCGAACGTCAGCACATGGGCGATCATGCCGCCGTACGTGAACACCTCGGCCGGCTCGCACAGCGCGTCGACGAAGGTGTCGTCGAGGCGCCCCGCCGCGCACACCTCGCGCACGTGGGTCAGGTACGCCGGCCACTCCCGGGCTAGCCGCTGCCGGAGGGAGGAGAGGCTCTCGTGCTCCTCGACCGCCCAGTCGTACTCACGGCTGGCGAGGGCGGCGTTCCACATCCCCATCTGCCCCACGAGGCGGGACAGCAGCCGGCGCACGGTGGCGGGGTCGGGGTCGTCGCCCAGGCCCATCGCGATGGGCTCGTCGAGCTGCTCCTGGCTCAGGCGCGCGGCGCGGGTGAGCATCTCACCGACGAGCCAGACGTGGTGCTCGACCATCCGGGTCAGCAGGTCCATGGGACTCACCTTTCGCTGGGCCGGCAGCCGAAGACTGCCGGATGGGTGGAAGTGGATGTCGCTGGGCCCCTCGATGCGGGTGGTGGTCGGCCGGGCTCGCCACACGCTCGGCGTGAGCCCGTAGCCCCGGGTGAACGCCCGGGTGAACGCCTCGTGGGAGCCGTAGCCCGCCTCGACGGCGACGTCGAGGATGCTCCGGCGGCTCGTCACGAGCCGGTATGCCGCCCGCTCGAGCAGCGCCCGGCGCCGCAGCGCGCGGGGCGGCTCGCCGGAGACGGCCGACACCATCCGGTCGAGGTGGAACCGCGACAGGTGCAGACGCGCAGCCAGAGCGGCACCGTCGGCCTCGTGGTCGTCCAGCGCATCGGCGAGGACGTCCACGAAGGCGGCGAAGGTGTCGGTTGCTGTGGTCATGTCACCCATCCTCGACAGGCGCGCAGCAGCCGGCTTGATCGCTCTTGCGCAGTCCGCGCCGAGCCTGTCACAGGACGAGGGGGACCGGCCGGCCGCTCCGGCAAGCGGGGTGAACGGCATACCAGGCGCTCGATATCCTTCGGGGGTCCCGCCCGACCGCCGGAGGAGAGCCAGTGGTGCTGCGCATGTCGACCCTGTTCCTGCGAACGCTGCGCGAGGACCCGGCCGACGCCGAGGTGCCGAGCCACCGGCTGCTCGTCCGGGCGGGCTACATCCGCCGGGTCAGCCCGGGGGTCTACACGTGGCTGCCGCTGGGGCTGCGGGTGCTGCGCAAGGTCGAGGCGGTCGTCCGCGAGGAGATGGACGCGATCGGCTCCCAGGAGCTGCTCTTCCCCGCGCTGCTGCCGCGCGAGCCGTTCGATGTCACCGGCCGGTGGACCCAGTACGGCCCCAACATCTTCCGGCTGAGGGACCGCAAGGACGGCGACTACCTCCTCGGCCCGACGCACGAGGAGATGTTCACCCTCGCGGTCAAGGACATGTACTCCTCCTACAAGGACCTCCCGCTGTCGATCTACCAGATCCAGACGAAGTTCCGCGACGAGGCCCGGCCCCGGGCGGGCCTGCTGCGCGGGCGGGAGTTCGTCATGAAGGACTCGTACTCCTTCGACGTCGACGACGCGGGGCTGCAGAAGGCGTACGACAGCCACCGCGAGGCGTACGTGCAGATCTTCGACCGGCTCGGCTTCGACTACGTCATCGTCGCGGCGATGGCGGGCGCGATGGGCGGGAGCAGGTCCGAGGAGTTCCTCGCCACCGCCGAGAACGGCGAGGACACCTACGTGCGCTGCCCCAGCTGCGGGTATGCCGCGAACGTCGAGGCCGTGAGGGTGCCGGTCCCCCCGGAGCAGGACTGGACGGACACGCCCCCGGCGCACGTCGAGGACACGCCGGACACCCCCACCATCGACTCGCTCGTGGCCCACCTCAACGCCCACCTGCCCCGCCCGGACCGTCCCTGGACGGCCGCCGACACGCTGAAGAACGTCGTCGTCACGGTGACCCACCCCGACGGCCGCAGCGAGGTGCTCGCGGTCGGGGTGCCCGGTGACCGGGCGGTGGACGAGAAGCGCCTCGCGGCCCAGCTCGACCCCGCCGAGGCCACGATCTTCGACGACTTCGCCGCCCTGCCCTCCCTCGTCAGGGGCTACATCGGGCCGCGGGTGCTCGGGTCGGACAAGGAGGCGGGGGTGCGCTACCTCGTCGACCCCCGTGTCGTCGCCGGGACCCGCTGGGTGACCGGCGCCGACGTCCCGGGCCACCACGTCGTCGACCTCGTCGCCGGCCGGGACTTCACGCCGGACGGCACCATCGAGGCCGCCGAGGTCCGCGCGGGCGACCCCTGCCCCAGCTGCGGACACGGGCTGGTCGCGGCCCGGGGCATCGAGATGGGCCACATCTTCCAGCTCGGCACGAAGTACTCCGAGTCTCTCGGGCTCAGGGTGCTCGACAAGCACGGCCGGCTCGTCACCGTGACGATGGGCTCCTACGGCGTCGGGGTGTCGCGGGCCGTCGCCTGCGTGGCCGAGGGCAACCACGACGAGCTCGGCCTCGTCTGGCCGCGCGAGGTCAGCCCCGCCGACGTCCACGTCCTCGCCACCGGCAAGGGCGACGACGTCCACCTCAAGGCCCAGGAGCTCGCTGCCGCCCTCGAGGACGAGGGGCTCGAGGTGCTCCTCGACGACCGCCGGTCCGCCAGCCCGGGTGTCAAGTTCAAGGACTCGGAGCTCATCGGCATCCCGACGATCCTCGTCGTCGGGCGCGGGCTCGCCGACGGCATGGTGGAGATCAAGGACCGGCGCACCGGCCAGCGACGCGAGGTCGGTGTCGGCGAGGCGGTCCACGCAGTGCTCGCCGAGGTGCGTCCCCCGGTGCGCGGCGGGGCCGCCCCCGCCTCATGACCGCCGCGGACGCCGGCGCTGCGCCACCACCCGCGACCCGGCCGGTTGCGGCCGTCATCTTCGACTGGGGCGGCACGCTGACCCCCTGGCACGACGTCGACCTGCAGGCGCAGTGGCGGGTCTTCGCCGAGGAGTCGGCCCTCACCGACGACGAGACGGCCGAGCTCGCGTCGCGCATCCACGCGGCGGAGGAGGCGGGCTGGCGGCGCGGCCGCGAGGGCTTCGCATCCGCCCGGATCGAGGAGATCCTCGCCGAGGCCGGGGTGGTGGCCGACGACCCGCGCGCCCTGGCGGGGCTCACGGCATACCGGACGTTCTGGGAGCCGCACACCCTCACCGACCCGCAGGTCCGCCCACTCTGGGAAGCCTTGCGCGAGAGGGGAATCCGCATCGGCGTCCTGTCGAACACGATCTGGTCGCGCGACTACCACCGAGACGTGTTCGACCGCGACGGCGTGCTCGAGCTCATCGACGCCGACGTGTACTCCAGCGAGACCCCGTGGGTCAAGCCCGCCCGCGAGATCTTCCTCGCGGCGGCCGCTGCCCTCGGCGTCGAGGCCGCCGCGTGCGTCTACGTCGGTGACCGCTCCTACGAGGACGTGCACGGGCCCCAGTCGGCCGGGATGCGCGCGATCTGGGTGCCCCACTCGACGATCCCCGCCAGCCAGCAGGTCTCCCACGACGCGACACCCGACGCGGTCGTCCAGGACCTGGCCGAGATCCTCGAGGTCGTCGAGCGCTGGCAGTCCCGGTGAGCGACCCAGCCGCCACGACGCTGGTCCTCATGGGGGCCGCCGCCTTCCTCGCCGGCTGGGTCGACGCCGTGGTCGGCGGCGGTGGTCTCATCCAGCTGCCCGCGCTGCTGCTCGGCTTCCCGGGCGCCTCGCCGGCCCAGCTGCTCGCGACGAACAAGCTCGGATCCATCTTCGGCACCGCGACGAGCTCGGTGACGTACTACCGGCGGGTCCGGCCGGACCTGCGGACGGCACTGCCGATGGCGGCAGTCGCCTACGTCGGGGCCATCGGCGGGGCCCTCATCGGGCTGCACATCCCCAAGAGCGCCTTCAACCCGATCATCCTCGTCCTGCTCGTCGCCGTGGGGGCGTACACCCTGCTCAACCCCGCCCTCGGCCTGGTGACCCGGCTGCGGTGGGCGGGCCGCCGGCACACGGTGACGGCCGCCGCGGTGGGGTTCCTCATCGGGGTGTATGACGGCGCCCTCGGGCCCGGGACGGGGTCGTTCCTCGTCTTCGCGCTCGTGGGACTGATGGGCTACGCCTTCCTCGAGGCGAGCGCCAAGGCCAAGATCGCGAACTTCGCCACCAACCTCGGGGCGCTCACGGTGTTCGCCCCGCAGGGGCTGGTCATGGTCAAGGTCGGTCTCGTCATCGCCGTGATGAACCTCGTCGGCTCGTATGCCGGCGCCCGCACCGCCGTCGCCCGCGGCAGCGGCTTCGTCCGCGTCGTCTTCGTGCTCGTCGTGTCGGCCTTCATCGTGCGGATCGGTGGCTCGCTGCTCGGGGCCTGGAGCTGACCCGACGGGCCTCGCGCCGTGCCGCCGAGCTCAGCGCAGAGCGGCGGCGAGGGCCTGCGGGCTCACCACGGGACGGTCGCAGACGAAGCCCCGGCAGACGTACGCCGCCGGGCCGCCGTCGACGAGCGGGCGGTCCGCAAGCAGGGGTATGCCGGGTGCGTCGGGCTCGCCGTGGGCCAGCACCAACCCGGGGGAGAGGCTCTCGCGAGTGACGGCCACCAGCGCCTCGGCGCCCTCCCCGGTGCCGACGACGGCGACCTGCAGCGGTCCGGCCGCCAGCGCCTCGGCGACGGCAAGGGTCCAGCCGGCGAAGCGCGGGTCCGTGGCGGCCACCGAGCCCGACGCGTCGACGGCCGCGGCGGCGGCCTCGAGGTGGCGGCTCGACCCCGTCAGCGCGCCGTAGGTGAGCAGGGCCCCGGCGAGGGCGGACTGCCCGGACGGCTCGGCGTTGTCGGAGCCGCCCCGAGGGCGCGCGAAGAGCGGTTCGGCGTCGTCGGCCGTGTCGTGGAAGCCGCCGTCGGGGGTCCGGAAGCGGCCCAGTGCCGTGTCGAGCAGGTCACCCGCGGCGGTGAGCCAGCGCGGCTCCATCGTCGCCTGGTGCAGCGCGAGCAGTCCCTCGGCGAGGTTGCCGTGGTCGTCGGCGACCGCCATCGCCTGGCCGACCCGGCCGTGCCGGGAGGAGCGGCGCAGCCGCCCGTCCACGACATGCGTGTCGAGCAGGAACGCCGCGCAGCGGCGCGCGGCGTCGAGGTAGCGGCGTTCGCCGAGCACCACCCCGGCCTCGGCGAGCGCGGCGACGGCCAGGCCGTTCCAGGACGTGACGACCTTGTCGTCGCGGCCCGGCTGCGGCCGCCCCGCGCGGGCGGTGAGGAGGCACTCGCGGACGCGGGCCCACCACGCCGGGTCGTCAGGGTCGCCCGGCAGCTGCAGGGTCGAGAGGCCGTGCTCGAAGGTGCCCGTCGGGGTCACCTCCAGCAGAGCGGCCGCGCGGGCACCGTCCTCGGCGCCGAGTACCTCCCTGAGCTGCTCGGGGGACCAGGCGTACGTCAGCCCCTCCACCCCTTCGGTGTCGGCGTCGAGTGCGGAGGCGAAGCCACCCTCCGCGGTCCCGAGGACGTCAAGGACGAAGTCAGCGGTCTCGCGGGTCACCCGGCCGGCGAGGGGCAGCCGGGTGGCCTTCCACCAGTGCAGGTAGACCCGCATCAGCTGCGCGTTGTCGTAGAGCATCTTCTCGAAGTGGGGGACCACCCAGGCGGCGTCCACGGCATACCGGGCGAACCCTCCAGCGAGCTGGTCGTACATCCCCCCGCGCGCCATCGCCTCGCAGGTCGCGCCCATCATCGCCAGGGCGCTGTCGTCGCCCGTACGCGCGTGGTGCCGCAGGAGGAACTCCAGGACCATCGAGGGCGGGAACTTCGGTGCCCGGCCGAACCCCCCGTTGTCCCGGTCGAAGACGCGGGCGAGACGCTGGACGGCGGTGTCGAGGGTCTCGGTCGTCACCGGGGCCACCGCGCCCGGCGCACCCGCCTCGCGGATCGCCCTCGCGATGTGGGCGCCGCTGCCGACGACCTCCTCCCGGCGCGTCCGCCACGCCTCGGCGACGGCCGTGAGCAGGTGCAGGAAGTGGCCCTTGGGGAAGTAGGTGCCACAGAAGAACGGCTCGCCGTCCGGGGTCATGGCCACGGTCATCGGCCAGCCGCCCTGTCCCGTCATCGCCGTCGTGGCCGCCATGTAGACGGCGTCGATGTCCGGGCGCTCCTCGCGGTCGACCTTGACGGCGACGAAGTGCTCGTTGAGCACTTCGGCGACGTGCTCGTCCTCGAACGACTCGTGCGCCATGACGTGGCACCAGTGGCAGGCGGCGTAGCCCACGGACAGCAGGACCGGCACGTCGCGTTCGCGGGCGGCGGCGAACGCCTCCGGGCCCCACTCCCACCAGTCCACCGGGTTGTCCTGGTGCTGCAGGAGGTAGGGGCTGGTTGCTGCGGCCAGTCGGTTCGCCATGGGATTCGCCATGGGAGCAGCGTTTCACGTCAGCGGCCGGGGGCCGGGTCGCGACCCCGGCGGTCAGTCGTTCATGGCCTTGACGACGGCCACGGCGAGGCTGACCCGCTCCGGGCTCCCGCCGACCGCCTGCGCGGCGCCGATCGCGTTGTCGACCTCGCGCACGATCGTCCACGCCCGGGCACGCTCCCGGTCGATCCCGCCGTGGCCGCAGACGGTCTCCAGCCTGCGTCGCAGGTTGACCCGGACCGACGACCCGGTGCCCAGCTCGTCGCTGCGGTTCCACAGCACGGGAGCCACCTCGAAGGCGGGGTCAGCGGCCATCGGCTTGGGGTCGATCGCGAGCCATGGCTGGCGCTGCGCCGCGAGGACGTTCTCGTAGTGCAGGTCCGTGTGCACAGGCAGGCGTCGACGTCGGGGTCCTGCCCGAGGCTGGCGGCGAGGTGTCGCGCCTGGTCGACGAAGCGGCGCGGGAGGATCTCCGGGGCCGCGGCCAGCCGCTCGACCTGGCGCCGGGCGTACTCTGACAGCCTCGGTGTCCGGGCGGCGGCCGGGACGCGCAGTTGCGCCAGCAGGCCCCCGATCACGGCGCAGGCGTCCTCCACCGGGACCGCCCCGAGGTCGGTGGACGGGTCGGCGCGCTCGAGCAGGAGCGCGAAGTGCCGCGGGTCGGCGCGCAGCAGCCGGACCGCCCCGTTGCCGTCCCAGTGCCGCAGCGCCAGGTGCTCCGCGGCCGCCTCGTGGTGCGGCCACCCGACCTTCAGCACTGCCGGCCCGGACCCGGACTGCACCGGGACCACCACGGCACACGTCCCGGACGTCGACGGGCCGTCCACGCGCAGGTCCCACTCGAGGATCAGCCGGTCGAGGAGCTGCGGCAGCGTGCGCAGCCACTCGCTGCCGCTGACCGTCCATGGCGCGTCCGGGACCACGTCGTCCGGCGGGAGGGTCGAGATCCGCTTCGCGAACCCCGGCGGGACGTGGTCCGTCACGGGTAGGCCATGCCGGGGAAGGGGTGCAGGGGGCCGCCCCACTGGCGCAGCATGACCTGCGCGTCGGCCTGCCACCGCACGACCTGCACGACGGCGGAGGAGCCTGCGGCGAGCCGGCTCACCGGGTCGAGCCCCCGCGCCACCAGCTGGGCGAGGACGGCCGTGGCGAGGCGGCGTGCCGCCGCCGGGCTGGTGACGGGGAACGGCAGCACGTAGCCGAGCGGCTCCGGGGTCATCGCCGTCCCGGCTGCCGTCACCAGCTCCCGCTGCCGCGCGCGCAGCGCCGCCAGGGTCTGGATGGCCGGGGCCCGCTCGTCCGCGACCAGCTGCGCGGCGACCACCTCGAAGGCGTAGACGACGGACCGGGTGGCATCGAGCAGGGCGGCCGCCTCCGGGGGCGGCAGGGCGGCGCCCGGCGGCCAGGCCGGCACTGCGCCGAGCAGGGCGGCGGCGGCCCCCCGCTGCGCAGCCACTGCTGTCAGCAGGACGCGGTTGGCCGGCGTTGCACCGGCGAGCTGGGCGAGCGCCGCCGGGGAGACCGCCGCCTGTTCTGCTCCCGCGAGGTCTGTCTGGGTGGCCGGTCCCGGGGCTGACACGGCCGGTCCGGGGGCCTGGGTGGCCGCTGCGGGGGGCGAGGCCGCCGGGGTCGGCGGGGCGCTCGTGGCGCCCGTGCCGGTGACGAGGTGGTCCGGTACGCCCCCGGCCGTGAGCACGGCACGCAGCACGGTCGCCTGCGCCCCGTGGATGCCGGCCAGCTCCGCCGGGAGGGCCGGCGCACCCGGGACCCGTCCCGCCAGCTGTTGCAGCCGGGC